>Ga0209013_10000259_pt1 | contig 45512 bp, 28 predicted proteins | sample Cruoilmetagenom2_FD_187291 | JGI IMG/M metagenome (GOLD analysis project Ga0209013, IMG submission 187291) | Oil polluted marine microbial communities from Coal Oil Point, Santa Barbara, California, USA - Sample 2 (SPAdes) (version 2) | ecosystem: Environmental > Aquatic > Marine > Oil seeps ...
ATCATCTATTTTAGAACCACATGAAGCACAAAACAGTTATATTCCTCCTATTATTCTTTTACCCCTCCCATATCATATGCTGTTGTATTTTCGGTATTCAAAATTGTTTGCTACAGGGCCAAAGCCAAAAAGGAATCTCTTTTATTGTGAAGAGAATTCCTAAGGGGCATTTTGTGATTGGACTTACAATCGCAAAATCCTCTACAAACCAAATTTCTGATTGTTTCGGTATGGGTAATTTTTTGACTCATTTACTCTTTCTTAAGAGCCTGTTCAGCTTGCTGGATGTGACCTATTTTGTGAAGATGCTTATTTTTGAAAGAAATTTTAAATGATAAAAGTAGTTCTAGAAGTGTACAGAATGATTTTAGACAATTTTATTTCAATTCATTAATAATATTGTCTTTGATTAACAGATTACTTTCATTTTCACCCGATATCCTTAATGCTTTTTGATTAATATTTTAGAGTTAATGATTGTTGCCTTTATTTTATAAAACAATACTTCTAAAAATTTTGTATTATTATCCCTTTTACTATTATTTATACCTTTTCTAGTGTCGAAGGTATTCCTACATTTCTGATACATTAATGTAAAACAAAAGTAATAGTCATCTTGTATCCTTAGTTATATTGTATCAAATCTGCTATTTAATGGATAGATAGTGAAAAAGGTCTCTAAGTAGGACGGTAATTAAAATTATATCTTACACTGGAAGTATAGCTTTATCCTACAGATAAGAAAATCCCCTTGAGTTTTAGCACTCAAAGGGATTTCGGCTTTACTTATTGTTGAGCAGTCAAAGCTACTTTCCAGCTAGACCAATCAGGGTTTGCTTTCTTAAATACAGATTTTGGGAAATGCAAGCTAATAGGTCTTGCAGATTTAGGGTTAATAGAAAAATTATCTAATGGAAATCCTAATTGTGAAACCAACTCTCCATTAGCATCAAACAATTGAAGTGGTAGATTACTAATAGTTACATCATTATCGAATGAATTTCGAACAATTATAATGACATTTATTCCGTTTTCAGTTTCATCTAAACTAATCGAAGAAACCGAAATTTCGTCTTGTTTCATAGAATCCATAGAAGCAACAGTCGATTCTAGTGAACTTTTTTGCTCATCGTTAAGCGAAGTGGACCAGTTTTCATCTAATTGTACTTCAAAGTCAGATACTACTAGTTCTTGAATTTCAAATACTACTTCGAAATCCATTTTATCTTGAATTTCTTCTTCTGATACTAATATCGCCTCACTATCAAACTCAAAGAACCAAGGTCGGGCACGAAGTGAATTAAGTTCACCAAAGAGCTCCATATTGAAATCCTTTTTACCAAGCTCTTTCCCTTCTAAATCACGTACTACTAATCTAACATCTTGTAGATTCAATTTTTTCTCTAGAGAGTGGCGAATGACAGCTGTTACTATAAAGCCGTTATCCGTTTTATGTAAGTCTACTCCATGGATATTGATCTGGTTCGGATCTAATCCTTTTAACTTGTTATGATAGTATTGGAACACATAACGTTCTTGTTGTTCCATTTCCCATTGATCACTAAATTCTAATATTGTTTTCAATCTATTTGTAGATTTTGGTTGATTTGCTTTTTTAGTTTTAAACATAAATACATCCCTTTCAAAACGAAAACTGTATTTATATTATAGCATATAGCCTTGTTATTTAAAATTCGGGCTAATTACCGTATATTTACATTAGATTCAGCTATATCAAAAGCTAATTGATCTTGGCTCACAATACCAGTAGTTGCTGTTATGAATATACCTGGTCCGTTATCAAAGTTGCTGTCTAGAGAAATAAAATCTACCACCTTTAACGTTTGACCATCTACATAGTCTAGCTTTATCATACTAGTTCTACCTTGGTTATCCTTAAGTGTAATGGTGCCAGTTAATGTTTGTTTAAATCTATGTCCATAAGAGGGATTCCTAAAAGTAAAATTCAATGTATCGTTAATAGTTATTCCATTATTTTCAATGTCATGTAGACTAATTTCTGTTGAGGCAAAAGCACCTTCATTTATAGTAACCATAGCTGGATTAGTCAAATTTTCAGAGCCTGTTCCGTTATCTCCGTCTTTCCCAGGTGCATATTGGTAAGCTTTGAATATATTACTTTCATGTTGCATCAAACTTACTGATCCAACAGTCCAGTTTCCCTTAGTATCCACCGTTGCCCTGCCAATATATATATCATTTCGGTATACTTTTACAGAATATCCCGCTTGCCCTGTCCCACTAATATCATAAGCAATACCATCATATGTAATGATAGATGTTGCTGGATTAGAGATTCTCAGTTTGGCCGCGTTGGTTACATTTACTACTAGGTTCCAGGATGTACTATTTTCTGTTTTCACTTTATAATCCACATTTAATGTATCACCTGTTGAAAGGGCGCTTTCAAATACCTCTTGTGATACTTTTTGTCCACGGATGAAGAAATAGTCATTTGAGTCCCATTTATATTTAAAGTCGTTCGCAAATATATAATCTTTTGCTAAATGGTTTGGATTAGCATCTATCGTTAATAGATAAGAATCATTTACATATTGTAATTGGTAAAAATGCGTTATCGGAGCTTTTTTACTTTGTTGATCGCCATCTAGTTTTTGTATAGTCGGTTGGACATATGTAACAGAAGGTGTATATTCGTTTGCCCGAGTTGCTGCAGCAATTGTATATACTAAATTTCCTTTCATATCAGTTGTTGCTACCCATTCTTGTCCACTATTTGTTGTACCTCCATTAATTGATGTAATAACCGCAGTCGTTTGACTAGCCGAACTTACATCAAGAAGGCTAATATTCACACGACCTATATATGGTGTACCATCTGCATTTGTCAATTTTGCTGTATAAGTACGTGAGTTTGTTGTTTCTATGTAAGCTTGATCTAGTTCGTTTAAAGTGATACCAGATGTATCCGGTACAGAAGCTGTAACAAAGTTTAGCAGATAGCTCTTCCAAAAAAATGTATAATTGGTAGCGGGATTCAAATCAGATGTTGTCAAAATGACAGACTTTTTATCATCTGATAATATAGCAGATTGTATCGTTTCACCAGAAACTTTGAATTGACCTGCTCCAAGTTCTTCTAGTGGAATAGAATATACTTTTGAAAAGTTAATCGTTATAGTATTTTTACTATCTGAAGAAATGGAAAGTGGTTTAAGAGGTATAGAAGCTAGTATTTCCGAATAACTGTTTAATAACTGTTTTTTAAAAGTGAATTTTGCTTCTTTTATGGATAAATAAGAATCTGCCTCTTCTAATTCAATAGCGGCTTCTACTAGTTTGTTTTCATGTATGAAGCTTTTTGCTTTATCTAAATACATTTTAACCGTTACATCATATTTAACCTTGGCTATCTGTTTCTCCATAACAGGTTTCACTGTATTTCGAATACCACTTCGTGTAGATTGGCCATAAACACGATCCAATATTTTTGCTTGTTTGCGATACTCTGCTGTGGCTGTATGATAGGTGGTTTCTATTTTATCTAGGTCAGCAGAATTTATTGCTTCTTGTAAGTTATTTGTTAACTGGATAATTTTTTCACTAGAAGTAATGCCATCTATGAATGCTTGTGCTCTTTTTACATGTATTTTGGATTCTACAAGTTTAGCTTGTACGCTTAACTTTTCTGAATTAGAAAGTTTCTGGGCAGCCGATTCTGCGACTTCTATAGCCTTTTTGGTACTGTTGTATTGATCATACGGGCGTGTTTTAAAATCAGCAGAACCCTCTGTAGAGATTGCCCACTTCAATACTGTTCCAGCGTTTTGTGCATCGACAACGAGTTGGTCGATGTTAGTTTTTGCTTCTACGATTGTTAAAGGAGCTATCGAAATAAATACGGATGTTACTATAGCAATGGTTTTTGTCATATTAAATTCTCCTTCATCGATGAATAATCGTAATGATTATATCATCATTAGAAAAATTTAAGGTAACCATTTACTGGATACTGAAACGCCCCTTCTTTCGATTATTACTAGAATGAGGAATTTAATCATTGTATTGTTTCACCATAAATAAATGTTTGGTCTCTTCTTTTAATAGTTTTTCCTTTATTAGAACTGACATTATTAGTAACCCTATAATTTCCTGTCCACTAATAAACTAAATTTCATTATTTAGTCCATGGAGTATCTGATTAAGATTGGAAGGTCCCATGTTTTTTATATTCTTCTCCTCAAATTTTAATACTTTATCATTATCCCACCTATGTAGTACCCATTTTGTTACTATATATATAGACATATTTAAGGAGGAAGAATAATTGAATTATTTTGCATACCAAAAAATTTTACCAATCCTTTTTATATTTACTTTTCTATTCACAATCAGTCAACCTGTTACTAGTCAAGCTGAGGTAATTACCGTTCCTTGGGAGGAATCAGTGGATGTGAAAAAGGATAAAATATGGACTGTGAAATTCAATAGAGCTGTAAATCCTATTAGCATCCATTCAGATTCTATATTTGTAGTAGATGAAACCGGGGCTAAGAAAGCAATAAGGTATAGCTTTACTTCAGGCAATACGCAAGTATTGGTTTCACCACCTACCGAAGGCTATAGCTACGGTTCATCCTATACTCTACATATAACAGATAAAATAAAAGATTCAGATGGAAAATCCTTATCCAAATATGTAAAAAAGAAATTTACGATTGAAAAACCAGTTACATATAATGTTGTTAATCTACAACAAGATGGCACTACTTTAGTAGTCAAATCTTATTATACGTATGCAGAGGCAGCTGATAATCTACAGACCAATCAAGCCATCCATTATAATGGTTCACTTATCAAGATACCAGGTGGAATGGTTGTTACCAAAGCAGCATCCGGTAGTTCCCTAACTATTATCTATGCAGATAAACAACTAAAAAAGGAGATTACTTATGTTCCCGCTAATACGGAAATACTTTACGTAGATTCTACTGATACGTATGTGGAGGTAAATGTAGCGGGTACTATTAGATATATAAAACAAGCGAATAGTAATTTAATTCCTTGGAGTGCATTGAAGGGGCGATCCTATTATTCTATTTCGAATGGTAACCTAGTCCACTCTATATACTCTCCTAGCGCTCGTACCTATTCTGCTTATCAAGTCGGAGCTGCACCTAATTTTTTGACGGCCAGCCAACAATATTACAGCGTTGATGGAATTCACTTTACCGATGCAAATGGACAGTCAATAGGAACAAGTTATCCTTACTTTCAATTTTTACCCGCACGAACGAAGACGAACTATACAGCAGTAGAAATAGATACTTACATCATTTCGATACTCCAAAAGCTAGAAAGGGATAATCCAAATAATTCTATCTATCAACAAGCTTCCCAGAAAAGCAAACTAATAGGCGTTGGCACCTTTTTAAAGGAAATGGAGCAAAAACATAGCATTAATGCCCTATATATACTAGCATTGGCACAGCATGAGAGCACATACGGTCTTAGTAATTATGCACAGCAATATAACAATCTATTTGGTCTCTATGTAACCGATGATAATCCAAAAGCTAAGATTTTTGATACGGTGGAGGAAAATGTTGAAGAGCTAATTACAGCGTTTTGGAATAAAAACTATATTCCACCGAATGCTCCCTATGCAAATGGAGCAGTTTATGGTCATAAATCGATTGGATTTAATGTCAAGTACGCTTCAGATCCATATTGGGGAGCAAAAGCTGCTGGGCATTTGTACCGGATGGATAAAATGATGGGCGGAAAAGACTCCAAGCTACCATATAGAGTTGGAATCACGACGACTACTGGTTTGAACGTTCGAACTGGTCCTGGTGTCAATCATTCTGTTGCGTATAGATATGCCTTATCAAATCTACCAGTTGTCATACTAGATGATAATCTTCCGGAGACTGACTGGGTGAAGGTGCTTTCTGATTCTGCTTCTTATGAAGAGCTTTATATCCATAAGGATTATGTGAAAGAACTTCCAATAAATTAACAGGTAAAGCATGAATTTTTTGGGTTCCGTCCATGTCAGACTCAACTGTTCCTCAGATTGCGGCTGCCACATGGACGAGCTTTTTTGGGGTTGGAAATCAGGATCCTTTGATTGGAACTCCTACAAAATAAAAGGGCTGTCCCAGAATTCCTGGGACAGCCCTTTATACAGTATTAATTCACTACTAATTTTTGCATTTTGGTTTCTAGTAAATTACCATACTTATCATATACTTTAACTGGGACAGTTGCTCCACTTGTCAAACTCGAGCTAGCAAGGCTGAACTGATTATCCCCCTCATAGTGAGCATTTAATCCATTGACATTAACAATATAAACTTCTGAGTTTACATCAATTGTAATTGTATGGAAGTTTAATATTTGGAAGTATCCTACATTAATATGATTAATATAATTTGTATTAACCACTTGAACGATGACTGTTACTTTAAATCCTGAATCTCCAATAACACCTTTAGCTGTTATTTCCCCCATTACGGAAGTATCCACAGTGTCCCATTGTACTTTTTCTTTTCCTTTTGTTTTATCTTTATATGTGACTGTTACTTCTGAAGGTAAGGATGGTTTCTCTCCAACTTTTACATTAATAGGAGTTAATTTTTCAACTGAAATAATATTAGAATCCATCACATCCAATGTAAAAGCACGATCTGCTGTATTTCCTAGAGCATCTGTGACTTGAATCGTAAATGAATAGCTTTTTGCAATTGTTGGGGAACCTGATAATTCACCAGTTGCTGTATTTAGGTTTACACCAGTTGGAAGTGAACCTAATTTACGCTTATATTCGTAAGGCTCTCTACCATGAAAAGCTTCTACTTTCTCACTGTATTCACTTTTTAAAACTGCGGTGTCCAATTCCTGTGCTTCAATGGCTAGGAAACTTGTTCTTTTGCCAGTCGTAAAGTCCAAAATTTGCTGTGCATCGCTTTGCGTTAAGACGCCGTCTTTGTCTACATCAGCAGATAATTGGGCTTCACGATCAGTTATTGTATTTCCATTAATATGTTGCAGGACCCGCATTGCTCCGGCAACTGTAGGTTTGTTATTTCCAACTACATCTCCGACAGGCATTTTGTGAACTATTTTTCCGGGTAATGATTGCAAGATTAAATCTGTACCACTACGACCTTTTGCAACTAGAGAACTTATATCCAACTTAATAGAATCTCCAGCTACAAAGTCCTTGGAAAGTTCATATGTGATATATCCGATAATTGTAGGTTCATTATTCAAATTATGTTCTTTACTGGTTTGTGATTGAAAGTCTATTTTCAGTGTATTTCCTGAAAAACTTGATATTGTTCGAAATAATTCTCCATCAAAAACATCTGTTGGTTCAAACTTTTTTAGAGTTGCTGTTTTTGTATGATTAGGTAAACTAATCTCTACTTGACCTGATGTCAAATAGGTTGTATTTACAACTGTTACCGGCACTATTGCTTCTCTGCCAATTGACCGGACCTCTCCGATTTCCAAAGAAGAAGGAACAGCAGCCTGTACAGTTAGACTAGACAATGCAACTATGAAAAACACCATAAATAATGGTATTAATTGTTTTACTTTTTGTGTAGACATAAGATCCTCCTTACTGAATTGTGAATTCATGTTTGATAGCTTTGTTTAACTTACTTCCATTAATAGAACGAACCTGTTCTGAAATTTCCAATGTGTACTTTCCAGCTCCATAATTGCTAATAGGAGTTACAGTAAATGAATTATTTGTTTTCTTTTTAACTTTCACTTCAACTAGAGCGCCTCTACTGTTCTTTACAACAACCGTGTGCTTGTTTAAAGTTGATGGATTAAATTCTTTGTTAAGTGTAACTGTCCATTCTTTATTTGGTTGTTCTTTTTTATTATGAACTTTTGTCTCACCTTTAAATGGTTTCACTGCTCCATCTAATAATTGAATGTCTATAGGTGTACCATTTCCACTATATAACTTAACGTTTTTTAAACTTATATTTGCTGTTTCTCCAGCTTTTAACATATAGGCTGAGACGGTTAAAAGGGTACCATTCAATGTTTGTTCACTTGCTTGTGCCCAAGATACAGAAACCGTCCCCGCTTTGGCACCATTTGTTGAAGTTAGCGCTGGAGATATCGTTTCTCCAATTGTTAAATCTTGATTTCTAATTCTTAGTAATTTTTCATCGTATTCCAGTTCAAATGAGCCACTAGCTATCTTACTATCACTAGCTATGAAGACCCCAACTTGAATAGTTCCAACTTTCTCCGTATAAACTGTTGATACTCCTACAACTGGTTTAGTTACTGCCTGAACTAAAGGGTTTGGTAATATTAATGCAAATAATAGGAACATCACTAATACTTTCAATCTTTTGCTATTACGCTTCATATTTAGGTTGGGCCCGACAAGTCGCGCCCTCTTCCCTCCTTGTTGTTGATTAATTTGCTACAAATCTTAGTTGTTCTGGGGAGTAGTGGTCTAAAATTACTCCAAACGTTATTGGATCATTTAATAAGCTTTGAAGTGAATAAAACCCTGATGCAATTGGAGTTCCTGCAACAAAATTAACTGGGTAGCTACTGGAAACTCTTTCAAGTTCATTTCCAACTGAATCATATGCAATTACCTCAATATAATCACTGATATCAATTCCAGTTATGGTTCTAGTGAATAAAAATTCTTCGTTATTCACCACTGAACTCGAACCTAATTGTTGTCCATTGACACGTACTTCCACCCGTTCAACTAATGGTGTTGCAGTTATATCTGTATGAATCCTACCTACAACTAAATTTCCGGATTGAGAGAATTGGACAGATCGGATATATCCTCCGGGAACAACAATCCCTAGTTTCTTCATATCATATAAACCACTAGTAATATTATTATAACGATCATTATCACTTACTAAATCAGCAAGCGTCTTAATACCTTCCAATAGATCACTTTGTGTCAAAACTTTTACAGCCACCGCATCCATAAATTCTCCATCTGCAGTTTTAGCGATTATAGTTGTTTCCCCAACATTATTAGGTGTAACTATTCCATTTGGATTTACCGTAGCTACAGCAGAGTTTGTACTTGTCCAATTCACTTGTTGATTTATCGCATTTTTCGGAAAAACTGTATGGCCAATTGTTGCACTTTTTGGCTTGAATCCAGCTCCATCAATAGAGAATAATAACTCTTCACGATCCAGCTCTATAGAGGTAACTTTTCCTCCAGAACCTGAACCAATAGATAGATTTACAGTATAGACAGACGATGTTAAATCATGTGCCGTTACTAACACTTTTACTACTGCTGTGCCATCAGAGTTTACAACATTATTTAATACTTCTACTTTGGCATTTCGGTGATCCTCAGCTCTAGCAACTATCTTTAAAGTATGAATTCCACTATTAGAACTATCTGAAGCGACAACTATCCCATTATAAGTCATTACATCTGGATTAAATCCAGTGACAGCTTTATCGTTAATAATTAAACTAGCAAGTTTTGAATTTGCCGCAACAGATCTTTCTATTAAACTATTCCATTTTACTGGACCACTTTGCATATAGTCTCCAATACGTCCTTTTACTTCTAAAATGTTAAATTGGAAGCCAGAACCTTTAATGTTTATAGTTCCTTTCCCAGTCATTAGAACTTTATGTCTTCCAGCTGCACTGAAATTATATCGACTATAATCCTGCTTATAGTTTTGTGATTTATCGCTATACAGGTTATGGTATTGTCGATCACCAATTTGACTAAAGTTCCCCTCTACCTCCAAAACGCCATCTGTCAAATGACCTTGGTCATTCATTAGTTTAGATAACAGAGTATAATCTCGTTGAGAATGATTTCGTTTACTTTCCGTTGAAAAATTTCCATGAACATGGACATAGTCCCCGTCACCTTTTTTATAATCTGAAACGGTAGTATCCATCGAACCATTCACCATTGTCAACCAACCATCTGTGATCGAGTAATCTCCAAATATCTCTACGGTACCGTGATTGACATATAATTGTCCACTTAATTGTTGTACATTACCAGTGCTTCCAATGCCATCGTCTAAACCTACTTCTACAACACCGCCACCTACATTTAATGATTTATTCTTTGTAAATGCTTCATCTACTAACGGACCCCCGTTAATCGCAAGATTCCCATCTATTTTGAGCAATCCTTGTTGAATATTAAAATATCCCTTTTGTAAAAGATTCCCTCTAACTGATAATTTACCTTTTTCTAAGTCCACTCTGCCTTCTTGCGTAAAATTAGAAGTAATTTCAATAGTTTGACCTGAGACATCTAAATAACCATGAATTCTTTGGTTGTATTGATTTACTTTAACTTCTGGATACAAGACTCCTCTATAATCTCCATTAACTGATACAACACCATCTTGTCTAAACTGATTGGTCACGTTTAACTGGCTATTATTCAATCTGATTGTTGAACGAGATTTTTGTTCAATGTTTTTGGCAGTAATATCACCACTTACTGCTCTAAGTTCCGAACATGAAAGTAATATAAGATCCCCATCTATCTTTAAATCATAGCCATTTAAATCCACTTTAACATTCTCTTTTAGTAGAAGACCACTCTTTTCATGTACATCCTGAGTCAACGTCCAGTCACTTCCTACTTCGCGTCCAGTAAAGTTCAAAACCTGCTCGTCTAATTTAGATAATAGATTGGACAAATATGCAGCATTTGGAGAGTGATTATAGTTTCCTCCAGTATTTTCTGCAATTTGTTTTAATGTCCCTGAATCCACTGATAATGGGTCCCCAAAACTTATCGTCTGGATTTTGATATCTTCCTCGTATGCCTGTTCTGCTATTTCCAGAGATAATTCGTTATTAATAGAAGTACCTACTGTTAGAACAACAATTATTTTATCGTTGCTCGTACTTTTTTTGGACAACTCATCCACTGCTTTGTATAGGCCGACACTTAAATCATAGCCTTCCACATCTTCAATACTAGACCCAAATGTGTTTAACACACGTTTGGTCTCTAAGGTATTTGTCGTTAATGATAGTTCTTTCGTAATTTTCGTATTAAATCCGATTAAACCAAACCGATCATCACGCTCTGCTAAATCCATAACCTTTAATACTTCTGTTACTCGACTCTTTTCCGAATCATGCTTCTGCATATCCGGGGTATCTTGAATGACAAAAATAATATCTCTCCCTTGTTCATTAACACAACCTAAATTAGTAAAGTCATATGCTGCTGTTGCAGATTCCGATGGTTGCGTGAGAAAAATTGAGAGTATAAGTAATAGCGGCCCAATGATTTTCATATGTATCTTCATTTTTTTACTTCCTTTCCGATATTAAAGATAGTGTGTTCATACTGTTCAAAGAATGAACGAAAGAGCGTACGTATCAAACAAATAGTAAAAGGAGCTTAACATAATGATCAAGAAGATTTTCACAGTTGCCCTGCTCACTTTGCTGTTGCCGCTGAGTACCCTCGGTATTCTTGGTAACACAACAAATGCTCAAACGGTTAGTCAACAGATTATCCAAAATCCCCAAAAAAATTGGACGATTTCTTTCAATAATACTGTAGCTAACACGGAACAAAACTTACAGACTATTTATGTACAATCGACAAATAACGAAAAACACGCAGTCTCTATTCAAATATCGGCAGATTCAAAGAAAGTTATAGTAAAACCAAAAATTCCTTATCTTTTTGGTACTATGTACACACTAGTTATTCCATCACAATTCACTTCTAATGATGGCAAAAATATTAAAGCTGAAGTTACAAAACAATTCCAAATACAAGGTAATATTATTACCGACATTTCAGCTTTAGCAAACCCACTTTTTACTAATATTATTGTCAAAGGAAGCGACGAAATGATAAAAGTGACTGCTGATATAAATGGAGGCTCCGAGTTTCCACTTATTCGTAACAACGCACAATTTTCCAAAGGTCAACAAGGTCTTGTAAAAGGTGATTTTTTGACCATACGTGCCTATGATCGTCACAACAACGTAGTAGAAACTCAATACTATAAAGTGAAATAAGAATTGAAAGATGGAAGGGAATGAAGTAGATGAAGAAAATGTTATCGATATTAATGATAGCTTTATTAGTCTTAACAAGCATGGGACCGCTACAAGTAATAACAGCTGCAACCGTTGACTTTCCAGGGAGCGTAATAGGGAGCGAGGTAAATGAAACTAACATAGGTGCAGTAAAAGTAACCATGAACGAAGCAGGATATACACTTACTTTACATAAACATGCAGATAATAGCCAAGCGCAAGAACAAGTAGGCACTGCAATTACTGGTTATGTAGTAAATGATGGAAATTCCTTCAACAACGTTCAACCTGGATTGTATTATGTAAAAGCATTTAAGGCTGCTGTAGGAGATGATCCTGCTATAGTTAAAACCTCGGCTCAAGTCGAAGTAAAACCTAAAGCTTTAACAGTAGGTGAAAGTACTACCAATATTATTTCACCTTCATTAGAACCATATAAATTAGAAGCTACTGGTGTATCTGGACAATCTGTAAGATTATATAATAATGATAACCCTACTTACATTAAACAATTACCGGTTACTAGTGCAGGAAAAGTTACATTCGATGATCTAGCTGCAAGTGGAAAATATCAAGTTACACAAGTAGTGAATGGCGCTGAAAGTGTGAAATCTCCTTATATTACAGTACGCCCTAATATTGTATCCATAGAAAAGAAAAAAGATTCTGGCTCATCCAACAATGCTGGTGAAATATTGGTGAAAAATGCGAAGCAAGGTAATACATTGATTCTATATAAAAATGGAAATACAGAGGACGTTAAAATAGATAACATCCCAACTTCTGAGTATACATTTAAAAATTTAACAGCTGGTTCATACCAAGTGAAACATATAGAGAATGGTGTAGAGAGTAAAAACACTTCAAATTCTATTGAAATACGCAATGAACAAATACCAATCATAGATTTAGAGAGCGCTGCAAACTATGAATTACGTTATGACATAAATAACTACAATGTTGTAACTCCTAAGAAGTATTTGGAACCGGGTTACATAGTTACAGACAAAAACGGAACTATTTATAAAGGTACTAAAACTAATTACTTTTGTGGTGAGCCGGGAGTTGTTGAAGGAAGCGAAAATACTTGTACGCCACTAATAATTAAAATAGAGGTTGAAAATAATGTTATTACAGGAGATACAGGTTATGCACTTCCAGGGAAGTATACAGTTACTTACATTGCGACTGACGGTGGGGATAGTAATCTAACTTCCACAATCGTACGTAACGTAACCGTTTATCCTAACGTCGTAAACTTAACAGGTAAAAATACAAACGATATTAGTAATGATTCCAGTATTGTTAATCGTAAAACAGGTGAGATTCAAGTATTTGGCGTATACGCTGGGGCAACTTTGAAACTGTATCAAGAATCAGCAAATGGAACGACTATTGAAGTCCCTGTAAGACCTGAGAATGTAAATGAAGGAAGTTACACATTTAAGGGAGTTCCTGTTGGCGAGAACTATTTTGTTGTACAAGAAGTAAATGGAGTTCAAAGTTCACCATCAGCTAGAATTCATATAAAAGATACAACACCTCCTGAACTATCATTGAACGGTTCTAAGGAAATGATACTCGAAGTTGGAGATAAATATGTAGAGTACGGTGCAACCGCGGTAGATAATATTGATACTCCTGAAGAACTTTCGAGCAAAATCCAAATTATTGGTGATGTAAATACGAACATCCCTGGAATATATACAATCTCTTACAGTGTAAAAGATAAAGCTGGAAATTCATCTCCAATATTACAAAGAGTTATTTACGTTAAACCAGGTCCAGTTATTGCAATTGGAAGTATTGCTACAATCGGAGAAGTTGGGGTCAAAAATATTTTCCCTGGAACTGTAAATCGACCAACAACTCTTAGATTATATAAGTATAATTTAGGTGCAGAGAAATTCGAACTAGTCTTGGGAAGCAATATTCAGCTTTCAAATAATGAAGTAACACAGGTTTTTAAAAAGCATGGACCAGGCAGATATTATGTAACACAAACGGTAAATGGACAAGAAAGTCGCCAATCCAATATTGTTGAAATTGTTGATGTAGATCGTCCTTATATAACATTAAATGGACCTGAAACAATTGAACTTGTATGGGACGAAAATAAAGTACCGTATTATGAAAAAGTACATCAAATATTTACTGATCCAGGAGCTGTAGCAGAAGATTATTTACAATCAAGTTCTTTAGATTTAACTGCTACTATGATAGATCCAAATGGAAACCAAGTAGGAAATATGATTAGTACAAAGGGTCAATATATTTCATTCAATCCTAATCCGAACCCGGGACTTTCTCTTCCAGGCTCTTATAAAATCATTTATACAGCCAGAGCTCCAAGAGGTAGTATAGCCGACACTAAAGAGAGAGTTATCATTATTGCCCCTCCTAAAGTAACAAATATTAGTGCCGGGAATCCGGGATTAGGAATAATTTCAGTTAATAACGGTATATTCCAACATCCATCCACGAAGGTAACTCTTTATAACACTTATGGACAGATGATGAGTTCGCAAACTGTAGCAAATGACGACTCCGTTTCTTTTCAAGATGTTCCTTTTGGTTTAGGGTATTATGTTACTCAAACTATTAATGGGATAGAAAGTGCACCATCTATTCCTATTAATGTAAATTTATTTGCAGATGCAAAAGACTCTGCTCTTATTACATCCTTTGTATTCAATTCAGTTCATTCAACTGGCATTATTGACCATGAGTCTGGGAAAATTACAGTTACTGTTCCAAAAGATACTGATATTACGAATTTAAGAGCTACATTCACGAATATTGGGTTAGTTAAAGTTGGAAGCGACATACAATATAGTGGTTTAACTATTCAAGATTTTTCTAACCAAGTGGTTTATACTGTATTATCCCATGATGGAAATACAACTAAAACATATTATGTGAATGTCGTGAAGACAAACTTCACAACAAATACATGGTCCTCTAGTGTAAGTAAGAAGATTACCCTTTCTAGTACAACAAGTACCGTTGCATTGAGTTCATCAGAAAAAATACTTGCTGAGGAAAAAGGGATTAGCTTTGTTTCTTCCGATAGAGCCATTCATGTTCCAGCATCTAATGTTATTGAAACAACTAACGCTTCCTTAACAGCATCCGTCCCAACTTCTGTTACAAAATATACAGATCCAGAGTGGAGAAAAAGTGTAGAGAATGTAACCGAAATAAAGTGGGGAAATAATTCTAATCCATTTATGCAGCCGTTAGAAATTGAAATGCCGAATCCTGAAAACAAAGCCTTTGCAAAGCTTATTCGAGAAGACGGAAAGCTATTTGCTCAAATTCAACCAAGTGAAAAATCTGGAACGAATATCGTTGGTCTTGCTTCCAAGTCTGGAATATACGCTTTAGTGGAAAACATAGCCAAACCATCTATTTTATCAACAACTAATAATGGGGAAACATCATATATATTATATTCGAGTGTACCTGACAGTCTGATTTACTATACAACTAGTAGTGCAAATGTAACTTTCGATAGAAGTGCTAGAAACTCTTCTATAAAAGATGAAGATAGTTATTCAATTGATAGTACTCCTTCAAACTTATCAAATTGGACATTGTACACACCTGGTTCTAAGATTTCAGTTGTATCTGGGGAATTATATGCATTTGTTATGAAAGATCAAATGATAAGCCCATTGAAAAGTATAGTCACAAAAGTACCTATCGAATGGAAAAATGATATACCAAGCTATTCTACATCTCATATACTAAAAATAACTTTCAACACAACAGTTGTTAGAAAAGCATTGTATTCAGGTGCAATATACGTTAAAGATAATGCTACAGGTAAAAAAGTAGAAACGAAATTATCATTGAGCCCGGATAATAAAACAATACTAGTAACCCCTTTAACAGGATATACACGAGGGCATCAATATACGTTAACAATTGAACGAGAATTTAAAGGAAGTACATTAAACAACGAATTTTTGAAACAACCATTAACTCGTACATTCTCTGTAAAATAAGAAAAGGATCAGAACTGAACTTTCATCAGTTTTGATCCTTTTTAATTATAGTTGAATTTGGAATTGCATTTGATATTTAGTCTTTAACTTTGTTCCAATTTTATTTTGCACAGTGTCCTCAACAAACAGATAATATGTTGCTCCTGCAGTATATTTGAAACTATCCAGTAGGCGAATCTCCACTGTCATACCATCCGCAAGTAACTGATAGCCAAGCGGTACTTTAATGCCTGATTCATTGAGTACATAGATGTTATCACTATTAACACTATTTAAATTAACACCTATATCTCCACCAAATTTAATTCTCCATGCTTTCGTCTGGCTAACATTGGTTTTATCGCCAAACTTTTCATAGCCTACTCTTGGGTACGAAACTGCATTATCTTGTTTATTAACCGTGACTGTTATCATTGCAATCTTTCCACCGTCTACTGTCGTTGCACTTATTACTGCCATTCCTTTTGAATGTGCCGTCATTTTGCCTGCTTCAACACTGACAATTGATGGATTGCTTGATGTCCAGTTGACGTTTCTATTTGTAGCATTGGATGGACTTACTGTTGCAAGTAAGAAATCCTGTTCCCCCACAATTAAATCAATAGAAGGTCCTTTGTTCAGGGTAATATTAGTGACTGGCACTCTTGTAAGCACTTTTTCCGAGACATGGAATGTGTTCCTTGTAATATTCGTAAGTGAATCCGTTTGTCGATTAGAATTTAACGGATCATTTCTTTTTTCAGGTACAGCTCCACTTGTTGAATCACGAACAACTAGAGAGTAATAATAATCTCCTGGTTCAATTGTCTTTGTAAGTGTCCAAGTATTATTTGGTTGTTTAATAAGTGGGATTTCTACCCAGTTACTAAAACTACCTATAACTGCAACTGAGCTAGTTTTTGCTCCAAGTTCTAGTATTCCATTATAATCATAGCTGCTATAAGTAAATGTTACTTCTTTATTGTCAATAATCGGCGTTTCTATTGCGTAAGGAGCTACTTTTAAAATGCTCAATGGACGGCCAAACTCATCAATCGTTTTACTACGATTTAACGGATCAACTACCCACTCTCCATTTACTTTGAATCCATACTCATATTCGCCGGCACCTAAAGGAACTTGAAGCTCCCAAACATTACTTCCCTTATTCACAAGGGGAAGCTCAATCCAATCATTGAAACTACCAAAAACTTTTACATCTGAAACGGATCTATCCCCAATATAATGGAAAAGCACCTGTCCCGCTTGCACAAATGGGAATTCTTCCACTTTCATAACATCTTCAATGCCAGAGACTTTCTTGAAGATTGGTAGTTTTGTGGTACTGTCTGATGAATTTTTATCCCACTGCCATACAGTGCCATCGTTATTAATCGCAAGTATGTAACTATCTAAATCATAGCCACCACCACCAATAGCGATTGCATTACCAAGTCCTTTTATTTCAATCGGTGATGTACGCACTGTTTGTGTACCAGACGTATGACGTCCCCATGTCCAAACAGTACCATCTTCTTTAATAACTATTGAATGATTTGCACCTGAACTAATGGCCTTTACATTGCGTATACCTTCCACTTGAATAGGGCGCAACTTCATCTCTCTGCCCCCATCGCCAAGCTGTCCATAAGCGTTAGAACCCCAAGCCCAGACAGTAGTTCGATCCTGTTTTAAAGCAATGGTATGGTTATCCCCTGCTGTGATTTCCATTATAGAACTTAGGCCGGAAACCATCACCGGGGAATAATTTACATCAGTAGTTTCTCCATTTCCAAGCTGTCCAGTTGTATTGCGACCCCATGTCCAAACCGTTCCATCACGTTTGAGTGCAACCGAATGCTCTGCTCCTGCTGCAACTGCAATAATATCAACTAAGCCAGGTACGATGGTTGGCACAGAGGTCGAAAGTGGCGTTCCTGTTCCAATAGCTGAACCAAGTTGACCGTAGCCATTCTTACCCCATGCCCAGACTATCCCTCTTTCATCTACTGCAAGAGTATGATGATCACCAGCAGCAATTGCAATGATTTTTCCCATATCTTTAAGAATTAATTTTTCAGGTTTCTCATTTTTTTGTAAACTAGCAGAATGACCCAGCTGTCCATAGGTGTTACGACCCCATGTCCAAATATCTCCATTGTCATCCAAAGCGATCGTATGATCTCCACCAGCAGCAATTGCACGTATGTTTAACAGTCTATTTCCATCAGCTTTTTTAACAGCGATTGGAGTAGCAGTACTGGGATTGAGTGCTCCCAGCTGACCGTACGTATGATCGCCCCACATCCACACACTACCATCCTCTTTTAAAACAACAAAATGATTTTTCCCTGCATCTGTCACTTGTTCGTGATTCACTATTCCATAGGCTTCCGCCGCCTTCTGCTCAAGCGGCAGAAGGAGAGTCAAAACTAGTAGGATGAGAAAAGGGAGTTTCATTCTTTTTATTTGTTTCATTGGGTTGATTTACCTCCCTATCTTAAAGTCTCTATTGTTATTCGTTAGAGATAGTCACTTTAATCATAACTTTATAAATATGTGTGTCAGTTATACCTTTTAATTGAACTTCTTGAGTAGCAGCTATTTGTGAGCCGGTAATCACTAAATTATTTTTATTATCTAGTGACACTACAGAGTCCCCACCAAATATTGTAGGATTCTCTACTGTAAATGTTGTTCCATAATTCGTTAATTCATCAAGGCTCGCTCCAGTAGTATTCCATTCACCTATACTTTTTTCCAATGGGGTTAAACTCTTTTCGATAACAGTTTTCCCATCTTCAAATATTGTGCCTAAGGGATATAGGGTCCACTCTTCTGGAACTGGGTTTGGTGGTACAACTTTATCTGAAAATGTCAAGGCAAGATTCCCATTTCCTGCACCTTGTACGATTGCCCCTTCACTATTCTTAACTGTCAATTTAGCAGCATTACCTGCTGTTACATCAACAGTCAATTGACCGGATAGCCCTTCTAAAGTTACATCATTAACTGTGTTAAGTTTAATCTTCATATTTTGCGATGTAGTGGAGCTAGTGACAAGACGAACTGGTGTAATATTATTTAGCAAAATATCACCTGAAGTAAAGTCAAATAAATAAATAGAATTAACTCCGCCACTCAAGATAGTTGTTGCACTAGCTTTTGAACTACTTACAATAGCTGTTCCTGCAGCACCAACATCAATTGTTAAAGTTCCAGTAATATCTACATTATTAAGACGTATAGTTAAATCTTTCGTGCCATCACCCAGATTTACATTACCATTGAATGTACCACCCTGAATCGTAACATCACGATTAATCGTCACATCATGTGAAGTTGAATACTCTGTCAAGTCAATTGTCTTAATGTTAGGATTAGCTAGAGCTAATTGTAATTGTTCATCATTTGTTACTTTAACAGTGTTACTAATTGCGTAAGTTACACCTAAATCATCAAAATCAGTAACTGGGATATGTTCGAAAATGGCTGTTACTAATTTTGGATTTGCCATTAAATTATACAATTTAATAGTAGTACCAAATACTTTATCTACTTTTCCGATATAATCATTTATAGTAAAACCTTTATCTACATTAGTCACTTTTACTTTAAAAGAACGATCTGTTAATAATTTTCCGTACTTGTTATAAGCTACTAAATTAAAGTCATCTACACTACCAGTACATGGAGTAACTTTGTCTTTGCATAGTAGTGTATTTAGCCCCGCTTGCCCCATCGAGAAACCTTTAATGTCCTCACGATAGTCTAAATCACGACTATTCTGATCCGTAGTAGTATAATCCGCTCCAATCCATGCTTTCATGCGAGTAGTATCTGGATCAGTTAGTACGTCGATGTTTGTTAAACTTGGTCCACTTGGCCCTTCTGTAGTAACTCCTTCATAACGATGAATTGTTTCAATCTTTGTTAAATAGGCTTTTGGTACATGTATATTAACATCACGAGGTGCTGTGTATTTGAATATATTATTATTAATAAGTGTTTCAGAATTATCTACAAAAATAGATTTAAAGCCTGGTAAGACTTCATAAATTTCAAAAGGAAGCGTATAGCTCTTTGTTTGTGTTGGTATTACTTTCGCATCTTTACCTATAACGATCGCGTAGCTAAGTTTTGTGTTATCAGTAAAATTTAGAAATTCCAAGTTTTTGAATGTAATAGTCATTTTATTTGCAGTTGCATTTGGAAGCTCTAGAATACTTGGCACTGGTGCACCGAGTACATTATTTTTCTTATCCCATTGATAGAGTTTCACTTGGTTCAAATCATTATCACTAGGTATTGCTACATCAAAGGTTATCTCCATCTGCTTAACACCGGCAAAACCATTAAATTCGCTAGTTGTCTTTTTAAATTCATATTGGAATGGTAATCTTTCTGCTGCACTTGCACTAAAGCTAAAGGAAACTATAGCCATAATAACAAGAAGTGCCATAAGTAGTATTTTTAGTTTTGATTTATATTGTTTCAATTTATTCCCTCCAAATTATATTTTCATAAGAAAACTATGTATCTAGCCCTCCCTTTTCACATATTTTCTATATGTACCTATGCATTGAGAAATTGTAACTCCTCTTTATAAATTATCGGTAAATTCTATTGATTGTTAAGGTTATATTCTTACTCTATTGAAATAATTAGTATAACTATTCCATCCAAAAAGTCCTCTACTTTTTAACAGTAGAGGACTTTTATAGCGATGTTAGTTGTTAGTGTTTTTAGAAGCTAAAATACTCTGTGCATTTCTTACGTCGGAGAGAAGTCTACTTTTCTCAGTAAACTCATCACTTAAATTATTGACTGCATCCATTGCAGCATTAATCTGTTGTTCAGTAGTATTATCGGCTAACCTATCTTGCCATTCATAATCATAACGATTTTCTTTGAATAATGCTTCCACTAAAGCATTGGCTTGTGTGTAAGTTGATACTTTGTAGTTTAAAGATGCATCTACTGATTGAATAATCGCTTTTAAATCATCTATCGTCGACAAAGTGGAAGTTGCAATTGCAGCTTGATATGCCTTCATACTTACTGAGTTAGTTTCATAACCAAAGATAAATTTATCTTCGCTATGCGTGTAGTTTCCATTTTCATCATATTTCATAATTCTTTCCTTAGAAAGTTTATTTAAAGTTCTTTCGTAAACCCGATGATTTTTTAAATAATCATCCAAAAGCATTTCTTTTAGAACATGTAATTCAAGTTTTGTGTTATCAACTGGAGAAAAGTTAAGTGAACTTTGTACGCTTGCACTTTCAGAAAAAAGATAAATCATGATATGCTCATCGTCCGATAAGTTCAGCGTTGGTTTTAATGTGACCGTTGGAAGGCCGTCTACTGTCTTCCAACTTGAAGTTGAAAAGTCTTTAACAATATATTTACCTGTTAGGCTATATAAATATAAATAATCTATATAACTATTTGTCCTTTCAGAATAACTATTTGTTGTTGTAATGGTAATTGTATTATTTTCCTCATTTAACGTAAACTTATATGGAAAAGCATGAAAGTTATCAATAAATTTCTTATCTATAATACTGTTCTTATCATCGACTAAATATACAATTACCTGTTGATCGTCATGAAGTATAAATTCTCTTTTTGGAACATAATCTATTGCCTCTTTAGGTATTTCAGAACCTTTTGGTAAATTAAATTGTTGTATATTATCGTACCTATCTAGAACATACTTCACTTTATAATTTCCAGTGTTTTTAACATTTAATGTTACATAACCAAATCGATTTTCAATTGAATTTAACCCTGCCGCAAAGTAATCACCTGTTTCCTGCCCAGGTGTTGGGGGTATATAGTCACTATTTGCGTCCCCGTTAATTTTTTTAATATGTTCTTTTACATCCTCTAAATTTTCTACTATATCTACTGCTTGTTTACCTGCAGGTAGTTTAATATTTTCTATTTTTGCTTCAACCCCTATGTTTAGGATTGAACTTTCGTTTTTCACCTCAAGGTTACCAATCATGCCAGTTGTAGAAAGTGTTACTTTTTTGTCAGTATTCACTGTTACATTATCAAATTTACCGCTACCAGAAACCTCGATATCATCATTCGATTCTATAGATACGTTTTGAATAGTTGCGTTAAGCTCGATTTTCGTAACGCCTTGATGAATATCAACACGTGGTAATATAATATCTGGATCGGCTGTAATGTTTGCATTAGCAAACAGTGAAACATACTCTACCTTTGTACTACCCGTTGCTGAGAAATACGTATCGTCTTTACCTATTTCAATAACTGCAACTGTTGAATCTTTGAAGACAATTTTAATACGCGTTAGTGTATTCAGTGTATACAAATTATTGGTAGAAGCTACCATGCTCGTTGTTGCAGTTGCTGTGTCGACCACTTTCACAGTTCCCTTGATAGTCACGGCTTCTACTACAAGATTCGATCTTAATGATATACCTGTTAATAAATCACCATTTAACGTCATGTTTTTCAGTGTATAATAATCACCGTTTATTGTTAGGTTACCTACAATTACAGTTCCTTTTCCATCCAACGTAAGTGGGATTTCTCCAGTACCATTATTCATTAGTTCTAAAGATGTTACTTGCTTAATTTTATTATTTTCTAGTTGCAATGTTGCTTTTGCTCCTGTTAATGCCGTCTCATTTGATGTACTGAATAATCCTTTAAGTGATTCATCTACTGAGTATGTTATACCGTCAGCAATAACACCACTTGCGTTGATACTATCTATTACAACAGACTTATCTGTTACTGAAGGTTTGATAGTAAATTGAAACTTCACTTTGTTTTTGATAGCTTTGCTTGAAACTGACTTCAAGTCTGCTCCGAGATAAAGAGTATATGTATTTCCCACATGATAGCTCGAAGTAGGAGTAACTTTCATCACTCTGCCACTAACTTCTGTCTTCACATTTACATTTTGTCCAGCTGCATCCTGTACATAAACAATCTCTGGACTAACACTATTCGCATCAATATCAGAAGAAAATGTTACCATCCATACCTTGTTCACATCAGATGTTGTTTTAGATGCGTGTGTTTGCCACTCAAGATCTGCAGCATATGAATTGATTGTGGGAAAAATATAAAATACCATACTTAATAAAAGCATCGAAAATAAAAACTTATAATAACTGCTCTTCAAAACTCTCCCTACTCTCCTAGTTATTCGTTCTTTTTTACTATATCAAAGGATAAATAAATAGTCATTAAAATTTATATAAATATTTCCACTTATATGATTCAATAAGTTCATCTAGATTAATTTCCAAATAAACCCATAAAAATTAACTTCTGTATCTGAGAAAGAATCTACAAATCTTCTAGATTAAATTTCAAACTTACTAAAAAGCAGCCAAGATGAACACACTTTGGCTACTTTTACTTAATGTTCTCAGTTAACTAGAAATAATCTACTTAATTGTAAATGTTTTAGCTTCTTCCTTTTTCAATTTAGTATTCTTTGTTGATTTTACAGCATTCGTAACATGTAATGTATATGTTTTGCCAGATATATAGCCTTCTTTAGATGCGTGTACCTCCACTTTATCCCCCATAGTCGTTGTTGTAATATCCTTAACTTTATTACCACTTGAATCTAAAACATAAATAGAACTATCGGTAACTGATGCAGGATCAACATCTGCGTTAAATGTAACTGTCCACTTCTTATTTGCTGCAAATAAGTCACTTTGAGGCACTTCTGTTTTTGTACCATATCGTTTCACAACTGAAGTCTTACTCGCTGATGAATTATTAACCACCTTGAAAGCTATTACTGTATCATTGTGAGCTCCTAATTGATAATCTTCTTCCGAAAGTAAACGTTCCCCATTTTCTGTACTGAAAATACTATCTGTTTGATAAGTAGACCCTACAAAATATTTACCATTAGTTTCCCTTGGATAGACAATTCCCGGTATCCTAAATTTTTCACCCTTGGAATCCGAAACGACTAATTCATTTCCAGATTGATAATAAAATAAATTACTATTTACTTTCCCAATATTTGTATCTGTACCTTTTGTTTCATATTGGTCTATTAACTTAAAGCTGTCTAAGTCAAATACATAATATTGATCACTTGCAATGAAGATCTTATTATTTATGGCAACAGATCCATTGCTATAACTTCCAACATTATGTTTATCAATTATATTTCCTTGCATGTCTACTTTATACAACATACTATAATATTCTTCTGAATCATATGCATTAATAGGGATGTAGAAATACCCTTTATATTTCACAGTTTCATCAATATAGCCTCCTGAAAGACTTAATCCATTTAACTGACTTGAATTTAGTGGAACTTCCTCGGCACTAATATCAGCAAAAGTTAAACCTTGTATAGAATAAGATAACTCATCTGTGTAGTAATCGTAATCGGCTTCTATAATATATCTCTCAACTGGAATCTTTGAATTTGGTATTTTTTCAAATGTCTGTAATGAATAATATACTACGGATTCAGAGCTATAATCAGTTAATGCAAGAACACCCCCTTTTACAAATATACTATTATATCTTGCTCCACCTGAAAGCTTATCTGAAAATATTAATTGGAAATTTTCATTATACAATTCCAAACTATTAGTAGATTTGTTCATGAAGGCAATATATCCCTGACCATTGTATTCAAAAATCTTGGTTTCTCCATTTTTTAATTGCTTGGTACTCTTAACATTTCCAGTTGGGTCTAACTTCATGAAATCATAAGTGTATATTCTTTCAAAGTTAGCATTCTCAGAAATCTTATATGTGTTCATTAATGTATCATTTGAAGAAGTGGTAGCAACTTCATTATAAAAATGACCATTAAATTCTCTCTCCCATAATAATGATAATTCTGATTCCGCAAAAGCCTGGGAGGGAATCAAGGTACTAAGAACGAGCATGATAGAAATAATAAATGCATATGGAGCTAATTTAATTGGCATATTTTTTCTCCTTTTTATAAGTATGTATCTATTATAGTTCTAAATTTATACATAAACAACCTTATAAATAGTATTAAAGACTCTAATGAGCGTGTGTTAAATATACTAAACAAAAAATCAGTTCTATAACATTCTTATCGATTTACTTCTTCCAAAAATGATCTTTGGTCTCTTATAAAACTATTTTCTGCTAAACCTTCATAGAATCTCCATGTTTCTTCTAATCTTACTATTAATTGATCAATTGCTTCCTTTGAAAGTCCTTCAGTATTTTCAATTTCTTTCAAATATCCAATAGCTTTTTCGTATTTTTGACGGTCAAAGTGATCATGTTCGAGCGATTGTTCAAAATGTTTGATTGCATTGTCAAATTGTTCTAATTTATATTCACTCTCAGCTAGCTGAAATAATGCAAGCGCATGACGTGGCTCATATATTAATAGTGTTTCCATCAATTTCACTTGTTCTATATTGTTACTAAATGGGTATTTCCCTATCATATATCTTGTTGCATAGGGATTTTTCTCTATTGCTTGATCAATAAGATCTAAATTCTGAGTTTGCTGTCCTTTGTTAAATAGAGATTCAGCCTGTATCCAAAGTGTAGCTAACACTAGACAGCACATCGACAAAACAATAGAAATAGTAGTATAAATTTGCTTTATCGACTTCTTCTGGATTTTCAAAAACCCTTTTTCTCCCATGCCCTCTATTATAAATATTGCTAATAATATTATAGAAATACCATACGACAACGTAAAATCAAAACATGCATGAATAATAATCATTAATATTGGAGGTAATAATAATCGATTTCCTCTCCAGATAATAGCTACTGCTGTTATCAACAAAACAACTACAATCAGTAGTCCAATTAGACCGACTTCCAACCAATGTTGCAAATAAAAGTTATGCACATCTTGAACAATATAAGGAGCGGATTGGACTTGATACATTTTAAAACGCCAAGCTTCTCCTCCTGCTCCCAAAAGATAATTATCTTGAATCGCAGTATAGCCGTCTTTCATATATATAAAGCGATCAGAAAAAGTGGAAAGATTAGTTGTTAATCGGCTTTGTAAAGCATTTGGTAGCATGCCTATTTTTAGAGTAGCTAACCCAACTACTATTAGTAGTATTGGAAAAATAACAGGTATTAAAAAGCTTGATTTTAGTTCTATAGGAATCTTTATATTAAATTTTTCTATAGTCTTACTAGTAGCTAAAGCACTAAATAAAATAAAGCATCCAAGTAACCAGTCTAGATTAAATGTAGAAGATAAACTATAGGATATAAGAGCAAAAACCATTAAGATACTCATATAATAGATATATAAAACTTGTTTAGAGCGTTCAACTAAACCTAGTGAAAATATAAAACAAATGGCTAAAACAAGCCATGCCCCTCGAGATTCTGTCATAAGAAACAAATATCCTAAAAGAAGAAGCGTGGTGAATTGAGGTATTCTCCATGTGCTACTTTCCTTGGTAACTACATAACGCTGTATACCATATAGCATTAGTGAACCTATAATTGTTGCAGTTGCATTAGGATATTGTAAAAAACCAGCTAGTCGGATACCACTCCCTGAAAGCTCCTCCCCAAGTGACATAATTCCTCCTGGGAATGAAAAAACTCGATATAGTAGAAAAAAATGTGCAATCGCAAAAAAACTTGAAAATACTATAATAATATTGGAAATGCTTTTTAATATTAATTTATGAAAAAATATTAGAGCTAGAGCATATGTACACCACTCAATCATTTTAGTTAAGGTAAATTCAAATGATTCGGCATGGCTCAGAGAAGGTAAATATGTAAGGGCAATTAATAAAAATCCGATACTAATGTAGGGAAGAGTAATACTCTCCTGTGTTATCAAAAACCTATATATTAGCAATAATATCAATATTATGCTGACACCAATAGAAAAGTTAAATACTTGATTTTCAACAAATAACCCTTTATTAACACCTGCTAATATTAAAAGTAAACATATTTCCCAGCCCCTAAATAAAGGGTAATGTTTAGTAAATTCTTTCTTTTTATTATTTTTATTCTTTATCATTTTCATACCTCATTTACTAGGTTCTCTTTCAATGTATAGTGTAACAGATACTCCTATGCTACAAATACTGTTAATTTTCCATTACTGTCATACTCCACTCAAAGGTCTGAAGTTTTAGCTTCCACATAAATAAAGCGCCTGCCATCAGAGGCTAGCGCTTTATAGCAAATATAAAATTAGTAAGTTTCATCCTAATTACTCCACGCTATCTTCCGAATGTAATGCTTAAAACAAAGATTCTGCATCCGACCAAAAATCTTTATATTTTATCTCATTTGAAATGTACTCGCCTTGGTCTTTGAAATCCTTGTATTGCTAACATTATAGTTTGCAGAATTACTTCAATGTTATCTCCATCACCCAATGCAAAGATGAGTGCATATACAGCACTTACAGTAACATAGTTTTTTTGTGTCATAAAAAAGATGGCTCGGAAGTACACCGAAACCATCTTACCAAATTTTAAAATAACTTTCTTTATATATTAATTCGACTCCTCTAAATCTATCATTGAATTTTAAACGGCATATAAATACCTTTTTTCAGTTGCTTTCCTTGAAGAGATTTCACGGAGTCTTCTATCACTACGTAGTATGTTTTTCCTTTTATAAATACACCAGTATTCGTGATTTGAATTTGCTTAGTTGACAAAAATTCAAGTTTTGCAAACGCTAATTTATTCCCACTTGTATCAATTATATAAACATTATCAGTTGTTACTGTGTTCCGATCAATCCCTGAAGAGAAAGAGATAATCCATTCTTTCTTGATATCTGTTATTTGTTTTTCGCTCCATCTATCAAAGCGTTTAGGGTTAATTTCAATTTGGCCCCAATCATTTACTAGCTGCTCCGCATCTTTTAGTTCCGTTAGATAAAGGACTTTTGATTTAGCGGATGTCGAAAGTGCTTCATATGCCGTTCGTGCTGCTACAACATCTTCTTTAAATGAAGCACTTGTCGGATTTAAAACGCTTATTAAGTTATCTACTATTAGTGCTTGAACTATTTCTAACTCGGTATCTATCAGAACAGATATGTTTGTTACTAGTACTTTTGCAGCAACAGTTAAGTTATTATAGAGCGCTCTTACTGCCTGTACATCTTTCCGAAATACTGCCTCTTGTTCTTTAAGATAATTAATCTGTTCTATTACATGTTTGGCAGCTAACTCGTCTTCACTTGGAGCAACAGGTTCTTCTCTGCCTTCCAGAAGTACAGTTCCATAGGAATTATCTCTCTTTTTAAATGAAAGGATATTTCCTTCAATTGCTAGGTTAGTGGAATATACTTTATTTAATAATGTTTTAGATGTGCCATCTATTTTTACCTTTGTTAAATAACCACTATTATTGAAGTCACTAAAATACACCCATTCACCTTTTGCTACTGGATAAAGTGCTCGAGTATCTGCTATTTTCACAAGCTCTTTCGTTGCTAAATTCAATCTATATAGCTTGTTATCGTTACTAATACTACTATAAATCAGATAATCATTTAAAGAGGTTAAGTGATAAATATCTTGAAAAAATGAGTATTTCTCACTTGTAGCAGCCACATAATCACTACGTTCCCAAAAATGGTCTTTGCCTATAACTTTATCTGAAATTAAGAAATAGTTATATCCAACTATTCCATCACGATCTGGTAGTGGATCATTCCAAGTCGTATCTAACTGGTACCATTCACCATCAACCTTCACTAAGTTCCATGCATGTCCAATGCCTCCTGCTTCACCTACTACATAACGAACTTCCATCCCCATCTCGTTCAGCAGACGATACGCTAACAAAGCATACGCCTGGCAGACACCTTTCCCTTCATTTAAAATTGCATATACTGCATGTGGTGAAGTTACAGTATTAAAACTATAAGCTGTATTCAGTACAATATAATCATTTACTGCTTTTACTTTTTGTACATCACTCATACCAGGTTTCAACAGATTTGCTTTAATTTTTTGTACTTGCTCATCAACAATTAGCTCTTGTTGTGCATTTGTTAAATATTCAACTTTAATTGTAATAGTAACGTCATTTGCATACCCATTATAGCCATATTGCCACTTTGAAAGTGTCCCATAGTAATAATCATCATTTAAACCAAACTCTGTAAACATAGCCTCTAGTTCGTTCATTAGATTACTGGTATCGCCTTTAAAAGGGATTATAATATTAATTTCATAGTTTTTCATTTTCTCATATATTACAGCACTTAAACCCTCCAACGTATTCACAGCTTTTACATCATTAGCAACAATTAATGGATAGGTCTTTGCAGTGACACCACTCATCGTGATATCTGTATTTTCCCATGAATCCCAACCGCTAATTCTATTATCTTCTGCAGATACAGCTCCTGGGATTAAGAACAATAGAAACAATAAACTAAATAGACTTTTCTTCACTTCTGAACACTTCCCTTTAGCAGATAAATACTTACTTGCTTTCAATCATCTTTGAAAATTCTATACTATCAGTGTTTTAAACAATTATTCAGTTCAGCTAATACCTCTTGTCTAACTAAGGGATGACTATGATCCTTTATTCTGCTATTTCAACATCATTCCCTGAAGTCTCTTTTAAGTAGAGAATAGTTTGTTCATTAATTTTGTTCTCCCAACCAATCGGTGCTAGACCAGTGTATGTTCTAGTTCCATCAAAACTGGCCGTAGTTGGATTATAAACAAGCTCATAAGAACCTAAGCTACCTTGAAGGAAAATCCCACTGAAAATCCCCTTTAAATTCTCCTGTATGCTGATTTAAAGAAGTAATATTGACTGTATAGCGCTTTTCAAAATTACTAAACACAATACCTTCGTATGTTTTGCCCACATCTAAAATGGGGTTTGAAACGGTAGTGAATTTCATTTTAATAGGTTGTAATTGTTTTCCAGATATTGATTGGACTTCTTTATCGATATGTATAAAGTATTCTTCTCCTCCTATATAACCTAGCTTGGGAGCATTGATAGTAATAGACCTTTTATCTGCATTAAGGGAAACTTTAACTCCCTCCACTATGTTAGATAAATTATGTTTAATATAAATATTAGTATTGCTAACAGTTTCTTGATCTATCTCCTGATTAAATTTAATAGTGAAATTATGTTCAAGACCAATTTCCTTTTTCTCATTCCATTTAGAATAATAGGTATCTTCTATTTTAATATTGATTGATTCTGTAGATATATTTAAAGGATCACCACAGAAGGTACTAGTGCTAAGTGCAAATATTCCTGCATGATACTCCCCAATCGGGATGTCTAATTCCTTGCTAGACAAATGAAAGTCAATTCTATATAGTTGGACATCCACTATGTCATTCATCTGAACCCGTTTAACTTGAACAATTTTATCCTTTATAGCATTTTCTGTATTTAGAGGATAAAAGTGTGTTGTTGTTTCATTACCACCCTCAATTTTTAACTCAACATCACTTAATAGCGTTGAATCTATGAGAATATAACCAGAAATACTAGCATCTTTGTTGTAATTAACTTCCCCTTTTTCAATTACAGGCGATAGCATGCCAATTTGGGAACACGCACTTGCACTTATATTATTATCTATTAAAGTACTAGACAAAAAATTAGTATTTTCCATCTGTTTTTCACTCTCCGTTTGGTAAATATACAATAATACTTATTCTCTATTACTCTCATAAGCAAAAACCATTAATTACAATTTCTTCCTCATTTATATTCCTTTATAATTTTACATTATGTAGTTATAATTTACTACATCTATTTCTGATAATATAATTTACCCAAGAAAAGAAATGAAAAAAAAGCAACCAAATTTTAAATTTGGCTGCTCTATCATATAAAAAGTTTAATAGAATAAACTCATGCTTCCGGAATAGAAACCTTCCATCTAGATAAATCTGCGTCTTTCTTCATAATAAGTGGTTCCGGAAAGATAAATGTCCATGGTTTTGTTGTGTTTGCTTTCACTTCGAAGTTTTCTAAAGCAAAGCTTCCTTGGCACACTTTATCACCCTTTGCGTCCTCCACCATAAGTGGTATTTGCTCAATATTAATAGACTTCGTATTCCCATTTCTGATTAATATAGAAACCACTAGACTTTCATCATCATTTTGCTTAGCTTCTAGACCCATTAAATTCACTTGGGTTTTCCCTAGTTTCGGCAAACCTGCCACAACTTTCTCTAAGTGCACACGCTGCTCAGATGATAGCTGTTCTTCCCAAGATGGTTCTAAATCTAAAGCATGTTCTTTTGGTTGTAACTTCAATTCAAAAGCAATTTTCCAACCTTCACTAGGTATTTCGTCAACTAATAAATCTCCTTTTTCAAAAGAGAATTTCCATGGCATAGACGACCTTGCTGGAATAGCCCCTATCTCCGCCATGTCAAAGGATTTTTTCGCCAAGCTTTGCCCTTCTTCATTTAATACAACTAAATCGAGCATAGGTATGTGAACTTGCTGATCCAACGTATTACGAATAAAAGCTTCGATAACACTTTTATCCTTTAATTGGACTAAACGAATACCTGATATAGAAAGTTGGTTCGGTTTCAATGACGGTAATTGTTCATGATGAAACTTCAATACATACGTCTGCGGTGTTGAATAGTTTTGAGAAGGATGAAATACTAATTTTGTTAATATACCATCTGCTTCTGTTGCAGTTGCTTCCTCTTCAGTAGCCGTTTCAATTGTTTCTTCTACTTCTATGTTCTTCTTTTTAAAAAAAGCCATCACTTATTGATCTCCTTTTGTGCTTTTATTAATTGTTTTGCTATTTCGATAAAGCTTCTACTTACAACAGCTTCTATCTCATTAATCAATGAAGTAAATTCCGAAAGTGCTTCTTTTTCAAATAGTTGATAAGGATCTTGTTGTCCATACCCACTTAACCCTATTCCTTCACGTATATTGGTCATACGATGTAAATGGCTCATCCAATTTGTATCAATTTGTTGAAGCATAATTCGTTTTAATCTTTGACTAAATAACGGATTATCTTGGAATCTTATTAGATACTGTTTTTGCTCTTCGAATTTAGCGTATGCTATTTTTTTTATTTGTTCAGGAGTAGAATTATTTAATTCTTTTTCATCCAAATCTAATGATAAGAAAATAAGAGATAGCTCTTTTAAGAATGTCTCAGGATGACGATTCTCGAGGACATACTCCTCCTCTGTTCCAAAATAAACATTTGTTAGTCGGCGAATATAATTTTCTATATATTCATATACTTCCGTGAATAAAGTTTCGCTATCAAAGTCTATAATTCTGTCTCGCATAGAATAGATAATTTTACTTTGCTCATTTAGTGGGGTCTCTAATTTCAACAAGTGCTCACGAGCTGCTTGGTGTATATATTCCACTGTTTCTTGAACTGTTTTTAAATACTTATCAGGATTTGGTGACATTACCAATCCTTCATCATCTACTTTTACTTTTCTCATAAAGATTTCATGTTGTTCTTCATCATAATAAGTAAATAAATCATCCTCTAAGGAAATTATGAATTGAGATGTCCCAGGATCACCCTGACGACCAGATCGACCTCGAAGTTGCATATCAATTCGTCCACTTTCATGGCGTTCCGTTCCAATGATGTACAATCCGCCTAATTGTTTTACTTCATCATCTAAAATAATATCTGTTCCACGTCCAGCCATATTTGTAGCAATTATAATTTGTCCTTTTTGACCGGCTTGGGTGATAATCTCTGCTTCATCTGCCTCTGTCTTCGCATTTAACACTTTATGTTTTATCTTTTCTTTTTGCAGCTGCATAGATAAGTCTTCAGATTGTTCAATTGAGGTTGTACCTATTAAAATTGGTCTACCTAAAGAGTGAATACGCTTTACTTCTGAAACAATTTTCTTGATTTTACCTATTTTTTCTTTAAAAATTAATTCTGGCAAATCCTCACGTAATATTGGTTTGTTTGTTGGAATTGTAACAACCGGAAGTCGATATGTTTCCCAAAATTCTTTTTTAGATGGCGTCGCACTTCCTGTCATCCCAGATAGAGAATTATATAAACGGAAGTAGTTCTGGATAGTAATTGTTGCCTGTGTAACGTTTTCTTCCGTAATTTCTAAGCCTTCTTTTGCTTCTATAGCCTGATGTAGCCCTTCGCTTAACGAGCGTCCTTCCATGACACGACCTGTAAATTTATCTATTAACTCAATTTTTCCATCTTTTACAATATAGTCTACATCTCGATTAAATGTTGCATGAGCTTTTAATGATTGATTGACATGAAGGAGAAGTTCCCGATGCTCAGGATCATATAAATTATCAATACCAAATAACCTTTCAATCTTTGCAGCCCCTTCATCCGTCAAATAAATATTTCTGGTTTCCGGGTAAATTTCATATTCCTTATCTGCTTGAAACGTCTTCATAATTTGTGCAGTTATTAAAAACAATTCAAGCCCCTCACCTGATTTTCCCGCCACAATAAGCGGAGTTCTTGCTTCATCAATAAGAATACTATCCACCTCATCGACAATAGCAAAATGATGCGTCCGTTGAACTTTTCCATCTTTAGTGAAAACCATATTATCACGTAAATAATCAAAACCAAATTCAGTCCCAGTTCCATATGTAATATCAGCTGCGTACGCTTGTTTTTTTGCATAAGGCTGCATTTGAGAAATATTGAGACCAACCGTAAGACCAAGGAACTCATGCACTTGTCCCATTATCTCTTTATCACGACTCGCCAAATACTCATTTGCTGTAATGATATGAACTCCTTTACCTTCTAATGCATGTAAATAACTAGGTAAGGTAGAAACTAATGTTTTCCCTTCCCCAGTATTCATCTGCGCAATAGACCCTTCATGTAGTACAAATCCTCCAATTAGTTGCACATCATAGTGACGCATCCCTAATACACGTTTAGCTGCTTCACGAACTACAGCAAATGCATCAGCTTGAATATCTTTAAGCGTTTTTCCAGAAGAAAGCAATTCTTTAAATTGATCTTTCATCCCGTGTAATTCTTCATCGGAGTATGCTTCATATTTACTTTCTAAACTATTAACTGAATCTACCATCTTATTTATACGTTTTATATCCTTTGAACTATCATTAAATAACTTTTTTACGCTTTCTAGCATTTAGTTGTTCTCCTTTTAATTCACAATGATTATAGAGTAAATTATATCACAGATAGCTGTTTATTGGATTTTGTAATCGTACTCCAGAAAAAGTCCTATTGAATACAAAAAACACTGTGAATTTAATCACAGTGTTTTCTTTTAAAGATTTATTCCACTTTAAAACTCATTAAAACATTCGTTTTAAGTGATTTTCCAGCACTATCCTTCAAATCATTCGTTATCATTAATTGATAGAAGCCTGAAGAATATCCATTGGCAGGAGGTGTAATGATAATTTGTTTTTGATTGTCTGTGGATATCTCTTTACCAACATGTGTCAGTTCGGTTCCATTCTTCACCACATAAACAGATTCATTTAGACTTTTACCCTTTATATCTTTATTCGTTGTAATTGTCCACTTCTTGTCTTTTGCTACTAGCTCTGTTTTATCTATTATTTGTCCCCACACTCCTGAAGGATTAGGGAAAGTATTGTTTATATCAATAGGATATTTCAAGAAAAATTGGTCGGCAATGATTTGATAACCAGCCTCATTTGGATGAATATCTTTAGGGTTTTCCAAGTAAATCTTACCATTTTTATCAAATACAGAAGCTACCTCAACAAAAGTAATATTTTCACTTTCAGCGATCGTAGCTAAACGATTATTCACTATGTTAAACGCTGTTTCTAACTGTCCCTTTGTTACTGCATCTTCAAAATGCGGAAGTGGGAAGTAATAACCAAATAGATAAACCTCAGCTTCTGGATTTAAAGTTTTAACTGTTTTAACCGCATTTGTTAAATTTGCCGATACACTATTTAATAGTGTAATTGCTTTACCAAGATCTATATTAATCGTTTCATCAATTGGATTATAAAATTCATCGATAAAGTCATTGGCTCCACTTATAATAGTCACAAGTTCTGCTTTTTGAACAGATTGCTGTACTTCCGGGCGATTTAACGTTTCTAGTAATCCAACACTTGTTTCTCCTGAAGTGGCAAATTCTTTGTTAAATGATCCAAGCATATCTTCGTTAGTAAGTGCTTCACTAATCATATCCGTAAATCCTCTACCAACTTTTTCTAAATATGGTGTTTGACCTGATGCAACAGAATCACCAAGTGCTACATAATCAATTTTTACGTTTTCTGCATTTGCAGTATGTGTAGTCTGGCTAAAAACAACTAATGCTAATGCAAATAAAAATGCCGATACTTTTCTCATTAGTTCATCTCCTATCAATTCTTTTTTTCATCTTACCCTACTTACGTGCGCTAGCCTATGCTCATAAATAAAATTGCTAATTTTACATTTATATGAATTGACAATTGACATTAGTATTTTCTTGCCTTATAAAAATCAGCTACTTCATAAAAAAAGTAGCTGATTTTTACACTATAACAAAGCTATTACTTTATTAGTATTTTTGCTTTTGTTAATTCTGTTTTTGAGTAGTCAGTATTAGCTACATCAAACTGTGTTGGTTTAAATATATTTGATTTAAAGTCAAAAGTTTCTGTACCCACAAGTAATACTAACTCGCTATCTTTTTTACCTTCTAAAGCACCAGTTAATTTTGTACTATCCAATAATAAACTGAGTTGTTGAGAAACAAAATTCAGTTTGAAAGTTACTATACCTTCTTCTAATAATTGATTAACATCTACAGTTTCACTTTTTTTAATATCGGAATCAGTCGTTACATTCGTTTCTTTATTTTTCATAATATTAGCCACCTTTTTCCCATTCTTTTCAGCGCTTACTCTCACTTCTAAATTTCCATATTCACTTTTCAATATTTCTGCATACTCTTCTGCAAGTTCCACAGCGTCTTGCACACTTGCTTTATCATTCACTACAAAAGTACCGAACATTACTCCGTTTTGTTCGTACACCAGTGCTTCCTGAACAACTGACTCTTTTTTAAGTTTATTTGTTAATTCTTGATTTTCACTTTTATTAGTCTGTTCCTGAGTTACTTCTTTTGTTTCTTCTTTTGTTTCTTCTTTTGTTTCTTCTTTTGTTTTTTCTTTAGTACTTGCTTCATCCTTATCTGAACATCCGGTTAGCAGCAATAGGATTGAAATAGTAGCTACAATATATTTTTTCACTTAAATCCTCCAATTGGTTTTTCGTCTAGCCTATTACGTCCTACATTATATAAAATACAAGCTATTAAAAAACTGTATTACATTCATAGTTTTGAATGTAATACAGCATAATCCTTATTATGATAATCGTTTACATAATAAAACTTAGATTATTCGATTCCAATTACTTCAAAATCAGAAACTACTACATCTTTAACAATAACTTTACCTGTTGTAAGATCAACATCTCCTGTTACAACTCCAGTTAAAGGTTGTTGTAAGCTACTATTACTTGCTAAATTAGTAGTAGCTTCGCCAAGAGTATCAAATGCATTTAAAGCTGCTGTAAAAGTTGTAAATGAGTAATATTTACCATCAGATAATTTAACATATCCAAGATTTAAATCAGTTAATACTTCTGCATTAAGTGCTTGAGTAAAGTAGTCAAAGCTTAACTCTACCTGTTGATTGTCTATGGTATATACAACACCGCCAATTGTTGGGGCATTTACCTCAGCTGTAGCATTGAGTACAGGAACTACTGACGATACTACCATAACAGCTGGTACTGCAAATACTAAGCTTGCGAAAAGTTTATTTTTCATCATATCTATAACTCCCTTTTTTAGGTATGTAACTGAACACTAATATATATTGAATTATACACAACTAAAAATGGAAAGTAAACGGGAATATGGAATATTTTAATAGCGTTTTACCTACTTTTAATTGGATTCATTTCTGGAAGTCACATCGAAAGCCCCATTCAATCGCGTTATCCCTGATACTATGGATGCAAGAATTTGAGATGTTCCAAACTAAACAAAAATTTAATATATTCTTATCAGATTTTACCCACTTAATGCTAACGAATATTCTTGGAATCCTAGTCCTCAATCATAAGCACGAAACGGCCATATGCGGATATTCCCTTTTGAATTGTCATAGATGTGCACATCTATGACAGAGTTGAGACATCTATGAAACACGGTTTTACATGTGTTAAAAATTTCTATTACTATGCACCAGTAACAGCAATGGTAAATTAAAGGTACATTTATTAAGAAATATTTAACAACTGCTAACGCTGAATGTTCACATAACTTACTTTTTATTTCCTTTATTTTCTATATTCAAAACTATATAAGGTTCAGTAACTAAACTCATTTTGGGGATACAAGCCGTCTCATTAATTCATCATTTATGGAAACAGTTGTTTGAAAACCTGGTGCAATATTTTCTTTTGCAGTAGTCTGACGCTCATTTTGCGTTATAAGCTGATATAATACACGGTCGAGGCTAAACAAACCATTCCATGTAGCATTCTCATGTAGCTCTGATATTACTTCTTGATGTTGGTTTTCTGTAAGTTTTACTAGTGAAGCTAATGGTAATTTTGTAATTGCCGCCTCAAATGTCACAATGTCACTAATACCTTTTAACTGCTGTACTGACTGTTCAAGTTCTTCCGATTCGGCAATAACTTGTTCTACCGTGACGTTTGAATCATTCGCTAACAATGTGTCTAACACATATTCTCGTCCTGCTTTACCTAAGTTAATGAACGTTTCATTACCACTCTCGAATACTTCTTCGATTAAAGTATCCCTTACAGAAAGCTCTACTACTCTTGGCTCTAGCGTTTGCTCTAAAGTTTTTAAATGCTCTGTAAGCTCTTTCTTCAATGGACATGTTTGCACACTACTAATTTTAGAGCGTAATGATATTAACTCGTTAATCGTGGTAATAGAGGTAATTTGCTCCTTCACTGTATAAAGATTAAATAACCATTGACAACGCATTAATAGCTCTTCTCTTTCATCTATAGCAAGCATCATTTGCTTAGCCTCAGACTCTATATTTGTAACCTTTTCTCGTTCAATGTCCACCTTATTTTCAATATCAATTAATCGATTTGATAAGTTCTTATAAACTAATTTCTCATCCCTTGATACAAAACTTGCTGTACCCACGAATAAAGGCGATACTGTCACATTTATATCTGTAGCTACACTACCTGGTAATGAAGAAAAATCTATCATAGCAGTTCCTCCTATACATTCACTTACGTCTTATTATAAAGGAAAAGTAGAGATAACAAAAGGTTAGTTGATTCGGATTCTATATAAACAAAAGGGAACGCAAACATTGATGATCAGAACATGTTACTCATTTTCACATTTATAGTTTCTAACTACTAAGATACAATACTAAAAAAGAGAATGGTTTTAGTTGCCATTTAAATCACTCTTAAATTGGGGTTACTCATGTTCATTGTCTAAGTTCCTGAAGGATCAGTGGAAGGAGCTGTTACAAATATAAGTGAAGCTGTAGTTTCGCCAACATCAAGAACTGATACTGGTTTTACTGCAACTGATTTACCATTGTTGTCTTTAACATCAAATTCAACATCTTGTTGTGCTTCTGTTAAAGCTTCAATTGATACAGTAACAGTTGATTAGTAATAGCACTCACTATTGTCAGGATTATTAATATAAACAAAGGCTATAATAAGGATTGCGAGGCGTATAGTGGTGCTTTTTTCAATATAATACCATAAAATTCATAAGAAAAAATCTTGTATGTATCATGTGAAAATCACCTTATTTCAGAAGGATAAGGAGACTTAACTATTTTAAATATTGCCTATTGATGCATTCACCAATAGGCATTACATTTGTTGTGACTACTAAATGAATTTAAAATCATCCATGTACTAAAGGATTTTCTCAAAATTTCTTTTGGGAACACAACTTCTAATATATACACTTTTCATAGTTAATTAGGAGACATAACTTTATTTATATAGGTCATTAAGTAAGTTCTACATATATTTGTATTGAGAATTTAATTTTGAGTAGGTGAGTTATATAAAGACTCTGTTAAATATGCTTTTCAAGGTTTATAATTTGAAAGCATTTTTGGGGGTCCTTAGAATTTGCTTAGTATTGGACTAATTATTTCTTGCATTCAATTTGGAACTACCGAGATGGAATACATTTCTTTCCTGTTTAGCCTTCAATTTGTGGAATTTTCAAAAAACTTTCATTTAATAAATATGAAGCAATGTTTTTACTATCTTTTTCAGGTCCAAGGTACCAGTTCCCCTCATCTTTACCTTTTCCCTTCCATGTAATTGTATAAATATTTATGTTGTTTTCGATTTCATTATAACTATTCACACAAAGGTACCTAGCCCAAGGATTATCTAACCATTCTTTTCTCTCTTCTTCTTCCCTGTAGAACTCTTTAGGCATTTTAGACCTTAGTTTTTCCCCATCATAATCTTTACTAAATAAATTATCTTCTTCCTTTGTGATTACTGCTGCAATTACATATTTCTCAAAAATAAGATATAAAGATAAAATATCTTTATTTTCGAGATTAATAATTTTTTCTCTAATAACACTTCTCGGGACAATATGTTCGTGGACAAGTTGGTATGCACGGTCTTTTCTTTTTACGTAAGCGAGCTTGTAAGCCTTTTCTGACCAGAACTCATTACCTTCATATTTCCCATTGACTTCAGTCCAATTATAAATGGCATAATTTATTGCATTATTTTTAACTCTATCTGTAATTTCTTTCGTGTTTAATATTGTAAATAAATCCTGGATTAACTTTTTTCTTACATCTTCACTGTCTCCTCTTTTACTTGTCATTACCATTCTCCTCTTCAACTAATTCTATTATTTCGGAAAAAGCCGAGTAAGAAGGTAATGAAGTCCGAAACATTTTAAGTTCTTCCAGTGATTCTTGAGCTAACTCATGGTCTTCAAAATATTCATCCATTAAATCTTGTAAATTATTTACACCATCTCTAACTAGCTCAAGCATCTGTTTTAAGTCGTTAGAGCTTTCATTTAAGTAATTCATAATATTATTCCTCCTTGTCACGATATTTATATTAATTTAATAGGTAGAATATGAAATAAGCCTTCCTTTTTGAGGAAAAATATTTTATCGGGTGGTATTCCAATTTGCTACCTTCTATCAAGACCTAAATGTACTGACATAATTAATTTTCACAGGTAAATTTGTTTCAATTAGTTTCAAGAACTTCCAACCAAAAGTAAATATTTTTATTTTTCATTCGTATTTCAATTTCATCTTTAAAGCACGGCTAAAGCTAATCTTACAGGCTAGGAGGTTACTTTTTCTTTTATACACTCTTCTCTTATGTATAATGGGATGTTATAAGAATCCTAATCTTTCCCCTAACCCCAACACAGGATGCTTCTATATCAGCTCGCTCATAGGCATGAATATGGAACAAAGGAATTTAACTTAGAAACCGTCTTGTCAGTTTACTAGTAAAATATGAATAACAATTAACTAGCCCCATTCAGCATAGCCACCTTAGTAGCTAACCTCTGCTAATAAGTTAAACCATCGATACAATTTTACCGATATACAGTGGTATATTATTTGGAACTGTCACTCCACCTGTTACTGCTACTGGTCCTATAAGCTGACCTGGTGTTAGTCTGGTTGTTCTTTGAGTAAATCGACTAACAAAAGCATCTAAGTCAGCATTATTCTTTTTTTGAGCAGCTTGAGATTTTGACTCTGAAATAAACTGATGAACAATAAATACTGCAATGGATGCTCCTTGTTTTTGCGCTTCAATTAATGTACCGGCTACCCCATGCAACAACTGATAGCGAAGGTCATCTATTACTTGCTTCTCAAACAAAGCAGATGCCATTATTTTAATTCTCATCGGAAGTTTAGATGTCTCCGAACTCTGCACAATACATCCCCCAATTATTTTGCCAAAAGTTTCGTCAGCTTTTGCTTCAATAGAAATCAGAACTGGCTGTTCTCTAAGCATACCTTTAACAAGTAAGTCATGCATACGTCCTTTTCCATAATCGTCTAGCTTCGTCTCCCATTCTGCAAAGGCTGTTTGTAATTCTAAGGAATGTAACTCTTTTGAGTTGTTTAATATGTTTTGTAATACAAGGGGTACTTTTACTAATCCATTCTCAAACCAAGCATGCGCTAATTCAAACGCACTGCTCCCTTGTTTCCAATGAAATTCTTTTCTAGCTGGCGGTGCGAGTCTTAACCACTCTTGCTCAGAAGTGATTTCTTTCGCCTCTTTATTAAAAATCTTCATTTACACTCCTCCTACATTACAACTAATACCCATCTTACTAACTCACTGACTAGCTAATTAAATTTGAATACGAACCTTTACAGTTAACTATATGGAAGAAAAAATGAGGATATACTAAAGGACATTAAAGAACTCTTAGAGGTTGAATGGGAGAAGGTAGAAGAACAGGAGTGGGGGCAGCTGCAATCGTAAACGGGAATATTAATCCTTTAAACGATTTGAATTGGTGATACAAAATCTAACTGAACAAGAGATTCAAAGTGTAGCAAAATGAGGAATAAATAATATACATACCAAATAAAGAAGAGTAGTAATCGCCTAATCTACTTGCCATAAGATGTTTTGATTTTTTTCGAAAGAAAAAACGCAATGAGGATTTCCCTCACTGCGTTCACATTTTATGCATCTTTATAAAACGACAAGTCATCTGTATCACCATGATTTCCATCATTTTCAAATACAAATTGTTCATACGTTCCTTGTTCCGTTTTCACCTTTAGAACATAATAGGTGCATTTTCTTACCTCTACCCCACCATCGCCATAAATGTTTCTATACTTGGTTCCTGACTTTACATAGGTGACTGCCACTTGCTTATGTCCCCTATAGATATAGTTGCCCTTCATAAAGGCTAGTGCTTCTTCTTTGGTTACGTGAAGACTTCCTTTCCCTATCCTTGACGAAATAACCTCGTCTATTTTCCAATTTCCATCTTCTTCGATAAATGTGTAAAAAACATCGGTCCCATCCGTATAGCTACCATAGAACATAGCCGTTTGAATCTTAATTCTGTTCGGTGTGTTCTCTAAAACATCAAACCGTGCATCTAATTCTCCCACAAAATATGGCAACATCCCGTAAGGACCAGGACCTCCCGGTTTCTTTTTAAGATATCTCTCTTTTATTTCTCCGTCGGTATATTTTTTCGTTGCATAGTTAAGTAGTTGTGGTCTAATTTTTTCAAAAGATACGGATGCCTGGCTCGAATCCCATAGAATCTTTTCTAGTTTTAGAGAATAGTCATTTGTCATTTTTTTGATATCTTCTATATTTTCATCTCTTTTGTTCACCGTTACAACGAATGAATTTTCGACTTTTCCACCCGTTAGCGGGTCCTTATACGAAGCGGAAATCGTTACTTGCTTTTGGTCTATTGCCGTTTCTTGTACAGTCATTTTACCAGCGGATGTAACGGCAATCGACGTTTTATCGCTGGATGTAAACGTCACATATTGATTAGGGATGACCATTTCCTCAATGGTTCTATCTTTGGTCTCCGTCACCCCTGTCACTCGAAGATTCACTTCTTCCCCCGCATATATTACAGTGGGTGTTGGATGTATTTTAATGCTGCTAAAACTACAATTCCCAAAGGCTCCTATGTCGTTAGAGTTTCGAAACAGCTCTTTCCTATACTCGGCGTCAATATCAAACCACTTCGTTTCAATTTTATCCCCGAGGGTGAAATCACCTGCTGTATGAATCGTTTGCGCAACTCGGTAACACACTTTGTAGTCATTTTCCTGGAAGGATACGAGTTTCCCTTGTATTCGATTCCCTAATTCTACGGTTAAATCAACCCCAACCAAGGAAATATTCCCAAGAACCATTCCTACAGCAGTATTCACTCCACCCCGAAGTTCTATATCTCCTTCGAGCTTAATATCTTTCGTACCTGCTTCAAAGTCTATTTGCTTGATGGTACTTAAACCCCCTGTTTGTTCATCCCGTACAACCCCTACTTGTACATCAAGGGACTGTTCAAATTCATACACCAACTCAGCTTCCCCTTTGGCATTAAACACCACGAATAGGTTAATGTTCAGACCGGCTTTGGGAAGACCTGCAAATGGAACAGGAAAAGTCGCAATCCATTCTTTCACACTCTTTTCTCTTGATAGAGTGCTAGTCACCTGCAGATACAATTCCTCTTCCGCAGAGAAGTCCAATCGATTGAATTTGAGCGCTCCTTTTTTAGGGGTTTCCACGTCGACTATTACTTCGGGTTTCTTCAACTTTAACGTCCCGTCTACTCGAATAGTGTCCTCGATGACTAATCCTTCTATCAAAATATCAATTCCACCGGATTCGTTATCAATCACTTTAATAGGACTTGCTTGTGCAACTGCTTGGGTCGAAGCCACATTTTTAGGAATCCCTGCTAACTCCGGATTCACTTGGACGTTTTTCGCCGATACCGCTATTTTTTGGGATATATCTAGATGCTCCAGAATTTCGTCTGCTGCGGGTTCGGTCGTTTGGATGACTAACTGACCAGCCGCTTCCTTGAGCGTTCCCACTTTTTTAAATTGCCCAAAAGGAAAGGCATCTGTTGGCGGTAGATAGAAAATATCACCTGGTTGGAGCGTTACATTTGATGGCTTTTGCATGATTACTTGATTCAGCTCGACCGAAAACGATACCCCTTCAGCTATATCAATGATAGTTGGTGCGACTGCCATCTCATTTAGACTATTCGTTCGTTCCACAAACGGCACTTCCTGTTGGTTTTCTTTGATGGTAAAACGCATACGTACCGGTTCGGTCAGTCCTTGTTGACCAGCACTCATAACGGAATTGGTCATATACAACGTATACGTTTCACCCGGTGTATATCCACTGGACGGTGGCAATACCCGAACTGTTTTCCCATCTGAATTCAACTCTAGTTGAACAGGTACCCGTTGATAGGAGGAATTTTCTACATATATATGTTGGGTGGTGACCGCTTTTTTATCTAGCGCACCTGAAAAGGTAATGGTCCATACTTTCTTTACATCTACGTTCGTTTTCTCATCAAAATCTTTCCATTTCGTTCCGTCATTCGGCGCAGAAAAAGTGGTAATCGAAAAAACGAATAAGGATAACAACATTATGGTGAATAATGCAAAAATACGTTTCAATAAAATAACCTGCCTTTGGCTGTTTTTTAGGAGAAATAGTTAAATAAACAATGTGGTACATAAGGATGAATATTTGTGTCTAAAAAGACTTAACCTCGCTTTAGTCGTTTTCCTTTGATTTTTCCGAGTCTTCTCTTCTCTTTATCGGTCACTCCTTTTCTCTATATTGAGTTGGGCTGAACGTTCCATTATCTCTCTCACAAACAAAAAAGAATAAAATGATTGAACATTCAGACTCTTTTGGATGAAACACTCTTTTCTTTAAACTACATCTCCTTACTTATATTTGTATATTTGGTATAGTCCAAGTATATCGTTAACACCTACAACTTACTAGTAGTAATGATTTACCTTACTTCCTTTTAACTTCCATATAAATAACTCTTTTTTCAAACTAATAAGGGCGTTAATTCAAGGTTCAAAAAAGTAAGCTATTATAGAAAGAATTTAAAGGAGAATGATAAATTGGATTACCTGTTTAACTTTGTGAAAGTTTTACCAACTTGAAGAACACCCTGTAACCTATTGTTTACGTAGCATAAAAAAATTCTAATTAAACTAACGGGCATAGGGAGACAAAAATGGTAAGTCCATCGAAGAATTTCTTTTAATAAATAAAATGGAAATTGTTGTTACTGTCCGTTTACAAGTACGCAATGCACGATATATGAGTAATACTTACAGGATGGTGAATGGTTAATGAGTGAAGAATATTCTAATGATGGTGGCATGCTATTCGACAGTGCCTCGCGAAAGCGAAAATCATCAAGCAAAACGAAAATACCTAAATTTAAAAGGATGACAAGAAATGTTCCACGAACAGAATTTGGAGAAGCCATGGGAGGATTTATGGTGGGAATGACTTTCGTATTCCCAGTGTTAGCTTTTCTATCTATGACATATCCAGTAGGATTCTTTTCAACCATTGGAGTAATTGATTATCGGATTATGGGCTCAAAGTGTTAAAGGGGCATTATTCACTTTAGGAATATGTTTAGGTATGGTGTTGCTAGGTTTTGTGTCTATTGGTTTATTTATGGCTATAGTCGGCTGATGTATATCCGATAAGGGTGTTTTTGTAGTAAAAAAATAGACAGGAAAAAAGAGCTTGGAAAATTGATATGCTCCCAATAAGGTAGACAGATGAAATAATAAAAAATCTGTTTCCTTTATTGGGGGTTTTTTTATGGGTAAAAGTGCTTTTACTGCACAACAA
>Ga0209013_10000260_pt1 | contig 45512 bp, 40 predicted proteins | sample Cruoilmetagenom2_FD_187291 | JGI IMG/M metagenome (GOLD analysis project Ga0209013, IMG submission 187291) | Oil polluted marine microbial communities from Coal Oil Point, Santa Barbara, California, USA - Sample 2 (SPAdes) (version 2) | ecosystem: Environmental > Aquatic > Marine > Oil seeps ...
GGACCTCTTACAGTTCGGCCCCAAGGGACCTCTTACAGTTCGGCCCCAAGGGACCTCTTACAGTTCGGCCCCAAGGGACCTCTTACAGTTCGGCCCCAAAGGGCCTCTTACAGTTTGGGCCCAAGGGGCCTCTTACTGTTTTAACAGGCTGGGTGGCAGATTTCTGAAACAATCGGCCAGTTCACGCAGGAAATCTGATAGTGCAGAGCTGTTGCGCCAGACCATTGCGATGGTGCGACTGGGCGCCGGTCGGGCAAATTTTTTGGTGATCAGGTTGCCGGTTTGTGCAATCGGTGGTTTTACGGACAGCAGGGGCATCAAGGTAATTCCCACGTTCGCAGCCACCATTTGGCGCAGGGTTTCCATGCTGGTAGCGTGAAAATCCACCCGCTCATGGGCGCCCGCCAGGGCACAAACCTCCAGGGCATGCTCCCGCAGACAATGGCCTTCATCCAGCAACAGCAGTTCGTTGCCGTCGAGGTCGTCAAGGGTGATCTGGTCTTTTACGCCCAGCGGGTGTTCACCCGGCACGGCCAGCACGAAGGGCTCGTCGAAAAGAATTTCCATGTCCAGGCCATCGTCATTGATTGGCAAAGCCAGCAGAGCGGCGTCCAGTTCACCCTGTTGCAACATTTTGAGGATATCTTCGGTCTTTTCCTCTGCCAGTTGTAATCTCAGGTTGGGGTATTGCTCGCGAATAGTTGGGATGACATGCGGGAGAAGATAAGGAGCCAGTGTTGGAAACAGGCCCAGGCGCAGGTTTCCATCAGCTGGATCTCCAGCGCGCCTGGCCACGGCGCGTATCTGGTCGACATCGCTGAGGATAAGGCGGGCGCGTTCTGCAATCTCTTCGCCTACAGGCGTCAGCATGATTTTCCTGGGCGAACGCTCGACCAGTTGCACGCCCAGCTCATCTTCGAGTTTCTTGATCTGTGTGCTTAGCGTAGGCTGGCTGACAAAACAGGCTTCGGCTGCTTTACTGAAGTGCTTGAAGTCGGAAAGTTTTACAAAATACTGGAGCGCCCTGAGATTCATGCTTCCATTATATAGATTAATTCAATCCTGTGAGGGTTTTTAATTGAAAAAACCAATGAATAACGCCAGTGTACTGCATATTCTGCTTATTGGCGCCGGGTCGTTCATAAATACTCGTGCAATATTCAGACTCACCCTGCTTTGCCTGCTTTTTGCACCATTATTTTCACAGGCGCGCGAAACCCCTCTTCCGGATCTGGAAACAATGAGTCGTCTGCGTCTTGGAGAAATTGTGGTCGAATCCATACGAATAGACGTCAACGGGGGCGCGGTCAAAGCAAGCTTGATGATTTGGGCGCCTGTTAAGGATATCTGGGCGATCGTGTATTCATGCGAAAACGCTTTTATATTCCTGGCGGGACTGGAAGTCTGTGAAGTGCTTGAAGACGAAGGCGTGGACGTGGTGACACGCCAGGTCATAAATGAAAACTGGCCGGCGCCCAAGCAGGATTACACCTTTCGGACACATAGCGCACCTTATACCCGGGCCGACATCCAACTCGTCGAAGGCACGCTGAAATTCATGCAGGCCAGCTGGGAATATATCAATATGCCGGAGGCGGTCGTTGTCATATACACGGTCCGGCTCCAGCCAGAATTCCCTGCACCACGATTCCTGGTGCGGCGTGCCCTGAAAAATCGCACGAACGAGCTGCTGGCCTGCGTACGGGGGCTCGTTGGTGGGTCAGGTTCTGCTGAACGGAAAAAGAAAGATCTGGATCATTGTCCCGGCGACATCGAGCAGGGCATCAGATAACTCCTGATTGTTTAACCCTGCATGATTAATTTTGCTCGGAATTGATCGCCGGTTTCCCGTAAAATGTCGCATCCAATTTGAGTTTCGGACCAGTTTTTTATGAGCAAGCGAACCGTTCTGACCGGCATCACGACCACGGGCACTCCACACCTGGGCAATTATGTTGGTGCGATCAAGCCCTGCATAGAGGCCAGCCATGACGTGGACGTGCAGTCTTATTATTTCCTGGCTGACTACCACGCCCTGGTGAAGAACAGGGATCCTGACCTAATGCGCCAGTCGACCCTGGAGATTGCCGCTACCTGGCTGGCCCTTGGCCTGGATACGGACACAGCTGTTTTCTACCGCCAATCCGACGTGCCGGAAATCCTGGAACTGACCTGGATACTGACCTGTTCAACCGCCAAGGGCCTGATGAACAGGTCTCACGCTTACAAAGCCGTCGTGCAGGAAAACGTGGAAGTGGGCGAAGACCCGGACTTTGCAGTCACCATGGGCCTGTTCAGCTACCCGGTGCTGATGGCCTCTGACATACTGATGTTCAATTCCTCCTATGTTCCAGTGGGCAAGGACCAGGTGCAGCACCTGGAGATGGCCAGGGATATAGCCCAGCGATTCAACCATCATTACGGCGAACATTTTGTGCTGCCGACAGCAGTTATAGATGAGCACGTTGCAGTGCTGCCAGGGCAGGATGGACGCAAGATGTCCAAGAGTTACAACAACGCAATTCCACTGTGGTTGCCAGAGAAACAGCTGCGCAAGGCCATCATGAAAATCGTGACCAATTCCCTGGAGCCCGGTGAAAGCAAGGATCCTGATGATTCAGCCTTGTTCAAGATTTACGCGGCTTTTGCCGGGCAACCACAGCGCGAAGCCATGCGCCAGGCATATCGGGACGGCATCGCCTGGGGCGAAGCAAAGCAGCAGACTTTCGAGTTGATCAACAAGGAACTGACCCAGGGTCGCGAACGTTACGAGGCGCTGGTTGCGGAACCGGCGCGTATTGAGGAGATACTGATCGAGGGAGCGGAAAAAGCCCGCGCCTACGCCACGCCTTTCCTCGCCCGGATCAGGGACGCGGTTGGTATCCGCAAACTGGGATAATCACCTCATTGCCGTAAACGGGTTTGGTTCTGCTGGCCATTCGACGTTAACATGAACCTTTAGTAATTTTCGATCACTGAAAATATGGATCAACCAACTGAAGTCCCCGCCGCAGCAGAAACAACGGAACCTGCCGCACATGTGCCCGAAGCCCTGACGCTTGACGTCAGAATAGGGGACTACGTACCGGAATTTCTTCAGCCTGCCTTTGAGTTATTTCAACAGTACCCCCTGGCTCTTGGGCTGCTTATCATCGTTCTGGGTTACCTGCTCGGAAAGGCATTGCAATGGCTGATCACAAAAAGCGTGCAGCGCCTTGCGGCAAAGACAAAGACTGACTTTGATGACCGGCTGATTCATCTGCTGTTGGCGCCTGTCTTGCAAACAACGGTAACACTGTCACTGATCCTGGTCGTGCTGATTCCTGATGCCTCCTCAGCTTTCAACCAGGTTTCGATTCGCATACTGGTTTCACTGCTGCTGTTTTTCTGGGGCAGAGCCTGGTTCAAGGCCACTCACATGGCATTGGAAGCGTTAGGTGTTCATCCGGATCGTTTCAAAGCTTTCCAGCCCCGCACAGTGCCGCTGATCGAGATGGGCCTCAAGCTATTCATGCTGGGTGTATTTGCCTACATCTTCATGGCAATCTGGGGAATCGACGGCACTGCCTGGCTCGCATCAGCCGGTGTGATTGGTATTGCCGTGGGTTTTGCCGCAAAAGATACGCTTGCCAACCTGATTTCAGGCGTTTCCATCGTGGCTGATGCGCCGTACAAAATCGGGGATTACATTGTCCTCGATACCGGGGAGCGGGGCATTGTCACCAACCTGGGCATCCGGTCGACCCGGTTGCTGACCCGCGATGACGTGGAAGTGTCCATACCCAACGCGGTGATCGGCAACGCCAAAATAACCAATGAAAGCGGCGGACCGTGGATCAAGCACCGTATCCGGGTACCTATTGGCGTGGCATACGGCAGTAATACCGAACAGGTCGTTGGCATTCTCGAGGAGATAGCCCAGGATTGCCCCGGTATTGTCGGCAATCCCGCACCGCGGGTGAGGATGAGGGCATTCGGCACCAGTTCACTTGATTTCGAACTACTGGGCTGGATCAGTCATCCGGAAATGCGGGGCCTGGTGAGGCACAACCTTTTGATGGAAATCGACCGGCGTTTCCGGCAAGAGGGCATCGTCATCCCCTTCCCGCAGCGCGATGTACACATCACGAGCGACGTCCCGGACGAAGACCCATTGTAAGAGGTCCCTTGGGGCCGAATATTTCAATAACCTTTCTGGAGTCCACAGCTAACCGATACCTCTTGCAGGCTAAAACCTCACGGATAAAGCCGGCTCGTGAAATATGCGGGTTAACTGCCCAGGCGGTTGAGAATGTTTACCAGGGCGCCTTCCAGCGGAATGTCCTCGTTTTCAGGGGCGGTGCGCTGACGGTATTCCAACATTCCTTTATCCAGGCCCCGCTCACCAATCACTACGCGGTGCGGGATGCCAATCAATTCCATGTCATTGAACATGACGCCTGGCCGTATGTTGCGGTCATCGTAAAGGACTTCCACGCCGGCTTCGGTCAGTTCCGCATAAAGTTTTTCAGCTGCCTCGCGGACCCGGTGAGATTTTTTGGCGTTCATCGGCAAAATGGCCACCTGGAAAGGCGCCAGAGGCTCCGGCCAGCAGATTCCACGATCGTCGTGGTTCTGTTCGATAGCCGCGGAGACGATACGCGAAACGCCAATGCCGTAACAGCCCATTAGCATCAGGTGTGCCTTACCGTCCTCGCCGAGGACGACAGCGTTCATCGCTTCAGAATACTTGGTTCCGAGCTGGAAAATATGCCCGACCTCGATGCCCCTGGCAAGGCGGAGTTCACCCTCGCCGTCAGGACTTGGATCACCTTCGACCACATTGCGCAGGTCAGCCACTTCGGGCATCGGCACGTCCCGTACCCAGTTAATGCCGAAGTAGTGTTTATCTTCGGTATTGGCGCCTGCGGTGAAGTCGGACATAACGGCAACGCCGGAGTCGGCGATACAAGGAATATCCAGCTTTACCGGGCCCAGTGAGCCGGGGCCGGCGCCGATTACCTCGCGTATTTCTTCTTCGGTGGCAAAACGCAGCGGATTGGCAACCTGTTTCAGTTTTGCTGCCTTGAATTCATTCAGTGTGTGGTCCCCGCGGACCAGCAGCGCAATGAAGTCTGAACCAGACCCTTCAGCGGCTTCGACCACCAGGGTTTTCACGGTTTTCTCAACCGGCACCTCAAATTGGTTCACCAATTCCTCGATGGTGTGGGCGTCCGGTGTATCAACCAGCATTAATTCGGCGGCAGGTTCAGGACGTTCATACTCTGGTGGCGCCGCCTCCGCCAGTTCAATATTTGCGGCAAAATCGGAGCCGGTAGAGAATACGATCTGGTCTTCACCGGACTCAGCCAGCACGTGAAATTCGTGGGATGTGCTGCCGCCGATGGCGCCGGAGTCCGCCCGTACTGCCCGGAATTTCAAGCCGGCCCGGGTGAAAATACGGGAGTAGACCTCAAACATTTCCCAGTAGGTTTTATCCAGGCTGCCGGCATCGATATGAAAAGAGTAGGCATCTTTCATCAGGAATTCGCGGGCGCGCATCACGCCGAAACGCGGTCGAATTTCGTCCCGGAACTTGGATTGTATCTGGTAAAAAGTGACAGGCAACTGCTTGTAACTGCGCAGTTCATTGCGGGCCAGGTCCGTTATCACTTCTTCATGCGTAGGGCCGAAGATAAAATCGCGGCCGGCCCGGTCACGTATTTTTAGCAACTGGCCACCGAAATCCTCCCAACGGCCCGTTTCCCGCCAGAGTTCCGCCGGTTGCACGGCAGGCATGAGCATTTCAAGATAACCCGCCCGGTCCATCTCCTCACGGACAATGTTCTCGACCTTTTTCAGTACGCGCAAGCCTAGTGGCGTCCAGCTGTAGATTCCCGCTGTGAGTTTCCGGATCATCCCGGCACGCAGCATCAGTTGATGACTGACAATCTCCGCGTCAGCAGGTGTTTCCCGGCTTGTGACCAGGTGGAATTTACTGGTTTTCATTACTTATCTGGCTTCCTGCAGAAATAAATTGGACCGCAACTCCCGGGCAAGCCATTCTACCTGTAGCCATGCGTGCGGGGTAGAGTGAATTGTCAGCGGCAATCCGTCAGAAACTAATTGCAGTTTTCGGCAATGAAGGCCTTGTCTTCTTCGATAAGGCCCATTCGTACATCATCGTCCATGCGGACGGATTGGCCAGTTTCATCCGTGTAAAAAACACGCCTGGCGGGTTCCATCTGCGTTAGCCGCTGGCGGTGTTTCGCGCACATTCGCTCTGTTTCTTCCCTGGCTTCCCTTTTTTCCTGGCGATCTGTCGCGATTTGTTCACGCCTTTGGTCAGCCAGCGACATGGGGGCTGCTTCCTCTTCGCCTGGAAGGCTAGTTGCATCTGCTGCGCTGCTGTCGCTCCCTGGCTGGGCGTCATCCGGGGATGGATTGGCCCGGGTGTTGCCGGAACGAGGGGCCTGGGGGATATCAATGATCTGCGTTTTCTGTCCTTCCGGTGGCCTGTCACCGAAGTGCACGACTCCATTTTCATCGGTCCATTTGAAAACTTCGTTTGCGACCGCGTTCCCGCTGATTACACCAAGCAGCAATGCCATCATGCAAATGAAAAAGACCACGATCCCGGGTTGTTTGTTGTGTTTCATGTCGCATTCCTTGCCATGAGTTAATTTTTCTTATATCACAGATTCGCAGTAAGGACCCAATTGCCGGTATGGTTGGTGGTATGATTTCAGGTCCAGCCAGGTATCGGAAATGACATGGGGCAAGGCGAGAAAAAAATTCACAAGGGTGTTTTCCTGCTCCCTAACGCGCTGACGACCGGCGCGTTGTTTGCCGGATTTTATTCAATCATTTCCGGCATCAATGGCCATTACATTGCGGCCGCCGTTGCTGTTGTCGTGGCCGGCTTGCTCGATGGCCTGGATGGCCGCGTCGCGCGGCTAACCAACACGCAAAGCGAATTTGGCGTCCAGTACGACAGCCTGTCAGATCTGATTTCTTTTGGCCTGGCCCCCGCCCTGTTGGCATTTAACTGGTCTCTGTCCAGTCTCAGGGAACTGAGCCCGGCGGCTGGAAAGCTTGGCTGGCTTGCGGCTTTCCTGTTCGTGGCATGCGCGGCTCTGAGGTTGGCCCGGTTCAATACCCAGGCGGCTTCCACAGACAAGAGCTACTTCCAGGGCCTGGCTTCACCGGCGGCGGCCGGAACACTGGTGGCGACCATCTGGTTTTTTGCCGACCAGGGCATTCCGGGTGATGCGGTCCGGTGGATCATTTGGTTTGAAACGGTGGTTCTCGGCCTGTTGATGTTCTCCCGTGTTCGCTACTTCAGTGGCAAATCCTGGCCCAAGGGTGACCGGATTCCAGCCGGGTTCCTGTTCCTGGTCGTGCTGGTGTTTGTATTGCTTGCGATAGACCCCCCCACCGTCATGATGTTGATCGGCCTGATTTATGTGGGTTCAGGCCTGGTTGTGACCCTGTTGGGCAGGCAGCAGTGGAAAAGCCGGCGAATCCGCCGAGGCTTACCAAAGGAGAATGACTCACAGAAAGGTGGCCCAGTGATTCCTGGCTCGGAGAAAGATGAGGGGCGTGATGATCCGGGCAGGTGGAAAGGATGATAGAAGCTCAACGCCGGGCCTACCTTGAGGCCATGGGGATTGGCGTCTGGATAAACAAACCTGCTGCTCCCGACACAGACCGGTGGGTGGTCGGTCCGGGTTCGGGCAGCACCTTGCTGTTGTGCCGTACAGTACAGGAGAGCGCAACCCGGCTTGCTGCCGATATCGGCCGGAGCCTGGGTGGCGACCCGGTCTGGGCCTGGCCCGATCCGGAAGTAAGACAGGAGTATCCCTCACTTCAAGATACCATTGAGCAGTACCTGTTCACCCAGGTTTTGCTGTTTGGTCATGCCCTGGCAGACCAGACTTTCAAAGGCAGCGTTCCCGAAGTTCTGGGTTCGGCCAGGGTGCAGGTGACTGCGGACCTGGATGAACTTGCAGTGGACGGAATGGCCAGGCGCAAGCTCTGGCAGTATTTGTCCGGGGCCTTGCCTGATCGCGACTGATGAGCATTGAACCGGCTGCACTGTACCCCCTGATGCGTCAGATGAACGCCGATGACCTCGATTGTGTCGTCGAGATCGAGCAGTCCGCCTACCCTTTCCCCTGGACCCGGGGCATCTTTGCAGACTGCCTCCGGGTGGGTTATGACTGCACCGTGCTGCAGGCAGGCCCCAGGGTGATTGCTTATACCATCCAGTCGCATGGGGCAGGGGAAAACCACCTGCTGAACCTGTGTGTCGCACCGGACTGCCAGAAGAAAGGTTACGGCAACCTGATGCTCAACCACGCCATTCGCCAGGCCAGGCTGCAACGCTGCTTCAGCGTATTTCTCGAGGTCAGGCCCAGCAATTCTTCAGGAATCAGGCTTTATAAGCAAAAAGGTTTTTTCATTGTGGGGAGGCGGCCTGATTATTACCGCGCCGCTGGCGGACGCGAGGATGCTATCGTCATGCGCCTGGATATTTGAAGCCCTGGCCCCTTTTACTTCGTGCTTAGCGGACAGTTAAGAAAGCTTTAGTTTGTCCGTGCCGTAAGATTTTTATAGTGTTAGCAGTGCCAACAGATTAAGCGGGACAGCAGTGAGTTTGTTAGCTTCGCATGGATTCGAGTTGCCGGACCTGGATTTGCAGGTTTTCCACATTGGCCTGATGGGAGGTCAGCCGTTGTTTTTCCTGTTCGACCACGGCGGTTGGCGCATTGTCAACAAAGCGGTTGTTGCCCAGTTTGCCCTGGGACTTTTTCAAGTCGGACTCTTCCCGGGCCAACTGCTTGTTCAGGCGTGCAAGTTCTTCTTCCACATCGACCAGGCCCTTCAGCGGTATCAGGACTTTTAACTCCCCCACCAGTGAAACCGCGCACTGAGACGTGTCGGCTTCGGCCGTAATCCACTCGGCGGACTGGACACGGCCAAGGTGAGAAAGTATTTCATTGAACCGGGCATGTCTCGAACGGTCCGTGTCCGCGCCGGCCTGGAGCCTGACATCGAGTGGTTTGCCCGGTGGCAGGTTCAATTCTGACCGGATACGCCGGATACCCTGGATCACTTCTTTCAACCAGTTGATATCGTCCTCGGCCTTCCGGTCGGTGCTGCCCGCTGCCGGGAATGGTTGCATCATGATGCTGTCGCCCTCAATTTCCAACGGCGCCTTGACCTTCTGCCAGATTTCCTCGGTAATGAACGGCATCATCGGATGCAACGCCTTCAGGATGGTTTCAAGTACATGCAGCAGCGTGTGGCGTGTGGCTGATTGTTCCGACGGGCTACCCGTTTGCAGGATGGACTTGGCGAATTCCAGGTACCAGTCACAATATTCATTCCAGATGAATTCATATAGCGCTTGCGCTGCCAGGTCAAGACGGTAGGCGCACAGCTGTTGCTCGACTTCCAGGATAACGTTGTTCAGGCGGGAAAGAATCCACTGGTCGATGGCGCCGGGACTCTTTGATGCGGCGATTTCACCGCCCTCGGTTTGCATCAGCACAAAGCGGGCCGCATTCCACAGCTTGTTGCAGAAATTCCGGTTGCCTTCGATTCGCCCGAGGTCAAACCGGATGTCCCGGCCGGTGGTAGCCAGCGCGGCGAATGTAAACCTCAATGCATCCGTGCCGAAAGCAGGAATGCCATCCGGGAATTCTTTGCGGGTCGCCTTTTCAATTGCAGGCGCCATCCGGGGTTGCATCAGGCTGGCTGTTCTCTTACTCACCAGTGACTCGAGATCAATACCTTCGATCAGGTCCAGCGGGTCCAGTACATTACCCTTGGACTTGGACATTTTCTGGCCGTGCCCATCGCGAATCAGGCCATGGATGTAGACCGTCCTGAACGGCACATCACCCATGAATTTCAGACCCATCATAATCATCCGCGCAACCCAGAAAAAGATGATGTCAAAGCCGGTGACCATGACGCTGCCTGGGTAAAAACGGTCCAGAACTTCTGACTGTTCCGGCCAGCCCAGGGTAGAAAAAGGCCACAGTGCGGACGAGAACCAGGTGTCCAGCACGTCCTCGTCCTGACGGAGTTCCACGTCATCCGCCAGGCCGGCTCTGCGGCGGGTGTCTTCCTCGTCCATGCCGACATGGATCTTGCCTTCCGGATCGTACCAGGCGGGAATCCTGTGCCCCCACCACAACTGGCGGCTGATGCACCAGTCTTCGATGCGATGCATCCAGTCGAAATAGGTCTTGCTCCAACTGCCGGGAACAAAAGAAATCCGGCCATCTTCAACTGCCTCAATGGCCGGTTTCGCCAGCGGTGCGATTTTCACGTACCACTGGTCTGTCAGGTACGGTTCGACGATCGCATGGGAGCGGTCGCCCCTGGGGATCATCATCCTGTGATCTTCGGTCTTCTCCAGCAGGCCCTTTGCTTCCAGGTCTTCAAGGATTTTTTGACGGGCTTCGAAGCGGTCCAGTCCGCGGTAGGCTTCCGGTGCATTTTGATTTAGTGATGCATCCGCATCCAGCACGTTGATCATCGGCAGATCGTGCCGTTTGCCGATTTCATAATCATTGAAGTCGTGAGCCGGCGTAATTTTGACGCAACCCGAACCGAATTCAGCATCGACATAATCATCTTTGATAATCGGGATGGTACGCCCGGTCAGCGGCAATTCCAGTTCCATTCCAACCATGTCCCGGTAGCGCTCGTCATCGGGATTGACTGCGACTGCCGTATCGCCCAGCAGGGTTTCCGGCCTCGTTGTGGCCACGACGAGGTAGCCGCGGCCGTCTTTTCTCGGGTAGCGGATGTGCCAGAGCTTTCCTTTTTCCTCTTCCGAGATGACTTCCAGGTCCGACAGTGCAGTGTGCAGAACAGGATCCCAGTTGACCAGGCGCTTGCCGCGGTAAATCAGGCCTTCATCGAATAATTGCACAAAGACTTTCCTGACCGCGTGTGACAGGTCATCGTCCATGGTGAAACGGTGTCTGGACCAGGCCACCGAAGCACCCAATCGCCGCATCTGTTTGCTTATGGTATCGCCGGAATGCTCTTTCCAATCCCAGACGGCGTCCACGAATTGCTTCCGGCCCAGATCGTGACGTGACTTACCCTCTGTAAGCAGCTTTCGTTCCACCACCATCTGCGTGGCTATACCGGCATGGTCGGTGCCTGGTTGCCATAGCGTATCGGCGCCTTTCATCCGCTGCCAGCGCGTCAGCGTATCCATGATGGTGTCCTGGAACGCGTGGCCCATGTGCAGGCTGCCTGTGACGTTGGGTGGGGGCAGCATGATGCAGTAGCGTTCTCTATTGCCGGCATCTTCCTCACCGGCTGGTTCAAAGTATGCTTTTTCTTCCCAGAACTGATACCACCGCTGTTCGATATCGGCCGGATTATAACTTTTTTCCATGAGTGTCCTGCTGCGCTACTGTGTTGTGCCCGGATGTTTATCACCAGGCCGTTTTCCAATGGGGTGGCTGACCGGATCCAGACCCTGATCACGGTAAGATCGAAATTTGTGTCGTGATGCTGTCCGTTGCGAAGGGCTGCCGGGTACAATTTCCAACAGGCGTTTGAACCTGTCCGGCCCGGCTATGGGCGCAGCGGTCAGGTTGATGACGACTTCGCTGTCCGCCGGTATCGTCATATCCGAATTGCCAATGACGACCGGCGCCCGTGTATCCCCGGGTTCGGCTGAATGTGGTAAAAACCTTCCGGCAGGATATTCCCACATCAAATCATTCAGCCTGGCGGCAAGATCAGTTGTCTCCGTGATTACCGCAATTAGGTGTCCCTGTTCCCAGGCCATCAACGCCAGGCGGCAAGCCAGTTGTTCAGCCGAAAGAGCACCTTCGTCCAGTACATAAAAGTCTACCTGGCAACCGCCTGCCATGCTCAGCGCGTACCGGCAGTGGCCTGATCGATCAGGTATTGCGTGAGCAGGCCGGTCGGCCGGCCGGTTGCCCCTTCATCGGCGCCCCACTTCCAGGCAGAGCCCGCGATGTCCAGGTGCGCCCAGTTTTGATCTTCCATGAAGCGGGACAGGAAACAACCGGCAGTCAGCATACCGGCCGACAATCCACCTACATTCTTCATGTCGGCGAAAGGGGTGTCCAGCTGGGACTGGTATTCTTCCCACAGGGGCATGCGCCAGGCCCGGTCCGCGATGGTATTGCCGGCTGCAAGGAGACCTTCAGCCAGTTCGTCATTGTTGCTAATCAGCCCGGATGCATGATGACCCAGTGCAATCATGCAGGCGCCGGTGAGCGTTGCTACGTCGATCACCACCCTGGGGTTGAATTTTTCACTGTAGGTCAGCGCGTCGCACAGGACCATGCGCCCTTCAGCATCCGTATTCAATACTTCGATGGTTTTTCCGGACATGCTGGTAAGAACGTCCCCAGGGCGATAGGCGTCGGCATCCGGCATGTTTTCCACTGCTGCGACGATGCAGATCACATTGACCGGTAACTGGAGTTTTGCGCAGGACAGGAATGCACCCAGAACGCTCGCCGCGCCGCACATGTCATATTTCATCTGCATCATATTTTCGCCGGACTTGAGCGACAGGCCGCCGGAGTCAAAAGTAATACCCTTACCCACCAGAACCGTTGGTTGTTGATCAGCAGCGACGCCGGTATATTTCAGTACGATCAATTTGGCGGCGTTTGCACTTCCCCGGGAGACGCCCAGCAGGGCGTCCATGCCAAGATTCGCCATGTTTTCCTCTTCAAGGATTTCCAATTCAACCTTGTCGTATTGTTTCGCAATGGATGCGGCCTCTTGCGCAAGGTAGGCGGGGTTGCAGATATTCGGCGGCAAGTCGCCCAGAAGGCGGGCTTTCGCAAAACCAAGTGCGAATCCCTCAGCCTGTGCAAGTACAGCTTCGAGAGAATCGTCCCCGCTGAAGGAAGCAGATTCCAGGGGTGCAGGCGACTCGTCTTTCGGAGCCTTGGTGACCGTGTAGAGATAATTGGCGCGGTGCACGGCCAGTGCGGCCTGTCTCAGGCGCCACCAGTTATCGCTGGCCCCGAATTCGAGGTCATGGATGCTGACATGGCAACTGGTGAATGCACGGTCGCGCAGCGTCGTGCCAGCGGCCTGGCAGGCCCGGTCGAAACGGGGCTGGTCTAGTTTTTCCTGTTTGCCGCAGCCCGCTACGAGCACCCGTTGCGCGGCCACACCGCTCACACGGTGCAGCAGTGTTGTTTTACCCAGCCTTGTTTCGATATCGCCGGTATCCAGCATCCTGCTGATTTCTCCACCACTCGCTTCATCAATATCCCGTGCAGAGGCTGACAGGACGCCCCCGGCGGTAACGCCGATGACCAGGCATTCAGTTTGAATGAGCCGTGGGGATTCATTAACCAGGCTGAATTTCATAAAATGGTTTCCTTGATTTGTCGGCCCGAATCGACCAAACGGGTTATTCTACTAAAAACGCAGGTATAACGAATATAAAATCGTGAGGCGAAGCTGAATATACTGCAAAAATACATTTTGCGTGAATGGGTTTGGACTTTTCTCGCAGTGGTAATTGTATTGCTGATCGTGATGGTTGGCACTGCAATGGGCGAGTTACTGAGTGATGTTGCCGGCGGTCGTATGCCTGCGGGCCTGATAGGCATCCTGATGTTGCTGAAAATGCCTGATGTGCTGAGCACCATTATTCCTCTGAGTATATTCGTATCCATCATCTGGGGCACCGGCAGAATGTACCGCGATCAGGAAATGTCCGTGATGAGGGCCAGCGGTTTCAACTGGCTGATGTTGCTACGCCCCCTGTTCAACCTGTTGATGCCGGTGGCTGTTTTCCTGCTGGCCGTAGATCTGTTCGTGGCGCCAAAGGCAGCCGGCACGGTACAGCAAAAACTGGAAGAGGCCTACAAGTCAGCAGCGGAGTGGGGGCTCCGGCCCGGGCAGTTTCATGTCTTTAAGGGAGGCGAGCTGGTGTTGTACGTGGAGTCGGTGGATAAGGATGGGCGTACCCTGAGAAATATTTTTATCCAGATGAAACAGGAGGAGCGGGAGCAGGTGTGGAGTGCAAAACAGGGGTATTACTGGCTGGACATGGAAGCTGGTGAGCGCTACCTGACGCTGGAGGACGGGCAGATTACGGAAGGCGGGACCAAAGTCAAAGTACTCGATTTTGGCATCATTCACTTCTCCCGCAACGACCTTAGGCTTCCGGAGCTTGAACACAGGATTAAAACGGTTTCACTTGAGGCCCGGCCAAGCGCCGACATCATGCTTTCTGCTCAACTGGAAGACATAGCAGAAGTCCAGTGGCGTGTTTCGCCTGCGATCGCAGTCATAGTGCTTGGCATGCTGGCAATCCCCCTTTCTCATTCGGCGCCAAGGGAAGGCCGGGGTGGCCGGGTGATTCTTGGTATCCTGGCTTATACGATTTATGCCAACATCCTTTACATATGGCGTTCCTGGATTGCAGAGGGAGACTTGCCTCCCTCGTTTGGTCTGTGGTGGGTGCATCTGCTGGTTTTCATCGTCGCCCTGGTCTGGCTCCAGCGCCAGGGGCGGATGGTTGGGAAGGGTTGAATATGGTCAAGCTGGTTGATCGGTATATTGGACAGGCAGCACTGATAGGCATGCTGGCAGTCTGGTTTACCATGACCATACTTTTCATTCTGCTCAGCCTGCTGGGCGAGCTGCGTGACATCACCGGTGACTATGGTACCGGCGATGTATTCTGGTTCATTGCTCTGACTACACCGAGCATGGCATACCAGATTTTCCCCGTCTCCGCACTGCTGGGGGCGCTTGTCGGCGTGGGTGGTCTTGCCGCCGCCAATGAGCTCGTGGCGTTCCGGACTTCCGGTGTTTCCCGCACACGATTGGCGTTTGCAAGCATTGCCGGAGCCATGTTGCTGACGGTACCCGTGGTGATCATGGGTGAATGGGTGGCGCCGGCTGCCGAGCAACAGGCGCGAGCCTTCCGGCTCAGCGAAATGGTGGGGCGTGCCATCATTGGTGGTCCGAGCGGGGTGTGGATGCGGGACGGCAAGGATATCGTCAATATCCAGCTTCCCCTGCTGTCTGCCAAACGGGGAGAGCAATCGGTAGAGTTCAAGAAAATCGTGATTTACAATTTCTCCGATAATTCAAATCTGAAAGCTATTACACGGGCGCGCAAAGCATTTCACAATGGTGAGACGTGGACACTGGAGAATGTTTCGACAATTCATTTCAGCGATGCGGGCGCCCGGTCAACCCGCTCCCGGCAGCAAACATGGCCCACCGAGGTCAAACCGGAATTGCTTGACTCCGCCGTGACCCGGCCCAGCCGCCTGTCATTACGTTCGCTGTGGGGTTATATGGGGTATCTGGATGAAAATGGCCTTGACGACCGGGTCTACGAAGCTGCGTTCTGGGAGAAAATCCTGTTTCCGTTCACGGTGATTGCGCTTGTCCTGGCGGGCATGCCTTTCGTTTTCGGGGCAGCCAGAATGCACAATCTGGGCGTTAGGTTATTTTTTGGCATGGCGCTCGGTGGTTTGTTCATGATCGTCAGCCGGGCGTTTCAGAAGTTCGGCGATGTTTATGATCTGCCAGCTGCATTGACCATCATTCTGCCGCCCCTTGTGCTGACCATTGTTGCCACGCTGATATTGCGGCGCTCGGTTTGACCTATTTACTGGCATCGCAATAACCGCGAGCGGCTGGCCTTGTCATGCCAGGTCCGTTTTTCGGAGTCGATCAATGACCAGAAGAATCCCAGGCCGGCCAGTGCTGCTGAGAGAATTGATGTCAGGAACCTGATTGCACACCATCCCCACCCCGGCCGGCGGCCTGTTTCATCGGTGATGCACACGTGCCAGGCCCTCATTCCCAGGGTCATGCCGCCTTTGTGCCAGCACCAGGCCAGGTAAGCGAACCACACCAGGATCAGGTAGGCAGTATAAAACGGGTCCTGCATGGCCGTGTAATTGCCCGTTCCGGCCAGCATTGCAAAAGCTGTCGCCAGCATGAGAAGTGCGACGATTATGACGCCATCGTAGAGCATAATCAGCAAGCGGCGGATCAGGCCGCAGGGTGTTCCGCATTTTTCTTTACTGCCGTGTGAGTTCATATTTATGTCGGGTTTTATGGTAGCGGTAGCTCACCTATTATTACTTAAGAGGACATTGCCCGGAAATCCCAACAGGCAGTTCCTGTAAGAACTCGTTCCACCCAGGCTAACTGTAAGAGGTCGCTTGCGGCCGTCGGGCTCTGGAACAGACGGCTGCAACTTCTTACAGTCTTGGTCGGCCGCAAGCGACCTCTTACAAAGTGCTCACCTGTGAGCAATAGGCAAATTGCATATAGAATATGGGATTGCACGTTTGGAAACAGAGTATGCCAAGACTTCTAAAACACCGCTTTACCATGGTGCTTCTTAATACCTGCCTAACTCTGGTTTTATGGGGCAGCGTACAAGCTCAGGACCTGGACGCCACCGTACAGGCAGAATCCAGGATTAACCAGGATGCCGTCAGTTCACAGCAACGGGTCACCGGTCTTGCAAAACAGACCCAGGATCTGTTGGCTGAGTACCGATCGTTAATACGGGAAACCGAAAGCCTCAAAATCTACGATGACAACCTCGAAAGAGTGGTCACGGACCAGGGTAACGAAATTCAGTCCATCAACCGGCAACTGTCAGGCCTGGAAGCGACCAACCGGGGTGTCGTTCCATTGATGCTGGAGATGATCGACACCCTGGGCCGGATTGTCGAAGCGGACATTCCGTTTCGTATTGATGAGCGCCGAGCACGTGTTGAGCGGCTACGCGACATGATGGACCAGAGCGAAGTGACTGCTTCTGAAAAATACCGTCGAGTGATGGAGGCCTACCAGGGTGAACTGGAATTTGGCCGCACCACTGAAGCTTATTCAGCTACATTGCCCACCACCGGGCAGATCGTCGACTTCCTCAGGGTTGGCAGAGCCCTGCTCGTCTACCAGACCAGCGACAATAACGTCACCGGCTGGTTCAATCCCGCCAGCCGGCAGTTCGAGGAGTTGCCTGAGCGCTATCGCCGAGAAGTCAAGGACGGCCTGGCCATCGCCAGGAATGAAAAAGCGCCGAATCTGGTGGTTTTGCCTGTGCCCGGTCCGCAGGTGGTGCAATGAAAAAGCCAGGCATTTTTGCAGTTACGACTTTTCTTACGGCTGTTCTGGCGGTGCCCCCGGTAGCAAGTGCACAAACCCTCGATGAGCTGGCCCGTATCGTACGTGAAGCTGCCCAGAGCGAAACCCGGATCAACCAGCAGCGTGAAGCAAGCTTCGTCAAGGAACGCGATAAGCAGCAAAATCTGTTGGTCCGGGCACGTCAGGAACTGGCCACCGAAAACGCACGCAGTGACCGTTTGCGTGACGAGTACGACAGGAATGAAAGGTCACTGGCCGAACTCGAAACTACCCTGGCGGAACGCATGGGTAATCTCGGTGAGCTGTTTGGAGTTGCAAGACAGGCTTCCGGTGATGTCCAGGCTGCGTTGGATGATTCAATGGTGACAGCCCAGATGCCCGGCAGGACGCAGTTCCTGTCCGACCTGGCCCAACGCAAAGAGCTGCCTACCGTCCCTGAATTACGGCGCTTGTGGTCAGCGATGGTCACGGAAATCGCGGAATCCGGGAAGGTGGTGAAATTCACCGCAATGGTTGAGAGAACCAGCGGCGAAAAACATGACCTGGAAATCATCAGGCTGGGCGTGTTCAACGCGGTGTCAGATGGGCAGTTCCTCGATTGGGATACCAGCAAGAGCCGCGTAAACCTGATTGAGCTTGCGCGCCAGCCTGCAGCCCGTTTCAGAAGCATGGCCCGGAATCTGCAAAGTGCTGCTCCCGGCGAGGTGACAGGGTTTTCAGTTGACTTTACACGCGGTCAGATTCTGCGCGCAGTGGTTCAGTCCAAGACCCCGGTTGAACGGATCAGGGAGGACGGAGGCACTGTCGGCTACGTGATTATTGGTCTGGGTTTATTCGGCCTGTTGTTGTGCCTGTGGAAGATCTTCTCGCTCTACACCACCGGCGCTAAGATGTCCCGCCAGCTGAGGAGTGAAACGGCCGACAAGTCAAACCCGCTGGGCCGGGTGCTTACGGTCTACAGTGGCAATCCGGACACCGATATCGAGACACTTGAACTCAAGCTCGATGAGGCTATCTTGCGTGAAACTGCCCCCATTGAGCTCGGCCTGAGCTTCATCAAAGTGCTTTATGTGGTGGCACCGCTTCTCGGCCTGTTGGGTACAGTTGTGGGCATGATCGGGACTTTCCAGATGATTACGCTGTTTGGCACGGGTGATCCGCGCATGATGGCTGGCGGCATTTCAACCGCCCTGGTCACCACGGTGCTCGGACTCGTCGTGGCCATTCCGCTCACACTGCTGCACAGTTTCCTGCAGGGCAAGGCCAAAACCCTGATCCAGGTGCTTGAAGAACAGGCTGCCGGCCTCATAGCGAGGTTGGCGGAGAGCCGCGTGTGATCTGGTTTTATCAAGCTGTTGGATCGATCCGGGAGTTCATGGATCTGGGGGGAGATGTCCTGTGGGCCATTATGTTCGTACTGTTCCTGATGTGGACTTTTATCATGGAGCGCGTTTGGTATATCTACCGTGTGTATCCATCCAGGAAACGGGTGGTCGTTGCCAACTGGGAAGGCCGACCGGACACCTCTTCCTGGTACGCCAGGAAGATTCGTGATGGCCTTATTTCCGAAGCGTCCATAGCACTCAAGAGAAATATCGGCCTGATCAAAGCGCTGATCGCCATTTGCCCGTTGCTTGGCCTGATGGGAACTGTCACGGGAATGATTACGGTATTTGATGTGATGACCTACAGCGGCGGAGGAAATGCAAGGGCGATGGCGGGGGGCGTATCGATGGCAACCGTTCCCACCATGGCCGGCATGGTGGCGGCTCTTTCCGGTGTGTATTTCGGAACCTGGCTGGACCACAAGACTCAAACGGAAACGGAGAAGCTGGAAGACCTGTTGCAACATCATTGAGCCGGGATTGCGCTTATGGCAAGAAGACACGCACATACTGAAGACGCCGAAATCAACATCACACCGATGCTGGATATCGTCTTCATCATGTTGATTTTTTTCATCGTCACGACATCCTTCACCAAGGAAACAGGTGCTGTCATCATCAAACCGGAAGCCGGGCAGGCTGTCGCCTTGAGGAATGGAACCATATTGATCGGGGTCAGGCCCAATGACGATATCTGGATGGCTAAACGGCAGATCGAGTTGCGCGAGGTCCGGCAGATGGTCGAGCGCGCCAGGGCCGAGAACCCGGAAGGCAGTGTCGTCATCGTTGCCGACAAAGGTTCGCGCATCGGCACCGTGACGCGGGTGATGGACCAGGTGAGGCTGGCCGGTATCGAGGGCATTGCCATCTCCGCCGTGAAGCCGGGCGGTCAGTGAAAATGAAATTGCGGCTATGAACAGTTTGCCCGGATGAAACAAATACGTTTACTCATTGCTGCATTGTTGGCCATGGCGGTGACCTTCGGATTGTTCCTGTTCATGCACCAGCTGATTTCCTCCGGCGGGAGTGATCGTGCCGACCTGGGCGCCATTGCGGGCATTCATTTTGGGCCGGTTGAAATACCGGACGAGATTGCATACAAGAGCCGGAGAAAGCCCATCAAACCGCCACCACCCAGGGACCCACCACCACCGCCAAAGATGCAAATCTCCAGGGTGGACCAGCAGGCTCGGAATTTGCCGGTGATGAATATGCCGAACCTCGACATACCGCTGGTTGGTGGTGAAGGTATTTTTCTGGGTAATTTTCAGCAGGTGGACCAGACTGCAGAGGGCGACATTATTCCGATTGTTGTCATCAGGCCCGTTTACCCGCGTGACGCTGCAATTTCCGGTATCGAGGGTTGGGTGAAAATTGAATTTACGATCACCGAGGCGGGTACAGTGAAAGATCCCCAGGTGGTCGACGCCAAGCCGGCCAGGGTGTTCAACCGGGCGGCCATTCGCGCTATTCTCAAGTGGAAATTCAAACCCCGGGTAGTAGACGGTGTCGCGGTTGATCGCCGCGCAAGTCAGATCATTGATTTCACACTCAATGATTCTGCAGGATTCTAAAATGGGTGGAATCTTCCGGCATGTAATTACCGTAGCAGCCCTGTCGATTGCCCTGTTGGCATTGATTACGGGCACGGTATTCGCACAGGTTTCCGAATGCAGTAAAAAACGACACGTGGGCACCCACGCCCTGGATGAATTCACCTGGAAACAGCTGAATAATGTGTACGAGGACGTGGGTGAAAAACATTATGATGAGGCTTACGACCAGCTTCAGAAAATGTTGGCCCGGGCCGGCAAAGGCAGCTACCTGCGGTCTGTTCTGAACCAGGCGCTGGCCCAGGTGGAATGGTCAAGAGAGAACTACAACGCGGCTCTCAAATATTTCGAAAAGGCCGTGGAGCTCGATGCCCTGCCGGACCCGGCGCATTTCGCTTTGATGTACCAGATCGCGCAGCTTTATTTCATGCAGGAGCGTTACCGCGAAGCACTGGACAAGCTGGAATTATGGTTCTGCAAGTCGCCAGGAGACAAGATCACGTCTTCCGCCTGGGTATTGAAGGCATCAATCTACGCCCAACAGGAAAACTACGCTGAAACCCTGAAAGCGATTGACCTCGCGATTAGCATGGATGATGACCCCAGGGAGCAATGGTACCAGCTCAAGCTGGCCTCTCACTATGAACTGGAGCAGTATCCCCAGGCTGCGCAAACCCTGGAACTCATCATCGCCCGCTGGCCGGAAGAAAAAACGTACTGGATTCAATTATCCCAGATTTATTTTAACCTCAAGCAGGACGAAAAGGCCCTGGCCGTAATTGCATTAGCCTATCGCAAAGCCTTGCTGGATACGCAGGGAGACATCACTTACCTGTCGAACCTTTACAGTAACTCGGACCTGCCCTTCAGGGCAGCGCAGGTGCTGGAAAAAGGAATCAAAGACGGGGTCGTGGAGCCGACCCGGGTTCACTGGACCGCAGTTGCCGACTCATGGTACGCCGCTGAAGAGCTGGAGAATTCCGTGCTTGCCTATGAAATTGCGGGTGAAGTTTCAGACGATGGAAAGATAGACCTGCGTCGTGGCTACATTCTGGTCGACCTTGAACGCTGGCCGGATGCGCTGAAAGCTTTGCGTGACGCACTTGGCAAAGGTGGTCTTACTGAGCGCGAAACGGGCGAAGCCTACCTGCTGAGAGGCATGACACAATTCAACCTTGGAAATTTTGACAACGCCAGTGCAGACTGGGTCAAGGCCGGTCGTTATGACCGAACCAGGGATTCCGCCCGGCAATGGATGAACCACCTGCGCGAAGAACGTCAGCGCAAAGTACTCTGAAATTCTGTTCACCTGTTCGTTGTGCTACTTGCTGGCGCGCCAGTCCGAAGCAAGGGGTCTCCTTCCAGGACACGGCATAAACCCATCCATGGGGCCTCCTCTTGCAACATCGTGTTGCAAAGGGTCCCGGAAGAAGACCCCTTACTCCGAACGGGCTTGTGCCAAACTGAGACGCAGAATCACCCGAACCATGAAACGTGTGGTAAGAAGAAATGGACACTGGCCATCAACTACAATAAGGAAATTTTCAGGTTGGAGGCGAACAGAACCTTGGTGGAGCAAGAAAAACTGATAGAGGCGTTCCTTGACTCGGTGTGGGCGGAACGGGGTCTCAGCGAGAATACTCTTCAGGCTTATCGCTACGACCTGCTGCAACTGGCAGCACACCAGGAAAAACGCAACAGTGATCTGAAGGCGGCTTCACGGGAGGACTTGCTTCATTTCCTGGCTTCACGGGTTCAGGAAGGCAGGAGTCCGCGATCGCTTTCCCGCTACCTTTCCGGATTTCGACAGTTTTACCGCTGGTTGTTGCGCGAGGGCCGTATATGCCAGGATCCGTCAGCCCTGATCGAGAGCCCCCGCCTGGGGCGTGGTTTGCCAAAGGCGCTCAGCGAGCAACAAGTTGAGGCATTACTGGAAGCGCCCGATGTGGGAACGCCGCTGGGTCTGCGAGACCGCGCCATGCTTGAACTTATGTACGCCACCGGCTTGCGGGTGAGTGAACTGGTTGGCCTGGAACTTTCCAGGCTGAACCTGAACCAGGGGGTGGTCAGGGTCATGGGCAAAGGGGATAAAGAAAGACTGGTGCCTCTGGGTGAGGAATCGATTGCCTGGTTGCGCAGGTACCTGGATCACGGCAGGGGGAAATTGATGCGTGGAGCTGGCTGCCCGGAGATTTTCGTGACGGCAAGGAAGGCGGGGATGACCCGCCAGGCTTTTTGGCACTCCATCCGAAAACATGCAAGGGCAGCTGCGATCGACCAGCAGGTCTCCCCCCATATGCTGAGGCATTCATTTGCGACACACTTGTTAAACCACGGGGCAGATCTGAGGGTGGTTCAGTTGCTGCTCGGGCACAGCGACCTTTCGACCACACAGATTTATACCCACATCGCCCGCGAAGGACTGAAAAAACTACACGGAAAACACCACCCTCGCGGGTGAATTGAGCCTGCACGTGGATTAAATACCATCGCTGTGGGCTGAACTTTAGTATCATTCCACGCTCTATGAATACCAGCAAGGTGAATTGCACTCGGTTACACTTATTTGAAACCGGGGGCAGTCGCAGACTTGGAAATTGAAATTTAAAATAAGAGGTATGTTATGAGGCACTTCAATAAAGGATTGACTGTTTTGCTGCTCGCCGTTTCACTGGCGGCCGTTGCGGCAGACGATTACAGCATGATCGAAGAGCGATTCCGCATGCTGGCTCCAAATGCGGACTCGATCGCCATATCTGAAACACCCATTGACGGCATTTTGCAAGTTCAGATCAACGGGGAAATCATCTACACTTCCGCCGACGGAAAATACATGTTCCAGGGACGGATTATCGATATGGATACGCGCGAAGACCTGACCGAGGCATCCAAGGCAGGGCTGCGCAAGAATCTCATGGGTAAGATCGACCCCACCGGGCAAATTACTTTCTCACCGGAAGAACCGGTATATGACCTGACGGTGTTCACCGATATCGATTGTGGCTATTGCCGGAAACTGCACTCACAGGTAGCCGAGTACAACAAGCAGGGAATTGCCATTCACTACATGTCCTTCCCGCGGGCAGGCGTCGGTTCCCAGTCTTTTGAAAAAGCCGTCTCTGTATGGTGTGCCGATGATCCGCAATCTGCAATGACAAATGCCAAGCTGGGCAGTGATCCCGATCCCAGACAGTGCGAAAATCCGGTTGCGGAACAATACCAGCTGGGCATCGATCTGGGAGTGACCGGTACGCCTGCTTTACTGACTTCCAGTGGCCAGTTGATTCCCGGTTACGTGCCGCCTGATCAGCTGCGCAGCCGCCTGGACAAGATGTCTTCAGCGCAAGTAGCGGACTAAAACCAAAAAAATCCCGGCAAGCTACGACGGGACTGGGTTAAAATGTCATTCCAACAGCCGGAAATCCGTTCCGGCTGCAAACATCCGGGAGTGTTGCCTTGTCCGAGTTCACCTGTCTCCTGGGGGAACCCGCCCTATCTGATTTTCGCAAACGAAAACTCGTTCGATGCCTGGCCGGTATTTCCGGCCTTGAAGCTTCGCTCGAAGCACATTTCGTATACCTGGTAGAGTCTGAAGTAAGCCTGGACGGACAGGAAATCGCCAGCTTGCAAGAACTGCTGCATGGCGAATTCACCAGTAACCTGCACAATGGGGACCTGCTCCTGGTCGTTCCCCGCCTGGGGACACAATCGCCCTGGTCGTCCAAAGCTACGGACATCGCCCGGCGTTGCGGCCTGAGCCGCGTCCAGCGCATTGAGAGAGGTATCGCCTACTTTGTGCCGGGTGCGGACCATCTTGCGCCGCGCGAGCGCGCCCGGCTTAAGGCCATGCTGCATGACCGCATGACCCAGTCGGTGCTTGGTACTCTGGCGGACGCCCACGAACTGTTTATTCACAATAAACCTGCACTGCTCGGACGCGTCGCGCTTGGTGACGAGGGCCGTGATGCCCTCAGGGCCGCAAACCGTGATCTTGGCCTGGCTCTTTCTGAAGATGAGATCGCTTACCTGCTGGAAGCATTTGGTGCAATGGGAAGAGATCCGACCGACGCCGAATTGATGATGTTTGCCCAGGCCAATTCAGAGCATTGCCGCCACAAGATTTTTAATGCGCAATGGATTATTGACGGTGATAACAAGGAACAATCCCTGTTCAGCATGATCCGCAATACGCACGCCAGGTCGCCCGATGGCGTACTTTCCGCCTACCATGACAATTCAGCCGTCCTCGCCGGCCCGAGCGGAGAGCGCTTTTTCATCGATCCCGAAAGCGGTGCTTATATCTGGGAGACCGAAAATCTCCCGTTCCAGATCAAGGTTGAGACGCACAACCACCCGACTGCCATTTCTCCGTTTCCCGGTGCTGCTACCGGTTCCGGAGGCGAAATTCGCGATGAGGCCGCCACAGGGCGCGGCGCCAGGCCCAAGGCCGGCCTGACCGGGTATTCTGTTTCCCACCTCGATATCCCGGGCCTGGATTTTCCCTGGAAGATCGATTCCGGCAAGCCGGACCGGATCGCAAGTTCACTGGATATCATGATCGAAGGCCCGATTGGCGGCGCCGCATTCAACAACGAGTTCGGCCGCCCGGCCTTGTGCGGGTATTTCAGAACGTTTGAACAGGAAATCGGCGGCATCTTATGGGGGTACCACAAGCCCATCATGATCGCTGGCGGCATGGGCAGTATTCGCGAACAACACGTTGATAAGCTATCCCTCACGCCGGGTGCCAGCATCGTTGTGCTGGGTGGGCCCGCCATGCTGATCGGGCTGGGCGGCGGCGCCGCTTCCTCGGTAGGCAGCGGGCAGAGCCAGGAAGACCTGGAATTTGCGTCGGTACAGCGGGGTAACCCTGAAATGCAGCGGCGATGTCAGGAAGTAATCGATGCTTGCTGGGCGCTGGGTGAAAATAATCCCATCCTCTCGATCCATGATGTCGGTGCGGGCGGCCTTTCCAATGCGCTACCCGAACTGCTCAATGACGGCGGGTGTGGTGGCGAGCTGGAGTTGCGCCGTGTCCCCAGTGCTGACACGGCGATGTCGCCCATGGAGCTCTGGTGCAATGAAGCCCAGGAGCGGTATGTTCTGGCAATCGCCCCCGGGGCTGTTGAGATTTTTGAGGCAATGTGCAAACGGGAGCGATGCCCCTTTGCCATAGTGGGGCACGCCACGGAAAAACGTCAGCTCTGCTTGTCGGATGATTTGCTGGGTGAGGCTCCTGTGGATATGCCGCTGGACGTGTTGCTGAGTAACCCTCCCAGCATGCTTCGCGATATCCAGAGACAGGCATTTTCCAGTAATGAGTTCGATCCCGCTGCATATGATTTTCGTGAGTCGCTGCATCGTGTTGTGCGCTTCCCCGCAGTCGGCAGCAAGTCTTTCCTGATTACAATCGGGGACCGTTCTGTGGGCGGCCTGGTGACTAGGGACCAGATGATTGGCCCGTGGCAGGTACCTGTCGCTGATGCTGCCGTGACTCTGAGTGGCTTCCAGTCCATCAGCGGAGAAGCCATGGCGATGGGCGAGCGTACGCCGCTGGCGGTGATTAATGGCCCGGCATCGGGGCGCATGGCCATTGCAGAAGCAATTACCAATATCGCTTCAGCGGCGATCGCTGATATTTCAGACATCCGGCTTTCGGCAAACTGGATGGCTGCGGCCGGGGAACCCGGCCAGGACGGCAGCCTGTACGACACCGTGCAGGCGATCGGCATGGAACTGTGCCCGGATCTCGGTATCGCCATCCCGGTGGGCAAGGATTCACTGTCCATGAAAACAGTGTGGCGGGACGAGAAGGGTGAACGGCGCATGCTGGCGCCTGTTTCACTGATCGTCTCGGCCTTCGCGCCTGTCGTGGACGTCGGAAGATCATTAACGCCACAGCTTAAAACCGGTGATGCTGCGAGCCGCCTGTTGCTGATCGACCTGGGTAATAGCCGCAACCGTATGGGGGGATCGGTGTTTGCACAGGTTCATTCGCAGTTCGGCGGGCAGCCGGCTGACCTGGATTCAGCCGCGCAACTCCGCAACTTCTTCGGCGTAGTCCAGGCTTTGAACGAAGCAGGTCTTGTTCAGTCCTATCATGATCGCTCCGATGGCGGGCTGATCGTTACCCTGTGCGAAATGGCGTTTGCCTCACATTGTGGACTTGAAATTTCACCAGGTGTACCGCTTGAAGACCTCAACGCTTTCCTGTTCACCGAGGAACCGGGCGCCGTGATCCAGGTGGATGAAAATGATTATGCACAAGCCATGGTTATGCTGGGGTCCGCGGGTTTGGAGCACATCGTACATTATCTTGGCCGTCCCATTCCCGGGAATCGGCTCAGGGTGTCATGCAACGGTGAAACGGTTCTGGATGAATCCTTGCCGGGTTTGCAGAAACTCTGGTCTGAAACCAGCCATGCTGTGCAGCGCCTGAGGGATAACCCCGATTGTGCGGACCACGAGTTGGAATCTCTGGCGGACTGGAAACGGCCGGGCTTGAATCCACAGCTGACCTTTGACCCATCAGATAACCCGGCTGCGCCGATGATTGCCACCGGCGCCAGGCCCAAAGTGGCGATACTCAGGGAGCAGGGTGTCAACGGGCATGTCGAAATGGCAACGGCCTTCGATCAGGCCGGATTCACATCGGTAGATGTGCACATGTCCGACCTGCTGGAAGGAAGGAAATCGCTGGATAGCTTTTCCGGATTCGTGGCCTGTGGTGGTTTTTCCTATGGTGACGTGCTGGGTGCGGGCCGGGGCTGGGCCAAATCCATTCTTTTCCAGGATGAATTGCGCAAGCAGTTCGGCAGCTTCCTGGCTGATGAAGGGAAATTTGCACTCGGAGTGTGTAACGGCTGCCAAATGCTGGCTACATTGAAAGAATTGATTCCCGGTGCGGCGTCCTGGCCTGATTTTATTGGCAATTACTCGGCGCAGTTTGAAGCCCGGTTAAGCCTGGTCCAGGTCGAGGACTCACCTTCTGTTTTCTTTCAGAGTATGGCTGGATCCCGAATACCGGTGGCGACTGCTCATGGGGAAGGGCGGGCTGATTTTCATGGCGATGAGATTCTATCGCCACTGATTGCCTTGCGTTACATTGACAGCACTGGCGATGCCACGGAACATTATCCGGAAAACCCGAATGGTTCTCCCGGCGGAATTACCGGGCTCTGTAATACCGATGGGCGGGTTACCATCCTGATGCCGCACCCGGAACGCACGCTCAGAACCGTCAATTTTTCATGGGCTCCTAAAGAATGGAGCGATACATCACCCTGGCAGCGGATGTTCCTGAATGCTCGGCGATGGACGGAATAATACGATGAATGATAATGAGGAACTCAAACTCAGTGAATTGCTGATCCTGTCTTCTCTGTGGATGCTGTTTGGCTTCATGGTGTGGTATTACCTCTCAGCGTTTCACGGCATGCCCGCCCGGATTGCATCCGATGCGATCTTGCGGGAAATACTCGGCAGCAATTTTCATCAGATCGTCGTTAATCCGGACCAGAATTACCTGTTCCAGGTTGAAACGACCATTCCATTTACATTCCGTGACGGGACTAATGAGGCCCTGGGATTCATCGTCAATCCCTTGATCTACAGTTATGGACTGCCGCTGCTGTTCGGGTTGGTCATGGGGTCGGACGTCGGCTGGCTGAGAAAAATCTTCATTCTCATGCTCGGTTACGTGACGATTACGGCCGTGCAGATCTGGGGTGTTGTATGGCAGTCGCTTAAAACGCTGGCCTTTGATTTTGGCGATCAAGCTCACCAGATTGTGCAGGACGCCGGCATTTCTGATGCTGCCATTGCTTTGCATTACCAGCTTGGTTCCCTGATCTTGCCCGCACTGGCGCCCATTTTTGTCTGGGTCTTGATGAACCGGCGGCTGGTCGAGCAATTTGCCGGCTGGGGTGTAGATCAAATGATGTCTGGTGGGAAGCCGGGCGAAAAAACCGGCGGAACCGAAAAGCCGTGAGACTGTCAGAAGGCGGTATCATATAATTCAGGGACTTCCTGGATACCGGTACACTTTGAAGAAGTCCCAGGGGACAGAACATTGCAAGCTAGCGAAGAACAACTGGAAATGAATACGGCGGAGCAAACGCCAACGCACGATGCTGTCTGCTCTTTCCTGCTTGATAGCGAGCGTCTGAAACCCGCTGACCTGAAACGCGCTGAAACCTATCGCGAGCAGAATGGCGGCGACCTGGTAACCTTGTTGGTAAGGCTGGGGCTGGTCTCTGAACGGGACGTGGCGGAGGCGGAAGCCGACCTGCTTGATCTTCCCCTGTTCCGAAGTTCCGATCTGCCGAGCGAGGCGCCTGAATTACCCGGTATCTCGGTGCAATATCTGAAACAGAATCTGATCCTGCCTATCGCTGAATCAAATGGTGACCTGACCGTGGTGATGGCCAATCCGCGTGACGAATTCGCCCTCAAGGCGCTGAAGATGGCGAGTGGGAAAAACATCTTTTCCCGAGTAGGTATTGCATCTGAAATTGAAAACGGCATCGAGAAACTCCTGGGAGGTGGTCGCAGCGCCATGGGGCAGATTGTCGACAATCTGGGTGCGGATGATGAAAGTGATCTGGAGGATGTTGAGCACCTGCGGGACCTGGCTTCCGAGGCGCCGGTCATTCGCCTGGTCAACCTCATCATGCAACGGGCGGTGGAAGCCAGGGCTTCTGATATCCATATCGAGCCGTTTGAGAACCGCTTGAAGGTTCGCTACCGGATCGACGGTGTGTTGCAGGAAGTCGAAGCACCCCCGGCCAAGTCGACCGCAGCTGTGATCAGCCGCATCAAGATCATGGCCAGGATGAACATCGCGGAGCGCCGCCTGCCCCAGGACGGCCGTATTATGCATCGTGTCCAGGGTAAGGAACTCGATTTACGTGTTTCCACTGTTCCGACCTCTCACGGCGAAAGCGTGGTGATGCGTATCCTGGATCGTGAAAGCATCGTGCTGGACTTTGATTCTCTCGGATTTGACGATGAGCTCAAAGTTGAGTTCATCAAGGCGCTGGAGATGCCCCACGGCATAATCCTGGTCACCGGCCCGACGGGCTCAGGTAAAACCACAACGCTGTACACGGCGCTCAGTGCTTTGAATACGCCTGAGAGAAAAATCATTACAGTCGAAGATCCGGTCGAGTACCAGCTTGAAGGCATCAATCAGATCCAGGCCAAGTCTTCAATCGGTCTCGATTTTGCTCACGCTTTGCGCGCCATCGTCCGCCAGGATCCCGACGTGATCATGATCGGTGAGATGCGTGACCTTGAGACGGCGAGGATCGCCATCCAGTCAGCGTTGACCGGTCACCTGGTGCTGTCGACGATTCATACGAACGATGCGGCAGGTGGCGTCACCCGGATGATGGACATGGGCGTTGAGGATTATCTTTTGACTTCAACCGTAAACGCTATCCTTGCCCAGCGCCTGGTCAGGACACTCGATTCTGAGCATCGTGAGCCCTATGAAGTCCTGCCTGAAATGGCACGGGAAATTGGTCTGACAGAATTTGGAGAACGGGATAAATACATGGTTTACCACCCGGTTCCATCGGTGGAAATTCCGTCCGGCTACCGTGGCCGCACATCCATACTTGAGCTGCTCACGATGTCCGATCCCATCCGGAGGCTGATTATGCAGCGTGGTACCGCAGGGGAAATCCAGGACCTGGCGGTGAGCGAAGGCATGAGGACCATGTATCAGGATGGCCTGAACAAATGCCTGCAGGGAATCACCACCCTGGATGAAGTACTGAGAGTGACACAGGAAGCCTGATGCCCCTGTTTGAATACAAGGCTGTAGCAGCTAGCGGAGAGACGGTTCAGGGCACCATGGAGGCTGCCACTGTAGAGATGGTTGTGCTCAAGCTCCAGGAAGCCGGCAACATCCTCTTGCATGCGCGCGAATCCGGTAGTGGGGGGTTCAGTCTATCCAATCTGAGCTTCAGCCGCCGGGGCATGAATGTGCGCGAAGTGGGTGAGTTTACGCAGCAATTGGCCACCTTGCTGGGCGCCGGCCTGCCGCTGGATCGCTCACTCCATGTCCTTATGGATCTTTCAGAAAATGAGCGCATTCGCCGCACGGTCAGCGAAATCCGGGACCGTGTACGCGAGGGGGGCAGTTTGTCGGAAGCCCTCGAGGAACAGCACGGTGCTTTCAACCGGTTGTTTATAAATATGGTCCGTGCTGGAGAGGTGGGCGGTACGCTGGATATCACCCTGACCCGGCTGACCGAATACCTCGAACGCTCCAAAGACCTCAAGGATGCCGTGATTTCCGCATTGATTTACCCGGTTATGTTGATGTTTCTGGCGGCCGGTTCCCTGATTCTACTGCTGGTTTATGTTATCCCGCAGTTCACGCCAATTTTCGAAGAGCTGGGCGGTGATTTACCGCTGATCACAAAAATTGTGCTGGGTGTCGGGTCCGTATTACAGAATTTCTGGTGGCTGCTGATAGGGTTAACAGTCCTGGCCGTGTGGCAGTTCCGGCGCATGCTGGCTGACCAGGAGAAGCGATTTGCCTGGGATCAGCGCGTGCTGTCCATGCGCTGGGTGGGCGACCTGGTGGCCAAGTTGGAAGTAGCCCGGCTGACACGCACCCTGGGAACCCTGCTCAGCAACGGCGTTCCCCTGCTTTCGGCACTTTCCATTGCGCGCAATGTCATAAGCAACACGGTCTTGCGAAAGGATGTCACTGACGCAACCCGCGAGGTCAAGACCGGGGGCAGTCTGGCGCCGAGCCTGGCGGAAGGCGGCAGGTTTCCACGGCTGGCGTTGCAAATGGTCAGCGTCGGCGAAGAAACCGGCCATTTGGATGAAATGCTGCTCAAGGTGTCGGATACCTACGACAAGGAGGTGCGCAATACAATTGACCGTCTGTTGGATGTATTTACACCCGTGGTCACGCTGCTTTTGGCGGTCATGATTGGTACGATTGTGATGTCCGTCCTGCTGGCGATACTGGGTATTAATGATCTGGTGGGATAATCAAGTAGTTTGGGGGATGGAAATCCGGGATATTTTAGAATTTGTGGGAATTACTGGGAGTCTGGAGGAATGAGAAATTATTTTGTAATCACAATACACCGGCGGGGAAAGGACAAATCGCCTTGCAGATCAGCAGGTCGTATGCACGGATTTACCCTGGTGGAACTGTTGTTGGTGCTAATGATCCTGGCGCTGATCGGGGGCCTGGTGTTGCCGGGTATTATCGGCAAGGCGGAAAGCGCCAAGGCCAAGGCGGCGGCATCGCAGGTCAGTCGCCTGGCAATGGCCGTGGAGAGCTACTACCTGGACACGGGTACTACACCGGATAGCCTGGAACTGCTGGTCACCGAGTCCGGTGACGTCAAGGGATGGAATGGTCCCTACGTAAAAGTTTCCCTGTTGAAGGATCCATGGGGCAGGGATTATGAATACAAATATCCGGGTGAACACGGGGATTTCGATCTTATTTCACTCGGTGCGGACGGACAGCCGGGTGGCGAAGACAAAAACGCGGATATAAGTAATTGGGAGTAGATCCCCTGTTTTCGTGGTTTTTGGCAAAATATCTGGCGCTTTCTCGATCATGAGAACCAAGGCATGAAAACGAAGGCATGAGAATCAAGGGAAATTTCGCTGCCGGGTACAGGAAAAGACCTGGCCGGAACATGAAGGCTAAAGGCTTCACGCTGGTGGAACTGATCTTTGTGTTGCTTATCGCTGCCTTGATCATGGCGCTGGTTGGAACTTCGATTTCACGCAGTATCGGCGGCGCTGAGATGCGCAATGCAGCAAGAAAACTAGCCGCATCGCTGCGCTACACGCGCACCCATGCCATCCTCGTGAAATCGGAGCAGGTATTCCTGGTTGATACAGAAAATCGCAGCTACACGGCGCCGGAACGTGACCCGGTTGTATTACCCGAAGGCATGAATGTTCAGCTGACAACCGCGCGGTCGGAGCTGACATCTGAAAACGTCGGTGGTATACGTTTTTATCCCGATGGTGGTTCGACTGGCGGCCACGTCTTGTTGGAAGCCAATGAGCGGATTTATCGGGTCAACGTAGCCTGGTTGACCGGCGAAGCATCGATTCAAAGGGAAGAAGAATGATCCAGCGGCGTCGAAAAGGCATGGTGAGATTCAGGACCAACAACGGTTTTACCCTTTTGGAGGTGCTGCTTGCATTCGTGGTTTTTGCGCTGAGTTTTACCACCGTCTTGGAGATCCTGTCCGGATCGATGCGCAATACGGTGCGCGCCAGGGAGTACACGGAAGCTGCTCTGGTCGCACAAACCGTGATAGATCAGCTCGGGTTGGATCTCCCGGTGGAGGCGGGCGCAAATTATTCTGGTGAGTCTGGCGATTATCAGTGGGAACTCAACATCGGCCTGTATGAGGGTGGTGCGGAAAACACGCACAGTGTTGAGTTGAGTGAGCTGACCGGTATCGAGTTGCTGCAGATTGACCTGTTCATCTCCTGGGGAGAACCACCGCGAGACAAGTCAAATGATTTCAGTACGGTTCGCGCCATGCTGGTCAACCGGGAACTGGCTGGCGGATGAAGATTGTAACCCGGGCACTGGGATTCACTTTGGTTGAAATGTTGCTGGCCATGACCCTGATGAGCATGCTGATGGTGCTGGCATATGGTGGTTTGCGGGCATCCACGCGCGCCACCGATCGGGGGCAGGTGATACTGGAAGAGAGCAGCCGGATCCGGATGGCGCACCAGTTTGTCAGGAAGCAGCTGAACCAGATGATTCCACTGGTTTTCATGGAAAGTGAAGATCAGGAGCAGCGCACAATTTTTGAGGGCAGTTCAGACAAGATACGCTTCGTGGCCCCGATGCCGGGTTATCTTGGTTTTGGTGGCCCCCAGGTACAGGAATTGACTTTCCAAAGCGGCGAGGAAGGATTTTCCCTGGTTATTTCTCACGCCCTGCTGCAGGGTTTCGAAGAAGAAAAATTGTATGAGCGCGCCCCAATTGTATTGCTCGAACGAATTGATCAGGCGGAATTCCAGTTCCTCGGGCTCGATGAGGAAGGCGAGCTTTCCACCTGGAGTAGCGATTGGGAAAATCCGGAAACATTACCACTGGCGGTTTCACTGGATATTGAATTCAATGAAGAGGTATATGTCATGTGGCCCCTGTTGATAGCGTCTGTCCGGGTCGATTCACAGGCGCTAAAAGAGCTGGCCGGAGAGCAGGGTATTGAGCAAGATTATAGTACGGCCATTCAGAAAATGATTCAAAGCAGGAAGCAGCAGCAGTGACGCGTACTGGTGGCAACAGCGGCTACGGTTTTGCCAGCCCCCAGTCGGGCATAGCGCTGGTCATGGTGCTTTGGATCCTGTTGCTGGTCACCATTTCTACCGGCGCGTATACGCTGATGGCAAGAATGGATGTGCTCGAAGCGCACACCATGCTCTGGGGCACGCGGGCGCGCATGGCAGCTGAAGCTGGTTTGAACCTCGCCGTGCTTTCCCTTCGTGATCCGGATGAATTCGCCCGCTGGATCCCTGATGGCCGCCCTTATGAGCTGCGGTTCCAGGATGCGATCCTGGAAATCAAGGTGACGGATGAACGTGGCAAGCTGGATATCAATGCAGTTGATGAAGTGGCGTTGCAGCAGTTGTTCCTCAACAATGAGCTGGATGACGACGAGGCGACTTACCTTGCCGCTGCAGTGAAAGACTGGAATGATCCGGATGAGATGGAGCGGCCTAACGGTGCTGAAGTAGAAACCTACCTGGCTTCCGGTCTTAGTGTTGGTCCCGGTAACCACAGTTTTGTGATGGTGGATGAACTAATGCAAGTGATGGGTATCAGCTGGGAGCTTTTTCAGAAAATTGAGCCGGGCCTGACGGTTTTCTCGCAAGCCAACGGGCCGAATCCGGCTTATGCTCCGGTCGAGGCCCTGTTAGCGCTGCCTGACATGACGCGGGATGAGGCATTGAACTTCGTTGCAGAAAGGCACTCTCAGGATGCGGCAAGCGGGCTTGGCACAGCGCTGCCGAACGGTCAGATCGCAATGGCGCGAGGGCGGGGGCTCACGTATAGTATCCAGGCCAAGGCAACCATGCCGAACGGTGTCTGGGATCAGGTCGAAGCGACCATCCGTCTGGGCGGAAGTCCGGATGGCAGGCCATTTCGAATCCTGCGCTGGCGTGAAGGATTCCATCACTGAGATCACCATGGCAAATGCATTTCAAAACAAGCTGCAACAATTGTGGTCCCAGGTGCGGACGGGACCGGCCGGGAAGTTTTTCCACTGGTGGTTTGACGAACTCCGCCAGTCTCTGCCCACACAATGGCAGCAAAAACTTCAGCACGCACTGCGCCGGGCTACGTTCGTCTTTTCAGGGGATTCACTGGTCGTTGGCTTGGATGAGAACAGACTGCAGCAGTCACTGGATTCTTTTGCCGTCGATCAGGACGTATCGCTGCAGAAACAACAGCTTTCCAGGTTGCTGGTCCAGCACGATCTGTCGGAATCACCACGATTTTTGCTACTCGAAAGTGATACGATTCTGAGCAAAGAAATGACCCTGCCGATGGCGACAGAACCCAATCTTATACAGGTTTTGACGTTCGAGATGGACCGTCAGACACCTTTCAAGGCATCGGATGTTTATTTCGGATGGAAAATACGGGACCGAAATGCTGAAACGGGCCAGATTAAGCTTGAGATTTATGTCGTCCCGCGTCAGCAAGTTGACAAGGCTATTCATTATTTGAGTTCGCGCGGCCTTGCTCCGGCGGGTGTGGATGTGCTGGAGGATGGCAACACCATGGGCTTGAATCTTTTGCCGGCAGGGCAGAGGGTGCGTGAGGCCAACCGGAAAATGCGGTTTAATTTTGTCCTGGCGGGGGCCGTTGTCGTGCTGCTGGCAGTGGTTATGTCCCAGTCGCTCTATCTCAGATCTCACCAGGTGGTCGAGTTGGAAACTGCCATAGCGGAAGTACAGGATGAAGCCCGCCTGGTGCAACGAATCAAGGAGCAAATCAGGGATACCAGCGAAGCGGCGGGATTCCTGACCGTGCGCCGGGACGCGTCCCCTCTTGCAATCGAACTGCTGGCGGATATTACCCGGCTGCTGCCGGAGGACACTTACCTGGACCGGCTGGTGATCAACCAGGCCAGTGTCCAGATGCAGGGTAAGTCCCAAAATGCCCAGCGCTTGATAGAACTGGTAAATCAATCTGAACTGCTGGATGATGCTGCGTTTCGTGGCTCAACGCGGCTCGATGCCAGGACCGGCCTCGAAATTTTTGAGATCAACGCGAAAATAAGCGGGGCGGAAGAAAGCTGATGGCGCTGGTAGCTGACCAGGGAAGCAATCGCCTGACTGCGTTACTGATCTTCGTGATCGCATTGTTGCTGATTTACTTGCTGTGTTTCCACTGGTTCATACTGCAGCATCGTGAATACAGCAGCGAAATTTCAGATCTGTCGCAACAGTTGGGACGATTCCAGCGGGTTGCGGCACAGAGCTCACTGTACGAGGAGCAACTGCAATCATTGCAGAACAGGAAATCAGACGAGAACCTGTTTCTGGAAGGCAGTGACTTCAATGAGGCGGCCGCCGGGATGTCCGAACGCCTGAGCCAGATGATCAGTACACAGGCTGATGACAGCTGCCAGATTGTCAGCCGGCAACCGGTGAGACCGCGGGTGCAGGAACGATTTCAGAAAGTGACGGTCAACGTGCGCATGCGTTGCAATATAGAAGATTTGAATAAAGTCCTGTATGCGCTGGAAACCGGTGTGCCGATGGTCATCGCGGATGAAGTGACGGTGATCAAGCCCAGGACCCGCAGGCGGGTGAAAAGAGATCAGCCGGCCCCTGTCCAGAACACACTGGACATCCGCTTTAACATGTCGGGATATTTACGGCAATGATCCGTTGGCTGGAAGATAATCCCCTAGGGATCGTCCTGGCTTCTGTTTGCGGCGGACTGCTGGTCATATCTTTATTGCTGGCCGTGATTTGGGCTTTGCCGGCGTCTTCGCCATCGGCGGGTCCGGAGGGTGAAAACACCGTGCCTGATCTGGAGTTGCCGGAACTTGCCGTTAACGAATCCATTGATAAGTACGCGGTGATTACTGAACACCCTGTATTCAATAACACCCGTTTGCCGGTGATTGAAGATGATGTGGATGACCTTGAGGAGGAACCGGAAGAAGAAGACATGGATGCTCCTGATGTACAACTGACAGGTGTCATCATAACGCCTTCGATCAGGATGGCCACGCTGAAACAGGAAGGGGAGAAGTTGTCACTGGTAGCCTTCGAGGGAAAGCCCCTGGAAGGCAATTTCGGAAGCTGGCATGTAAGCAGGATAGACCACCGGGAAGTTACTCTTTCATCCGGGGCGGGCGAGGAAATACAGTTAAAACTCGAGGTTCACGGTGTAGCGATAGCGGAGCCTCCAAAACCTGAACCGCCCGCAGTAGAAGACGAGCAGGGTAAAGCGGACCAGGTCCAGCAAGGCGAAGAACAGCCATTGAGCCGTGCAGAGGAGATTCGACAGCGAATTGCCGAGCGGCGCGAAGAGCTGAGAAGGGCGGCAGAGGAAGACGAGCAAGGTGGGCAAGCGGGCTACCAGCAGGCAATTCAGGCCATGATGGGAAAGAAACGTCAGGAAAAATCAAAGAATGAATCAGATAATTAAGAAAAAGATAGGTGGGGAAAGGAGTGGTTCGGCCGTGCGGGGCTTTGCTTTCAGCTTGTTGCTGGTGCTGGCCGTTATCCTGGTCGCGGCCAGTTGTTCCTCAACCCAGCATGCTCCCATGCGCCCGCAGAGCACCGGAAAAACAATCAAAAGCGCCAGCCCTCCACCGGCAGATTCCGATGAGGTCATTTTCTCAGCGATATCACCCGGGGATCCGGGAATTACCGATATCGAGTTTTATGAAGGCACCGGGGAATTCCTCAACGGGGAAGCCGCCCGGCGGCGCCCGGACCTGGTGTCCGAGGATGGCGAAATCGTATTGAATTTCGAGGGTGAGTCCATTCAGTCCGTAGTGCATACCATCCTCGGGGAGGTTTTACAGGAAACCTTTGTCATCGCGCCGGGTGTGGGAGGTGAAGTGACCTTTTCTACATCAAAGCCGGTCACGCGCGAACAACTCATGCCCATACTCGAACTGCTTTTGCAGTGGAATGGAGCCACCATGGTGTTCAATGAGGGCAGGTACCATATCCTGCCGGTCTCCGATGCCATCAAGGGTCACCTGGTGCCCCTGATTGGTCCTGCGGAGTCGGCTCGTGGATATGAGGTACGGGCTATTCCCCTTCAATACATATCCGCGATCGAGATGGAAAAAATCCTGAAGCCCTATGTCCGGAACCGGGCCATTGTCCAGGTAGACCAGAACCGCAGCATGATATTCCTGGCGGGTACCCGGGAGGAATTGCTTAATTACATGAAGACGGTTGAAATTTTTGACGTGGACTGGCTGGCCGGCATGTCAGTGGGTATTTATCCCCTGCGAACCGTCGAAACGGACTCCATCATTTCTGAACTGGAAGGCATTTTCAGTGGAAAAGGGGATACTCCCCTGGCGGGAATGTTTCGATTCGTGCCCCTCGAGCGCCTGGGCTCCATCATGGTGATCACCTACCAGGAGGAATACCTGCGCAAAGCCGAAGAGTGGATTAATATCCTCGACAGAGGAGCAGCGGGTGCGGGTAAACAGCTCTATGTTTATCGCGTAAAAAACCTCGAAGCCCCCGTCCTGGCGGGATACCTGACACAAATTTTCGGCGGTGAGGGTGGTCAGGCGAATCAGAACCAGGCACAAGGCACCCTGGCGCCCGGCCTGGAGCCGGTGGAAATCGGTTCGATTGCGGACTTCAATGAAAGCCGGGTGGGCATCAGGCCAGGGCAGGATCAACAGGGCGGCCAGGGTGACGCCGGCGGCCTGGTGCTGACGGTTGGGGATGGCGATATCCGAATTACATCCGTCGTGGAAACCAATTCCCTGCTGGTCCAGGCTACCCAGTCGGAATACAATTCCATCCTCGCCGCCATCGAGCGAATTGACATCGAGCCCCTGCAGGTCTTGATCGAGTCACAGGTTCTTGACGTTGAACTGAATGAAGAGCTCCAGTTCGGCGTCAACTGGTTCCTGACCAACAATCCCAACCTGATACCCGAAGGCATCGCCGGTACTGACCGGTATCTCCAGTCAATGGCTTTTGGCAGCGCCAGTTCCACCAGCGGCGGATTTAATTTCCTTTCGACGATTGCAACCCCACTGAGTGCAGGTCTGCCTTTTGTGCAGGCAACGGTTGCAGCACTCGATGAAGTAACCGACGTTCGTTCACTGGCCGCACCGTCGCTGCTGGTGCGCAACAACGCAACGGCAACCATCACGGTGGGTACGCAGGTGCCGGTCCAGTCGTCCGCGATATCGACGGGCACCAACAACGTGGTCAGCAACGCCCAGTATGTATCGACCGGCATCACGCTGACCGTAACGCCGCGCATTAATCCGGGTGGTCTTGTCTATATGACTATCACCCAGGACGTCAGCCGCCCGGGTGCGCGTGACCCGGATATTTCGACCAGCGGCAACCCGCCGATCAACAACAAGACGGTGACCACCGAGGTAGCCGTGCAGTCTGGCCAGACCGTGTTCATCGGCGGGCTGATTTCGGAGCAGGCTTCGACCGGCCGCAGCGGTGTGCCGTACCTGAGCCGGGTTCCGTTCATTGGTGCATTGTTCGGCGCCAGGAGCAAGGCAAACATACGCAGCGAGACCCTGGTCATGATTACACCAACGGTTGTTGAAACCTCGGCGGACCTGCAAAGGATCAGTGAAGAAATGGAAACGGAGTTTACCCGGGTTCCTCCGCTTAAAATCTCGACTATTATCAAAGCAATAGAGGAAGTCGAGATAGATGAAGTTGAAATAAATGAATATGAAATAGATGAAGTTGAAGACTAGAGCAGGTAACTAGCCCGCATATTGCCTGGATATCCATTCGAATCTACTGCAGCAGACAGGAATACAAGTGAAAATACATAAAATAAGCAATCTGAAATCCGGAATGTGGCGGCGCATGGGCAAGCCGGGTCTGCTGTTCGCCTTCATGGTGGCAGGCGTGTTCCTCACAGCTTGTGCAACGGCCCCCGAGATGACGGGAGAATCTTTGGCGGAACGCGCCCAGAACCGTTGGGACGCCCTGTTGGCCGGCGATTATGAAACTGCCTACAGTTTTTTTTCACCAGGCTATCGTTCTTCAGTATCGGTTGTGGATTTTGAAATTATGGTCCGCACACGGCGTGTGCGGTGGGTCTCGGCCGAATATATGGATCACAGTTGTGAGGAGAACGCCTGCACCGTCAAGTTCAGGATTGGATTCAAAGTTGCGAAGCCGGTGCAGGGGATGACGGAGTGGGAGGGTTTCGACACCACAGACGAGAAATGGGTGAAAACCAAAGGCCAGTGGTGGTATCTGCCGAAAAAATAATAAAATCAGGCGAATGATATTGATTCGAGGTTTTTCCGGCATTGTATTCACCTGTTTTTAAACTGCAAAGCCGGTTGCTTTACTTAGCCACATATCGTAATATTGGGCCGCGAATGGCTGGTGTGAAGGCTTGGTTGCCTTTGGAGTAGGCGAATCTCTTTGTGCTGGCATTATTCCGGCTTTGTTTGTAAAGCCCTGTGTACACAAATTAGGAGTGTTGTAATGAATAGAAAAAATTTGACAGCTGCTGTAATGGCTGGTCTGGCAGGCATTGCCGGGATCGCCGGTACCGCACAGGCAGTCAACATGAATCCGGATGGATTGGGCGAAGTCCTGATTTATTCGTATTATACGGCCAACGATGGCAACCAGACTCTCTTGTCTGTTGTCAACACCACCGATGAAGTCAAGGCCGTCAAGGTCCGCTTCCTGGAAGGTTATAACTCACGCGAGGTGCTTGACTTTAACCTCTACCTGTCTCCAGAAGACGTGTGGGTAGCAACGATTGCCATGGACACCCGTCCTGCAGTCGGCGGAGAGGCAAGAGCTGTGCTTCTCATCCCCGATAACTCATGCACCGTTCCCTACCTTTATGGTAATGGCGTGGAAGAGTATGGAATGGGCATTCAGCCTTTCCTGAATTATGCTTACACCGGTGAATTTGAAGACGGTGGCCCGACCGGATTTGAACGCGGTTTCGAAGGCTATTTCGAAGTCATCGAAATGGGCACGGTAGACAATTCAGAAGCAAGAGCTGAAGGCACGATTGATGACGATGATGAGGGACGCATAGGTTCAGCCGATGCCGCTACGCATGTTCTGGATACGGAAACCGGTGCTGAAGTTCCGGAGGATTGCGATCTGCTAGTGAGGAACTGGACGGATTACGAAGGCAACCCGCCCGATCCTCTGGATGGCCATTGGTTTGAAAACGCCCGGGACAACGGATTTTGCGATCCTGAAGATCCGGATGATTTTGTCGGTGCAGACTGCAAAACCGAAGACACGGATATCAACGCTGATGCCAGAGGTGGACTTTTCGGTGGCGCAGCGGTCGTCAATGTAGCCAAAGGCACGATGTACAGCTACGACGCCAAGGCAATCCAGGGTTTTAACGAAGACGAAGACGGCGCGCACTACATCCCCGGAACGATCCATCCTTCACTGAATGACGGTGATCAGACCGAGGCGTTTGTATTCTTCGGCGCTCCGAATCCGGACGTAGTAGCAATTGAATATGGCGGTGGCGACACCGACCGCAGCATCGAAGCGGTATCAGCCACGATGATGCACGATTTTGTGATGAATGAGTTCATCATTGAAGAGGACCTCGCTGCAGCCACCGAGTGGGTATTCACTTTCCCCACCAAGAACTTCTATGTCGATCCCCTGGTCAACGGGAGCACTACGACTGAATGGCATCCTGATCCGGACGATACTGGATGTAATGGCTGGGATGACGGTGAGCCGTTCCCGCCACGTGACGGACCGGATTATCCTGATGACATCGTTGGCGACCCAGCAGATCATGAGGGATGGGAGCAGTGCACGTACATTGACACTGAAACGCCCTCGGCTCTCGCGCCGTTCACCTCTCTTTTCGGTGACGAAGATTGTGAAGTCATCGGCTTCGAGAGCTGGAATCGTAATGAAGAGCCGTCCGTCGACGTGACCGGAGTCGAGCCCCCGATCGTTTCTCCGGCGCCTCCAGTCCCGCCAACCCCGGGTGTGGTTCCTTTTATCATGTGCCACGAGGTCAATGTCATGCGTTTTGGTCCCGAGAACATCTTCGGAACCACTTCCGACTTGCTGATCACGGTCGACAACACACATAGTGATGGTTGGGCGAGAATGGACTTCAACCTCCTTATTGATGATGATGAAGATGGTGATGAGGATGATAACTCTCACGAGGATAGCCAGGGAATGCTCGGCTTGCCGGTAATTGGCTTCGCAGCCTGGGAGTTCCAGAACGGTTTCCTGATTGATGGCGTGTTAGCGAACTACGGTGGACTGTTCGGTCACAAGTCCAGCGTGGCCAGAGACGTTGTTCCTCAGTAGTAAAAGTTAAAACCGGATCCCCGGATTCGGCTTGAATAAAGCGAGGGGCTGCTCAGGCAGCCCCTTCGTTTATCTGGAAAAAGATACGAAACCCGCCTGAAAACCGCTAAAATCACTTCCATCGGACAGCAGTGGCTTTGTCTGGACCAGATTTGTATAAGGGAGCATGAAGCTTATGCCTGTTACGACAAAAAAGAGGTTCCTCCTGAACCTTGTCCTGATGATTGCAATATTTTTTAGCGCCACCCTGGCTGCGGATGAGCCGGTCGATGCGGAACTTCAGGTGGATCCCGCACAAATCCTTGCTTACCAGGGCAATGTGTTCCTGAGCCAGGATACGATTGACGCCGCGTTCAGCAAAATTCCCGAGAAAGACAGGCTGGCGTTCATCCGCAACGGCGGCCGGGTCGATCAGTTGATCAGGAGCCTTTTGCAGCGAAAAATCGTCGCCGTCGACGCCAGCAAAGCAGGTTTTGACCGGGACCCGGTGATGGCAGAAAGAATGGTACTTGCAGCCCAGAAGGAGCTGGCTGAAGCCTGGCTGGTGAAGCTGGTGGAGGATGCGCCGGAAGCCGACTACGAAGCACTGGCGTACGAGGACTATCTGGCTGATCCTGAAGCTTACCACAGCGATGCGGCCGTGGATGTTTCGCATATCCTGATCGGTACCGAAGAAAGACCCCTGCAGGAGGCTGAGACGCTGGCTGCCACACTAAGCGCACAGCTTGATGAGGATCCTTCCGGATTCGATACACTGGTGATGGAATATTCCGATGATCCCGCCAAGTCGGCCAATGCCGGGAGATATCCTGAAATGAAGCGTGGCGAGATGGTCGAGCCTTTCGAGCTCGCGGCTTTTTCGCTGGAACGGGAAGGCCAGATTACCCCGCCAGTGAAAACCAGGTACGGATACCACATCATCCGCTTAAACCGGCGCAGTGGAAACACAGTTTCAGAGTTTGATGAGGTAAAGCAAGAGGCCATGGAGCGGGCCAAGCAGCAATACCTGAATAACTATCAGCAGAACTACATGCGAAAATTGTTTAAGGACCCGATCGTGATTCCTGAGGGAGCGGTCGAGATTATGGCCAAACGTCACTTTGGTGAGAACCTTGAATTGGCGCCAACCTACCAGGATTGATTTGATAAATATTGCTTGTGGCCTGGTGAGCCGGTGAAATTGCTGTCCAATAATTTTTTCCGTCAACTGGTCTCACGTGCGATCAGGACGGACTACCTGGAGAACCTGACCGGGTTTGCCTGGCTCATTCTGCAGCCCCTGATGCTGCTGGCGGTATATGCCTTCGTATTTACCACTATATTCAAAGCGAGGATTCCTGATGCCGCCGGCGCGAGTTTCGTTCCTTACCTGGCGGTTGCTTTCTGGCCCTGGATTGCTTTTTCCGAAAGCATTCTGCGTTCCGCCAATTCCATCTCCGCCAACGCGGCGCTGATCGGCAAAGTGGCGTTCCCGGCTGAAATGCTGCCATTGTCCACGGTCACGGCCACTTTTCTGATGCAAATGGCCGGGTACGTGGCCGTATTACTGGTGCTGCAATTGACGGGAACAGATATCCACTGGCTGGGGCTGGTTGCGGCAATACCCGTGCTTGTACTCATGTTCATCTTCGCCAGTGGCCTGGCGTTGTTTACCAGCGCTTTGCAGGTTTTCGTGCGTGATGTGGCGCAAATACTGCCCCCGCTGATGACCTTCTGGTTTTTTACTACGCCTATTCTCTACAGCTCCTCTTTGCTACCGGATAAGTGGGCGATGGTATTGAAAATAAACCCGATGACCTGGTACGTCGAACGGCTGAGGGATTTCCTGCTGCTGGGAAATTATGATTTGTCCATCAGCGACCTGTTGGTGCCGCTATTCAGCATTCTTGTGTTCTGGGGTTCACTGGTTTTCTTCCGCCGGTTCAGCGGCCATTTTGAGGATTTTCTCTGATGCGCACCCTGGTTCGCGTGCAAGGCGTTTCCAAGTTTTATCCACGCGTTCACCGCCCCGGTGAGCGTCTGCGCGCCTTTGCAGCGCTGATGGCCGGGCGGGAACCGCAGGACGGGGCTGAAGTGCTGCACGACATCAGCCTGGAAGTCAGCGCCGGACAATCATTCGGCATCATCGGTGAAAACGGCGCCGGAAAATCCACGCTGTTAAAGGTTCTGACCGGCGTGATTACGCCCAGCAGGGGTAGTGTGGAGGTCAATGCCAGGATAGCAGCCCTGTTGGAACTCGGCGCCGGTTTCCAGCCGGAGTTTTCCGGGATTGACAACGTAAAAATGAAAGCCTCCCTGCTGGGCATGAGCACCAAACAACTCGACCGGCGGATGGATGACATCCTGGCTTTTGCCGATATCGGTGAGTATGTGCATGAGCCGGTCAAACACTATTCTTCAGGTATGGTCGTCCGGCTTGGTTTCGCCGTGGTGGCGGCATCCGACCCCGAATTGTTGATCACCGATGAGGTCCTGGCGGTTGGTGACGAGTCCTTCCAGAAAAAGTGCATCCGCTGGATCGAGTCCTTCCTGGAAAAAGGCAATACTTTACTGATGGTTTCCCACAGCATGTACCTGGTGCAGAAACTTTGCACTAAAGCACTTTGGATTCACGAGGGGAGGGCGCGGGAACTGGGTGATGTTTTCCCGGTCACCCAGTCCTACCTGGCATACCATGAAGAAAAAAACGCCCTGGAAAAACAGCAACGCAGGTCACTGGATGGAGACGGTGGACTGTACTGTGTCAGCAAATTCATCCTCCCTGGCCATACCGGTGATGAAGATCCCGTGATCCGGCACGGTGAAGACCTGGAGGCGGAGCTGATCCTGTCATCTCCCGATGGCAGACCCCCGGTAGCATTGTTTGGCGTTATGCGGGCGGATGGGACGCCTGTTTATGGTGTAGCTTCGGACTTTGACGGCATTACGCCTGAGCGGATCGATGATCGCCTGTTCCGCTTCCGGATCCGTTTCAGATCTTTGCAGCTGTTACCGGGAAGCTACAGCATCCGGGGACATGCGATGGATCCGGAGGGTATGCGGCTTTGCGACACATCAGAGCATCGTTTCACTGTTTCAGGCCAGAGCAGGGAGATGGGGTTTATCCATTTGCCACACCAGTGGAATGACGGGGAATAATGTCCGGCGCCGGATTACCCTCGCTTATCATCCCGGTTCACAATGCACCGGATGTTTTGGACCGCTGCCTGGAGTCAGTCTACGCAACGGTTCCTGACGGGGCCGAAGTCATTGTTATCGATGATGCCTCAACGGATGGCGAGGTTACCAGTGTCCTTCACCGCTGGCAGCAGCGGGCCGGGCCGTCCTGGCAGTTTCACTTCCAGAAACAGAACCTGGGTTTCGTAGCAACCGTGAACCGGGGCATGAAGATGACACAACGCGACATCGTCTTGCTGAATTCTGATACCGAAGTTACCCCGGGCTGGCTGGAAGGCCTGCAACGCTGTCTCGCGTCGGACCCATCGATCGCAACCGCGACCCCGTGGACAAACAACGGTGAAATTGCATCAATTCCCGGTTTTTGTGAAGCGAATCCGCCGCCGCAGAACCCCGAAAGCGTGGCGCGGCTGATCGCCGGCACCGGTACAGCATGCTATCCGGAACTACCTACAGCGGTCGGTTTTTGCATGGCCGTGTCCCGCAAGGCACTGAATACCCTTGGATTGTTTGACGAAAAAACTTTCGGCCTGGGTTATGGCGAGGAAAATGATTTTTCCATGCGCGCGCAGCAGGCCGGTCTGCGTAATGTCCTGTGCGACGACGTCTACATAGTCCACCTGGGCGGCAGGTCTTTCGGTCCACTGGGCCTCAAACCGGATGAATCAACCATGCAAAGACTACTAAGCCT
>Ga0209013_10000261_pt1 | contig 45407 bp, 41 predicted proteins | sample Cruoilmetagenom2_FD_187291 | JGI IMG/M metagenome (GOLD analysis project Ga0209013, IMG submission 187291) | Oil polluted marine microbial communities from Coal Oil Point, Santa Barbara, California, USA - Sample 2 (SPAdes) (version 2) | ecosystem: Environmental > Aquatic > Marine > Oil seeps ...
TCCTTCGCGCTTGCCTTCAATGTCAATGGCCGCCGAGAGCCGACGCTTTTTACGACACCGACGAACCGACACTTCTATGGTCACGGTGCGTTTTCCGCTGACGGTAGGCTGCTTTATGCTACCGAGCACGATAACGACACGCGGCAAGGTCTGCTCGGCATCTACAATGCGACTGGTGGTTTTGCACGTGTCGGTGAAATACCAACTTATGGGGTTGGACCGCATGAAGTGATCATGCTCCCGGATGGTAAGACGCTCGCGGTCGCCAACGGTGGTATCGAGACGGACGTGAAGACCGGGCGTAAGAAGCTTAATATCGACACCATGCAGCCGTCACTGGTCTTCATTGACAGCACGACGGGCGTGCTGCTTGCCCACCACAAGCAGAAACAGACACTGCACAAGCTCTCGATCCGTCACATCGCGGCAGATGCGCTTGGAGTGGTTTGGTTTGGCGGGCAGTGGCAAGGCTCTGCTGACGAGTCGCCGGAACTAGTCGGCCGGGTGAGCGTAGATTCGCCTTTGCGCATCATTGAGCCGGCCAGGCCGCTGGGTGTTGAGCTTTCCGGTTACATCGGTTCCGTGGCTATAAGCGGTGACGGGCGCGTGCTTGCGGCTTCCGCCCCTCGCGCTGGGCGCATTGTATACGTCGATACTGAGCGAGCGAGAGTCATTGGCGAAACGCAATTGGCAGATGGCTGTGGCCTCGCCGGTATTTCCAAATCTGAATTTGCGTTGAGTTCCGGCATGGGCGTTTTGCAGACCGAGACGCCAGGCCACACGCATCTGACCATGGCATCGTTCCCAGGCCGTGCTTTCGACAATCATTTGCTGGGAATTCAATAATGGCGTGGGCCGCCGGGGCATCAAGGGGGGAAGTCGACAGACTTCTCCCGGGGGCTCCCGATCTGGTTCCAACTTGTTAATGTATCGTTAGAGATTGTCTTTGTGAGGCACGTTTAAGGAAATCCTTACTGGTAAGCGCTCTAAATTGGAGCAAGTCTTAGCGCTTGCTTTGAGTGGTGCGCGTACTAATGAATACGGTTTCTCCGGACGACAACAATAATTCAGCAACTTGGCGCAGCGTGTGCCGGGCCCTGCCGCTCTTGCTGTTAATGGGTATTGGTGCCGGTGCCGTCACCTTTGGAATGCTGACGAGAACGCAGGCGCAATATACCTCAGAAGCGAAGATACAAGTGGCCGTTGCCACGACAGAAGGGACACCGGATGCGTTTCCGGATGGTTCGCATACACGACGCGAGAGAAAAACGATCAACGCCCACGTGCGCGCGATCATGTCGGCCGATCTCGCAGCCAAAGTCATCGAACAAGAGCGCCTGGCCGATAAGCTCAAATTTGATGGTGCGCTGGGTTTTCCAGCCTTAGTCCATCGAATCAAAAGCATCATGGGAATGGTCGGCCCACTGAGTACTGAGCCCCAGCAGGTTGGCGTTCTTGACGCCTATTACAAACGTCTCAATGTCTATGCTGCCGCGAAGGGGAGCGTCATCTCCATCGAGTTTACCGCTGCTGACCCCCAGCTTGCTGTGAATGTCTCCAATCGTCTTGCCGAGGAATACATTGCGTCGCTAAGTCGACGAGCGATTTCGGAGAAGACTCGATTGCAAGAGGACGTGCGGCGTAAAATCGCTACCGTGACCAGGGAAGTGGCCGAAACTGAGGTTGCGGCCCAGCGCTTTCGCGGACTGGCAGCCATCTTTAGTAGCTCTCCCGATAACACCGGGGGTAACACCAAACAGCTGGATGAGCTGAGGCAAGAACTTGCAAGGGCGCAAGCGGTTCGTACCGCTGCAGCAGCCAATATCGAGGACGCCCGCGAGCTTGTGGTTGTCGGTAGTTGGGATGCATTGCCGGAAGTTCAAAAATCGCCGTTGATCCAGAACCTCATCCAGCAGCAGGCGCGTGTGGAAAAGCGAATGTTGGAGCTGACAGCGACATTGCTGCCGCAACATCCCCGTATGCGTCAGCTCCGTGCTGAGCTCAACGGTCTCGAACGCCAGATAACGAGGGAAATTAAGAAGATCCTCACCGGTATGGAAAAAAAGGCCGAGATAGCTGCCCGTCGCGTGGATGTACTGCAGTACCGACTCAACATGGCGGAATCGGAGGTTGGCGGCACCGGGGACCATGCCGTAACGGCGCGCCACTACGAAAGGATCGCAGAGTCTAAGCGGGCAGAGCTTAAGCGTTTAGAAAATCACCTTGCAGCTAGCGGACCGCGCAACGACAGCCGGATAATTCCGATCAATGCAGCAATCACGGTGCCGGCGCTGCCTGCTACAATCTCGAGTTGGCCCAAAAAGCTCCCGAACTCGGCGCTTGTTGCAATCGTTGTCTTGTTGATCGGCCTCGCATTGGTAGCAACGAAGACGAACCTCTCCGCGACGCGCGCAGCAGCACGGGCGCGGAAAGAAGCATCGGCGCGCGTTGCGCACGCTGAGTACAGTGCTGGGCCGTTTCTAATAAACGTTGAGAACATGCGGCGCCCACCTGCTGGCTCATCTGAGATCCCGCTCACATTCGATACCGTACCAGGCCTTGCTGACCAGCTCCGCGTGCGAGCACCCGCAGCAGGTGGGTTCCGAACATTGCTCACCTGCGAGACTGATGAGCTTGACCCTGTTAACGAAGCGATTGAGCTCGTGAAGGAGCTGACAGTTTCGGGTGCGGAGGTGATGCTCCTCGATTGGTGCCTGGATGGGCGTGGGGTGGCGAGTAAGATCGGCGTGCCTTCGAACCCAGGAATGACGGACGTCCTACAAGGTCAGGCCAAATTTGATGACGTCGTTGTTCGCGTACCTGGCACTGGCGTGCATCTCATTCCGTGTGGCGGGGTCGCGGAAAGTACTGCTACGCTGCTCGATCCAGACCAGGTCAATCTCGCACTCGATGCGCTCGACTCGGCTTATGATCACATTGTCGTCGTGAGTAAACATGCTGCTGCGCGGGACTTATTCGAGGCGATTGAAGGCCGGTTCGACGCTGGCGTAATGGTGACGGAAGGACGGCGGGCCGGCGTCTTCCCAGACCCCCCGGGCACCTTGCTCGGCTTTGAGGTCGTAGACATTGCCCTGTTCAGGCTTGAGCGGACGATCGCGCCCCAGCTGGTACAAGAACGGATTGCGCGGTTCACCGGTCGTGACGGGGTTGAAGCCAGGGCAAGCTGAGCAGCACGCGCACCCTCCAGCCGTGCCGTTCGCAAAGTATGCGCCCCGCGCTCCTTGGGCGCATTGATCGCGAAGTCGATGCTCACTATCACGCACGCAATGCATTTCTAGGGCTGCGGATAATGGCGTTTCCAATGACGCAACGGCCGGAAGGGTCGCGGTCGGAAGACACTGCCGTGCGCTCGTGGCTGTTTATTGTGGCAGGGCTCGTGTTTGCGATGATCGTTGTTGGGGGTGCGACGCGGCTCACCGACTCGGGCCTGTCGATCACAGAATGGCTGCCCATTCTCGGTGCGATTCCTCCTCTCAGTGACGTCGATTGGCAAGTGGCGTTCGAAAAGTACAAAGCCATTCCTGAGTATTCCATCGTCAACGCGGGTATGTCGCTTTCCGAGTTCAAGTATATTTATTGGTGGGAGTGGGCACACCGTTTTCTCGGGCGTTTCATTGGCGTGGCGTTTGCGATTCCATTTCTCGGTTTTTGGATTGCGGGTATGTTGCGGCCGGGATTTGCTTGGAAGTGCCTCGGCGTGTTCGTGTTGGGCGGACTACAGGGGTTCATTGGCTGGTACATGGTTAAGTCAGGGCTGGTAGACCGCGTTGACGTGAGCCAATATCGCTTGGCGGTGCACCTATTGATCGCCTTCGCTATCCTGGGCCTCTTGATTTGGCTTGCTCTGGATCTTGCCCCTGACACCAAATCTCCGCGTTTGCAGACAGTCTCGCTATTGCACCGGCGCGTACCTCTGGTGCTTGTCGTGCTTGTGTTTGTGCAATCAGGGCTTGGTGCACTCGTCGCTGGGCTAAAAGCTGGGCTGACCTACAACACTTGGCCGCTGATGGACGGTAAAGTCATCCCGTCGGGGCTCGGCACCATGTCGCCGTGGTTTCTCAACGTTTTTGAGAATGTCACGACCGTGCAGTTTAACCACCGCGTGATGGCTTACGCCATTGGTGTCCTGGCAATCTGGCATCTGCTGGCATTGGCATGCACGGCTGACGACGAGCGTGTTGTAATGTCGGCGGCGCTCTTTACATTCGTCGTTCTTTCGCAAATGGCGCTAGGCATTTGGATGTTGCTTGCTCATGTGCCGTTGTGGCTTGGACTAGTCCATCAAGCCGGGGCCGCAATCCTTGTTGCTACTTGTATTCTTCATCTTTACCGCATGAGACGATCGGCCACGCGTGCCTGACCAGAATCCGTCTGTGCAACTTTTGTTTCGTCAAGGCCAAGCATCAGCGTGATGTTTTGAACCGCAGCTCCGGCCGCACCCTTTCCAAGGTTATCGAGCCGGGCAACGAGGACAACATGACCGTGCTCGTCCTGTCCAAAGACGAACAGTTCCATAGTGTCGGTTGCGCTGGGCGCCTCCGCCTCCAACTTCGTCAAAGTTGACAATGGTTCGGCGATCACCCGAACCGTCGGCTGATCGCGATAATGTCCTTTCAATGCTTTCTCCAGATCGCTTGATGCCGGTCTTCCCGGCAGCATTTCCAGGTGTAGCGGCACAGAGACAAGCATCCCCTGGCGAAAGTTGCCGACCGAAGGCACGAAAAGCGGTCGCCGGTCGAGCTTGGCATAACGCATAAGCTCAGGGATATGCTTGTGATCAAGTCCGAGCGCATAAAGCTCAAAGGAGGGTCCGGTGCCCGTCTCATAAGCTTCGATCATTGTGCGCCCGCCACCTGAGTAGCCGCTGACGGCATTGATCGTGAGGGGGTGGTCGGGTGGGATCAGGCCTGCGTCGACAAGCGGTCGAATAAGCGCAATAGCCCCTGTGGGGTAACAACCAGGATTGGCGACACGCGGGGCAGACCGCACCGCCTCAGCTTGCGCCTTATCAAGCTCAGCGAAGCCATATACCCAACCGGGTGACACCCGATGCGCGGTCGATGCGTCGAGAATGCGCGGAGCGGCATCGCCCAGTTCGTCGGCCAACGCCACAGCTTGACGAGCGGCATCGTCGGGCAGGCAGAGCACGATGAGGTCTGCCTCCGCCATGAGCGCCTTGCGCGCGGCAGCATCTTTGCGCTTGACGGGATCGATGCTTGCAATGGCGACGTCCGAGAGCTGTGCCAAGCGGTCCCGAATTTGCAGGCCGGTGGTTCCGGCTTCGCCATCAATGAAAATTTTGCGATTTGCCAACGTCCTGGCTCTCAAGTTCGCTGCGCGCTTAACTAAAGCGTGTCAGCGGCAATGCTGCTTCGCCTTTAGGGTGTCGGCACCGCCGCTGTCAATGCGTGGCCGGTGTTGCGATAGTCTATGTCAGCTGCAGCCGATGCAATACAGCGCGCCAGAGGTCTTCTGAGCAGGCGAAATTGTACGCCTGGCAGGCCACTTCATGTGAGCCGGCATATATCATGTCGAGCGCCACCCACAAGATGATGAACAACCCGATCCACGTAATCCATGGATACTTAACCAATAGCGTAGCAATGAAATGTGAGGCCACCGCCATCAATATGATGGCCACCGCAAGACCGATGACAAGCACCAGCGTGGAGCCCTTCGCCGCACCAGCGACGGCAAGGACGTTGTCCAGAGACATGGAGATGTCAGCCAGTGCGATAAGCCCGACGGCCGACAAGAAACCCATCGGTTCATACTGCGTCGCGGCCTCCTGCCCATGACCAAAACCCGTGGTGATCTGTCGGTACATCTTCCAACAAACGAACAGCAGTAACAGTCCGCCTGCGAGAGTCAGACCAATTATGGATAGAAGCTGGATAGTGATTGCGGCGAAGAATATGCGCAGGACAACAGCAGCGGCGATGCCCCAGAAAATGACTTTTGAGCGCATATCAGGAGAAACACGCGAAGCAGCAAGGCCGACGACAATCGCATTGTCTCCCGCCAGCACGATATCAATCATCGTGATGTTGAGGAGCGCGAAGAAGTTCTCGCGATACCATTCGAATGTGAGGAGCTTGCTGACCTCACTGGCGAAGGTATTGAGCATGATCGCCAGATCTTGTGTCAGCCATTCCATCAGCGATCCCCCTAATCCCTCTGCAAGCCACGATGTTACGCGAAAGGGAGTAAGTCCCGGTTTTTGTGCAGCAAGTAATGAGTTTGCCGCGGAAGGTTTGTTGCATCGCGTTAGGGCCACGGCAAGGCTGGATGCATTTAAGCAAAGCAGCCCGCCGAAAGCGGACTGCTAGCAGTGCCCAGAGTGTTGATTGCTTAGCGTTTGGAGAACTGGAAGCTGCGCCGAGCTTTCTTGCGGCCGTACTTCTTGCGCTCAACGACGCGGCTGTCGCGGGTTAAGAACCCGCCCTTCTTTAAAACCGGGCGAAGTTCAGGCTCGTAGTGAGTTAAGGCCTTCGAGATGCCATGTCGCACGGCACCGGCCTGACCAGAGAGACCGCCTCCCATCACGGTTGCCATGATGTCGTACTGGGTGTTGCGGTTTGCAGCAGTCAGCGGCTGTTGCAGGAGCATCTGCAGCACAGGTCGTGCGAAGTACTGTATGTAGTCCTTATCATTGATCTTAATCAGGCCCTTCCCGGGCTTGAGCCAAACGCGGGCAACAGCGTCCTTGCGCTTGCCGGTAGCGTAGGCGCGTCCGTGGGCATCAAGCTTTTGCTCGTGCAGCGGCGCAGCGGCAGCATCAGCCGCCGGAGGCGTGTCTTTGAGTTGGCCGAGGTCGTCTAGTGTTTTGGTTTCCTGAGTTTCCTGCGCCATCTCGTTAAACCCTTGCGTTCTTGCGGTTCAGCTTCGCCACGTCCAGCTTTTCAGGGGTTTGGGCCGCGTGGGGATGGTCTGCTCCTTTGTAGACTTTGAGGTTGCGCATCAGCTTGCGCTGCAACGGCCCGCGTCGGAGCATCCGCTCGACCGCCTTCTCAAGAACCCGCTCGGGGAACTTGCCTTCGAAAATCTGGCGCGGCCTCTGCTCTTTAATCCCGCCGGGATATCCCGTGTGCCGATAGTAGACCTTATCCGTGCGCTTGTTGCCAGTGAACACGACCTTGTCCGCGTTGACGACAACGATGTTGTCACCACAATCAACGTGCGGGGTGTAGATGGCTTTGTGCTTGCCCTTTAGGCGGGTTGCGATGAGGGTCGCCAACCGGCCAACGACCAAGCCGTCAGCGTCGATTAAGATCCACTTCTTTTCCACCTCGCTGGGCTTGGCGACATATGTCGTCATGAGAGGCTCCATTTTACTGGTGGTATTCCAGGCCTGCAGATGGTTTTCGGCGACGCCAGTGTGGCGAATTGATTGCCGCGCCGTCGAAGCGCCCTCAAACCAAATTGAACCGTGCTTGTCAATGCAGGACTTTGGTAAATCAAAAAAATGTAACAAACACAACGAGTTACAATATGGGGTAATATGTTACCCCATTTGCAGTCTTTGTACTAAATTTTTTCAGGTCCATGATTCAGACAAGTACAGGAGGTGGGCATTTTGCTTCGCGACGTGTTTTCTTCTCGGCGGCAGGCGTTTGGGGGATATGGGCGTGCTGTGCAGATCAGGCTGTGCATCGCCCATTCTCAAGGCCTGAAATAGGTCGCAAATCGAACTTCAGATGTGGGCTTATGGCTCAGACTTGGGGGTCAGATCGGAGTGAGAGGACAGGTAATATGAGACATGCTTTTCCGCTGGCGGCGTCGCTCATCGCTTGCCTGACACTTAGTTTCGTGGGGCTAACGACAGGTGTGAATGCTGAGGGCCGCGACGGACCGGCCAAAGGCCACATCCAGCTCACTGAAACGCAGGTTATGAATTTTATAGCAGCTCAGCAGGATGTCGCCCGCCTTGCAGGCAAACTACAAAATGCTGGTGATCGTGCTCCTGCCCTAAGGGCAGAGCTGGATTCGGTCGCCAAGAAGTATGGGTTTTCGAACTTCAGAGAGCTTGACCAGGTAGCGGCCAACATTTCCATCGTGATGGCCGGTCTCAACCCCGATACGGGCGAGTTTATCGATCCGGTCGACGTGATAAAACAGGAGCTCGAGAACGTTAAGGGCGATAATTCCATTTCGGGTGAAGAAAAGGAGCAGATCGTCGCGGAGCTAATCGAAGCAATTCAGATCTCGCCGGCAGTGGTGCACCGGGATAATATCGAATTGGTGAAATCTCATCGCAAGGCGATCGACAAGGTGCTCGAATAGTATGCGCGCGATGTTGAGGTAAGGGCGCTGATGCAAGAGAGAGCCTCATCGGCATCGACCGAAAATGAGGGTGAGCGCGAGCTTCTGATCGAGCGCCCGCGCATGGGCGTGGCTGTTGTCACAATGAACCGAGCCGCAGCGCGCAACAGCTTGTCGTTATCCATGATCAACGGGCTGCACGCAGCCCTGGCAGATTTGTCGCAAGATGGTAGCACTAGCGCGATCGTGCTGGCCGCCAATGGTCCAGTATTTTCAGCTGGCCACGATCTCAAGGAACTGTCCGCTCACCGCGGCGACGCGGATAAGGGCCTTGCCTTCTTTGAGAGCACGATGGAGCGCTGTTCAAATATGATGCAGGCGATCGTAGCTTGTCCTAAGCCGGTGATCGCTGCTGTGCAGGGCACGGCGACGGCTGCCGGATGCCAGCTTGTAGCCACCTGCGATCTTGCAGTGGCAGCTGAAAACGCAAAATTTTGCACGCCTGGTGTCAACATCGGCCTATTCTGCTCAACCCCCATGGTGGCGCTGTCGCGCAATGTGACGCGCAAGCGAGCCATGGAAATGCTGCTGTTGGGTGAGATGTTACCAGCGAGTGCAGCCGCCGAGTATGGGCTGGTCAATCGCGTGGTACCTCAAGACGATCTTAGAGACGCCGCTCTTTTGCTTGCCAGCAAGATCGCGGAGAAGTCGCCGGCGACGGTCGCAACGGGAAAGGCCGCCTTTTATACTCAAGCCGAGATGCCGCTTTCGGATGCGTACGTTTATGCCACGAAGGTCATGGTCGAGAATATGATGGCCCGCGATGCCAGAGAGGGCATCGGAGCGTTTCTCGAAAAGCGCAAGCCCAAATGGAAGGATAGTTAGTGCAGAGGCACTAGCGGACGTTGCCTATGGAGCCGCGGGTTTCGATCATCACGCTCGGTGTCCAAGATGTCGCGCGCGCGCGTGTGTTTTATGAGATGCTGGGGTTTGAGGCTTCGAGCTCGTCCCGGGAGTCCGTGACCTTCTTTGATGCCGGTGGAGTCGTATTGGGTCTTTATGGGCGCGGTCCGCTCGCTGAGGACGCGACTGTCGACGATAGCCCTCCAGGTTTTTCCGGTGTCGCGCTAGCGTATAATGCCCGTAGCGAGGTCGACGTCGACGCTGTATTGGCGGAGGTGGTCTCTGCAGGTGCCAAGTTGATCAAGCCTGCGGGCAAGGTATTCTGGGGTGGTTATTCAGGTTACTTCGCCGATCCCGACGGCCACTTGTGGGAAGTGGCGTTCAACCCCTACTTCAAGCTCAGTGATGATGGCCGCATCCAGCTTGATATGGGCGAGGAATGAAGCACGATAGCTATAGCGATGACGAAATCGCGCAAGTCTTGAGCGATACGCGCGTGTTTGCCTTCGTCGGTGCCAGCGCGAACGCGAACCGCCCAAGCTATTTTGCGATGAAGTATCTACTCGGCAAAGGCTACAAGGTGATCCCGATCAATCCTGGAGCAGCAGGCAAGGAGATCCTTGGCCAGAAGGTCTACGCGACGCTAGCCGAACTAGACGGTCCTGTGGATGTGATCGACATCTTTCGCAATTCTGACGCGGCGCATGCGATCGCTCGCGAAGCAATCGCGCTCAAAGACAAGCTCAGCCTCAAGGTTATTTGGATGCAGCTCGGCGTGCGTAACGACGGAGCCGCGGCCGAGGCGGAGACCGCTGGTTTAAAGATCATCATGAACCGTTGTGCGAAGATTGAGTATGGCCGCCTTTCCGGTGAGATCGGTTGGGCAGGCGTGAACTCCGGTTCCATCTCAAGTTTGCGGCCAAAGCTTGCCGCACACGGCGTGCAAAACCACGTCATTCCCGGCAGAGGTTGAGCATCACCGCGCGCTGAGCGCGGTGATGTTCGTCTGAATAGCTAGACTTTAGCGTGCGGCGCCTGTCTCAACTGGCAGCTGAGCATCGGCGCCCCATTCCGCCCAGCTCCCATCGTAGACGGCTGCGTTTGTCTGCCCGAGAACCGCCAAGGCGAACGAAAGGATCGAGGCGGTAACGCCAGAGCCGCAGGTCGCGATTACGGGAGCCGAAGGGTCGATACCTGCGTCGGAAAAAATCTTGGCGAGTTCGGCAGGGTCTTTCAGCGTTCCATCGTCATCGATTAGTGACTGCGCGGGCAGGTTGCGCGAGCCGGGCAAATGTCCGCCGCGCAGACCGGGTCGCGGCTCGGGTTCGCTGCCCGCAAAACGCCCAGCGGGGCGGGCGTCCACGATTTGTGTGGAATTCTTGCTCAGCACCTTTTTGATGTCGTCTATGTCGCGGATTAGCGAGGCGTTGATACGAGGAGTGTAATGACACTCGGCACGTTTCCTCGCAGGACCGTCCTTCAGCGGACGCCCTTCTGCCTTCCACTTTTTTATGCCACCGTTGAGGACAGCAACGTCTTCATGCCCCATGGCGCGAAATGTCCACCACACGCGCGGTGCAGAGAAGAGGCCATAACTATCGTAGATCACAATGCGTATTCCGTCTCCGATGCCCATCTTCTTCATGCGGGAGGCAAACTTGACAGTGGAGGGCAGCATGTGAGGAAGCGACGATTTATCGTCGGAGAGATCGTCGATGTCGAAGAAGTGGGCTCCAGGAATATGCTCGGCGAGGTACTCGGCCTTGGGGTCGCGGTCGACGCCAGGCAGGTGCCAACTGGCGTCGAGAATAACGAGATCCGGCGTGTCGAGATGCGCGGCCAGCCAGTCGGTTTCGACAAGCCACTTCTTGGCGGATTTGAGCACGTTTCCTCTCCATTTCAGTTTATCCTAGCGCGCCGACAAAGCAGCTGATGGCGCCGAATTTTCCTAGCCACATAGGAAAAACTTGGGGTGCGCGCAAGAACCAGGCGAAAAGTTTGCCTGAAGATCTCAACCTGTGGCCGGATCGGCAAAAACGCTTGGCAGGACGCGGGGTTCGCGGGCGAGCCAGGCGGGGATAGGCAGCGATTTCGACTGAAGAAAGGCCGGATTGAATAGCCGTGATTGATAGCGGGTTCCGGGATCACAGAGGATCGTCACGATCGTGTGACCCGGTCCCAGTTCCCTAGCGAGCTGTATAGCGCCTGCCACGTTGACGCCACTCGAGGCACCCAGGCACAAACCCTCCTCCGCGGTGAGTTCGAATACGAGGCGCAGCGTTTCTGCGTCGGGGATTCGAAACGCAGTATCAATTGGCGCGCCCTCAAGGTTTTTGGTGATGCGACCTTGGCCAATTCCCTCTGTGATTGAAGAGCCTTCTGCCTTTAGTTCGCCGGTCGTGTAGTAGGCGTAGAGTGCGGAGCCGGGCGGGTCTGCCAGCGCAGTGCGGATCGCGGCTCGCCTGGCTTTGAGCACACGCGATACGCCCCCCAATGTGCCGCCTGATCCAACGGCTGCAACGAAGCCGTCGATCTTGCCGCTCGTATCAGACCAAATTTCCTCGGCTGTTGTTGCCATGTGTATTTCGCGGTTGGCGATGTTATCGAACTGATTGGCCCATACCGCGCCTGCTGCCGCACTGGCATCGATCGCTTTGGCGAGGCGCGCAGAATATTTCACGTAATTGTTGGGATTCTTGTATGGCACGGCCGGCACCTCGACGACCTCGGCGCCAAGAAGGCGCAAAGTGTCTTTCTTCTCCTGCGCCTGTGTGTCGGGGATTACAATGACAGAGCGGAACCCCAAAGCATTGGCCAGTAGGGTGAGACCAATGCCGGTATTTCCTGCCGTCCCTTCGACAATCGTGCCGCCGGGTTTGAGGTGGCCGCGGTCCACCGCGTCAGAAATGATTCCAAGTGCTGCGCGATCCTTGACCGACTGCCCAGGGTTCATGAACTCGGCCTTACCCAGTATTGTGCAGCCGGTCTCTTCCGAGGCCCGGCGGAGCCGAATGAGAGGCGTACGTCCCACAGCGGCGGCAACGCTTGAACTGGGCAGCAAATCCAACCTCCTGGCGGCCGAGTTTGAAGCAACCTAGTGTCGGGCCAGCAGGCTCGCAACCGATCCCTGAAGCGGCCTCCCAGCGCCTGCCCCCCGGGGCTACCCAGGCCGGCTGAAAATCGGGTAGTTTGCCGCGCCCAGTCGGCGCCAGCGGCGAAATGGCGTTGATTTTTCACTGGGGCGCCAGATATACCACCAGTGACCGTTCCCATTAGCCAGATGAGACTTGCGATAAATGCGAGGCTCTGGGGGTGATTGGCCTTTGCCGCACTCCCGAGGTAGGGCGCGGCGCGCGGGCGTGGTGGAATTGGTAGACACGCCAGATTTAGGTTCTGGTGGCCTCGGCCGTGGGGGTTCAAGTCCCTCCGCCCGCACCACGCAATCGAGCTAGGATAGGACCGGAAGGCCTTGACGAATTGGTTGCGCGGACGATCGAGGCTGTGACGCTGCCAAGAGCAGGTTGGAGAGAGATGCAAATCACTGAAACAAATAACGAGGGCCTAAAGCGCACCCTTAAAGTGGTTGTTGGCGCTGATGAATTGGGCCAACGTTTCACTGCGCGGCTCGGCGAGATCAAGGACCGCGTTCAGCTTAAAGGATTCCGCAAGGGGAAGGTGCCAGTTCCCCACCTTAGGAAGGTATTCGGACGTTCGCTAATGGCGGAAGTTCTAGAACAGGCCGTCAAGGAGACAAGCACCAAAGTGATCGAGGAGCGCAATGAGCGCCCCGCGATGCAGCCGAGCATCGTTTTTCCGGAGGACAAAGAAGAGATCGAGCGGGTGTTTTCGGGCGAGGCAGATCTGGCCTACTCCATGTCGTTTGAGGTGCTGCCTGAGATTCAGTTAACCGACTTGAAGAAGCTCAAACTGGAGCGCTTGGTCGCCGACGTGGAGCCAGATGCAATCGATAAGGCTATCGGCGAGCTTGCTGAGCGGGGCGTGACGTGGACCCCTGAGGAGAACCGCGCCGCTGCTAGCGGGGACCGCGTGTCGATCGATTTTGTCGGCAAGATCGACGGAGAGCCGTTTGAGGGCGGCACAGGTGAGGATACACAGCTCGTGCTCGGCCAGAGCAAGTTTATTCCTGGTTTCGAGGACGGTTTAATGGGTGCTAAGATCGGTGAGACGCCGACGATTCAGGCCATCTTTCCGGCGGACTATCCCGTGGATAAGCTTTCTGGCAAGCAGGCGTCATTCGATGTAACAGTGAAAGAGGTTGCTGTTCCTGTCGCACCGGAGATCGATGACGCGTTCGCCAAGACTTTTGGTGCGGACTCCCTCGACAAGCTAAAGCAACTTATCGCCGTGCAGATCAAGCAAGAGTACGATTCGGCTGCACGGATGAAGCTCAAGCGCGAACTCCTTGACGAGTTAGAGAAGGCTCACAGCTTCGAATTGCCACCCTCGCTCGTAGAGCAGGAGTTCGAGACCATCTGGCGTCAGCTTAGTGAGAATCTAAAACAGAGCGGCAAGACTCTTGCTGACGAAGGAAAGACGGAAGAGGACGCACGTGCGGAATACCGTCTCATCGCCCAGCGCCGGGTGCGTCTTGGTCTCGTCGTCGGTGAGATCGGCGATAAGGGCGGGCTTAAGGTGACCCAGGATGAACTTCGCGGGGCGCTGATGGAGCAAGCGCGCCGGTTCCCGGGCCAGGAGAAGACGGTTTATGAATATTATGAGAAGACGCCTGGGGCGCTGTCGGAACTGCGAGCCCCTATTTTTGAAGACAAGGTTGTCGACTATGTTCTCGCGCAGGCGAAGCCTGTCGAGAAAAAAGTGACAAAGGATGAGTTGTTGGCTCAGGTCGAAGAGACGGCCGAAAGGAAAGACGACAGCCAGTAAATGGATAGGGCGTTCTGGGTCCTAGGGCTCGAGTGGTAGTCGACGGATAAAGCGGCGCTTGCAGCCATTCGATTTGGCACGCGTGCAAATTTACAATTGTAGAGGAAGATAACCTATGAGCGATGCGGTCAGCAGCCTCACGAATACGTTCTGGCCGATGGTGGTCGAGCAGACGAACCGCGGCGAGAGGGGCTACGACCTACCCTCTCGGCTCTTGAAGGAGCGCATCATTTTCGTGACGGGGCCCATTGAGGACCACATGGCTGCCTCGATTTGTATGCAGCTCTTATTTCTGGAGGCAGAAAATCCGAAGAAAGAAATATCAATTTATATCAACTCGCCGGGCGGCGTTGTAACGTCTGGCTTTGCTATCTATGACACGCTCCAATTCGTGCGCCCGCCCGTCGCAACGCTGTGCATAGGGCAAGCGGCGTCCATGGGCTCGCTTCTCCTGTGTGCCGGTACAAAGGGAATGCGCTACGCGCTCCCCAATGCGCGCATAATGGTGCATCAGCCTTCAGGTGGTTTTTCGGGACAGGCTTCTGACATCGAGCGCCACGCTGAAGATATTATTAAGATGAAGCGCCGTCTTAATGATGTATACGTCAAGCATACGGGCCAATCTTATGATGTTATTGAGCGGACACTGGACCGCGATTACTTTATGACCGCCGAGCAGGCCCAGGAATTCGGCCTCATCGATAAAGTGTTAACCCAACGCGAGGAAGCAGAATTGGGTGTTTCTGAAGAAAAGGCAAGCACTTGACGGCAAATGTTCCGGCCAGCTGCGACCGCGCCAGGATCTTGAAACCCGTTTTTCATGGCGGTGAGCTAGGCGCGAGAACGGTTGCAGCACCCGTCAAGCGCCCTTTATTGACACACCTTTTGAGGACACATAAGTGTGGCAATCGAGCCGCTTTTTCGCCGACCGCGCCCCAAGCTGTTAATCCAATCTTGATCTGGAGAAGGCTAGCGTGTTCAGATCAAGAGAATGGACTCAGGGCCGAGCGAACGGTTATAGGCGCGGCCTCACCTTGTAGCGGTCCAATGGGGGATCGATCCGGCGCAGGTCGGTGCGAGTTTTCCAAACGAGGGGTGAGACTTTAGGAATGGCTCAAGAGAAAAACACCCTTTACTGCTCATTCTGCGGCAAGAGCCAGCACGAGGTTCGCAAGCTGATCGCAGGTCCGACGGTATTCATTTGCGATGAATGCGTCGAACTTTGCATGGACATCATCAGGGAGGAGAACAAGAACACCCTGGTCAAGTCGCGCGACGGCGTGCCCACACCCCAGGAGATCTGCTCCGTCCTTGATTCGTACGTGATCGGTCAGGACCACGCTAAGCGCGTGCTTTCTGTTGCCGTACATAATCACTATAAGCGGCTGAATCACGCGTCCAAGAGCAACGACGTCGAACTTGCCAAGTCAAATATTCTGCTCGTTGGTCCCACGGGCTGTGGAAAGACCCTACTCGCCCAAACGCTAGCCCGCATACTCGACGTACCCTTCACAATGGCCGATGCGACGACGCTTACCGAAGCCGGTTACGTCGGCGAGGATGTGGAGAACATAATTCTCAAGCTGTTGCAGAACGCCGACTACAACGTCGAGCGGGCGCAGCGCGGCATTGTCTATATCGACGAAGTCGACAAGATCAGTCGTAAGTCTGACAATCCTTCGATCACGCGCGATGTGTCGGGTGAGGGTGTGCAGCAAGCACTCTTGAAGATCATGGAAGGCACGGTCGCCTCAGTGCCGCCGCAGGGCGGCCGCAAGCACCCGCAACAGGAATTCTTGCAGGTCGATACGACCAATATTCTGTTTATTTGCGGAGGTGCTTTCGCAGGACTTGAAAAGATCATCGCGCGGCGCGGCAAAGGGACATCGATTGGCTTCTCTGCGTCGGTAATGGGGCCAGATGAGCGGCCCACGGGCGATGTCCTGCGGGACGTAGAGCCGGAAGATCTGTTGAAGTTCGGGTTGATCCCCGAGTTCATCGGCCGCTTGCCGGTTATTGCGACGCTGGAGGACCTAGACGAAAAAGCTCTGGTGCAGATCCTCAATGAGCCGAAGAACGCGCTCGTAAAGCAGTACCAACGACTTTTTGAGATGGAGGATGTGAAGCTTACCCTCACTGTCGATGCGTTGAAGTCCGTCGCCAAGAAGGCGATCGAGCGCAAGACGGGTGCACGCGGGCTTCGCTCCATCCTTGAGGGCATCCTGCTAGAGACCATGTTCGACCTACCGGCGCTAAAGGGCGTCGAGGAGGTCGTGATCGGACCGGAAGTCGTTGAGGGCAGTGCGCGTCCCTTGCGCATCTATTCGGACCGCGCTGAAGAGAAGGGGTCGAGCGCCTCTTGATCTTGGACCAGGGTGCCGCCTCGGGCCGGGCTGCACTCCTTCTGTGACCTTAATTGGCCGCACGTGCTGCGAGTTGCGCTGCGTATACTTGATCCAGCGGCCAAAGGCCCCATTTCCATTGGGTCTCTCTGAGCGTTTTACCGCGTGAATTGAGCCTTGTGCGGGCACGCCAAGTGACTTATCCGCATTCGCATAGGGGCCTTGCCTCAAAAGGGTCAGGCGCGTCGTTGTAAAGTGCGAGACCACACGAAAGATTAAACGCACAAACAAGAAACCGATCGAAGATAACCCCTCACTCCAATGGGTGGCGACATGAGCGAAGAAACGCAGACGAAAGAAAAGACCGCGGGCAAGGGGCTATATCCAGTGCTCCCTCTGCGCGATATTGTGGTCTTTCCTTATATGATTGTGCCGCTCTTCGTCGGCCGCGATAAGTCAATCAATGCGCTCGAAGAAGTGATGCGTACGGATAAGCACATCTTGCTTGCCGCGCAAAAAAACGCCGGCGACGACGACCCCGCAACGGACGCGATCTATCCTGTCGGCACGCTTGCGTCAGTGCTGCAGTTACTCAAATTGCCCGACGGGACTGTAAAGGTTCTAGTCGAAGGCACCTCGCGGGCACGCATCGTCAGCTACACCGAAAACCCGAACTATTTCGAGGCCGAGGTTGAGCCCGTGTCGGAGACTATGGGTACAAAGGAGGAGATTGAGGCCTTATCGCGTTCGGCGGTGACGCAGTTCGAAAGCTACGTGAAGCTCAATAAGAAGATCTCGCCGGAGGTGTTAGGCACAATCGCGCAGATCGAGGACTACTCGAAGCTCGCTGATACGATCGCGTCGCATCTGGCAATCAAAATTGCGGACAAGCAAGGAATCTTGGAGACGGCAACGATCTCTGAGCGGCTTGAGCGCGTCTATTCGTTGATGGAAAGCGAGATCTCCGTTCTCCAGGTGGAGAAAAAGATTCGTAGCCGAGTCAAACGGCAGATGGAGAAAACGCAGCGCGAGTACTATCTCAACGAACAGATGAAGGCAATCCAGAAGGAGCTGGGCGATAGCGACGAGCGCGACGACATAGCCGAGTTCGAAGAGAAGATTGAGAGTACTAAGCTGTCGAAGGAGGCGCGTGACAAGGCTCTGGCTGAGCTGAAGAAGCTGAAGCAGATGAGCCCGATGTCAGCGGAAGCTACCGTCGTACGCAACTATCTTGACTGGCTGTTGTCAATCCCTTGGGGCACCAAAGGCAAGGTCAAGAAGGATCTCGATGAGGCCCAACAGACTCTGGACTCGGACCATTACGGGCTGGAGAAGGTAAAGGAGCGCATTGTCGAGTATCTCGCAGTTCAGGCGCGCACCAACAAGCTCAAGGGTCCCATCCTTTGCCTGGTTGGCCCTCCTGGTGTTGGTAAGACGTCGCTGGGCAAGTCAATCGCGCATGCAACGGGCCGTGAGTTCGTGCGCATGAGCCTTGGAGGCGTGCGCGATGAGGCGGAAATTCGTGGCCACCGTCGAACTTACATCGGCTCCATGCCGGGTAAGGTCATCCAGTCGATGCGCAAAGCGAAACGCGTCAATCCGTTGTTCCTTTTTGACGAAATCGACAAGATGGGCGCCGACTTCCGGGGCGACCCCGCGGCGGCGTTGCTAGAGGTATTAGATCCTGAGCAAAACGGTTCGTTCAACGATCATTATCTCGAGGTCGACTATGACCTGTCGAACGTGATGTTCGTGACAACGGCCAACTCGCTCAACATTCCACCGGCCCTGATGGACCGTATGGAGATTATTCGTCTTGCCGGCTATACCGAGGACGAGAAGACCGAGATTGCAAAGCGTCATTTGATCCCGGGGCAGCTACAGGCACATGGGCTGGACGCCAGTGAGTGGTCGATCGAGGACGATGCGCTGTTGGATATGATCCGACGCTACACGCGCGAAGCTGGCGTGCGCTCGCTGGAACGTGAGATAGCGAAGCTTGCACGTAAGGCGGTAAAGGAGATCCTCACCTCTACAGAGAAAACGGTAAAGGTGACGGCGGACAACCTAGAATCCTATCTGGGCGTTACGAAATATCGCTATGGTGAGGCCGAGCTGGAAGATCAGGTTGGCATCGTTACGGGGCTTGCGTGGACCGAGGTTGGTGGCGAGCTTCTTACGATCGAAGGCGTTATGATGCCTGGCAAAGGCAAGATGACGGTCACAGGCAATCTGCGCGATGTGATGAAAGAGTCGATTCAAGCCGCCAATGCTTACGTCCGCTCGCGTTCCGTCGATTTTGGTATTCATCCTTCGCTGTTTGAGAAGAAGGACATCCATGTGCACGTGCCTGAAGGCGCTACGCCTAAGGATGGGCCGTCGGCAGGCGTTGCGATGGCCACCGCGATCATCTCCGTACTTACGGGAATTGCGGTGCGGAAAGACGTGGCCATGACCGGTGAAATCACTTTGCGCGGTCGCGTGCTTCCGATCGGTGGCCTGAAGGAGAAACTGCTTGCGGCCCTGCGAGGTGGCATCAAAACCGTCATCATCCCCGAAGAGAACGTCAAGGATCTCGCCGAGATCTCCGAGGAGATCAAAAACAAGATCGATATCATTCCCGCGGCAAGGCTCGATGACGTTCTGAAATCGGCACTTATCAAAATGCCCGAGCGCATTAGTTGGGACGACGTTGCCGAGACCCAAGCGGTGCAGGAAGATGGCGACAAGAAGAGTGGCTCACGTTTGACGGCGCATTAAGGCGTAATCACGCGCGTCAATTCTTGAGCCGTCCGCTGGGCCAAAGCTGGTTAACCTATAGGCCCGCGTTCGCCGGACCGTGGGGCTCGGGTTCGTGTTCTCGCTCCGTGCGCATTGCCAACCTGTTTCCCCAGGTTTTTCGGGCATAATCGCCCGTATACCCCCTTGACGACGGCTAATATTGGGCGCTTTTGTCCAACTCAGTTGCGGCTGCAGTCGCGCCCGTACGGGGCTAGAGCGCTTGTCGCCAGCCCACCAAACGATTCCGAACGCAAAGGACGAAAAAGAGATGAGCAAGAAAGATTTGATCGACGCTGTCGCACAGAACGCCGAGCTCACTAAAGAAAAAGCCGGCGTTGCGGTTGACGCAGTGCTCGAGCACATCAGGAGCTCTATGAGGAAGGGCGAGGAAGTACGCATTCCAGATTTCGGTACCTTCAAGGTTGCAGCGCGTAAGGCGCGTGAAGGTCGCAATCCAGCGACCGGTGCGACGATTAAGATTCCGGCCTCACGCGTACCCAAGTTCAGCCCTTCGAAGGGCCTGAAAGAGCAACTGAATTAACGGACGGTTCGCTCAAATGAGGTTTCATTCCGGCGCGTCGCAATTTGTGCGGCGCGCCTTCGTCATTTGCCCAAATTGGCAGATCGGCACCGTTTGCAAGGACCTGCTCGACGATCCAGCGAGTGCAGTGATATCCGTTGCGCCCACAGTGAATATTCAATGTTGCGTGCGACGTGCTCAGCGATGCAAATTTTGGATGAACGTTAGTGATCGTTGCGCCTTGGCTCCAAGCTCGCTACATCGGGCGCTAGGGGCGGTTAGCTCAGTGGTAGAGCGCCTCGTTTACACCGAGGATGTCGGGAGTTCGACCCTCTCACCGCCCACCACCTAAAGCCCTATGTTTCGTCGTCAATCTGTCAGAGGTGGCCAAAAGGACGCCCCTAGGACGCACGGGGAAACCCATTGCCGGAGCCCTTCTTGACTTAAAGGGGGTTGGGACGTAAGTGAGTCCATCGTGGCAGCGCGCTCTTTTCGGGGCGCGCATTTTCGATTGCGGGAGTAGCTCAGTTGGTTAGAGCGCCGGCCTGTCACGCCGGAGGCCGCGGGTTCGAGTCCCGTCTCTCGCGCCACCCTGTATTTTACGGACGCTTTCGTTAGGTGCGCATAATCGAAGAGCCCTGGAGTTCTTTGTTTATCCGGCACGCGCGTGCGAGGCCGCAGTTGGCCGCTCTCTAGGTACACGGGCATCGGGTTGCCTGATGTACGTCGCCGGAGCGGTCGTTGCTGAAGCGTTGTCCGCACACAGCAAAACTTTCTAATAGTTAGCGCATTCGAACTGGCGGATTGGCACCTGATGCGACCGAAGCTGCCGAACATTCGCACTGCTGTCGCCCGGGTTGCGCCGGTCATGAGCGTGCGTTAACACCAATTCGGATATTGCGCTGAGTAAGCATAACGCCTCCAGGAATGTAGGCCGCCCATGGATCTCCTGTTTTACGACTACCTGCCCATTGCAATCTTCATAGCGGTGGCGCTCGCGATCGCCCTTATCTTGATGGCGGTGCCTTTCGTTGTGGCTGTGCACAATCCTGATCCTGAAAAGGTCTCTGCTTATGAGTGCGGATTTAATGCTTTCGATGACGCGCGCATGAAGTTCGACGTCCGCTACTATCTGGTGGCCATTCTATTCATTATTTTCGATCTTGAGGTAGCATTCCTCTTCCCTTGGGCCGTCGCATTCAGCGAGATCGGAGTGTTTGGTTTTTGGTCGATGATGATCTTCCTCGCGGTATTAACGGTCGGCTTTGTCTATGAGTGGAGGAAGGGGGCGCTAGAATGGGATTGATCGCACAGCCCGGCGCCGAATCTGGTGGCATTATCGTCAAGTCCGGTGAGGAAGGCTTTGCCCAAATTTCCAACAAGCTTGCCGACAAGGGCTTCCTCGTCACCACCACGGACGACCTCATCAATTGGGCGCGCACCGGCTCTTTGATGTGGATGACATTCGGACTAGCGTGCTGCGCCATAGAAATGATGCAGGCCTCGATGCCGCGCTATGACTTGGAGCGCTTCGGATTCGCCCCGCGCGCCTCGCCGCGCCAATCCGACGTGATGATTGTGGCCGGTACGCTCACTAACAAGATGGCGCCTGCATTGCGCAAGGTCTACGACCAAATGCCAGAGCCGCGTTACGTGATTTCTATGGGTAGTTGCGCCAATGGCGGCGGCTACTACCACTTTTCGTATGCTGTGGTGCGCGGCTGTGATCGCATCGTGCCGGTCGACGTGTATGTGCCCGGTTGTCCGCCAACAGCCGAGGCGCTGGTCTATGGCGTCATGCTTTTACAACGCAAGATCCGACGCTCGGGAACGATTGAACGGTAAGTGACGATAGATAGCTGCTGTAGCTATAGGCGGTCAACGCAGCGGCGGTGCGCAGCGAAAAACGCGGATTGGGTCTTCCCCGTAAAGCGCGGGTCGGGCTTTATGCAACAGATGCGGCGGCTGAGGCGTTGAAGCTTTCGGGTGCCTTGCCATAGCAGGACCGAAGATGGCTTACTCACTTCAAGACTTGGGCGAACACATCGCCAGGCAGCTCCCAGCTGCAATCCAACGCAAAACAGTTATTCACGACGAGTTGACGCTCCAAATCGCGCGAGAGGAGATCGTCAAGGTCATGAAATTTTTGCGTGATGATCCAAGCTGCCGCTTCGAAATTCTAATCGATATTTGCGGCGTAGACTGGCCCGCGCGTGCGAACCGCTTTGACGTCGTCTATCATCTCCTTTCTCCGCGACTGAACCAACGGATCCGCGTCAAGCTCGAAACAGATCAGTCAAAACCGATTGAGAGTGTCGTTGGCTTGTTTTCTGTGGCCAATTGGTTCGAGCGCGAGGCCTATGACATGTTTGGCGTTCTGTTCTCAGGCCACCCTGATTTGCGGCGTCTCCTCACCGACTACGGGTTCCAGGGCCATCCCATGCGCAAAGACTTCCCTCTCACAGGGTACGTTGAGGTGCGCTACGACGATGAGCAAAAACGCGTCGTTTACGAGGCGGTCGAGCTGACGCAGGAATTCCGTTCATTCGACTTCGAATCTCCATGGGAGGGACCAGAATACGTGCTGCCCGGCGACGAGAAGGCGGGTGATCGGTCTACTGGAGGTAAGGGATGACCCGATGAAGGACAGCCTAAAACCATGCGCGAGTGCTCGTTTCTCGTATCGTGTGCCTGCTGATAAGACAGTGCCGAACCTGTACCCCGAGGCAGAAGAGTTCAAAGAGATGCCGACGGTCTTTGCGACCGGCTTTATGGTGGGGCTCATGGAGTGGACCTGCATGAAAGTTTTGGCGCCACATCACGATACTGGTGAAGGCAGTCTTGGCGTGCATATCGATGTCACGCATCTAGCGGCAACGGTGCCCGGCCAAACCGTAACGGTCGAAGCCGAGTGCACGAAGGTTCAAGGCCGCCGCGTTTGCTTCAAAGTAAAGGCGCACGATGGAATTGATCTAATCGGCGAGGGCCATCACGAGCGAATCATTGTGCCGTGGTCTAAGTTCGTTTCTCGCGTCAACGAAAAAGCTAAGAAAGCTCGCGTTTCGCCTATTGCCCGGCTGGAAGGAAAAGGTGATGGGCGAGACTGACATCCGGCAGTTCAATATCAACTTCGGGCCGCAGCATCCTGCCGCCCATGGCGTTCTGCGACTCGTTCTGGAGCTTGACGGCGAGGTCGTGGAACGAGTCGACCCACACATCGGGCTGCTCCATCGTGGTACCGAGAAGCTAATAGAGCACAAGACCTACCTGCAAGCGATCGGCTATTTCGACCGGCTTGACTACGTTGCGCCTATGAACCAGGAGCACGCCTTCTGTCTTGCCGCAGAAAAGCTATTGAAGCTTGAGGTGCCCAAACGCGGCCAGCTCATCCGCGTGCTGTATAGCGAGATTGGCCGACTTCTCTCGCATCTACTCAATGTCACCACGCAGGCGATGGACGTGGGTGCGCTGACGCCCCCATTGTGGGGCTTCGATGAGCGCGAGAAGTTGATGATCTTCTACGAGCGCGCATCCGGTAGCCGTTTACACGCTAAGTATTTCCGCATGGGCGGTGTCCACATGGACCTGCCTCCAGATCTCATTGACGACATATATGCATTCTCAGAGGCTCACCCCAAAGTCCTGGATGATATCGAGGGATTGCTCACCAACAACCGCATCTTCAAGCAGCGCAACGTCGACATCGCCACGGTTAGCTTGAAGGATTGCTTCGACTGGGGATTTTCCGGTGTCATGGTTCGTGGCTCGGGCGCGGCGTGGGATCTACGTAAGGCGCAGCCCTATGAGTGCTACTCTGAATTGGACTTTGATATCCCCGTTGGCAAAAACGGTGACTGCTACGACCGCTATCTCGTGCGCATGGAGGAGATGCGCCAGTCCGTGCACCTCATAAAGCAATGCTGTCAGAAGCTGCAGTCTGCCGAAGGGCAGGGTCCGTTTGTTGCCGAGGATCGCAAGGTCGTGCCACCTCGGCGCGCGGACATGAAGCGCTCCATGGAGGCGCTAATTCACCACTTCAAGCTCTATACCGAGGGTTTCCACGTTCCGGAGGGCGAGGTCTATGCGGCTGTCGAGGCACCGAAGGGTGAGTTCGGCGTCTACCTCGTGTCGGATGGCTCTAACAAGCCTTATCGCTGCAAGATCCGCGCGCCGAGCTTCCCGCACTTGCAGGCCATGGATTATTTGACTCGCAAGCACATGCTTGCCGATGTCTCCGCGATCCTCGGTTCAATCGACGTTGTCTTCGGCGAAGTCGACCGATAACTTTGCGGACGTGTGCTGATATACCTCGGATGGGCTCCGAAATCCTATCTGCTTTGGCCTGTGACCCCTGTCCGCAGACGTGAGCATGCTGAACAAGTCTATTGTTGTGATTGAGGAAGTCGGCTGTATTTGTCGTAGCTTGCATTGTGAGTGTCATACTGCATATCGGATTGCTAAGCAGTGACGTGCCCAAAAGGTCATCGCGCATTAGAGGCCTGAATTACCAGTCAAGTTTTCACGTCAAGACCTTGCGTTTACAGTCGGTTAGACGTAGGGGAATGAGTGTGCGCTGCACCAAACTGGACGAAGCCAGGTGGTGTATCGCGGGGTTCTGTGGCGAGTGACGCTAAGGTGTCGCCGTGCTTCAAAGAGGTGCTAGCCTTGGCCGTCCGTCGCCTTTACCCTGAGCAGCCTCTCAGGTTCGAATTCACACCCGAGAACCTGGCGTGGGCCAAACAGAACATCGCCAAATATCCGCCCGGCAAACAAGCCTCCGCGGTGATCGCGCTGCTGTGGCGCGCTCAGGAGCAAGAAGGCTGGTGCACGGAGCCAGCCATTCGCGTTGTCGCCGACACGCTGGGCATGGCCTACATCCGCGTTCTTGAGATCGCCACCTTCTATACGATGTTCCAGCTTCAGCCCGTGGGCTCGACTGCGCATGTTCAAGTGTGTGGTACCACGCCGTGTATGCTGCGTGGCTCAGAGGTGCTCTTAGAGATCTGCAAGGAGCAAATTGCGGAGAAGCCCCACGAACTCTCAAGCGATGGCCGCTTCTCCTGGGAAGAGGTTGAGTGTTTGGGGTGCTGCGCCAACGCGCCTGTCGTCATGATTGCAAGGGATACTTATGAGGACTTGGACTCAGAGCTATTCGAAAAGCTGCTTTATGGGTTCAAAACAGGCAAGCCGCCCAAACCCGGTTCGCAGATTGGGCGGCAGGCCTCGTGCCCAGTGGGTGGCCCCACAACACTCAAGGATATGGTCAAGAAGAATGTGGCTAAGGTCTGAGGAAAGCGAGGCGGCGGGCAATGCTTGAAGACAAAGATCGCATTTTCCGCAACCTCTACGGCTTTCAGGATTGGCGCCTTAAGGGCGCTCGGGTGCGCGGCGCGTGGTCTGATACCAAGACGCTGATTGAGAAGGGTCACGACTGGATCATCAATGAGATAAAGACGTCAGGGCTTCGAGGTCGTGGCGGGGCAGGTTTCCCCACTGGCCTAAAGTGGTCCTTTATGCCTAAGAACGATCCCCGCCCATCCTATCTCGCCGTCAATGCCGACGAGAGCGAGCCCGGCTCCTGCAAGGACCGGGAAATTATGCGCCACGATCCGCATCTTTTGATTGAGGGCATTCTGCTTGCCTGCTTTGCTATGCGAGCACATACGGCCTTCATCTACATCCGTGGCGAGTTCATGCGCGAGCGTGAACATCTTCAGACGGCAGTTGATGAGGCCTATGCCGCAAAGCTGATCGGCAAGAACAATGTTAACAGCTGGGACCTTGATATCATCGTTCACCACGGTGCAGGCGCTTACATTTGTGGCGAGGAAACAGCCCTTTTGGAGAGCATCGAGGGCAAAAAAGGTATGCCTCGCCTTAAGCCACCGTTCCCGGCGGCCTGCGGGATTTATGGCTCCCCAACAACGGTCAATAACGTAGAGAGCATCGCCAGCGTTCCTGACATTCTGCGACGTGGCGGCGATTGGTTTGCTGCGCTCGGGGTACCCAATAGCGCCGGCACCAAGCTGTTCCAGATCTCCGGCCACGTGGAGCGGCCCTGTGTCGTTGAGGAGGAGATGGGCATACCCCTAAGAGAGCTACTTGATAAGCATGCAGGTGGCGTCCGCGGGGGCTGGGACAATCTACTAGCGGTGATACCGGGGGGCTCTTCGATGCCGTTAATCCGGGCAGAGCAATGCCAAGACCTAACGCTCGACTTCGATGCTCTCACGAAGTTGAAATCGGGGCTGGGCACCGGGTGCATTATTGTTATGGACAAGTCAACCGACCCGATCAAGGCCATCACTCGCATTGCTTACTTCTACAAGCACGAGTCTTGCGGCCAGTGCACGCCGTGCCGCGAGGGAACGGGTTGGATGTATCGTGTCCTGGAACGCATGCAGCGCGGCGAGGCAGAAAAACGCGAAATCGACTTGCTGTTCGATGTAACTAAGCAAGTCGAGAGCCATACCATCTGCGCGTTAGGCGATGCCGCGGCTTGGCCCGTACAAGGCCTTATCCGCAACTTCCGCGACGTTATCGAGGATCGCATTGAACAGTATCAGGCCGCGCTAAAAGAGGCAGCTGAGTGAAACAAGTCTGCAAAGGATCATACAGTGGTAGACCTGCTGGCGCTGATAATCGCGTCGTTTTCGCTCTTTTCGATGGGCGGTGCAGTCGCCGGTGCGGTTGTCGGCTATTTCCTTTGGGGTTGGCTCGGAGCAACACTCGGTCTTGTAGTAGGCTATGGCGCAGGACTATGGATCAAGGCAAAATTCTGGGATGTTCCTTTGTCGCCGTACGCCAAAGGTTGGCTGTCGCTTGTAGCGTTTCTTGGCGGGCTCACTCTTCTAGCAATTGTAACGCGATAAAGCTTTGATTGCGTGGGGTAGATGTCGAAGCAGATCATAATCGACGGCACTCTGATCGAGGCAGCGGACGGCACCTCTTTACTACAGGCGTGCCATCAGGCTGGCGTCGAGATTCCACACTTTTGCTATCACGAGCGCCTGTCGATCGCAGGCAACTGTCGAATGTGCCTAGTAGAAGTTGTTGGTATCGCCAAGCCGATAGCATCATGCGCCATGGGCGTTGGCGATCTTCCGCCGAACAGGGACGGATCACCCCGCGAGGTTTCCACCAAGTCGCCGCTCGTCAAGCACGCCCGCGAAGGGGTGATGGAATTCTTGCTCATCAATCACCCCCTTGATTGCCCGATCTGCGATCAAGGAGGCGAGTGCGATCTGCAGGACCAGGCGATGGCCTTCGGGTTCGGCGGTTCGCGCTTTGTTGAAAACAAGCGCGCGGTCGAAGAGAAATACATTGGCCCGCTGATTAAAACCTTTATGAACCGGTGCATCCATTGCACTCGTTGTGTGCGCTTCATGACCGAGGTTGCCGGAGTTGAAGAGCTTGGTGCAATCGGTCGCGGCGAGGATATGGAGATCACAACTTACCTTGAGCATGGCATCCTCACCGAGATGTCAGCCAATGTTAACGATCTTTGTCCCGTCGGCGCGCTTACGCACCGTCCATGGTCGTACATGGCCCGGCCTTGGGAGTTTGAGAAGACCGAGTCTTATGACGTGATGGACGCGGTTGGTTCGGCAATTCGCGTGGATGCGCGCGGACGCGAGGTCATGAGAATTCTGCCGCGTAACAATGACGATGTGAATGAGGAGTGGATTTCGGACAAGACGCGTCACGTTGCCGATGGTCTGAGAACGCAGAGACTCGATCGACCCTACGTGCGCGAAAATGGAAAGTTGAGATCAGCTAGTTGGGCGGAAGCGCTGGACGCCGCGGCGTCGAAATTAAAGGAAGCCAAACCTGAGCGTATTGGAGCGATCGTAGGAGACCTTTCCGGCGCGGAGGAAATGTTCGCTCTGAAGGAGCTGATGACTGCGCTGGACGTGAAGAACATTGATTGCCGTCAAGATGGCGCAAAGCTTGACCCAGCGCTTGGCCGCTCAAGCTATCTTTTCAACAGCACGATCGCCGGCATCGAACAATCCGATGCCATCTTGCTGGTTGGTACCAACCCGCGGCTCGAAGCGGCGGTGCTGAATGCACGCATCCTCAAGCGCTGGCGCACCGGCCATCTTAAGGTTGGCGTCATCGGCGAGCAGGCGCCTCTGACCTATCCGTATGACTATCTCGGTGCGGGCCGGACAACGCTCGTAGAGGTAGCTGAAGGACGGCATGCCTTTGCCAAGGATCTAAAAAGTGCGGAGCGGCCGATGCTGATCATCGGCGCCGGTGCCTATTCGCGTGCTGACGGAGCAGCACTCCTTGGTCTTTCCGCACGCATTCTGCTCGCCGCTTTAGAAGGCAAGGACGCGAGCTGGAACGGCTTCAACGTGCTCCACACGGCAGCCTCGCGCGTCGCTGGTCTGGACCTTGGCCTCGTACCAGTGGGCAAAGGGGCGCTTGATGCGCAAGACCAGGTCGCGGCCGCAGCGAAGGGTAAGCTCGACGTTCTCTATCTGCTGGGCGCTGATGAAGTCGAGTTATCGAATGCGGGCTCAGGCTCAACCTTTGTCATCTACCACGGTACACATGGCGATGCGGGAGCACACCGGGCCAATGTCATCCTGCCGGCAGCTGCATATACGGAGAAAAGTGCAACGTACGTGAATACAGAGGGCAGGGCGCAATTGACCAAGCGCGCGGTCTTTGCACCAGGAGATGCGAAGGAGGACTGGGCGATCCTGCGCGCGCTTTCGGCGCGCCTGGACCGCACGCTACGCTACGATACGTTGACGGCGCTGAGGTCGGCCATGTACGCAGTAGCACCGCAGCTGGCCAGGCTCGAGGCTATGACGCCTTCAGACCGTGAGGGCGTTGAGGCGCTGGCGAAGCTAAAGGGCGCGACGATCGACGAACCCTTTACCTCACCCGTTCGCGATTTTTATCTAACAAACCCGATTGCGCGTGCCTCTTCTGTGTTGGCGGAGATGAGTGCGTTAAGGAAGAACATGAGCGCCGGCCCGCGCGTGACGGCAGCGGAATAACAAAAGATCGATTGAGCGGCGATGAGTAACGGCACATATCAGGACTGGTGGGACTACGCCCTGTGGTTCTTGAGTTTGTTCGGCTGGAGCCTATTCGTTCTGGTAGTTCTGCTTATTGTCGTTGCCTTCCTACTGCTGATGGACCGCAAAGTGTGGGCGGCCGTTCAGTTGCGGCGCGGCCCCAATGTCGTCGGTGCCTTTGGACTCCTGCAATCCTTCGCCGATCTTTTGAAGTTTGCATTTAAGGAGCCGGTCATTCCGGCAAGCGCCAATAAGGGCGTATTTTTGTTGGGTCCGATCGCGACTGCAACGTTTGCGCTTGCCGCGTGGGCTGCCATCCCCGTCAACGAAGATGGCTTGGGCAAGTGGGTGATTTCGGACCTCAACGTCGGTGTGCTCTACCTAATGGCTCTATCATCGCTCGCAGTTTACGGCATTATCATGGGAGGCTGGGCGTCGAACTCGAAGTATCCCTTCATGGGTTCGCTGCGGTCTGCGGCACAGATGGTGTCCTATGAGGTTTCTATTGGTTTCGTGATCATCACGGTGATCTTGTGCGTTGGTTCACTGAACCTTACTGAGATCGTCAATGCGCAGAAAACGGGTCTGGGCACGCACGTCGGACTTCCGAATTCGCTGCTCGACTGGTATTGGCTGCCGCTTCTACCAATGTTCGTCGTCTTTCTCATCTCTGCACTCGCGGAGACGAACCGACCGCCGTTCGACCTGGTTGAAGCCGAGTCGGAGCTAGTCGCGGGCTTCATGGTGGAATATTCCTCCACGCCCTATTTGCTGTATATGCTTGGAGAGTACGTGTCCTGCGTGACCATGTGCGCGCTTGCGACGCTCCTTTTCCTTGGGGGATGGTTGCCACCGGTGGATGTCACGCCTTTTAACTGGGTGCCGGGCATCGTCTGGTTCGTTGGCAAGAGTGTTTTCGTCTTCTTCCTCTTTGCTATGGCCAAGGCAATGGTGCCACGGTATCGCTACGACCAGTTGATGAGGCTTGGCTGGAAGGTATTCCTTCCACTTTCGCTGTTCATGGTTGTAGCTGTAGCAGCCGTCCTTCAGTTTTTCGGTGGGGGTTTCTTGGTGACGGGAAGCTAAGTACAACAGCTCGCTTATCTTGAAAGTATGAAGTGCTAGGTATTTGGATTTTTGAGCTTTGTGGTGTTGAGATGGGTGGCACTAAGACTATAGCCGCATGGACGAGTCGTGCTGCAGAAGCGGGCGGTGCACTTAAGCCGTATCGCACTCTTTGCACCTCTGGCGCCATATCCAATTATTGGGGTGGTCGTCGGGGCGAAGGTGCTCGCGGGATGACAGCTGGAGACGGTACCCAATGAACCTTGGACAGTCCGTCAGAGCCCTCTTTCTTTGGGAGTTCGCGTCTGCGTTCGGGCTCTCTATGCGCCAGTTCTTTTCCAAGAAGAAGACGATTGATTATCCCTTTGAGCGCGGACCCTTATCGCCTCGCTTCCGCGGGGAGCACGCACTGCGGCGCTATCCCAATGGCGAGGAACGGTGTATCGCCTGCAAGTTGTGCGAGGCGATCTGTCCTGCTCAGGCGATCACGATAGAGGCCGGGCCGCGCCGCAATGACGGCACTCGACGCACGACCCGTTACGACATCGATATGGTCAAATGCATTTATTGTGGGCTCTGCGAGGAGGCCTGTCCCGTGGATGCCATCGTGGAGGGACCGAATTTCGAGTTTGCGACCGAGACGCGCGAGGAGCTTTACTTCAACAAGGAGAGACTGCTCGACAATGGGGATCGGTGGGAACGGGAGATCGCAAGGAACCTTGAGCTCGATGCACCCTACCGCTGATTATGTAGAGGAACGTCCGAGCAAACTCTTTGCACTCATTGGCGTCTCGCCGCTTGGATTGTAGTAGCGCATGGGGTATTGCCCCTAGCGCTGGCATATGCAGGCAGCGTGCTGTCGGCTCGGGTTTCTCTGTGCGCCAAGTGCGCAACGAAAACGGCGGACAAGAGAGGGCGCAGGGTTCTGACCGATGGCATTAACGGCGGGCTTCTTCTATCTGTTTGCGGTGTTCTCGGTCGTCGCCGGAGTCATGGTGATCGTCGCTAAGAACCCAGTGCACGCAGTTTTGTTCCTTATTCTGGCCTTCTTCAACGCGGCCGGCCTCTTTATCCTTTTGGGTGCCGAATTCTTGGCGATGGTTCTTATCATCGTTTATGTGGGTGCGGTGGCCGTGCTGTTCTTGTTCGTCGTCATGATGCTCGACGTCGATTTCGCAGAGCTGAAGGCCGGCTTCATCAAAAATGCCCCCGTCGGATTGCTGGTCGGCGGTATCGTACTGGTCGAACTCATCTTACTATTCCTAGCACGCGGTTTTGGTCTTGGTGTCGCGCATGAGCCTGCAGCCGCCATGCCAGCGACCGATTCTGGCGTTTCCAATACCGAGGCTCTGGGGCACATCCTTTATACGAAGTACATCTACTTCTTCGAGGTTGCGGGCCTCATTCTTTTGGTCGCAATGATCGGGGCGATTGTTCTCACCCTTCAACACAAGGCCGGCGTCCGTCGTCAGTCGATCGCGGCTCAAGTTGCTCGCACGCCGAAAGATAGTTTGGAGGTCGTCAAGGTGCCGTCAGGCGGATCGGTCATTCCGGCGCCCGATGGACAGAGCTGACAAAGCGAGGGCAGATGACAATTGGGGTTGAGCACTATCTGACCGTCGCGGCGTCTCTGTTCACGTTGGGCATGGTGGGCATCTTTCTGAATCGCAAAAATGTCATCGTCATACTGATGTCGATCGAGTTGATGCTTCTCGCCGTCAACATAAATCTCGTGGCATTTTCCCATTTCCTTGGTGATCTTGTCGGCCAAGTATTTGCGCTGCTGAATCTCACTGTGGCGGCGGCAGAAGCTGCCATCGGGCTCGCGATTATCGTCGTCTATTATCGCAATCGCGGTTCGATCGCGGTTGACGATGTGAATATAATGAAAGGCTGAGGGGGACGCGATGATCTACGCGGCAATCGTGTTCCTGCCAGCTATGGGCGCACTTATCGTCGGGTTCTTTGGCCGGCTCTTGGGTGTTCGGGCCTCGGAGCTGATCACCACCGGCCTGCTCATCATCTCGTGCGTTCTTTCCTGGGTCGTCTTTTGGCGTATGGGATTCGAGCACGAGACCGATCGCATCATAATCCTGCGCTGGATTACCAGTGGCGAGCTTGACGTTTCGTGGGCATTCAAAGTCGACACGTTGACCGCTGTCATGTTCGTGGTGGTCACGACTGTATCCTCGCTCGTACATGTCTATTCCATCGGCTACATGTCCGAAGATCCTTCTCGCCCGCGCTTCTTTGCTTATCTGTCGGGCTTCACCTTCTCCATGCTGATGCTGGTGACGTCCGACAACCTTCTTCAGCTATTCTTCGGCTGGGAGGGTGTGGGTCTTTTTTCATATCTTCTCATCGGCTTCTGGTATGAGAAGGAATCGGCCAACGCGGCAGCCATCAAGGCGTTCATCGTTAATCGCGTCGGCGACTTTGGCTTTGCGCTGGGCATATTTGGCCTCTTTGCAATCTTCCGAACTATCGACTTCGATGTGCTCTTCAAGGCAGCCCCGGCCATGGCCGGCCAATCGTTCCTTTTCCTCGGCTACAACGTCGATATCCTGACCACGTTGTGCCTGCTATTGTTTATGGGCGCGATGGGCAAGTCGGCGCAGTTTCTGCTCCACACCTGGCTCCCGGATGCGATGGAAGGCCCTACTCCGGTTTCTGCTTTGATCCATGCGGCCACCATGGTGACAGCCGGGGTGTTCATGGTAGCGCGGCTGTCTCCGCTATTCGAGCTGGCACCCATTGCGCTTGGTTTCGTAACTCTGGTCGGATCGTTTACAGCCTTTTTTGCGGCGACTATCGCCGTGGTTCAAAATGATATCAAACGTGTCATCGCGTATTCGACCTGCTCGCAGCTCGGCTACATGTTTGCTGCGTGCGGCCTCGGCGCCTTTTCAATGGGTGTCTTCCACCTCTTCTGCCACGCCTTCTTCAAGTCGCTGCTGTTTTTATGCGCGGGCTCTGTGAAGCATTCGCTTCATGAGGAGCAAGATATGCGCAAAATGGGCGGCCTTGCGACGAAGATGCCCATCACTTGGCTGATGATGATCGCTGGGGGACTGGCCCTTTCCGGATTCGGAATTCCCCATATCGGTGGATTTGCAGGGTTCTACTCCAAGGATGCGATCATCGTGGCGTCGTATGCGAGGGAAACATACGGCCAGTACTCGTTCTGGTTACTTCTCTTCGGTGCCTTCCTAACGGCGGTCTATATTTGGCGACTGATACTCATGACATTCCACGGCAAGACGCGCGTCGAACCGAGTGCCTATCGCAAGGTTCACGAGAGTCCGGCGGTCATGACCATTCCGCTCATGTGCCTTGGGTTTGGTGCGGCGTTCGCCGGGGCGATCGGCATTTACACCTTCATCGGCGAGGGTGCTAACGCATTCTGGAACAACGCCGTCGTTCAAAAAACGGAAGTGGAACTGTACCAGGCAATGCATCATGACGTTCCCGAATGGGTGCATTGGTCGACCTTTACTGCGATGGCGTTTGGAACCTTTATGCCGTTCCTCTTCTACGTCATCGCACCCAGGCTGCCGGCTCTGACTGTGCGCGTCTTCCGGCCGATCTACCTATTCCTTCTCAACAAGTGGTACTTCGACGAGCTTTACGATTTCATCTTTGTGCGGCCAACGTTTTGGATTGCAAATGTCTTATGGAAGGTCGGGGATGTTGGGATCATCAACGGGCTGATTGACGGTACCGCAGCGGGTGTTTTCCGGGTGACGGACCGTGTCGTGAAGTTGCAGACGGGCTACATCTATCACTACGCGTTCGCGATGCTCATTGGCGTTGCGCTCATTCTGAGCTGGTTCATGATTATGGGCGGGGCGCAATAAATGGATATCTCGTCAGCCCCGATTCTTTCGATCGTCACTTTTCTTCCGCTCGTGGGCGCTGTGATCATCGGCTGCTTGAATCCCGATGCAAAGGACAACGTACGATGGGTCGCACTGTGGGCGACCACGATCACGTTCTTTATCTCTCTGTTTCTATGGATCAACTTCGACAACATGAGCGGCGCCTTCCAGTTCGTTGAGGAGCGCAGCTGGCTCAACATCATGAAATACAAAATGGGCGTCGACGGCATCTCGATGCTGTTCGTTGTCCTCACGACATTCCTTTTGCCGATTTGCGTCATCTCGAGTTGGGGGGTCATCCAAGATCGCGTGAAGGAGTACATGATCGCGTTCCTGGTCCTCGAAACACTTATGATTGGTGTATTCAGTGCCCTCGACCTCATCCTGTTTTTCATCTTCTTTGAGGGCAGCCTCATTCCGATGTTCCTAATCATCGGTATTTGGGGTGGGCCAAATCGCGTTTATGCGACCTTTAAGTTCTTTCTTTATACGCTATTAGGCTCGGTTCTGATGCTGCTCGCCGTTTTGGTGATCTACTGGTACGCGGGCACGACTGATATTCCGACTTTAATGACCACGAAATTCCCGGCGGATATGCAGTGGTGGTTATGGTTCGCCTTCTTCGCCTCTTTTGCCGTGAAGCTTCCGATGTGGCCGGTGCACACTTGGTTGCCTGATGCTCACGTCGAAGCCCCTACCGCGGGCTCCGTCATCTTGGCAGCGATCCTGTTGAAGTTAGGGGCATATGGTTTCTTGCGTTTTTCGGTGCCGATGTTCCCACTCGCTAGCCAAGAGCTTGCACCCTTTATGTTCGTGCTGTCGGTCATCGCCATCATCTATACATCGCTTGTTGCTCTGGCCCAGACCGATATGAAAAAGCTTATTGCCTACTCTTCGGTGGCGCACATGGGCTTCGTGACGATGGGCATCTTCACGTTTTCGACGCAGGGCGTAGAAGGCGCCGTCTTCCAGATGGTCTCCCACGGGATTGTCTCGGCAGGGCTCTTTCTTGGCGTCGGGGTTCTCTATGATCGTATGCATACGCATGAGATTTCTGTATTCGGCGGCCTTGTGCAGCGAATGCCGATTTACGCAGCCATCTTTATGGTTTTCACCATGGCCAATCTCGGATTGCCCGGAACGAGCGGATTTATCGGCGAATTTTTGACGCTCCTAGCCGCGTTTAAGGTCAACACATGGGTTGCATTTTTGGCGACAACGGGTGTGATCACGTCAGCTGCATATGGTCTCTACGTCTACAAGCGCGTTATTTTTGGGCTTCTCGTAAGGCCCGCCCTCAAGACCATTCAGGATTTGAGCTACCGTGAAATTGCTATTATGGCTCCGCTGGTAGCCCTAACAATTTTGCTCGGCATATATCCCGCGCCCGTTTTTGATGTGACTGCTGTGTCGGTAAAGAAGCTCATCGCCGCTTATGAGGCCGCGGTGCAGCCCGCGGCCGCACTTGTGGTGCATTAGGTGGGGAGCCCGTAAGTAATGCAGCATTTGTCCGTTTATGCGCCGATCCTGCCTGAGATTGTCGTTGCCGTGGGTGCGATGGGACTATTGATGTATGGCGCGTTCCGTAAAGACACTCCGCGTGGCGACTTTGTTACGGCCTGGCTCGCCATCGGCGTCTTGCTCGTCGCCGCAGTTCTCATTGTTGCCGGGGGGACGGGGCGCGAGGTGGTGTTTGACGGCGCCTTCATTGTCGACGACTTCGCTCGTTTCATGAAGCTGCTGGTCCTCGGCGGTGCGGTTTTAGTCATGATCATGTCTTTAGCCAATCTTGAGCGTCAGGGGCTGCTGTCCTTTGAGTATTCCGTGCTCTTTTTGTTGGCAGTAGTCGGCATGATGCTCATGATCTCGGCGGGTGACCTGATCGCGCTCTACTTAGGCGTAGAGCTACAAAGTCTGTCGCTTTACGTTGTTGCAGCCTTAAAGCGGGATCAGGTGCGTTCCAGTGAGGCTGGGCTTAAGTATTTTATTCTGGGCGCACTGTCGTCGGGAATGCTTCTCTATGGCGCGTCGCTGATTTACGGGTTCACGGGCTCGGTCAATTTTGAAGTGATCGCGAGCGTGGGCCAGGGTGATTCGGCGGCAGGCAATATCGGGCTCACTGTAGGTCTCGTCTTTTTGTTGGTGGGCATTGCCTTTAAGATTTCGGCGGTGCCGTTCCACATGTGGACGCCAGACGTTTATCAGGGTGCACCGACCCCGGTAACCGCGTTCTTCGCCGCCGTACCTAAGCTTGCAGCTATGGCGCTTCTGATGCGGGTGGTGTTCACGGCCTTTCCTGGCATCGCCCCGCAGTGGCAACAGATCATCATTTTCTTAAGCATCGCTTCGATGCTGCTTGGCGCGTTTGCGGCGATCGGGCAGAGCAATATCAAGCGGCTGATGGCCTACTCGTCGATCGGACACATTGGCTATGCGCTGGTGGGGGTTGCGGCGAACAACGAAGTCGGCATGCAAGCTGTGCTTATCTATCTTTCGATTTATCTGTTCATGACGCTTGGTGCGTTCGCATGCATCCTATCCATGAGAACTAAGAACGGAATGCTAGAAGAAATCGACTCGCTGGCAGGTCTTGCCAAAACAAATCTGCCATTGGCATTCGTTCTGGCAATGATTCTATTTTCCATGGCTGGTATCCCGCCACTTGCAGGGTTCTTCGCCAAGTTCTACGTGTTTGCCGCCGCAATAAAGGCGGATCTATTGCCGCTTGCCATAATCGGCGTTCTGTCGAGCGTCGTTGCCGCTTACTATTACTTACGGGTCATCAAGGTAATGTTTTTCGATGATGCAACGCAGCCTCTACTACCCGTAGAGCGCGGCACCGGCTTTGTAATGACGATAGCTGCACTATTCGTTCTGTTGTTCGTTCTTGTGCCGCAGCCACTTGTTAATGCGGCACTTGTTGCGGCGCAGTCGTTGCAGACCGTTTCCGCTCCATGAGCCCGACGGGCACTGGCGCGTCTGATCCTGATCGCTGGGTGCACCTTGCAGAGATCGATTCCACGAACGGCGAGGCGATGCGACTTGCGCTTTCTGGTGCGGCAGGGCCGCTGTGGGTGTTTGCCGATAAGCAAACCTCGGGCCGCGGCCGGTCCGGGCGATTGTGGGTCTCTCCGCCTGGAAACCTTTATGCAAGCCTTCTGACGTCAACAGACGCTCCGGTAGCTAAAGCTGGTCAGCTTTCGTTGGTCGCTGGAGTTGCAACCATTGATGCCATCCGCAAGGCAGGTCCGTTGGCGTCTGGAGATAGGCTGCGGCTCAAGTGGCCAAACGACGTTCTCGTTGGCGCCGCTAAGGTCGGTGGCATTCTGGTCGAGAGTAGCCTGCGTGCGCACGAAAAAGGTTTTGTGGTGGTCATTGGTATCGGGCTCAACCTCGCTTCAACGCCGCTTGAGCTGGGCCACGCCGCGACGTGCCTCGCGGCGCATGGTCTGGCACTTTCCCCCCGAGAGGCTTTGTGCTTCTTGTCGCAGGAAATGGATGCTTGGCTTAAGACGTGGAATGGAGGAGATGGCTTTGCGGCCGTGCGCGAAGCCTGGCTTGAACGCGCGGGGCCGGTTGGCGAGCCGCTTCGAGTCCTTGCCAATAAGGGGCCCGTCGAGGGGCGGTTTGTCGGTCTCGATGCGGAAGGGGCGCTCATGATTGCCGATAGGGAGGGCCGGGAGCAGCAATTCACCTATGGCGATGTGTCTCTCACAAGCGTCCCTCGTATAGGAGAGACGCAGGAGGAAGACGAGCGGCTATGAAGAAGCAGGGGCGTGGCAACGTCGGAAAGAAAAGGGGGGAAGAACTCGTGTTCGTCGCCCTTGGTGGTCTCGGCGAAATCGGCATGAACGCTTACCTCTACGGCTATGGCCAGCCAGATACGCGTCAGTGGATGATGGTTGATTGTGGGATCACGTTTCCCGAAGGTGAGAACGATCCTGGCATCGACGTAATCTTGCCGGACGTTCGCTTCATTGAGGAAAACAGAGCCGGTTTAGCCGGTATCGTGCTGACGCATGCGCACGAGGACCACGTTGGCGCGTTAATCGAGCTATGGCCGCGGCTTAAGGCGCCCATTTTTGCAACGGCCTTCACAGCAGGGATGCTACGGGCGAAGCTTGCCGTATATGGCGGCGGGCTCGAGCTTCCTATTAATGTCGTCCCTCTCGATGGAAGGTTCACAGTCGGCCCGTTCGACGTGGAGCTCGTGACACTTGTCCACTCGATCCCCGAGATGAGCGCACTCGCTATTCGCACGCCAGCTGGTCTGGTATTTCACACTGGCGATTGGAAGCTCGACGAAACGCCGATAATCGGGGAGCCGCCTAACAAGGCGCGCCTCAACGCCTTAGGAGACGAAGGTGTTCTTGCACTTGTTTGCGACTCAACAAACGCCTACCGCGAGGGCACGTCACCGTCAGAGGGCGAGGTTGCGCAGTCGATAACCAAAATTATTAAGGGGGCGGGAGGACGTGTTGCCGTCACATGCTTTTCTTCTAACGTTGCCCGAATAAAAACAGTTTGGGACGCCTCACGTGCGGCCGGACGGCATCTTGTTGTCGCTGGCCGGGCGCTGCACCGCGTCATTGAGGTCGCCATTGACACTGGCTATCTGCCCAAGAGCTTCAAATACCTCGACCAGGATCAATTCGGATATTTGGAGCGGCGCGAAGTCGTCCTTTTGCTCACCGGCAGTCAGGGCGAACCAAGGGCTGCGCTCGCGCGCATCGCTGAAGAGGAGCACCCAGATATTTCGCTAGCGAAGGGAGACCTGGTTATTTACTCCTCGCGCGCAATCCCAGGAAATGAAAAGGCAGTTGGCCGTATTCAGAATAGTCTAGCGGGAATGGGCTGCGCACTTGTCACCGATAATGATGACCTCGTGCACGTATCGGGGCATCCGCGCCGCGACGAGCTTCGCCAAATGTATAATTTGATGCGGCCACAAGTAGTGGTGCCCATGCACGGCGAAGTGCGGCACATCGAGGCGCAGGCCGCGCTTGCACGCGAGATGGGTGTAAGCGATGTTTTTCCGGTGCTCAATGGTGAGATTGTGCGCCTTGCGCCTGATCCCGCTGTAATTGATGATGCGCCAGTTGGCCGTCTTTTTCGCGACGGCCGGTTACTTGTTCCTGAATTCGATGGCCCGGTGCACGAACGCCGTAAGTTGTCGTACGTCGGCATTGTGATTGTGTCGATTTGCGTGTCGCATCACGGCGAAGTGCTAGGTGAACCGCAGGCTGTTTTCGATGGTGTGCCGGACGAGACGGCCGATGGGGAGGCAATGCTCGATGTTGTGCTCGATGCTATCGATGGGACCTTAAAAAGTGTTCCCGCGAAGCGCCGTAAGACAAGCAATCTCATTTCTGAAGCGGTTCGCCGCGCCGTACGCGCGGCCGTGAGTAATGTTTGGGGGAAGAAGCCCATTTGCAAGGTGCTGGTAAATATCATCGATAGCTAGGACCATGCGATTGTCTGCACGGGAGAATTCTATGATAGGACGCCTTAACCACGTAGCTATCGCTGTGAAGGATCTCGCAGCCGCAACGGCAATCTATAAAGATGGACTCGGTGCGAAGGTCACTGAACCGCTGCCGCAGCCTGAGCACGGTGTGACGGTTGTTTTCATTGCGCTCCCCAATACCAAGATTGAATTGCTCGAGCCGTTGGGCGAGTCGTCGCCGATCGCCAAGTTTCTCGAAAAGAGCCCTGACGGTGGCATCCACCATGTCTGCTACGAAGTCGACGATATTATTGCGGCCCGTGACAGACTGAAGTCTCAAGGTGCGCGCGTTTTGGGCGATGGGACGCCCAAGATTGGGGCGCATGGCAAGCCCGTGCTATTTCTACATCCTAAGGATTTCTGCGGCACGCTCGTGGAGCTGGAGCAGGCCTGACCGTCAAGGGGCGCGCATGGATACGACGCTTGCCATCGGAATTTACATCTTCATTTGGTGGATCACGCTGTTTGCGGTTTTACCCTTCGGTGTTCGCACCCAGCAAGAGGCGGGTGAGGTGGTGCCCGGAACGCCGGAAAGTGCCCCAGAGAAACCGCGGCTTTTGCGTGTCTTTGCGATCAATACCATCGTTGCGACGATCGTCTTCGCCGTAGTCTATAGCGCCATCGTGTTTCGTTGGATCAACATCGAAAAGATCCCATATCCCTGATACCTCACGGTCGAGTAGTTCAAAAGCAACGAGCAAGGCTGTTCGACCCTGCTTTCGCACATTTTCTTTGGTTGTCAGTATGGCCCACTGACGTGCGTCCTAGCGACCGCGGCAGGCTCGACACATAGCCGACCGTCCTCATTACTCTTACAGGCACCTTAAGAATGCCAAAGCTCCCTAGACTCGGGTTGCCTGCCGCTCTCGCTGCGGCTTTGACCCACCCTATCATTGAAGGCTTTTATTCGATGCGCCGCTTGCTGCCACCGTCCTGATGTTCCTACCGTGAAAGAAGTTCACGCAATTTTGGGCGACTGAATTAAGCCTGGCCAGATTAAACTTCGCCCAACCTTGACTTGGCACCCTCACGAGGCGAGGTGCGGCGCTGGCTGACTTTTTCCATGCTAGACGGTTGCCCCGAATGTTCAAAGTCGAGGGATTGCCACTTGGCTTATTCCACGCTACCAGCGCCGGCAGATTGCCGTGCTTGAGAAGGGTGAATGCTGGAGCCTACAATCCGTGCCTCGCCCCTGACATGGATCGGTTGCTCATGCTGCTTTCCCGCTATTTTCTGCCGGTATTACGTGAGACGCCAAAAGAGGCCGAGATCGTCTCTCATCAGTTGATGCTACGCAGCGCCATGATCCGCCAGTCGGCGGCGGGTATCTATTCGTGGCTGCCCTTCGGCTATCGGGTTCTGCGAAAGATCGAGCAGATCGTACGCGAAGAGCAGGATCGTGCCGGCGCCATCGAACTCTTGATGCCTACGATGCAGTCAGCTGACATCTGGCGCGAAAGCGGGCGCTATGAGGCCTACGGCAAAGAGATGCTGCGGATCCAGGACCGGCACGAGCGGGATCTGCTCTTCGGGCCCACAAATGAGGAGCTGATAACCGAGATTTTTCGGGAGAGCGTGAGGTCGTACAAGAACTTGCCGAAGAACCTTTATCACATCCAGTGGAAGTTCCGGGATGAAATCCGCCCTAGGTTCGGGGTTATGCGCGGGCGCGAGTTCCTGATGAAGGACGCGTATTCCTTCGATCTGACCGTCGAGGGAGCGCGTAGGGCCTACAATCGCATGTTCGTGGCCTACCTACGCACATTTGCGCGTATGGGGCTGAAATCGATCCCCATGGCCGCCGATACGGGGCCAATTGGTGGCGACCTGAGCCATGAGTTCATTGTTTTGGCTGATACAGGCGAGAGCCACGTGTACTGCCACAAGGACCTCATTGAAGGCCAAGTGCCTGCCCCAGATACCAATTTCGATGACGACTTGAGCTCTATCATCAACGCCTGGACCTCGAAATACGCTGCGACTGAGGAAAAGCACGATCCCGAGCGCTTCGACGCCGAGGTTCCTGCCGCAAAGCAGATTTCCGCACGCGGGATCGAGGTCGGCCACATTTTCTACTTCGGCACAAAGTACTCCGAACCAATGGGCGCTACGGTGCAAGGGCCGGATGGCAACATGGTCACGCTGCAAATGGGTTCATATGGAGTGGGCGTTTCACGTCTCGTGGGCGCCATCATTGAGGCGAGTCACGACGAAGCTGGTATTATATGGCCGGTCCCCGTTGCGCCGTTTGAGGCTGCTCTCATCAATCTGAAGGTTGGTGATAAGGCGACCGACGAAGCCACAGCCGGGATACATGAAAAGTTGAACAATGCGGGGATCGAGTCGCTTGTCGATGATACGGGTGAGCGCGCCGGTGGGAAATTTGCCACGATGGATCTTATAGGCTTGCCGTATCAGCTCATTTTGGGACCTAAGGGGCTCAGGCAAAACGAAGTTGAGGTAAAGGATCGCAAAACGGGTGAGCGCGAAACGCTTTCGCCCGAAGCTGCCGTCAACAGGCTTATCGCCGGCATCGAGAGTCAGCGCATGCTTGTTTGATGTGAAGATCGCGATACTTGAAATGGTAGACCGACCGGACACGATGCCGGACAGGATTTAAGGGGCACATTAGGAATGACGAGCGCCGGAACGCCCGCCGCCAATGCAGCGACCACCGACACGCGGCCATTTGCTGCCTTCGAATGGCTGTTGGCCCTTCGCTATCTGCGCTCGCGGCGCAAAGAGGGCTTTATCTCCGTGATTGCTGGGTTCTCCTTCACTGGCATCATGTTGGGCGTTGCAACGCTTATTATCGTGATGGCGGTCATGAATGGTTTCCGCGCAGAATTATTCGCCAAGATCCTCGGGCTCAACGGCCACCTCATCGTCAATAAGATCGGTGCGCCGTTTACCGATTATCCGGATGTTGCCGCGCGAATTGCCAAGGTCAACGGTGTCAAAGTGGTGCTACCGCTGATCGAGGGGCAAGTTATGGTATCCTCGGCTGTGAATGCGACAGGCGCGCTTGTGCGGGGATTGACAGAGCCTGGGATACAATCCTTACCGCTTGTCGCTGACAATGTGCGGTTTGGCACTCTTGACGGCTTTGGCCGGCAAAGAGGAATCGCGATTGGAACGCGGCTGGCAAATCTGCTGCGCGTCAATGTTGGTGACAGCATTACACTTGTGTCGCCGCGCGGCGCGCAGACGCCATTTGGCACTGCACCGCGTACCAAGCCCTACGCAATCACTGCTGTGTTTGAGATGGGCATGGCGGAATATGATCGGACTATGATTTTTATGCCGCTTGCCGAAGCGCAGCGCTACTTCTCGCGTGGTCCGGAAGTCGACGCAATAGAGGTTGTTTCCGAGGATCCGGAGAGAGTCGACGAATATGCCGTGGCGATTAAGCAGGCTGGTGGACCGACGATACACGTGTCTGATTGGCGTCAGCGCAACGAGACATTCTTCACCGTGCTCGCGGTGGAGCGCAACGTGATGTTCATCATCCTGTCACTGATCGTCCTTGTCGCCGCGCTCAACATTATCTCCGGGCTCATGATGCTGGTCAAAGATAAGGGGCGAGACGTTGCAATTCTCCGAACTATGGGTGCCACCCGTGGCGCAGTGATGCGCGTCTTTCTTATAACAGGGGCATCCATTGGTGTTGTTGGCACAATCGCCGGACTTATTCTGGGCATCATATTTTGCCTGAACGTCGAGTCGGTGCGCGAGTTTGCTGCCTGGCTGACGAACACCACAATCTTCGATCCCAATGTCTATTACCTAACACGGCTACCTGCCGACATAGACTTGCGTGAAACCGGTTCGATCGTTGCGATGGCACTTGTGCTTTCGATCATTGCGACGCTTTACCCCTCTTGGCGCGCCTCAACGCTCGATCCGGTCGAAGCCCTGAGATACGAGTGAGCAAGCGGCCCATGACTGTCTTGATCGAGGAATTCAAACCTGTGCAAGAGGCTGCGGTTTCCCCCGTTCTGACGCTCGATGGGCTTTTGCGCACGTACCGCCAGGGCACACGGGAGATCGAAGTGCTTGCCGGCGCTTCTGCTGACATTTATCCCGGCGAGGCTGTCGCCCTCGTGGGGCCGTCGGGTGCCGGGAAGTCGACGCTCCTGCATATCGCTGGACTCCTGGAGACGCCCGATAGCGGGCACGTCTTTGTAAGTGGTCACGACTGTTCAGAAATAAGTGACATCGAGCGCACGCGCGTGCGCCGCGTGGCTATGGGATTTGTTTATCAATTCCATCAGCTGCTGCCAGAGTTCTCAGCGCTCGAGAACGTCGTCATGCCGCAAATGATCATGGGCCGCGGCCGGCGAAGTGCAGAAGATCGTGCCCAAGATCTGTTGTCCTCGCTGGGACTTGCTCAACGCGTCCACCACCGGCCTGCCGAATTATCGGGTGGGGAGCAGCAGCGCACGGCAATTGCGCGGGCGTTGGCAAACAACCCGCGTCTCATCCTTGCTGACGAGCCAACCGGAAATCTCGATCCGCACACGGCGGCACAAGTTTTTGATTCGCTCATGAGCCTGATCCGCGGCACGGGTGTTGCGGCCCTAATCGCTACGCATAATCTTGATCTGGCACAGAGCATGGACCGCGTATTACGATTGGCTGATGGGGTTCTGGTCGAGGTTCAGCCAAGCTCGGTCCATTAAGGGCATCCCTCTTCGGGGGACAAGCAGACTGCGCCACTTGGGGCAGCAAGGGTCGTGGTTTAAGAAAATACCATGCAAGAGTCGAGGCCCTCCTCATCTTCTATAAGCCCCGATGCACCCGAGGCAAGCGCAGGGCCTAATTTCGTACATCTCAAAGTGCATTCGGCCTATTCACTTCTCGAAGGTGCGCTCACCATAACAAGACTTGTTGAGCTGGCTGTGGAGGATGGCTTTCCTGCACTGGGTATAAGTGACACCAGCAATCTTTTCGGTGCGCTGGAGTTCTCCGACAAACTCGCCGGATCAGGCATACAACCCATTGTTGGTGTCACTCTCCGGGTCGACTTCGAGGAGAACGCGGCCGAACCGGTTGAGCACTCAGGAAAGCCCATCCAGACTGATGGTGATGGTCCTGTTGCGCTTTTTGCCATGAGCGAACCAGGTTACGCTAATCTATTAAAACTGGTTAGTCTCGCTCATTTGGATTCGGGCGATGTGGAGCAGCCTCATGTTTCAGTCTCCGCGCTTGCCGGACATGCAGAAGGGCTAATCGCTCTCACGGGCGGCCCGGATGGACCGATTGATCAACCCTTGCTCGAAACACAACGTGATCTGGCTCAGGCTCGATTAACGAGCCTCGTATCGATTTTCGGTGATCGATTGTACGTCGAGATCCAGCGCCATGGCCTTAAGAATGAGCGGGACGTTGAACCTCAGTTGTTAGAGTTGGCCTATGCGCTCGAAATTCCCATCGTCGCCACCAACGAGGCCTACTTTGCCGGCCCCGACGACTATGAGGCCCATGATGCGCTCTTGTGCATAGCGGACGGCCGCTACGTCGTGGAAGACGACCGGCGGCGGGTGACGCCTGAGCACGCATTCAAAAGCGCGGAGCAGATGACCGAAGTCTTTTGTGATTTGCCCGAAGCGGTCGAGAACACCATCGAGATCGCAAAGCGTTGCGCGTTTCGTCCAAAAGGGCGGAAGCCCATCCTTCCGCGGTTTGTAGCTGGCAGCGACGATGTTAGCGAAACGGAACAGGGGCGTCTGGAAGCAGCTGAGCTGCGGCGGCAAGCCGAGGCGGGGCTGATAGAACGACTTGCGTCTGGCCCCACTGCGCCGGGCTTTGCGGCGGCCGACTACGAGAAGCGGCTTGCTTATGAGATCGATATCATCTCGCGCATGAAGTTTTCCGGCTACTTCCTTATCGTTGCAGACTTTATCAAGTGGGCAAAATCTCATGACATACCCGTTGGACCAGGGCGCGGCTCGGGCGCTGGGTCTCTTGTAGCCTGGGTGCTCACCATCACGGACCTTGATCCGCTGCGCTTCGGGTTGCTCTTTGAGCGTTTCCTCAATCCCGAACGCGTTTCAATGCCCGACTTTGATATCGACTTCTGTCAGGACCGACGCGATGAAGTGATCCGCTACGTGCAGGATAAGTACGGATACGACCGCGTGGCTCAGATCATCACGCACGGCAAGCTGCAGGCGCGCGCGGTGCTGCGAG
>Ga0209013_10000262_pt1 | contig 45387 bp, 45 predicted proteins | sample Cruoilmetagenom2_FD_187291 | JGI IMG/M metagenome (GOLD analysis project Ga0209013, IMG submission 187291) | Oil polluted marine microbial communities from Coal Oil Point, Santa Barbara, California, USA - Sample 2 (SPAdes) (version 2) | ecosystem: Environmental > Aquatic > Marine > Oil seeps ...
CGAAGAAGACATTGGGTGGACGGACGTTGCGGAAAAAGTTGCCGAAAGAGTTAAGGAAGGTTCATGTGATCAGGGTATACTTTTTTGCTGGACAGGAACCGGAGTCAGCATTGCGGCAAACAAAGTCCCCGGGATAAGAGCAGCCCTTTGTGCTGATGCAAAGACCGCAGAAGGCGCTAGAAAATGGAACGATGCGAATGTGCTGGCAATGAGCCTCAGAATGACTTCACAGATCGTGGCCAAAGAAATATTAGAGGCATGGTTTAGTGCAAGTCCTGAAGAAGAGGAAAAAACTAATATTGATAAAGTTCGGGAGATAGAAAAGAAATATTACAGATAATACAATTTAGAAACTGATAATAATATTTGGAGATTTAAATGAAAAAAGATGGTTATAACATTGCTATTGTAGGCGCGACCGGCGCCGTAGGTCAGGAAATGATGGAAATACTAGAAGAGAGGAATTTCCCTGTTAAAGAGCTCAGGCTTCTTGCATCTGAAAGATCGGCCGGACAGGAATTGGAATACAAAGGCAATAAAATTAAAGTTGAGAAGCTGGACGAGAATTCATTTGAAAACATAGATATTGCCCTATTTTCTGCCGGTGGGGACAGGAGCAGGGAATTTGCCCCTATAGCTGCGCGAGCCGGAGCAGTGGTAATAGATAACAGTTCCGCCTTCAGGATGGAAGAGGACGTACCGCTTGTAATACCTGAAGTTAACCCACACGCTGTGGCTGGATATAAAAAGAGGGGTATAGTAGCTAATCCTAACTGCACAACTGCTGTTACATTAATGGCACTAAAACCCCTTCACGATTTAGGCAATATAAAAAGGGTGATAGCTTCAAGCTACCAGGCGGTCTCGGGAGCGGGCACTCAGGCAATTGAAGAACTCAGAAATCAGACTCTGGCTTGGGCAAACTCAGAGGAGATTCGCTCAGAGACTTTCCCACATCAGATTGCTTTTAACGTCCTCCCTCAAATTGATAGCTTTCTTGATAACGGCTATACAAAAGAGGAGATGAAGCTTCATAATGAAACCAGAAAAATTCTTGAAAACAACGAAATAGCCCTCACCGCAACTACAGTAAGAGTGCCTGTCTTCCGCGCACATTCTGTTGCAGTTAATATCGAAACTGAAAAGAAAATCTCAGCAAGTGAAGCAAAAGAAGCTCTTAACAACTTTCCCGGGATAAGGGTAGTTGATGAACCTGGAGAATTGAAATACCCGATGCCTATCGATGCCGCAGGAACAGATGATTGTATAGTTGGACGAATTAGGGAAGACTATACAGTGCCTAACGGTCTTAGCTTTTGGGTAGTAGGGGATCAATTAAGAAAAGGTGCTGCGCTTAATGCAGTTCAAATTGCGGAGCTTTTAATCGGAGACTATATATAATGGCAATAGTGAGTGCGATTAAAGATTTCATGGGCAGCTTGGTTGCACATAATTACACAGAGCTTCCAGAGAAAATTCAAGCAGGTCTTAATAAATACTTAAAAGACGACGAAGAGATACTATTAACTCTTTTAGATTATAGAGCTATATACAAAGCCCCAAAGTTCATAGACAGTAACACTTTTTTTAACTCCTGGTTTGTACTTACAAACCATAGAATTATAATTGCGAGAAATTCTTCTACATTCAAAAGATTTAGAGACATACCTCTTTCGGATATTACTCAGATTTTCTATGAACTAGATAATACCGAGCCGCGTATTTCCATCGCAACGCCTGGAAAAGAAGATGTAATTGAATTCATGAAAGCGGCATCGGCTCATTGTAAGGGTTTGGAAAAAGAAATAGATAGTGCTATAGAAAACGCAAAATCACGAAAACTACACGCTGGAAAAAATGATTTTGTTCTCTGTAACAAGTGCGGAAGCCAAGTACTCAGCGAAAGTAAATACTGCTCTGAGTGCGGATCGAGATTAAACGCTTTTTAATGAAACAAAGTATATCCTTTTGAATAAGCATTATCTTGATTCCTTGATTTACCCCCTGAGCTTAAATATACTGAAAGCAGAGGAGATTTCTTATGATTCACGGCTCAATTGTTGCAATAGTAACTCCCTTTAGAAACGGCAAAATTGACGAAGGCGCGCTTAAAGATCTAATAGAATTTCAGATCGAAAACGGCACTCATGGAATCGTTCCATGCGGTACCACCGGGGAATCCCCTACTCTATCCCATGAGGAACATGAATATGTAATTGAGTTAACAGTTAATACTGTTAATAAAAGGGTACCGGTGATAGCGGGAACAGGATCCAATAGTACCAAAGAGGCCATAAGGCTAACCCGCTTTTCAAAGGAAATAGGAGTTGATGCAGCTCTGCTCGTTGCCCCCTATTATAACAAACCGACTCAAGAGGGGCTTTACCTGCACTTTAAGCAGATTGCATCTCAGGTAGATATTCCAATTATTCTATATAACATCCCGGGAAGAGCGGGTGTTAATATCACTCCTGAAACAATCGCAAGACTTGCCGGCGATTTTAAAAATATTATTGGAGTAAAAGAAGCCACCGGATCAATCCCACAGGCCAGTAAAATTCTTCATCTCTGCGGAATGGATTTCTTGGTATTATCAGGGGAGGACGCCCTTAATTTCCCTCTACTTGCCATAGGTGCAAAGGGTTTTATTACAGTTACGGCAAACGTTGCCCCTAAAGACGTAGCCGATCTTTATAATCATTTTAAAAATGGCGAGTTTGAAAAGGCCAGAGACCTGCACTATAAGCTCCTGCCGCTAAATGAAGCCCTTTTTATTGAAACCAATCCGATCCCCGTAAAAGCGGCGCTCAGCATGATGGATAAAATCAGTTACGAATACAGGCTTCCACTTTCTGAAATGACACAAGCCCATTATGAAGAACTTAAGAAAGCACTCTCGGATTACGGACTGATTAACTAGGCAATATGATTAAGAATTGGAATTCATACATACCCGATTCACTTTTAATTCTTCTGCGGTTAATATCTTTTTAATCCTAAGTTAAGCAAACTTTTATAGTTGGAGAAAGATTTGAGCCCTCCTAACCTCGAATTTGAGAAACAAATATGGGCTAAGGGTAGAATTCCCGCTGGGGTTGATGAAGCAGGAAGGGGCCCTCTTGCGGGACCTGTCGTTGCAGCAGCGGTGGTTCTTCCGGATGACTGCAAAATAGACGGGCTTGATGACTCAAAGAAGCTATCTCCTTCAAAGAGGAAAAAGATATTTGAAGAAATCAAGTTAGTAGCTATCTCTTATGCTGTAGGAATAGTGGAACCTCAGGAAATAGACAAGATTAATATATTGCAGGCGGCACTTCTCGCAATGGAGATATCAGTTAAGAAACTTACCACCAAGCCGGATTATTTGCTTATAGACGGGAATCAAAAAACTTCACTTTTATTAATTCAGGAAACGATTGTAAAAGGAGATACCAAATCGTGCTCAATTGCGGCTGCATCCATTATAGCTAAGGTCACAAGGGACACTATAATGGAGGAGTACCACTTAACATACCCAGAATACAACTTTAAGGGTCATAAGGGCTATCCGACAAAAGAACACTATCAAGCAATTAAAGAATACGGCCCCTGCCCCATACATAGAAAAACTTTCAGGGGCGTTCTCTAGAATACCGCTTGATTATTCTACAACCGTTACTGATTCAATAACTACTTGTTCCTTAGGAACATCTCCGGGACCTGTTTCCACTACTGCAATTGCGTCAACAACATCCATGCCGTCCACAACCTTCCCGAAAACCGCATAGCCATAGTCTCTGAGACCATGATCTAAAAATGCATTGTCAGCATGATTGATGAAGAACTGAGAAGTGGCGCTGTCCACAACACCTGTCCTCGCCATAGCGATAGTGCCTCTTTCATTTTTAAAACCGTTATCGGCTTCATTTTTAATCGGAGCGTTAGTAGGTTTTTGCTGCATATCGGCAGTAAAACCGCCGCCCTGAACCATAAAATTGTTGATTACACGGTGAAAAATAGTGCCGTTATAAAAACCATCTTCAACATACGCCAAGAAATTGTCGACAGATATAGGGGCATTCTCCTTATCAAGCTCGAGTTTAATATCACCTTTTGAAGTTTTTATTATTACCACCGGATTCCCTCCTTTGTTTTCTGCTGCTTTATCGTCACCGCTCATTTCATCAGTTTTGGCTGCCTCATCACTAGCCTCTTGAGTATCAGCCGCTGTGCCGTTTTGCGCCGTCTGATCTTGTTTGCAACCGGCAACAAATAATACAGCGGGAATCAAAAGAACAATCGCCATAAACCTTGTAACATATCGTAAATCTGTCAATTTCTTACTGGAAAGATAAGATAACAAACCCATATTCATAGCTTAAAGCCTCCTTTGCATTTCTCTTGGCCTCTAAATTTATAGTATTAGCCCAAGGGTGTCAAACAAATAAGTTTTTAGATTTGATTCTGTACAGTCCCTCTGTTAAATTGGTTTCTTTAACTACTAACAAACTAAGGTGAAAATATGAGCAGAATTAAATTCGGAGTAATGCTACGTCAGCAAAAAATAGATTTTTCTCAAATTCGTGAGACCGCTGAGCTTTGCGATTTGCTCGGATACCATTCCGTCTGGTTCTATGACCATATACTTGGCATGGGCGCAGTGGAGATGGATATATACGAGGCATGGACCTCTATGGCGGCATTGGCTGGCGTTACGGAAGAGATTAAAATTGGAACCATGGTTCTCTGCAATTCATTTAGACCGCCCGCACTTCTCGCAAAAATGGCCTCGACCCTGGATGTGATTAGTGACGGTAGGCTTGAGTTTGCAATGGGTGCGGGCTGGTTTGAAGCTGAATATAAAGCGTACGGGTACGAGTTCCCTGATACCAAAACGAGAATTGAGCAGCTTTCGGAGTCCGTGAAAATAATAAGAGCAATGTGGACCGAAGAAAAACCTAGCTTTAGCGGAAATCATTACAGTATCAATGAGGCACACTGCAATCCAAAACCTATTCAAGACCCCCATCCACCGATTATGATCGGAGGCGCAGGGGAGAAGCATCTGCTGAGAGTGGTTGCCGAGCTGGCGGATGAGTGGAACTGTCCTGCTAACCACGCGGAAGCTTTTGATCATAAACTCGAGGTACTCAAAGCCCACTGCGTTGATGTGGGCAGAGATATAAAGGATATTGGCATTTCTCAGCAAACGGTGTGCGTACTGGCAAAAGATGAAGCTGAGCTGGCCGAGAAACTAGAAAAGGGACAGAGACGCTATGGATTCTTCGGGGATATCTCAAAGTTTGGCATTGTCGGAACGCCTGAGCAGTGCATAGAAAAGATTTTGGAAAACGAGAAGAAGGGGATTACCAAATATACAGTTTTCTTCTCTGATATTATGAACCAAGAAACTCTGCGCTTTTTTGCTAAAGAGGTTATGTCTGCCGTTTAATACTTATAAACGTCGAAGGACTATTCATTAGCAAGCGTCTCCACTTTGCTCGCAAACTCTTTGGCAAAGTTTCTAATCATATCAGAAAGTTCTTTTTTCTTTGTGGCTCTCTCATATGTATCCGCCATCTTCATAAAAGTAAAATAGAAGTGAGCGCTCATTTCTCCTACCTCTATCTCTTTGGTCCAGAGATCAATACTCAAAGTATTTTTTTCGACCTTATCCCACATTGATATCATGAGCGATTCACAAGGCTTTAATCCCTCAAAATCAGCTTCTGATGCGCCCCAGTAAATTTCTTCGGGCGCATTATCATCATCCAACTTTATTACAAAGTTGATCTCCGCTTCCTTAGACATGAGTTACTCCCTATTAGTTAAGTTACACTACAAATTTTGTTTACTTTACACCCCAAAAATCAGGCTTGCGCTTCTCCAAGAATGCGTTTGCTCCCTCTACCATCTCGGGTGCCTTCATAAAGAACCTTGCCAACTCAAGCCCGTGTGTAATTTGCGGGTGAGCCGTATCAGAGGCAAAATTAATCTGGAATTTTGCGATCCTTAAAGATTGAGGGCTCTTTTGAAGTAAACTCTTACACCATGCGCCGACCTCTTCGTCTAATTTATCCTTTGGAACAACCTTGTTGACCCACCCCATATCGGCAGCGTCTTGAGCAGTGTAACGATCACAAAGATATACCACTTCTCTGGCCTTTTTGTCCCCTACAGAGTGCTGCAATTGCTGCAGGCCGTACCAGATCGGGGCACTCCCTACCAAGGGGCCAGCCTGAGCGAAAATTGACGTATCAGAAGCTATAGTTAGATCACAGAGCATATTGAGCTCATTGCCTCCCCCGACACAATACCCGTCAACTCTGGCTATTATCGGCTTACCACAGCAGCGCATAGCAGTAGCTAGCCTGTAATGGACAAGCATAAACTTATTGTCAATTTTTTTCTTTGGATCAGGGATCCAGGATAGATCGCCGCCTGCGGAAAACGCCTTGCCCCCGGCACCGGTAAGAACAATTACTCCTATCTTGTCATCAACCCAGGCATCCTCAATAGCCATTGCAAGCTCTTCTCTCGTTTGTGTATTAAGCGCATTACGTGTCTCAGCCCGATTAATAGTTACATAAGCAACCCTTCTCTTCTTTTCATAGAGAACGTTCTTTAAATCAAGACCGTGGTTCTTTTTTACGGTCCTTTTACTTTTAATACTTTTCTTAGCAGTGGATTTAGTTGTAGGCATAATGCTCTCCTTAACTTTTAAAGTTAAAAACGTCATCATTGTCACACTAAATGAATCAACTTGTCAAATAGCTGATATCAAGAATGAAAACAAAGTGGGGATATCAGAAACTTGATACAGGATATTAGTTAGAGATGTAGAAGGAAAAGTTTATTGAATATCCTTTGGATACAGTTACCAAGGAAGCTTATTCATCAAAGGCGCAATTTGAGGACCAAAGAGCGCAACAGCAGCAATTAAGGATAAAAAGCCTGCAACTCCTAGACAAATACCTACCACAACTCCCCGAGCGATCATATCAAGATGCTTTTCGTCCATTAATGTCCTCCTTTTGTCTTGCCGCCAAAGAATGGGTCACCAACTGGTATTGACGGGAAAGTTCTTATGAATAACAGGAACATCATAACAAACGCCCCTAGGAAACCAAGCGTGATGAGGATTTGAGTAACTCCGATATTAATCGTATTAGATAAAGAAGGAACTACAAGTACAAATTTATCCAGCCAGAAACCTGTTAGAGAAACTCCGGCTATGAATACAACAATCGGTTTCACAATCTTATTAGTTCTAGGTATAAGTGCAAGAAATGGGAAAACAAAACAGGCTGTTAAAACTGCCCATGCAAGAGACTGAAACGGCTCTTCTTGTACACGCTTAATAACAAATCCTGTTTCTTCAGGCATGTTCGCATACCAGATTGGTAGAAGCTGAGAGAAAAACAGGTAAACCCAGAACAAAGAAAAACCCTGAAGTAATTTACCCATATCATGGTAGTGATGATCATCAAGATATTCTTCTAGGCCAAGTCTTCTTCTCAGCATTATCGAAAGTATAATAGTAGTTCCGATTGCGGCTATAAAACTACCCATAAAATAGTAGGGACCGAAAAGAGTACTGAACCAATGAGGATCCAGTGACATTATCAAGTCCCAGGCAAAAAAGCTAAAAACTATAGCGTAGAAAATAATTACCGCAGGAGCAAATTGTCCTAACTTTTTCCAAATGGCCTTCCTTTCATCTTCTCCGGACCAACCGGAAGCAATCCAACCCGCAAAGCCACCTAATTTATTCCCCACTCCTCCAAGATCCTGCCTTAAAGAATAATAGAGATAAAAAGCACTTAGTATTAGTAGAATTACGAAGCCAATTACGTTTCTCGCAATTACAAATGTCATATTAAGCCAGACATCTTTTGGGTGATGATAATGCTCTGTTGCATAAGGAAGTATATAGTCCCGTCCTGCAAAAACGATCAGAAGTAAAATAAGTGATATGGGAAGAAAAGCTGAAAGACCTTCACTTATTCTGAGCAGCGGTCTCGCCCATCTTGCGTTGGTTATGCGGAGAATACAGGAAAAAATAATTCCAGCCTGCGCAATACCAGTCCAGAATAGAAAGTTAATTAAAAATATTTCCCATGCATTCTCAGGATTGGACCCAGAAATCTTGTAGGCAAAAGTGCCAAAGCCTACAACTGCAATAATGAGAAACAAATAAATAGACCAACTAGGAATCAGCGATCTTTTGGCTAGAATATCATCTCTTATTTTATCATCCATCTTACTCAGTGCTCTCCTGTTCAGTGTCCTCAGTTGCAGGGGTTTCAGTTACTGTCTCTTTTACCGGACTTCCTTGCAGCTTTCTTACATAATTCACAACATCCCAAGCACCATCTGAAGTTATGCTTTCGCGGTAGCTAGGCATCATAACCTTTCCGCCGTATCTTATGTATGCGTATATATACCCGTCGTCCCTTGCTACAACACCGGGGGAGGTAAGATTTAAAGGATAAAATCCCCTTTTGATTACCGGCCCGTCTCCCATACCCTTCATACCGTGGCATACGAAGCAATATCTGTTATAGAGCATTTCACCATTCTTAAGAGATGCTTCAGACGCGGGCACAGGGTTTACTTTAATATTTTCAAAATCCTCTCTCGGTAGCGGTTTTATTCTAAGCCCTGTAGTTGAAACAGAAAGCTGCGGATAAACGACAGGCTCCTCATAAGGAAGTATTGATGGCTGAATCCACATATCAAAAGACCATGGGAAAGAAAACGCCTTCAATGTACCCATCAAACTTAAAACAGGTATTAAAAGTAGATAATATTTCCTATTTTGTAGAAACAATCCTGTTTTACCTCCTAATAGTCAAAAACCGTTCATACACCGTCAAATTTAATATCTTCAGCACCTTGGGAAGTTAATATCTCCTCAACGTCTTTTAGTCCGTCTTTTGAGCATGTGATCATAACCCCGAATTTATCCTCAGATAACCTGGTGTCGTACATAGTTCTCGGAGCGTCGCGTCTCAGACGGGAGTTAACCAGAAAGCCAAGTAGAGTTGCCAGGGCCCCCATTAAAATTGTAAGCTCAAAGATTATTATCATAAAAGGCGGTAAAGATACTATAGGCTTTGCGCTCACTGAAATAGGCCAATCGGAAGACATCAGTACTGTGAAACCAACTCCACAGGCAGCACCGAGCATTGCTCCGCCGAGTGTAAAAAAGCGCACTATGCTCTCAGGCTCATCCATAACCTCTTCGATCTCATGATTAGGGAACGGAGAAAACACTCTGAGATTATTAAAACCGGCGTCTCTTAGTTTTTTTACCGTCTCTATGGTTACATCCAAATATGAGAATATTCCAAGAACTCCCTGTTTATCACTCATTATGTCTTTGCCTCCTTTCTAGGTACAGGCAATAATTCCTTCATTTCAGCTATAGACACTGAAGGTAGAGTTTTTAGAAAAATTAGGAAGAACATAAAGAACCATGCAAAACTTCCTACCGTAATACCAACTTCGACCCATGAAGGTTTGTAAATTCCCCATGCTGCCGGATCAAATCCGTGAGACAGGGAAAGAACAATGATATTAAATCTTTCAAACCACATTCCGATATTAATGAAAATCGATATAATAAAAAGAATTTTTATATTTCTACGAATACTCTTAAACCACAGAGGTAGCGGTATAAGAACGTTACATACAACCATGATCCAGTAGAATAGCGCATACTCACCAGTTGCTCTATAGTAGAATTGACCCCACTCAGCAGGACTACCGCTGTACCATGCCATGAAGAACTCTATACCGTAAGCATATCCGACTATTCCGGAGGTAAGAATTATGAGCTTCGCCATTCCATCATAATTATCAAGAGTTATATAATCTTCCAGATGGAAGATCTTTCTAATAGGCACCGTCAGTGTAATAACCATACCAAGGCCTGAAAAGATCGCCCCGGCAACAAAGTACGGCGCAAAAATAGTAGTATGCCATCCGGGCAGGTTGGACATTGCAAAGTCCCAGGACACAACGCTGTGAACCGAAAGTACAAGAGGGGTAGCAAAAGCCGCAAAGAACAAATAAGCCCTTGAATAATGCAGCCACTCCCAGTTAGAGCCTTTCCATCCTAAAGAAAGTATCGAATAGATAATTTTTCTGGGAACTTCTGTAACCCTATCTCTGATTGCAGCGATATCCGGGATCATTCCGATAAAAAAGAATACTGAGCTAACAGTAAGATAAGTGCTAACAGCAAATACGTCCCAAAGTAGTGGTGATTTAAAGTTCACCCAAAGCTCACGCTGGTTTGGATATGGGAAAAGCCAGTAAAAGTTCCAAGGTCTTCCTAAGTGGATTATAGGAAAAAGTCCCGCCGTCAAAACTGCAAAAACCGTCATACCTTCCGCTATTCTGTAGATGGACATTCGGAAGTTTGCTCTAAATAGAAATAGAATTGCTGAGATCAAAGTTCCCGAGTGCGCAATACCAACCCAGAAAACAAAGTCGGTAATATACACGCCCCAGAAAACAGGATGTCTGTATCCTGCCACTCCTAAACCCGTATGTACTTGATGTATAAAACAGAATAGGCCGAATCCGACAAATAGAAGAGTTGGTAAAAACAATGCCCACCACTTAAACGAGGGCTTGTCCAGCATACGTATTACATCATCGTTAACTCTAGCGTAAGTTAATGTACTTTGCTCACTCATTATGCCTTATCCTGTGTCACTTTTTTTAGATATGTAATCGCAGGTTGAGTATTAACTGCTGCGAGAACCTTATAACCTCTATCATCATGGGACAGCTTTGAAGCTTTACTTTCATGATCTTCAAGGTTTCCGAATACTATTGCTTCGGCAGGGCACGCTTGCTCGCATGCTACTTTAAATTCGCCGTCTCTGACATCGCGTCCATCATCCTTGGCAAGATCCTTAGCGTGATTAATTCTCTGAACACAGAAAGTACACTTTTCCATGACTCCCTTACTTCTTACCGTGACATCCGGGTTCAGCTGCCAGTTAAGAGGTTCGGGCCATTTATAAGTAAACCAATTGAATTTTCTAACTTTATAGGTGCAGTTATTGGCGCAATACCTCGTTCCCACACACCTGTTATAGACCATACCGTTAAGTCCTTCAGGGCTGTGGTAGGTTGCGAATACTGGGCAAACAGGCTCACAAGGAGCGTTTCCACAATGTTGACATAGCATAGGCAGGAATCTGGTTTCAAAACCTGCGTTGTTATCCGACTCTTCAAAGTATCTTTCGATCCTAATCCAAGCCATATCTCGTCTTTTTGCAACCATTTCCTTCCCAACAAAGGCCACGTTGTTCTCTGCATAACATGCAGTTATACATGATCCGCATCCTACGCATTTTTGAAGATCTATAGCCATTCCCCAGCGATACCTATCGTATTCTCTTGGAGGATAGAAATCCGGCTCAGGATGCTCTTCGTGATGTAAGCCCTTTTCTAATTCAGTCAAACTAATGGCCTGAGCTATATCTCTATCATGTTGTGTTGTCGTATATTGAGTTTGAACAAATTGTTCGTGTTTTTGAACGTTTGAAGCTTTCACTTTTGTTGAAAGCCAGGCAAATCCTCCGGATAGAGCATCGGTGGATAAAGGTAGTATATTGATTGGGTTTACACCCCTGCCCTTAGCGTATCTGCCGTAGCTTGTATGCCCCTGGCCTATCATTACAGAAAGCGTGTCGGGTCTGATTCCCTGATACACATATACCTGGGTTTCTATCACTCCCTCTGGAGACTCTATAGAAAGGAAATCCCCAAGCTTAACATTTAGTTTCTTAGCAGTATCAGGATGCACCTCAACCCATGATCCCCAAACACCTGTAGTGAGTGCGTCGGGAAGCTCTTGAAGCCAAGGTTTATTCGCCCCTCTCCCGTCATAGTATCTGTAGGAAGGATAGGCCATAAAGTAAAAATCCCCATCACCAGTAAATTCAGGCTCCGGAAATCTTACGCTTGAAACCGCCTTAGAAATTGAAACTTGTCTGGCTGGCAATTTTTCATAATATCCGCCTTTTTCAAGAGAATCATTCCAGAACGTATCAAAATCACCTACTCCGGAAGCTCCAGCCCATATCTTTTTCCAAGAATCCTGCAAGTAATCGTAAAATGTAGTTTGGGTAAATTTACCGTTTAATTCTTCAACTTGTCCGCTTACTGATAAAATTACGTCTCCTGTACCCTTAGTATTAAAAACAGGAGTCATTACCGGTTGTACAAGTCCGTGGACACTTTCTCTCGGTGAATAATCTCCCCAGCTCTCAATTGGAGTGTTGTTAGGAAGAATAAGATCGGCCAGTTCGGTTGTTTCATCCATGAAACTCGAAAAACTTACAACAAATGGAACTTTACCAGCAGCTTCTTTAAAGTTTAATTGTTTAGGTAGTGTAAATACCGGATTTACATCGTATATAAAAAGTATATCAATATCGCCATTTTCCATAGAGCTTACAAGAGAGGTAATATCCTGGAAAGAATCGGCAGTTGATATTGATAATGTATCGCCAAAATCAACGGTTTCTCCAATGTTTCCCGCAACGTAGTTAAGTATGTTAATTGCTACTAAAGTCTCAGTCGCATTAGTGCCGGTGACAGATACCCCGCCTCCAATGGCAAGGCTTGGCTGCATTGAAGAAAATTCTTTAGCTATCTGCGCGATTGTTTGTTGAGGCACTCCAGTGATTTCTGAAACTTTGCCAGCAGAGTATTGAGACAACATGCCCCTTAATCCCCCGCCGCCGTTTGGTGACTGTCCACTTTGGACTACGGCGTTTGCAATTCCAAGTGCGAGCATGCCCTCTGTACCCGGCTTTATAGAAACCCACTCATCTGCACTTGAAGCTGTTAATGACGCTCTTGGCTCTACATGGACAAATTTTCCGATGCTTTTGTCTTCATAGCTGTGCATTTTGCTAAACTGCTTTGTATATTCTGGTGGAGAAAGCCATGTTTCTATGAAATCTGCTCCGAATGAAAGGAGATACTTTGTTTTTTCTATGTGATATGTTGGAATCTTATCTATTCCGAAAGATATCTTATTTGCTTCTTTAAGTGGCTCATGGGCATATGTTTCATATTGAATATGTGTGCCGCCCAAGGCATCCATCCATTGGTCAACTAAATTACCAAGAGTTCCCGTAATGTTATTAGATATAAATACGATATTTCCGGTCTTCCCATTCCCTCTGAGTTCTTCTATTTTTTCAGTTAATGCTGTTTCAGCAGCAGCCCATCCTAATGGTTGCAGCTCATCTGCATTGATGTTAGAGAGAGGAGATCTTATTCGATCTGGATTATAAAGACCCTGTAGAGCAGCTTGTCCCATTGCACAGCTGGATCCGGAGTTAATAGGACTTTCAGGATTACCCTCAATCTTTATAGCTCGCCCTTCGCGGTTTTTAACTATTATTCCGCAACCGGCGGGGCATTCCCTACATGTACTTGCATAGTAATTTGGAACTCCAGGAATAATTCCTTCAGGTGGAATTACATAAGGGATTATTTGCTCAACAGGTTCTGAGCACGATGAAGCAACAGCGGCCGTACCACCTGCTACACCTATTATTTTTAAGAAATCCCTTCTTTTTATACCACCTTTTTTGTCTTCGGACATCTTATCCTCCACTTAATAATGACAGGTCAAACAATCCTTTAAGTGTGTAAGTTCTTCGTGATCTTTAGCATTTTCGGTATGACAAGTAATACAAAATCCCATATTTAATCTATATTCAGGATAAATCTGGTCCATACTAGCTACGTCCCCATGACACTGCGAACACTCAAAACCGCGTTGGATATGGCGCTTATGTGTAAAATGCAGATAACCCGGTTGCGAATTGACTTTTATCCAAGGTATTGGCTCTTTATTTGCCCAGTATTCTCTGACTTTGCTTATTTCATTCTTAATATTTATTGTTGTACCGTCAAAATCATAATCAACATCACGACCTGCAATATGCTGGTGGCATCCAATGCATTTTTTTACGGAGGGAATTCCCGGATTGGGAGACACATCTACAAAGCTGTGACAATATTCACAGGGAATTTGATCTTCACCGGCGTGTATCTTATGGCTAAACCGTATTGGTTGGGCCGGTCCCTGATCACTACTTTCAGCATTGTAAAAATAAAAACCAAGAAGAATAACTATTGCTAGTACGGGTACTGAAAGTATTTTGATCCCTTTTTTCATCCTTTTTACCTTAGCTCTGGAATGTGTCTATTAGGAAAGATTGAGTCCTAATAGGATAGATTTAAGTCCTTAATTCTTAAGACGCCTACTATTTATATCATGCAGTAGAAATCTGTCAAGTTTTAGAGCACTTTTTTTGTAATTGCTGACAATTTGCTAACTTAATTTGAAATATTATGCCTAGTATTTGATGTAAAAAAGCAAACTATTAAACTACTCTAAAGAAGATAGAAAATCTTCTAAAACAAAAGTGCCGCCCAACTCTTCTGATAAGTATAATGAGGCATTATCCCTGATATTGCCAATTTCACCCTTTTCTACCGATATCGCATTATCATTAGGAAATACCCCCAGTATATTAACACCGGTCATACCGAGAATTAGCTCTGGGTTAGTTTGCTCGGGAAGCCCGGGATCCCAAGGATAATTACTAATCACAATACCGGCTACATCGAGCCCTCTTTTCTCAGCCGACTCCAAGGTTAAAAGTGTATGGTTTAATGTCCCAAGATTTGGGCGTACAACAATCAGAACGGGCAAATCTAAATCTAAAGCGAGATCGGACATAAAATAATCCTCTAAAATAGGCACAAGAAGTCCCCCCGCGCCTTCTACAATTACAGTATCATTTTCTGCACTCAGTCTGTTATAAGAGCCCTTAATCTTGTCTATGTTTATTTTTTGTCCCACAAGCATGGAAGCTACTAACGGCGCTAGTGGATCAGGAAACATATAAGGACATGAATCATCAGGCAAAGAATCCGTACCCAGTACCTTCTGTACAAATTCGATATCCGTAAGACCGCTAATCATGGTACCGGTCTGAATTGGTTTCATTACGGCAACATCTACGCCTGACTGCTTTAGATTCCACGCAATCGCCGCCGTAACTACTGTTTTTCCAACCCCTGTATCGGTACCTGTTACGAATATGCTTTTGGGGATTTTGGTCATACTACTGAGCTATTATAAGTAATCTGATCGAATCTGTAAAACCTAAAGAGGTTCATATACTATAAGCCAAGCTCTTTTAGCTTTTGTATGACTTCCTCTGAATGGCTCGCAGTTTTGACTTTGGTCCACACGTGTCTGACAACTCCGGATTTATCTATCAGAAAAGTTCTTCTTCTAGCTGAGCCGTAATCGCTCTCTACACCGTAGGCAGTGATAATATCTTTACTCTTATCACTAAGAAGAGGGAAATTGAGATCAAATTTATCTCTGAAGCTCTCGTGCGATTTAACTCCGTCAGTACTAACGCCGAGCACTTGAACACCTAGTTTTTGCAGCTCATCCATTGTGTCCCTCATAGAACATGCTTCTTTTGTGCATCCGGGGGTATTGTCCTTTGGATAAAAATAGAGGGCAACTATGCTCTTTCCCCTATAATCACTTAATTTTATCTTTTCGCCGCCATATGTCTCAGCCTCGAATCCGGGCGCAATATCGCCTACTTTCGGCATTTCACTCATTACAAGTCTCCTATTTAAATGAACTTTGTCTGTATTTCTTGGATTAAAATCTTGAGTATAAGGAAAAACAAAAAACTGACAAGAGATATAGCTTAAATCATACCCATACTTTGCTGGGCCTCTTCACTCATCTTGCTAGGGTCCCAAGGCGGGTCCCAGACTATTTCAATATCAACCGATCCAACCCCCGGAATTTCTGCAACTACCAACTTTGATTCTCCAGCTATTTGCGTTGAAGCAGGACAGCCAGGAGCAGTCATTGTCATGGAAATCAAGACCTTCCCCTCTTCAATATCAATACCGTAAATTAGGCCTAGATTGACTATGTCTATAGGAATTTCAGGATCATAAACCTCGCTTAAGACCTCGAGTATTTTTTCTTCAGTAACCTTGCCGCCTACATCACTTGAGCTTTGTTTATTTCCAGGTTCCGCTTCTTTGGCAACTTCCGGACTAGACTTTTCTTCTTCTTTGGATAGGACCTGTTCTATACTTGTTTCATTATTCATTTCTTTAGGTTCAGCAGAAACTTCTTTTTCAATAGAAGTCTTTAACCTTTCATCTTTTTCAGTTTCGCTTTCATTATTTAAGAGCCTATTAATAATGCTTCCAATATCCATACTTAGACCTCCTCGTATATTTCCTTTACCTATAACATTAAGAATACATTTATAAAGATGTATCTCAAAGAAATAAAGATTGAAAACTACTTTTCGGAATAGTGCAATTTAGAAAGATTCTTTTACAGCTGCTATGGCCGGTTCGTAGTTAGGTTCTGTAGCTACTTCTGAAACATATTCCACATGCCTCACTATATCATCCTTATCCACAACAAAAAGAGCCCTTGCAAGCAAACGATGTTCCTTGATTAATACTCCGTAAGCCTCGCCAAATGATGCGTCTTTGTAGTCGGATGCGGTCTTGACCTTATCTATTCCCTCTGCCGCGCAATAGCGTCCAAGTGCAAAAGGCAGGTCCATGCTTAAAGTAAGAATCTCAACGTCGTCACCAAGATTTGCAGCTTCTTCGTTGAACCTTTTGGTCTGTGCGTCGCACACCGGGGTATCAACTGAAAGAATCACATTAAAAACTTTTACCTTACCTTTTAAATCTTCAAGTGTTATTGGCGCTCCAAGACCTTTTAAAGCTGAGAAGTCAGGCGCTTTATCGCCAACCTTAACTTCAGAGCCCATCAGGGTTAGCGGGTTTCCTTTTAATGTTACAACTCCTGTTCTTTCTTCTGCCATGATAATAACTCCTCCTGAATTTTTTATTACAAAATATTTAATAAAACCGAATCTAGGCTATATAGAATACCTTTTGATGTCAATATGAAGTCCTCGCCAATACCTGATGAAGAAGGGGTTAATTATTTCCAGGAATATTCGATTACTCGACTATCAATTTCCCGCGGTACATTGCCATCTGGCAGGTAAATTCAAACTCACCTTTTTTCTCAGGCGTAAAAGTCAGATCATAGGGAGTGCCCAGTGGAAGATCGGCACTTATTTCAAGATCATCGAAAAGCACTTTCTCCGCACAAGGGTTGCTGTCTTTACGAACAAAACGGAGTGTGATCTCTTGCCCAGCCTTGGCGTGTATTACGGAGGGTTCATATACGCCCGAGTCCACAACAATTTCAAGCAAATTACCCTCTACACGAGCCTCGGAGCGGTTTTTGAAGATCCAGAACCACCAGACTATAAAAGCTATTAGAACAAGCCCTGTTAAGTTAATTATGATTTCCATTTTATGGTTTAAACCACCTAAGCCTATTAGCGTTTGTTACAACAGTAACTGATGACAGAGCCATAGCGGCTCCGGCTATTATAGGATTTAGCAGAAGTCCTGTAAATGGAAACAGTATCCCGGCCGCTATCGGTATAGCGAGCGAGTTGTAACCAAAAGCTCCAACAAGATTTTCTTTAATGTTCCGAAGCGTCGCTTTTGATATGCTGACAGCGTCAGCTACTCCGTGCAACGAGCCTCGCATTAAAGTGATGTCCGCGCTTTCAATTGCCACATCAGTTCCAGTGCCTATTGCAAAACCTACGTCAGATCCCGCAAGTGCCGGGGCATCATTTATTCCGTCTCCCACCATAGCAACCTTCTCCCCCTTCGCCTGAAGCCTGGTTATTTGATTCGCTTTATCATGAGGCAGCACTTCCGCTATAAAATCATCCACTCCTACAAGAGCTGCTACCGTCTCTGCGGTTGCCCGGTTATCCCCCGTAAGCATTACAACTTTAATACCTAACTCCTGAAGCCTTTGGATTGCTTCCTTTGAATCCGTTTTAATAGGGTCTGATATACCTAAAAACCCTGCCGCTTCGCCGTCTACCGACACGAATATAACAGTTTGACCCATCTTGGATAACTCCTCTGATCTATCCATCAATGATCCCAAATTTACTCCGTTGTCGTCCATGAGCTTACGATTACCCAAGAGTACTGTCTTTTGTTGATAGACCGCCCGTACGCCATGCCCCGAGACCGCTTCAAATGATTCTATGGAAGAGGGTTCAATATTTTTTTCCTTAGAAGCCTCTACAACAGCTTCAGCAAGCGGGTGCTCAGAATTTGTTTCAATGCTTGCGGCAATCTTTAATAAATCCTCCTCACTCCACCCAGAGGTAGGCTCTAAGGCCGTCACCACTGGTTTGCCCTCTGTAATAGTCCCTGTTTTATCAAGCACAACAGTAGTTAACTGACCCGACTTTTGAAGGGCATCTCCCCTTCGTATAAGTACGCCATATTCAGCGGCTTTCCCAACCCCTACCATTACAGAGATCGGCGTTGCCAATCCTAATGCGCAAGGGCACGCAATGATGAGAACGGCCATTGTTGTAACAAGCATATATGTCAATTGCGGCTGAGGTCCGAAATTAAACCAGGCAAGCATAGTAAAAACAGCAATAATCAGAACTGTCGGGACAAAAATAGCGGAGACTTTATCAGCCAGACGGCCGATTTCAGGTTTAGCGTTTTGGGCCTTGCGAACCATATCTATTATTTGGGACAGCGCAGTGTCTTTACCAATCCGGGTTGCCTTAAACAAAAAGCTCCCGGACTTGTTTACCGAGCCCCCCACTACTTCATCTCCAACTTTCTTTGAAACCGGAACGGGCTCTCCTGTGAGCATAGACTCATCAACATGGGATGAGCCTTCCACCAATTCACCATCTACCGGTATTTTTTCTCCAGGTCTGACTCGAACAATATCATCCATTTGAACTTGTTCGATTGGAATATCAACCTCTGAGCCCTCTCTTTGCACTCTCGCGGTCTTGGGCTGAAGCCCGATAAGTCGTTTTATGGCTTCTGAGGTCTTGCCCCGTGCTCTCATCTCAAGCGCAGAGCCCAGATTTATAAAGGTAATTATCAAAGTAGCGGTATCAAAATAAACGTGCCTTGCGATCTCCGAGACTGAATCAGGAAATAGAACAACAAAGCTTGAATACACCCACGCAACTCCAGTACCTATAGCAATCAGGGTATCCATATTAGCGTTATGATTTTTAAAAGATTTAAGGGCTCCGGTAAAAAACCGACCTCCCGCGTATGTGAGCACAAAAAGTGCTAAAAGGGAAACTACCCCCCAGGAAATCTGCCCTTTAAATGTTGTAATTTCAGGAAGAAGGCCGAGCATAGTTACCGCGACAATAGCCAAACTTATAATCCCTGCTATAACAGTTTTTATAAGGAGCTCTTTATAGTGAGCCAGATCCTTGTTTTCTCTTTCGGACTCTGTCTTATCTTGGGCAATTGAAGCCGTGTAGCCTGAATCACTAACAGCTTTAAGCAATATATCGGCCGACACATCACCTGAGACAGTCACAGACCGATCGGCAAAATTGACATGCGCCTCATCAACTCCCGGTACAGACTTCAGTGCCGTCTCTATAGTTTCAACACAACTCGCACAGCTGATATCAGACACATAAAGCCGCTTCGATGTCTCAGATTTATTATTCATAGAATCCGCCGATTTACTCATAAGTGATAGAATATACTAATGAAAAAATGATAGTTTGCTACATCTCATATAAATAATTTTATCAAAAAGAACTGACAATTAGAAATAGACTATTGATTTATATCTAAACTAGGTAGTATATATAATATGGCAACAAAAAAGAAAAGCCCCGTAAAAAAGGAAACTTTAGATAAAGCTATTTATGTTAAAGCATCTCAAGAATTTGTAGATACGCTGAACGAATCACAGTGGCATCTCCGCATGAAACCCGCTCAGATTGTAAGAGAAGCTGTAATTGAATACTTAAAAAGACACCTTCCTAAAGACGCTAAAGACAAACTCCTTAAGAACAGCAAAAAATAACCAGTTCTTGAATTTAACTCCCTCAATATAATATATTCTAATCAATAATAGAGGGATGAGATCTAATCCATTTGGCAGGTTTATTGATTTTGGTTAGAGTTGCTTTTTGGATCTCAACTCGGAGGAATAGAGGTTATTATGAGTTCTAGGGCTGTATTTCTTGATAGAGATAAGACAATTCTACTGCCTAAGGGCGGCGAGAAATATATTTATAGGGTAGAAGATTTCAATATCCCTGATAAATTCATCAAAGCCCTAAAAAAACTAATCGATCATGAATACTTATTATTTGTAATTACCAACCAGGGACGAATCGCACGGGGGCATCTGACAGAAGACGACGTAGAGGAACTGCACGAATGTCTAGATTCAATACTTAAACAAAATGGGGTCCATATATCAGAGTTTGAGTATTGCCCGCATAATCCGAGAGGAACATTGCACCCTTATAATATAATATGTGAGTGCAGGAAACCCAAAACCGGGATGATAGATTCAATCCGTAATTCATATGAAATAGATGTATCAAATTCATGGATGATTGGAGACTCATACATCGATATGATAGCCGGTAAAAAAGCGGGGCTTAGAACCATACAGGTACTAACAGGATCAGAACCATATTCCGACTACGCAGACTATGTGGAAACAGATTTAGTTAAAGCCGTAAGCAAGGTATTAATGGGGTAATACTCACTCAAGAGCATATACATAACCATCGTTGCTTCCAAAATATAAAATATTTCCTGAAATACTCGGAGAAGACCTTATCTTGCCACCGGTTTTAAACTTCCATTTTAAACCCTTTAATGTCTTTAGGTCCTTTGCTCCATAGTTTGCCGTATGTTGCCCCAAGCCCTAAACATCGATTCTTCCGCCAATAAGGAATCAGTTGTAAGAATATCTACCCTTTAAAACTTAATTCAAGTGATTATCTTAATATAAGAAGTAAAGATATTATGTTAAGAAAGAGTAAGGAGTTTAAAAATAATGAACAGACAATCAAACGGTTTCACAGCCACTCAGACACATCAGGGCTTTCATGTTACGTTACATGACAAGGCCGAAGAGTTTGAAATTACATTAAAAGATTTTAATGAATTCGCAAATAAATATGCGCAGGATACACTTGAAGGTAAGAACTTAGAACTTTCGGAAAAAGAAGAAATTATTTTTTCAATTTGGGAAATGGTACTTATTCCGGACAATACAAAGCATTGATCAATTTCTACCGGCGTACCTGCATGCTGCATAGGCAAGTTTATCTCCGAGAGAATCCTTTTTATAGTTTTCTTTGATTCTCTCCTCCGTTCTCCCTAAAAGTCGGGCATCGCTACCATAATATTCTTCCCCCAATCTATACAGCGTACGGTCCTGACAATCCACTTCCCAAAATCCTATTTGCTTGATATATCTATCTTCATCCTCTCCGCCGCTCTTTTTCGCATAATATCTAATCCAGAATTTTCTAATATTACCTTCAATATGCATATCAGTTAAATCTATATATACCGAGAGATAACCGCCCTTCTCATCCCTAAAATCCCCTACATATTTCCATCCGTCATATGTAGATTCATCATCTTTTCCGCAGGAAAAAAGTCCCATGAACAGTACTGCAATTATGAACAGTATTAGCTTTGAAACCATCTTAATTTGTCTGAAATCAATCATAATATTCCCCTTTGTAAATATCAAAATTTTAACGCCTAAAATAATTATTTCAAAATACCCTGTTTTGGTAAAATTTTAGATTTAAAGTTCTTTATCAATTAAGCTATTTTCTTGACATCTCAAGCGGCAGATACTTTTTTGTTTCCTCAAGAACAACTCTCGATAGTCCGATAAGACCAATCAAATTAGGAAATGCCATGAGCCCATTCATAACGTCTGCAAAAGTCCAAACCAAATCAAGCTTTACAACAGCGCCTACAAAAACAACAGCCGTAAATACTGCCCTGTAAGGCACTATTGCACGTTCTTTAAAAATATACTCTATAGATTTCTCCCCGTAATAACTCCATCCCAATAATGTGGAATATGCAAAAAAAGCTAGACTTATCGACACCACATCAGCACCAAGCTCGGGCAATCCACTTTCAAACGCGCGTGCGGATAGACCCGCTCCCGTGTCCCCATCCGACCATAACCCGCTTGAAATAATAACTAGGCCAGTGAATGTGCAAACAACAATTGTATCAATAAAGGTTTGAGTCATTGAGACAAGCCCCTGACGAACAGGGTTTTGTGTTTTAGCAGCTGCTGCTGCAATAGGAGAGCTTCCCAATCCTGATTCATTTGAGAATATTCCACGCGCAACACCCATTCTTACGGTCTGTCCTATCGTAGCGCCTAGAAAACCGCCAGCAGCGGCCATTGGAGTAAAAGCATGGTAAAAAATCAAATAGAAAGTATTAGGAATATTTGCCCTAAAGACGACAAGTGTCATAATAGCTCCCAACAAATAAAAAATAATCATTACAGGAACAATAGCGCTTGTAGCTTTTGCAATGCTTTTAATACCGCCTACAATTACCAGTCCCGTTGCAACGCATAACACCGCGCCTGTAAGCCAGAATGGAATTCCAAAGGCTTGACCCAGAGCATCGGCTACTGAGTTTGACTGCACCATGTTCCCTATTCCGAACGCTGCAATAGAGGCGAAAATAGCAAAAAGCATCCCAAGCCATTTAAGCCCTAGTCCCTTTGATATATAGTACATAGGACCGCCGCTCATCGTCCCATATTTATCGACTTCTCTATACTTAATAGCAAGTACTGCTTCTGAATATTTCGTTGCCATCCCCAAAAGGCCCGTGACCCACATCCAAAATAACGCACCCGGACCACCCACAGAAATAGCGGTTGCAACTCCCGCAATGTTGCCCACTCCCACGGTTGCGGAGAGCGCGGTCATGAGAGCTTGAAAATGAGAGATATCCCCCTCAACGTTCGCATCTTCTTTTCTTTTGATCAGGGCTAAATAAAGCGCGGGCAGTAATGCTCTAAACTGTATACCTCTCAGTAGTATTGTTAGATATAGGCCCGTACCCAACAGGAGGATTATAAGAGGTAATCCCCATATGAAACCACTCATATCGGATAGGACTTTTGTAATCTCTTGCTGCATTTTATTTGCACCGTTTGGCAGTTGAAGTTAGTCACTAAACTTATCATACTAAATTATCTAAAGTAAAGAGAGATAACATAATGAGAGAAGAGAAATGGGTATAATTGCATATAACATAGTGTGAGAATTATATTGCAAAAAAACAACCCTTATGTACAATTAATATTACACTTATTTTCAAAAGAAATAGACGGAGGCCAATTCTAATAATGACAACACAAAATCCCTTCATAGCTCTCAAAGAAGAAATGGATAATCTGGTAGTGGGGCATGAGGAAGTAAAGTTAGCCCTTTTACTAGGTATTATCGCAAGGGAACATATATATGTTGAGGGACCTCCTGGAACAGCAAAAACTATGCTTGCAGAAATTATATCCAGTGCTGCGAGCCTTAGATTTTTCTTCTACCAGCTCCATAGAGACACCAGGTTATCAGAATTAATTGGAGATCTAGTGATTTCAAAAGAAACAACTGATGAGGGCGAAATAATAAAACAAAAGGTTGTTAAAGGCGGCATATTAACTTCTGAGATTTGCCTTCTGGACGATATTTCCAGAGCTCCCGGAGAATCACTTAACGTACTTTTGAGAATACTGAACGAAAGGAAATTCTTTAATGAAAACATTCCATTATTAACAGCCATAGGAACCAGTAATCCAACGGCTGATGAGTATTATAATGAACCTCTTGATCCTGCAAACCTTGACAGATTCGTTCTTCAGATCAATTCTCAGGGACTTTCTTACGGCAGAAAATGGGACGAGGCAAAAGAGGTTATTAAGCTTTATAGCGAAAGGTCAAGTGACTATGAAGTTCCCGCAAGAGTGAGCAGGGAAGTGTTTGATGAATACTATGAAAGACTAGGCAGCGTTGAGATACCTTTAGCAGTTCAGGAGGCGTTGGCTAATTTTGTTGCAACCCTGATAGAAGATTACGGATGCAATGAAACAAATTCCCTAATATCTGACAGAACATTTTTTGTTAAATCATTGAAGATTATGAGAGCGCATGCTCTATTAAATGACAGAGATCATTGTACTGTAGAAGATTTAAATGCTCTCAAATATATGACAGCCTTCAGAATTCCGGAGGAGGTATTCCAACAACTTGATCAAATTCTTGATCACCTGACGGCTAAAAAAAAAAAGACAGGGACAGACAAGATAAGCTAGAGCAAGAGCAGCAAGAATCTCAGCCCGATGGTAACCAGCCGGGAGAAGATGAAGAGAAGCACCAGGAAATTCCCGACGAAGATGCGACCAAAGAATCCCAGGATGATGAGCTCTCGGAAGCCCGAAAAACCTTTTTCCAAGCCCTTAAAGAACTCAAAGATAATATAGAGAAAGAAAGTCAGATGATCCCCCCTGACAAACAGGATATCCCATCTGATCCGGAAGGTCAGATAAGTGATGACCTGGGGAACCGTGAAGACAGGGAACCACCTGAGTCAAACAAGGTATTTGCAAGTAAATCCCCAGACCCGGGGGATGACGATGATTACTGGATTGGCGGCAATAAAAACACAGATTCCGCAGACAATGTAAGAATCATAATGAAAGTTTTAGAAGGGAACTTCCAGAGAAGTATTGCTCTAAGGGCGCCTCATCCGGGAGGTATGCCTAGAACATGGAAGAGAATGAACCATTTTGATGAAATAGAGGATATCGATCCATTCGAGGCAATGATCTGGACTGAAAATACAACCCCATCGCTACCGCGTGTTCATAAAAGAGAAAAAGAAATGATGGGCGGGGAGATCGCGATCTTGAGGGATGTTAGCACTTCTATGATGGGCGTATATAGCGAATGGTCTTCATCGGTTGTAAGAGGGGTTGTTGAGCTTGCAAGATCAAAGAGAATGAGGGTTGGGTATGTCGAATTTAATCACCGCTCTTACAAGTACAAAAGAAACTCCCATTTCTTTACAAGAGACTACAACTGGATGCTTGATCTTGCTTCAAAAACCGAGTGCTCGGGAAACACTAACTATGAAGACGCCCTAAAAGACGCAATCTCAGAATTTAGAGGCAGGGGACTTAGAAATAAGCATATACTATTTATTACAGACGGTATTCCTACTTCAGGCGACTGTGATGTTGTAGCTGAAAGGCACAGGGCTAAAAAACTTGGAGTATGCATTCACTCAATCTTCATTGGGTCTAAAAACTATCCCAGGATTCTGGAAAGGATTTCCGGAGAAACAAGCGGCACTCAGTTTATTGCCACACGCAGAAAGAATGGGCTTATCAGGATAGAAAGAGAAGACAAAAAGATTAGTAGGCCTGTTGCTGAAAAAACCAGGGTCGATCCGTTCAGTGAGGTATTTGCTTAAGAATCCTTACCTCTGATATTTGTATACGGCTCTTTGATGCTCACTATAATTAGGTGAGAAATGATGGGTGCCGTCCCCTTTGGAAACAAAGTATAGATATTTTACATCCGCGGGATTTAAAGCCGCCATTATGGAATCCTTGCCTGGATTTGCAATCGGCCCGGGGGGAAGTCCTTTAATTACGTAAGTGTTATATTCAGTCGCCTCTCTTAAATCCCTTCTCCTAAGGTTGCCGGCATATCGCTCTCCCATTCCGTAAATTACAGTAGGATCACTATCAAGCTTCATACCTATCCTAAGCCGGTTATGGAAGACGGCTGAAATCATTGGCCTCTCAAACGCGGCTCCCGTTTCTTTCTCGATAATAGAGGCAAGAGTAAGTATTTCTCTATCCGTAAGATTAACTTTATCCCTCGTATCTGAAAGAGGCTCATAAACTGCCTTAAACCTACTGACCATTAATCTAATTAACTCTTGTGAAGAAGGTGATCTTGAATAAGAGTAGGTTTCGGGAAAGAGGTACCCTTCAAAACTTATAGCGCCGTTCCCGAGCAGCTCTGTTAAAAGCTCCTTATTCTGAGTCTCAAGAATAAACACTTGCTCGTCAACAACGCCCTTTTTGCCCAGTAACCCGGCAATTTCTTTAACAGTTAATCCCTCGGGAATAGTTACTCGATAGAGTAGAATATCACCTCTTACAATCTTGCTGACCACGTCCGCCATAGTACTACCCTTGTCAAATTCATACTCTCCGGCTTTTAAATCGTTCTGCCAGCCTTTACTCATCACATACAAAATGAACAACTTGTTATTTTTTATGACACCTGATTGTTCAAGCTTTGATGAAATATTTGTTAGACCTGCGCCTTTTGGTATTTCGACAATCATGTCTTCAGGAACGGAAGGCACTTTATGGATGTAGTGGGAGACTGTGAGGTAAGACACTCCCAGGAAGATTAAAACTATAAGAATGAATGCTGTTATATAAAAGAGCTTCTTGGACTTCATTGCTAAAATCTGTTGTTAATCCTTAATAACGGCAAGATCATCCCTATGGATTACCTCGTCGCTATATTTGTAGCCGAGAATACCTTCAACATCTGAAGTTTTGGATCCCATAATTTTTCTTATATCCTGAGAGCTATAAGATGTAAGCCCCTTTGCAACCTCAGTCCCGTTTTCATCAACACACGTCACGGACTCTCCTACGCCAAAGTTGCCATGAATCTCTTTAATCCCAGAGGGTAGCAAGCTTTTGCCTGAAGAAGAGATAGCTTTCTTTGCGCCGTCATCTATTACAATCTCACCCGCCGACTTAAGAGTAAAAGCAATCCAGTGTTTCCTCCCACTTAAGATCTGCTCAGAAGGAAGAAACAGTGTGCCCACTTCTTTTCCCTCAAATATGTCCTCTAGGGTCGATTCGTTCTTTCCGTTTGCAATAATAGTAGGAACCCCGAATGCTGCCGCCTTTTTCGCGGCTTCTATCTTGGTCTTCATTCCACCAATCGTAGCTCTGCCGAAAGTATCCCCAGCAGTATTTTCAATTTCCTCTCCAATACTCTCTATTAAAGAAATAAACTCCGCGTCTTCATTATTCCTTGGATCTTTGCTATAAAGACCTTCTATATCAGTGAGCATTATTAGTAAATCCGCTTCTATGAGTGATGTGATATGAGCTGCCAGGTTGTCGTTATCACCGAGCATAATCTCTTCAACGGCAACAGTATCATTCTCATTCACTATGGGAATAATCCCCATTCCAAGAAGTGTAATCAGAGTCTTGCGCGCATTTAAATATCTTTTTCTATCTGAAAGACCGTCTAAGGTAAGAAGAATTTGTGCAACGTTTTGGTTAAATGCCGAAAATGCTTTTTCATAATGCCACATTAGTGTACTCTGACCTGAGGCTGCAATGGCCTGTTTCATAGATATTTCTTCAGGTCTCCTGGTTAGCCCCAACTTTTTCATCCCAGAGGCAATGGCACCTGAAGAAACCACGATTACTTCAATATTCTTATCTCTAATTTTAGAAATCTCAAACGCTAATTTTTCAAAAACACTCTCAGATAGACTACCGTTGTTATCGGTAAGCACACTGCTTCCAATTTTAATAATTACTCTACTAACCTTTGAGATTATAGATTTTCTTTGATTATTACTCACTTTCTATCACCGGTTAAATATTTTACCTAAAATGTAGGTATTTCGGGTAATTCTTGACAATAATGTTCGAGCTTGATATCTTTAATGGGCTGCTAAGCGGGAATAGCTCAGCTGGCTAGAGCGTCTCCTTGCCAAGGAGAAGGTCGCGGGTTCGAATCCCGTTTCCCGCTCCACTTTTTATTTAATCCTCACCAAATTATTCATCCATAGAAATATATCCGGGTTGAGATTCTATACGCTGACACCAGGACGTCACCGAAGGGTAAGAGGAAAGGTCAATCTCACCCTCAGGAGCCAGATGTACATATGGATAACATCCAATATCCGCAATCGAGTAGTCGCCCGCCAAAAACTCGTTTTCAAGAAGATGATCATCCAGAATCTTGAGAGCAAGCATTCCATGGGCCCTGTATTTAGCAAGCTCTTGTGGATCCTGCATCTCAGGCGAAACGAAACGGGTCAGGTACCTAGCTATTGCAAGATTTGGATCGATCATGGTCTTTCCAAAAAACAGCCACTGAGCAACTAAACCGTGAGCCCTAGGATCCTCAGGACATAAAGGATTGGGGGAGTACTTCTTACCTATATAAAAGAGTAGAGCGTTTGACTCCCACATTATAAAATCCTCATCAACTAACACAGGTATCTTTTTATTCGGGTTGAGCGCAGCAAACTGAGGACTATTCTGCTCACCTTTAAATACATCTACATTTATTCTTTCATATTGGATACCAAGGCAACTCAACGCCAGCCTGGATTTATAAGAGTTACCCGAAAGCGGGTGGTCATATAGTTTTAGCATAGTTAATCTTCCAAATATTTTTGAAATTTTTCAGTAAACCTTTCCTTTCCCATTATTTTATATGTCATTTCTTTTTTAGTTATGGTGTAATCAACAGCGCTTCTAGTACAAATCTTATTGTCGCCGTTTAAAATACTTACTTCAACCCTCACCTTACGCCCCTCAGCCCAAGTTACCTTCCCTCTAATCGTAAGCTCGGATGAAGCATCTACCGGTCTTAAGAACTCCATATCCAGCTTAGAAGTGAGAGCAATCTTCTTGAACTGATCAAACATAGTCCAAAAAGCGACTTCATCTATCAGAGCGCACTGTATTCCACCATGGAGTATCCCAGGGAAACCCTCGAGATGTTCTTGGGGTTTAAAACGGGTAAAGACATCCCCTTTTTCATCATCAGCAAAGAATTTTAAACGAAGTCCAAGTTGATTTCGGGGATCGCAGGCAAAACAACCATACCCGGGGAAGTCAAGAAATATGTTTTCAATCTCTCGAATCATATAAGGAAATACTCTCTTTGGTTATCCAGCACAAAAAAGAAAAGTGTTACTCTCTTTCAACAACTTTTGCTACTGAAGCAACCTTTTCATCCTCAGCTAGACCTATAAGTCTAACTCCCTGAGTCCCTCTTCCAAAGATACTTATTTCAGAAGCATTCATGCGGATCACTTTTCCGGCGTGTGTTGTAATCATCATTATTTGCGTATCGTTTGTCACCTGGAAGGCCCCTACTACTCTGCCGTTTTTCCCGGTTGTTTTGATCGTTATAACACCCTTGCCGCCACGGCCAGTAATCCTGTAAGCGGAAACAAGAGTTCTCTTGCCGTAGCCCTTTTCCGTCACTGTAAGAATCTGAGCTTCAGAGTTTTCAATTACTTCAAGGCTTACAACTTCATCGCCTTTATCGAGCCTAATCCCCCTAACCCCGGTGGCTGTTCTACCCATGTCTCTTACATCTTCTTCTTTAAATCTGATTGCCTGACCAAAGTGTGAGGAAATTAAAATCTCGTCACTGCCGCTAGTAAGTTTTGCCTCTATTAGCTCATCATCATTCCTGATGTTAAGAGCTATGATGCCACCTACGCGAGGCTTTGAGTAGGCCATGAGCTTTGTCTTTTTAACGGTACCGTCTTTAGTTGCCATGATGATATATTGATCTTCCCTGAACTCTATTACCGGAAGTACGGCTGCGATTGTTTCACCCGAGGCCAGGTTTAATAAATTTACCAATGCTTTTCCTTTTGCAGTCGGGCCGGCTTCAGGAATCTCATGGACTTTAAGCCAGTAACATTTGCCGTGATTAGAAAAGAACAAGACGTAGTTGTGCTGGGAGGCGATAAAGAGAGTTTCAACAAAGTCCAGATCCTTAGTGGTCATTCCGGTCCGGCCTTTGCCGCCCCTTCTCTGACTCCTGTATATACTTAAGGAAGTAGTCTTTATATACCCTTCGTGGGTTATCGTAACCACCATGTCCTCATCAGCTATGAGATCTTCAATTGAAATTTCCTCAGAGCTGTCCAAAATTTCCGTTTTTCTCTCATCTCCATAACGGTCTTTTATTTCCGCAAGCTCATCGGTAACTATACCTAATATTAAGTGCTCTTTATCCAAGATATCTTTTAAGTGTTTTACTGTAGTGACAAGCTCTTTTCTCTCATCGAGAATCTTATCCCTTTCGAGTGCGGTTAGTCTCTGGAGACGCATATCCAAAATAGCCTGAGCCTGAATATCGCTTAGACCAAGCTTTTGCATAAGCCCGTCTTTTGCTACCTGCGGGCTATCGGACTTACGAATCAAGGCAATAACTTCATCCAGATGATCAAGAGCTATTTTAAGACCTTCTAATATATGGAGCCTTGCCTCAGCTTTCGCCAATTCAAATTGGGTGCGTCTTGTTACGACTTCTTTTCTATGTTCTAAAAAATGATTAATAATTTCTTTAAGCGGCATCACTCGCGGCTGGTTCCTTACAAGCGCAAGCATGATGATGCCAAAAGAAGTGTCCATCGGGGTATGCTTGTAGAGCTGGTTTAAAACAACCTCTGCAATCTCTCCGCGTTTGATATCAATAACGACTCTGATACCGTCTCTATCGGACTCATCCCTTATATCCGATATACCCTTTATCTTGTCATCCTTTACAAGATCTGCCATCCGTTCGATAAGCCTGGATTTATTAACCTGATAAGGTATCTCATTGACTATAATTACTTCCCTGTCGCCTTTTTTCTGTTTCTCAATTTTAGCCTTTGCTCTGAGCTTTATAATTCCCCGCCCAGTCTCATAGGCCTCTCTTATCGGATTTTTGCCGGTGATAAAACCCCCTGTTGGAAAATCCGGACCCGGCAGATGTGTCATTAATTCATCAAGTGTAATTAAAGGATTATTAGCTTGGGCTACAACGGCGTTTATTAATTCGGTTAAGTTATGAGGAGGAATATTTGTCGACATTCCTACTGCAATACCTGAAGATCCATTCAGTAGCAGATTGGGAATTTTTGAAGGAAGAACAAGAGGCTCATGCTCGCTGCCGTCATAATTCGGCGAGAAGTCAACGGTCTCTTTCTCGAGATCATCAAGCATCTCAGCAGCAATTCTATCAAGCCTGACTTCGGTGTATCTCATGGCGGCGGGGGGATCGCCGTCAACCGATCCGAAATTCCCCTGACCATCTACAAGGGTGTAGCGCATTGAGAAATCCTGAGCCATTCTGACGAGCGTGTCGTAAATTGCCGCGTCTCCATGGGGATGGTATTTACCCATCACATCACCAACGATCCTGGCGGACTTTTTATATGGTCTGTTCCACTGATTACCGACCTCATCCATGCCAAACAGAATTCGTCTGTGCACCGGTTTAAGCCCGTCTCTCACATCCGGCAGAGCACGGCCAACAATAACGCTCATCGAATAGGAGAGATAAGACTCCTTCATTTCATCATCAATATTAATAGGTATAATCTGAGACGGTGTTGTCATCTAGATGGAACCCTCCTAACTATCTATAAATATTGGTCATTAAGCTTATATGAGAGGATGCTAAGAGTCAATTTTTCAGCTGTTTCAGATATTCTTGTAATAATATTAGGTTAATGTACTAAAAGCGCTTGAATCAGGATAAAATACAAACTAACTCTTTTTCTGCAAAACTATGAAAAGAATACTCCGCAAAATCTCATTTTTTATACTAAAGATTTTACTTGTTATTTTAATTGTAACAACCGCATGGGTAGCGCTTTATAAATTCGTGAATCCGCCGATTACCCCCTTGATGCTCATACGCTTTTTTGATAAAGACAGCGGGCAGAGATTAATCAAAACCGACTGGAAAAATTATGATGATATTTCAAACTACATGAAGATGGCTGTAATCGCCTCAGAAGACCAGAAATTCCCGTTTCACAGTGGGTTCGATCTTCACTCAATCGAAGAGGCAATTGATGAGAAGCTTGAGGGTGAGCGCTTAAGGGGAGCAAGCACTATATCACAGCAGACTGCAAAAAATGTTTTCCTCTGGCCGTCACGGTCATGGACTAGAAAGGGCATAGAGGCATATTTTACTGTACTAATTGAGAAAATATGGGGCAAAAGGAGAATACTCGAGGTGTATTTGAACGTTATAGAGACAGGAAAGGGCATTTACGGAGTGGATGAAGCGGGAGAAGCTTATTTCGGAAGGTCCGCCAAGAACTTAGATATAGTAGATTCTGCTCTTATCGCAGCAATACTTCCCGACCCGAGAGTCATGTCTCCCAAAAACCCTTCAGAGCATATTCTGAGAAAAGAGAAATGGATTATCGAGCAGATAGGGAATCTTGGGGGAACCGGTTATTTAAAAAATATAAAGTAAACATCTTTTAATATTCATTGACATCAAAAGGCCTTGGGTGTAAAACAATAAGTAAATAGTTGTAAATGGGGAAAAAAGACAAATGGCTAAAGAAACAGTATTAATTACAGGCGCATCATCAGGAATAGGAATGGGACTGGCCAAGCTTTTTGCGGCTGACGGCTCTGACCTTGTACTCGTTGCCCGTAGGGAAGACAGGCTCAACGAGCTTGCTCAAGAACTCAAATCCGAGCATGGGATTGAAGTACACGTTCTCCCAAAAGATCTTTCAAAAAAGACCGCGCCTAAAGAAATCTTTACTCACCTTAATAAAGAGAAAATACAGATTGATGTTGTAGTGAATAACGCGGGTTTTGGCAACAAAGGCAGCATCGCAGAGCTCGACACCGATCTACAAGTGGACATGGTGCAGGTAAACGCAGCCGCTCTAACACACCTTACAAGCCTATTTTTGCCGGGAATAGTAGAAAGAGGATATGGCGGCATATTAAACGTGGGTTCTCTTGCGGGTTTTCAGCCCGGGCCCAATCTCGCTGTCTACTTTGCTACAAAAGCTTATGTGCTTTCATTTACAGAGGCTCTTGCAGAGGAAATTTCAAATCCGAATATCAAAATCTCCTGCCTGGCCCCGGGGCCTGTTAGAACCGAGTTTGGAGAAAAGTCCGACCTTGAAGACTCACTATTGTTTAAGGTGAGTTTAATGGATATGGAGCCTGTAGTGAAAGCGGGATATGAAGGGTTTAGGAAAGGGCAAACAATCGTTATCCCAGGAATTAAACAGCAAATCGTACCATTTTTAAATAGGTTTACACCAAGGTTGCTAGTAAGGAAAATAGCAAAAAAGCTAAACTCATAAACTCATCCGAAAAAGGACTTTAGATTGCTGATTATATTATCAGAGCTGTCTATTATCCGTGTACAGTCAGGCAGTGATTTCAAGAAGAATTTTCCGTAAAATTTACTTATCACTCTTTTATCCAAAACCAGTACGGCCCCCTTATCGGTCTTTGTCCTAATCAGTCGGCCGAACCCCTGTTTAAACTTTAGAACTGCAACAGGAACACTATAATCCATAAATGAATTAAGCCCCTGGCTTTCTATGTACTCGACCCTGGCTTCGATAATAGGCTCGGTAGGAACTCTAAAGGGAAGCCTAGCAATAATTACCAATTTCAAAGCATCCCCCGGAACATCAACCCCCTCCCAGAAACTGTCGGTTGCAAAGAGAACTGAGTTATCTTCAATTCTAAATTTATCAAGCAGCCTACCCCTGGGAAATGCTCCCTGCTTTAATGTCAGTATTCCCTCCGACTCCAACTCTCCGTAGATATTCTTATAAACAGTTTCAAGTAAAGTATATGACGTAAACAGTATAAGTGCGTTCCCATTTGAAGCTTTTACAGCTTTTGTAATTAAATCTGAGATTGCATCAGCGAAGCCTACATTGCCAGGCTCGGGAATGTCGTTGGGTATGGTCAAAAGAAGCTGTTCCTCATAATTAAAAGGTGAAGGAAGTATTAGCTCGTCAACCCTCTGTTCATCTTCTAGTCCTAGGGCTGATTTTAGGAAACCAAAGTTTTGATTCACAGCCATTGTAGCTGAGGTCATTACCACAGTATCGCACTTTGAGTAGAGCCTGTCTTTAAGAGTCGGGGAAATATCAAGTGGAGATAGACCTAGACCTGAGAGTATCCCACCGCGCCCCATCCTACCCTCTACCCATCTTACAAAGCCATCGTCCTCAGTGCTTAGGAACGTACTAATAACATCAGAGTAATAATCAAGCTTATTCCCAACCCCTTTAAACTCTACTATTAGCTTTGCAATATCACTCTCTACTTCGTAGTCAATAAGAATATCTGTTATTGCTTTAATCTCCTCATGGAGTTCCTTAAGCCTGATTCTCAATATAGAGAATTTTTTATCAATATTATCCCAGCCTTCTCTGCCTGTAATTTCTTCTGTAATACGGAGATTGATTTCTTCCTTGCCGCCCTCTTTTTCCTGAGTTATGGGAAGACAAAAGTTATAAAGCGCATCGAATGAATCACTTGTGTACTGGTCAACTGTATCGACTTTGCTGGATAGCAGATCTTCTACTTTTCTTAACAGGTCATTCACAATCCCTTTCCTGTACATTTTGACAAGCTTAGTTGCAAGGGATGCCGTATAATATATGAGTCCCTTCCCCTGCCCCCCTTTACTCTTACGCTTAAGCCTTCTCAATACTCTTATAATTCCGAACTTCGTAGCCCTCATACCAAAGTGTGACGTGGCTGCGTCATTGAGATGATGAGCCTCATCAAAAATGACTCTTTTAAAAGGTGGCAAAATCCCGGCATCGCTGCTCTCTGACGCGCTCTTGATAGCAAGATCGGAAAAAAGGAGGTGGTGATTCACGACTAACAACTGAGAAGAAGCCACTTCCCTTCTTGATTTATAAAAAAAACACCTTGAGTAATAAGGGCATCTGGCTCTAAGACAGCTGTCACTCTCGGCAGAAACCTTATCCCAGGCACTGTCAGGGGGGGTAAAACTAAGATCAGAAAGGGAGCCGTCGTCGGTAACTTTAGCCCAGTCTAATATGTCATTAATTGGGTCAACTTCATCGTCATCCGCCATCTCAAAGAGACCTTCCTGTATTGTTTCCGTTCGTAGGAGACAGAGATAATTTCTCATACCTTTAACTAAGGAGTAATTAAAATCATCCTCAAATGCATTGTATAGAAGGGGGATGTCTTTATCTATTAGCTGCTCCTGAAGATTAATCGTGTTTGTAGATATAACGACCCTTTCCTCGTTCTTCAAGGCCCAGGAAACAGCGGGGATTAAATAAGAAAGTGTTTTTCCGGTTCCCGTTCCAGCCTCGATTAGCGAGATTAAATTATCATTGAAAGATGAAGTAACGGATTCAAGCATTTGGAGCTGTTCATCCCTGAGCTCATAGTTATCTCCCATAACTTCTGCAACTCGTCCCTCAGGAAGAAGTGCTTTCTTAGTTTCCTCAATATCGAGCGGCTCGATCTCCTTTTCAAGGAAGGGCTCAACAACCACATATACCTGAGAAGCGTTATTGTTGATGATTAAAAAACCAACCCCCTGGTTACCAAAAACCGAGGCTATCTGTATATCCTGGTCTGAAGGCGTCAAAGTGCCCGAAGGATGATTATGAATAACTACATCTCCCGGTTTTGCCGACTCTATCACAGCCGGGACCGAGTAATCATTGCCCCTCGCAACAACCCTAACCTCTTCAAGTACATATCGTTCGGAAAAAGTGCCGACAAAAAACACCTCGTTTCCCGACGCTTCTTCAATAACACTTTTTATAGTTGATTTAACACTCTCAGAGAAAAAATCTTTTTGCACGGGGAGAAGTCTACATTATTTAATAAAGTTTCACAGATGGCTTATCTCAGCACTTATTGCCTTAACATATCAGGTTTGGTAGTTTATCTGAGTGAAAAGCCGGGAGGGATGGCCGAGCGGACGAAGGCGCTGGTCTCGAAAACCAGTAGAGTCGCAAGATTCTCGTGGGTTCGAATCCCACTCCCTCCGCCAGGAATTATCTTGGCTTGCTTATAGCAAGAGAATAAGTAGTCACACAAATAAAAATGGCTGGATAAACGCAGTATTCAAATGAACTCGACAGAAATATTTCAGCCACGGGTAATTTGATCGGTTATAATATAATTAGTTTATAGTATTAGGGATTAGACAAACCTAGAGAGGATAAAATGAATAAGTTGTCTCTGGCTTTAGTATTAACCGCTGTAATCGTCTTATGTCCAGTATTATCTATTGATTCTTCAGCCGATCAGAGCTTCAAATCAATTAAATCCGAAGGGCTGAACGGCAGCGCCAAATTAAATTCAAACCTAAAGGGAATAATAAACAAAATAACTAAAATGGGGGCAACCAGGGGAGATGCTCAAAGTTTAAAACTCAGCAATCTATCAAACCCATTAATAAAAGTAGATGACAACGGTAACGTTGAAGTTTTTATTTACTGTAATGAAGTTAGTGACGGGAATCTTGAGCAACTGCTGGATCTGGGCCTAATTGTGGAAGATTTAAACGAAGATCATAAGATTATTCAGGGCTGGCTTCCGTATGAAAATTTAGAACACGCCTCAGAGATGGGATTTGTAGTTAAAGTTACCCCTCCAAGCTACGCGCATAGACGCGCTGGTTCAGTGACAACTGAAGGTGATGGAGTTATGAATTCTGACGATGCCAGGAACATATTAGGTGTGGACGGGTCAGGAATAAAGATTGGAGTTATTTCAGACGGCGTGGACAGCATAGCCGCATCTCAGGCAACAGGGGATCTACCCGGCTTTATCGATATCGGAGACCCTGGAGATGTTGGTAAAGACGAGGGCACGGCAATGCTGGAAATCGTTCACGACGTAGCCCCAGGCGCAGACCTTGCGTTTCATACCGCGTTTCCAACAAGTGTGCAGTTTCTCAATGCGATTAACTTTTTTATGAATAATGGCGTGGACATAATAGTAGATGACGTAGGGTTTTTAACACAACCTTACTTCCAAGACGGAGAACTAGCGCAAGCGGCTCAAAACGCAGTAGATAGCGGAATTATTTTTGTTTCAGCCGCAGGAAACGACGCTGACAAGCACTATCAAGCATTTTATGTTGATGACGGAGGATTCGATCCTGATGACGACCTGCACAATTTCGGAGCGGCGGCGGGCGGGAGCACCGAAGTGGGGTTGACAATTCAAATTCCAGGGGGAGGAAGAGCTGTAGTTTTTCTACAGTGGAGCGACCCTTTTGGTGGTTCCTCTAATGATTATGATCTATTTTTAGTGGATAGTTTTACCGGTGAAATTTTGGATTCGGGAACGGCCGTTCAAAACGGTAATGACGATCCATTTGAATTTGCAATCGTGGAGAATGCAGGTTTCAGCTCGGCGTTTGTAGAAATAATAATAAGTAAATTCTCAGGCACCGCACAAACGCTGGAAATCCACTTTAATGGAAACGAAATTCTTACAGAATTCATTGTTCCCGAAGATAGTATTTTCGGACATCCTGCAGCCCCTGGTGTTTTAGCAGTCGCTGCTTTTGACTGGCAGACCCCGAACAAGATTGAATTTTTTAGCTCTGAGGGCCCATCATCAATAATTTCACCTTCTAATGCTTCCGTGTCCACAAGAGCTGCTATACCGGAGTTAAGAGACAAACCTGAAATCGCTGGCCCTGACGGTGTATCCACAACAGTTCCCGGCTTCACTACCTTTTTCGGAACTTCCGCGGCCGCCCCTCATGTAGCCGCTGTAGCAGCGCTTGTACTTGAAGCTCTGGAATCTGCCGAGACCAGCTCGTCGTCAGCAGACCCTACAGTCGCTACCAGAAATGTTCAAACTGTAACCAATGCTCTGACCAGCACGGCTGTCGATTTAGGCGCACCCGGCTTTGATACCATATCGGGTTTTGGTAGAGTCGATGCTTTTGCCGCAGTTCAATCAGTATCCGCCGGTCCATCACCAACACCAACACAGACTCCGACTGCAACCCCAACGCCAAGTGCTACTCCAACTGCTACTCCAACTCCAACACCCACTCCACCTCAAACAAATCCACCCGGTACTGGTGTAGGGAATGGAGGTAACTCAAACGGTGGTTGTGCTATCGCCGGGAACCCGGTTCAGTTGGGCACAGCGGTGGCTAATTTGTTAATTCCTTTAGTTCCTGTAGCATTTGCATTTGCGCTCAGAGCTACAAGAAGAAGAAAATAATATAATATGAAGTTATTAATAATCGGACTTGATTGTGCCGATCCCAAACTCGTATTCGGTTGGAAAGATGAGCATTCACAAGTATTAATCCACTGTGGTCATTGGCCTTATTTTCACTGTTAATAGCCATACTGATGCTACTGATTTTCAGATACATCTCCAACCAAAAAGAGATTAAAGAAACAAAAAGTAAAATCAGGGCATATATATATGAGCTAAGGCTCTTCAAAGATGAGCTAGGACTAGTACTATCAGCACAAAAAAACATCCTCATTCAAAACTTAAAGTATATTAAGTACGCACTCAAGCCCATGATCTTTATGATCATACCTATGGCCCTTAATCTAATTCAACTCGATAGCTGGTACGGGGCACAGGCCACTAAGCCCCGAAGAATCGACAATCGTATCTATAACACTTTCTGAGGATGGCAAAATGCCAGAAAACATATCTATTGAATCAGATAAACGGATTACAGTTGAAACACCGCCTCTAAGGATTGCTCAAGAGAATCAAGTAGATTGGAGAATTTAAGCCAATGAACCGGGAGAACACGATCTGGTATTTAATGTATCTAACCAGGAATTTCAAAAGAAGGTTATTGTCGTAGACACCTGATTCATACGTATATCACCCACAGTATCAACTCCTAGTTTTTGGAGTAATTTACTGAATCCGGGACAGAAACCACTGGCGAAAGGAAGCATTGTGAAAGAAATTAGCATCGATTATAAGCGGAACTCCATAAGTGTATATAAATGGAAAGTAGATTGGCTTGTGATCATCTTTGTACTATCAATAATCTTTGCCTTTGGTCTTAAGGATCTATTTAAGGTTGAAATGTAAACTGGAAGAATAAGAGGCTGTTAGCTGGAATTATTATTATGAAACCAGGTTAAGTGTGATGCCTCTCTTTTCAAGACTAGCAGCTACTACTTTGATCTTAACCTTTTGCCCAATATCAAACCATCTCTTTCTCCAATTAGGAACACTGTCTTTAGGAATAAGCCCTTCCACAAACATCTCTTTAATTTCCACAAACATACCGAAAGGCAGCACGCTTATTACGATTCCTTCAAACTCCTCTCCAATATAGGGTTTCATCAATTGTGTTCTCTCTAAACTCATCGCCTCCCGCTCAACCAAATTGGCCAGCCTCTCTTTCTTAGAAGAATGCTCGGATATCCATTCAACTGTTTTTTCATCATATGGGGGCGATTTCTTTGATATAAGGGAGTTTAATATCCTATGGACGATTAAATCCGGATAACGTCTAATTGGAGAAGTAAAATGTGTATAATGAATGAGAGCAAGGCCAAAATGCTCTTCATCAAGAGCTGAATAATAAGCCCTCTTTAAAGAACGAAGAATTAACATGTTAACCGGAACTTCCTCATTCTTACCCTTGGACTGATTAATTATCCGCTGTAAATCTAGCGTATCTATATCATCACTTGCTGAAAGCATATAGCCTAGCTTTTTAAGACCCTCTTTGAGCTTTACTAGAGAATCCGGATCGGGCGTTTCATGAATTCGATAAATGGATGGCACCTTAGAATCACATAAATAACTTGCAACCGCTACATTAGCTGCAATCATAAATTCCTCAATCACCTCATGTGCAAAGTTTCTCTTTGACTTAATAACATCCACTACTCTTCCCAGCTCGTCTCTAACAAGGTTTGGCTCGGGAATGTCAAAGTCTAGTTTGCCGCTTTTGATTCTATGCTTCCTAATCTTCTCATATAGCTCCTTCATAATCTTTAGAACCGGAAGAATCTGCTTTTGTCCCTCGGGTATCCGTCCTTTTTTAGAAAGATTCTCAGATACTTCCGTATAAGTAAGCCGAGCGGAACTATTAATTATGCTATTGTATATCTTAAAACCCACCATCTCCCCTTTCTGATTAAAATCCATTTCAGCTGTTTTAGTCAAGCGGTCTTCATAGGGGACAAGGCTACATAGATGGTTAGAAAGTTTCTCCGGCAGCATGGGAATAACTCTGCCGGGAAGATAAACGCTGGTTCCTCTACTTAAAGCCTCATTATCAATAGCGTTACCCATTTTCGCATAATATGACACGTCCGCAATGCATACCCAGAGTTTATACCCGCCTCGGGTTCTTTGTATTCCAACCGCATCATCAAAATCCTTGGCATCCTCACCGTCAATAGTGAATATAGTATCTTTTCTTAAGTCTATTCTTCCTTTAACTTCATTATCAGGAATCTGCTCAGATATCTTATTTAGCTCTCCGATTATGTCTGCAGGAAATTCATTCGACAAGTCATACTCGACCAACAAACCCTTTTTTTCGGTATCCAGATCACCCGCTTTACCTAAAACTTCTACCACTCTACCTCTTAAACGACCGCTGCTTGAAATTTTATTGTACAGCTCGGCTACGACAAGAGAGTGATTCCTAAGCTGCTTTATTTCATTGGGCTGTAAAATTATGTGGGGGATTAATCCGTCTCGCGGAATAACTTTTCCTGTTTTTCCCGTCCTCACAAACTCTCCAATAATCTTTCCATCATTTATGACACCCTTAAGCTTGACACTTGAAGAGGTTGCCCTGGGCTTATCTACATTATCGTTTATTTTTGAACTTACTTTCTTATGTTCAGCAACAGCGTATTTCCCTCCGTCGCCCCTGGTTAATTTCCCCTGCCCTATCATCTTTCGTAGTATCTTTTTTAATACAGGTCTTTCTTCTTTGGACATACCGAGCCTATTTAATATCTCTTTAGATCTCATAGGACGGCCATTTGAGCTCTTTAACAACTTTAATATTTCTTTTGGTTTGGGAGTTGTCATAAATTAGTCATGGAAGAAAATAATCTACCATTTAGGATGAATTATAAAGATCGGCAACAAAAACTTACTTTTCTTAAGTCTACATTCATTACAACCCAAGTTCAATCAACAGTTTAATATTCAATATAGATACCGAATTTTATTATCGTACCGTCAGAATTTGAATATCGTCTCTTATTCAGATAAAATTCTTTTGCTTATTAATAAGATGTATCTTATTAGGAGGAACAAACTAAGTGCTTAAGAAAAATATTCCGGGCGCAATATTAATTTGCCTTATTTTATTCACTTTTGTCGGTATCGGTTTTTATTTGGGAATATCGATAAACTGGGAGGCTTATTTTAAAATTCTCGCTATAGTTGCAGTTATTGCTTTTATCATTTCAGCAATTATCAATACCGTGCCTTCCGGAAACTCTAAGAAGTAAGGCTTTATCCCCAGCCAATATAACACTAGGGCGTTATTATTAGTTTGCTGTCCGCTTGCGCCGGGGCTTCTTCCTCAGGATGATACCTCATTATATGAATTAGATAACTCTTTGGGTTAGAATCGTTTCCCATATAGAACTTAGCTTCATTTAGAAACTCCTCAATAACCAAAATACCAAAATCAAGCGTAATCCTATTTGGACCAAGGTCCGGATTATCTTTAAATTCACTTACTATTCTAAGCACATGATTTGAGATTTCATCAGCATAGTGATTACCGCTCTGGTGCTGGTATAAAAGACCCTTCTTTTCTGTCTCAAGAGTCTTTTTCGCCATGTCCAATCCGGAAACTAAATCCCTATTTGTCAAACTCTTATCTGCCCTGAATATGCTTACAAAACCCTTCTCTAAATGGGCAAAGAGTTCGGGATTATGTTTGTATAGCTCTGCTTTACGAACATAACTTTTAGCCCCTTCTTTCTTAATTCTCTGATGCATCATCTTTTGCTGATGATGTTTCAGGCCCTCAACATAATAGGGACAGTCCAGAGGACAGTTAATCTCCACCCCCCTTTTCTCACCACAACAAACAGTGCAAATTGAGGTTCTTTTTGCGGGACAATACCTCTTGGGTTTTCTTTTTTCACACAATATACATTTCATAATAAACCTTTATATGACTCTACTCAGCCTCTACAATTTTGACAGATAATTTCTCCCCTAAGAGATCAAGCTCGGAAACTATGATATCACTCTCTGCTTTTTGATCAAGCGAAAAACACTATAACCTAGTGTATGCAGTTTAATTAGTATATGGAATTTTTAGCTTATTCTCTTGGTATTTATAGTTGAGAGCCCTAATAATCGAAGAGAAAACAACTTCAAATCTAATAGGTAAATGTAGCAAGACCCATTGTAGACTATGGTTTTCTCAGAGCAAGACCCATTGCTATGTTCATTTTAGGGGAGATGTCTTCAATATACTCCGGATCAAAAGCCTCTTCACTATAAGCTATCTTTCTAAAAGGATTAAGAATACCTACATAACATTCAGTAATCTCAGAAAGAGCATCCTTCATACCTGGAATACTTGATGAGCCTCCTCCGATCATGATACGTTTCACCTTTTCATTACAATGGGCAGAAGAAAAGAAATCAAGAGTTCTATTTATCTCAGAACATATTAAGTCTATAAAATTATTGGCAAATAGCTTAAGTCCAGGGTCAGTTAACCCTACCCTTTGAGTATGCTTAACTTCCTCAGCCTCTTCATAGGTTAAGTCCATCTCCGCCATTATCAAATGAGTATAGAGATTTCCCCCCACGGGCAGGTCTCTTGCGAATACTGACTCTCCATTCTCTATTATATTAATATTAGTCACCGACGCGCCTATATTAACTAAAGCCAAAAGGCCTTCTGATTCCGGATAATTCACTTCATACATGCTCTCAAGCGAAAACACATCCAAATCAACAATAACGGGGTTTAAGCCCACATCAGTAACTATTGAGATATAATCTTTCGTTGCATTCTTATTTGCGGCCACTATTAAAACATCGATATTATCCTGTGCGCTTTTTCCCGGGAGAACCTGGTAATCATAGTTAATCTCTTTGATTCTTTGGGATATAGATTGCTCGAGCTCCCAGGTAATAGACTTTTTTAATTCCGCATTCGACATTTTAGGCAAACTTACTCTTTTGATCAACACTGGGTCGCCTGAGATTGAAATCGCCGCATCATCAGTTTCAATTTCAAGATCATTGATTAATGTAGAAAGGATATGAGAAATAGCTTCAGACTTAGCTATAGTCTTATTGACTATTGAGCCCGGAGGAAGCGGCGTTTCTCCAATACTCCTTAGTTGATAAGCATTTCCATACTGTTCAAGCTCAACAAGCTTAATAGAGCTTGAGCCTATATCTATGCCCAGAACCCCGCCTTTACCTAATAACAACCTTTGCTCCTCTCTTAACTTACCAATTTAACCGATACTGATTCCAGATTGCAGCTTATCCTTCCACGCAATATATACTTAAGTATATCTGGTGTTGAGTAGTAATCTTTAATTTTTATGCATTTATATAGTCCCTTTTACATAAGGCACCTTACTTTGGAGAAAAAGTGGGAAAAGCGATCAACGACAAGTATCAATTAGATAATATGGGTACATTAAGGAAGAAGGGCTAGGAACAAAGATGGCTACTCAAGAGGATCTTCATAATAGATTTCCACATCTTTTGAGAACACCCTCTTAGGGTCTGAGTCGACCGATACGTTGAAAAATACTCTTTCCGTGGGGTAAAGCAAATCACCGCTCCCCTCTTCGAATAAAGATGTGGAATTAGCCTCAATGATATTTCCGTTTTCATCTTTGAGGACAATTACGACATAAACCGATTGCACCGGGTTATCTCCTGTATTTATCACAGCGCCGTTAAATTCTAGGGCACCTTCACTATTTAGGCTTTCCAATATAGGGCCATCTAATGCAACAGCTCCATTATCTTGAGGAGAATCGCATCCCCAGGCTAAGAATAGCACTGTAATTAAAAGAAGAATATATTTCTTCATCCTTTTCTCTTGTCCGCTAAATCTGAGATTGAAATTACGTTTTTGTCAGCCTCTTGGACCTTTTTCTTATTGTCATCGGGTTCAATTTCAGTCTGATGGTCTTCAATAATATCTCCCAACACCTTATGCATAATTTTAAGGGCACCGATTGAATGCTCTTTAAGATATCCCTTCTCAAAAACAACCTCTCTTTTTCTTCTCATTAGAAGATAAAAGATAAAAGCTTGGTTATTTAAAACAATTAACATAGCGGCATATAACAGGTAGTTATCCGCAAAAACTTTCTTCAATATAGCTCTCGTATCAGAATCAATTTTCACTATACCTGCGTAATCGCTTTGATTACTTCCTGCAAAGGGTACTAATACTGATATCATACCGTTAGAATCTTTTACGGAATACCCTCTTTCTAAATCATAATCACTAGTTAATAGTCCTTCTTTATCAAATTGCACACTGAAAAATTTAGGGGATATCTCAAACGTATTGAATAACTTTTTCCTGCCGAGGCGCTTATCAAGGAATAGGTAAAAGTCACCGCTAGTAGGCTCTATCCCTTCTTCTGAATAGAAATCTATTGCAAGATCTCCTATAGTCTCAGAGACGGCTCTCGTCTTGCTCACGAATTCTGATTTTGCCCTGTTAAACTGAAAAAGGAACACCAATCCGATGAGAGCAAGAATACAGATCTCTATACCAATTGCTTTAAAGATAAATGAAAGATTGTTTGTTAAGCGCATTTTTTCATGAACTCTTCAAGTATCTCCTGAACTCCCTGGTCTTTTGTATGTCTAAGAAGCATAAATATCATTCCCCCAAAATCACGCCTCATATCACTATCCAAACTTCTATAAAGGTTAATTAAAGCCTTCTCCGAATCTGTAAGGACTTCAAAGCTTTCCTGCTCAATTTCTTCTTTCTCCATAAACCTCTTAAGACGCTCTTTCCGGGCAACACTCCACAACTCGTCAATCTCTAGGTCTAAAATGACAGCCATTTGCTGGCATCTCTCAATAGATGGGGCATCCACCTTCCCTGTCTCAAGTTGGTGTACAAATACACTCGATACTTCAAGATTACGAGCAAGCTCTTCTTGGGTAATATTCCTCTGCTTTCTTTTACTCTTTAAATAATCACCGAACTTCATTATTAATACCTCCAAATATTTGGATTCTCCAACCCCACAGTAACTCATGTACCCACAGTAAGTTTACATCATAAATCAACTAAATAGCAAGACTATTTGGTTGAAAATTATAATAATTTCAAGAACTAAAATCAATTATTCAGAGGATTTCTTAGCACGGAAACACAGCCTGTAAAGAACAGGGAATTTTGTGAGAGAACCAACAAGAGGTGTTATTTAAATTAACATGCCCGGAGACGGAATCGAACCGCCGACACGAGGATTTTCAATCCTCTGCTCTACCGACTGAGCTATCCGGGCATACTAAATTTATAAAAAAGTTCGGTCATTGTTAATAAGATGTTGCGGGTTAATCTAAAAAGCGTTGTT
>Ga0209013_10000263_pt1 | contig 45312 bp, 41 predicted proteins | sample Cruoilmetagenom2_FD_187291 | JGI IMG/M metagenome (GOLD analysis project Ga0209013, IMG submission 187291) | Oil polluted marine microbial communities from Coal Oil Point, Santa Barbara, California, USA - Sample 2 (SPAdes) (version 2) | ecosystem: Environmental > Aquatic > Marine > Oil seeps ...
AAGCGCAGCTTCAGCGCTACATCGCCGAGGCCGTGGTGGTCTCGGGTAATAGCCCGGTGCTGCTCGACTCTTATTTGCGCGACGCCATCGAAGTGGACGTCGACGCACTCGCCGACGGCAAAGACGTGTTCGTGTGCGGGATCATGGAACATATCGAAGAAGCCGGCGTGCATTCCGGCGACAGCGCCTGCTCGCTGCCGCCGCACTCCTTGAAGCCGGAGATCGTCGCCGACCTGGAACGTCAGGCGGTGGAGCTGGCCCGCGCGCTAAACGTGGTCGGCCTGATGAACGTGCAGTTCGCCATCCAGCATGACGACATCTACATTCTCGAAGTGAACCCGCGCGCCTCGCGCACCGTACCGTTTGTGGCCAAGGTGGTCGGGCTTCCTATTGCTGGCCTCGCCTCGGAGGTCATGGCGGGCAAGCCGATCGCCTCATTCGGGCTGGAGAGCCCGACGTTCGAGCATATCGCGGTGAAGGAAGCCGTGTTTCCGTTCGCGCGCTTCCCCGGCGTCGATCCGATTCTGGGGCCAGAAATGCGCTCCACCGGCGAGGTCATGGGCATCGACCGGGATTACGCGGTCGCCTTCGCCAAGAGCCAGCTCGGTGGCGGCGCCAAGCTGCCGCTCTCCGGCACGGTGTTCGTCTCGGTCAAGGACACCGACAAGGACCGGCTCCTTAGCCCCATGCGGACCATGGTGGAGATGGGCTTCCGCATCGTCGCCACGCGCGGCACGAAGCGGCATCTCGACGCGCATGGCATCCCTTGCGAGCGGGTCAACAAGGTGCTGGAGGGGCGCCCGCATATCGTCGACGCCATCACCAATGGCCAGATCGACATCGTGTTCAACACCACCGAGGGCGCCAAGGCCCTGGCCGACTCCATGTCGATCCGGCGCTCGGCCTTGCTCAACCACATTCCCTACTATACAACCCTCGCTGGCGCGCTGGCCGTGACCGAGGCCATTAAGGCACTCAGGGAAGGCAGCCTGACCGTCGCTCCCCTGCAGAGCTATGTCGGCCAAGGCCCCAAAAAGGGTCTCGCCGAGACAGCCTAGGCGCAGACGGTCAAAATCAACCGATTGTTGACTTGGGCGGGTCTATTCCTTGACAGTATTCAAGGGGCCTCCCTTAGGAGCTTTGACTGATATGGATAAGGTGCCGATGACCGCGGAGGGCTATGCCGCCCTCGAGATCGAGATCAAGACGCTCAAGACCGTTGAGCGGCCGCGTATCATCAAATTGATTGCCGAGGCTCGCTCTCATGGCGACCTCTCGGAAAACGCCGAATACCACGCCGCCAAGGAGCTGCAGGGCATCACCGAGGCCCGCATAGCCGACCTTGAGGACAAGCTGTCGCGCGCCGATATCATCGACGTGTCCAAGCTCAAGGGCGATCAGGTTATGTTCGGCGCGACTGTCACGCTGGTCGACGAGGACACCGACGAGAAGGTCAAGTACCGCATCGTCGGGGAGGTCGAGGCCGACGTGAAAGAGGGCCGGATCTCCATCACCTCGCCGATCGCGCGGGCGCTTCTCGGCAAGCGCAAGAAGGACGTGGTCGAAGTGTCGACGCCCGGCGGCGGCAAGTCCTACGAGATCATGCGGGTCGCGTTCAAATAGACCTGCCTGCCAAAAACTGAATCGTTTCTCTAGGTTACGGCGCTCTTCAGCCTCGTTCGCAAGCCAGCCGCGGCACCTCTGAGCCCCGGATTGTCGGCCACCACCACATAGACCGGGATCGGCGCGACGAACGGCGTCATACGACCCTTGCGCTCGAAGGCTTCCCGGAAATCGTCTTGCTGGAGACGAGACAGCATTTTCGGCGCGATACCGCCGCCGAGATAGGCACCCCCGCGCGCGCCAAATACCAGCGCCATGTCGCCCGCGAACCGGCCAAGCCAGCTGACGAAGAAATCGAGTGCCTCCTCGGCCATCTCGTCCTCGCCGGAGATTGCCAAATGTTCGATTTCCGCCGGCGATAGGGGCGAATCGCCGAAGCCGCGCGAGGCGGCGATGGCTTGGTAAAGCTCGGCGAGCCCAGGCCCGGACAGCGCGCGCTCCACGGATAGGCGCACAAGGCCTTTGCGCATGCGCTCGATCAGGGCGAGCTCGCGCTCGTTCTCGGCGGCAAGCGTGACGTGACCTCCTTCGCCCGCCACCGCGACCCAGCCGCTGGCCGACCAGACGAGACCGGCGACGCCGAGCCCTGTGCCCGGACCCAGCACGACTTTTGGGGCATGCTCGACGGGCTCGGTGCCGCCGAGCTGATGGCGCTCTTCGGGCGCGAGAACCGGCACGCAATAGGCTTGCGCCTCGAAATCGTTGAAGACATGCGCCGTCTTCAGCCCTGCGTCCTTCGCCAAGCTGCTCTGGGAGAAGGTCCACGCGGCGTTGGTGAGCTTGACCGTGTCGTCCAGCAATGGCCCCGCCACCGCGATGCCTGCATGCTCGATCTTCTGGTCCACGCCCTTGAGATAGTCGCGGATTGCGTCCGCCAACGTCGAGTGCGATGCGGTCGGCGAGCCGCCCACATGGCTCAAGGCGAGCGTTGCCAGATCGGCGATGGCGAACCGCGCATTGGTGCCGCCAATGTCGCCGACGAGCGCGTGCGACGGAATTTTGCTTGCCTCACTCATGGTCCGCAAACCCCCGGTGCGAATTGACCATGGACATGGTGGTACCCCATTTTTGGCCCCCCTGCGAGTGTTGCCCGCTTGCGTCACTCTGACCGTTCAACCGGCTTTCGCTCCCCCGGGCTCCTGGCTATTATTGAGGCATGGAGTTGGGGGACTTCCATCGGTATCGCCGCTTGGCGAGCGCTTTCGCGCTTCTCGGCGTTCTGCTTTATACGGCGCTCGTTCCGGGGCACGTGATATCGCAGGCGACGGCGTTCCTGCTTGCCGACGAGTTCGGCACAGCGCTGGAAATGTCCTGCCACGAAGGCATGGAGGTGGGCAGCTCTGCCCCCGGCGAGCCTTCGGTTCCTCAGAAGAAATGCCCGTTCTGTAAGGGCTATGCGCCCTTCATGACCGCCCTTGCCGGCATGAGCGACGCCGGCACGATCGATGCCGAACGGACCACGCTGCAATTCGTCGTTGCCGACGACCAGGCGGTGCAGCGCATGTCCCGGCGCCCGCATAACCGGGGACCACCTCTCGAACTCTGATGTTTTCGATGTCCGTCCGCGGGGGCCGCACGCTTGAGACTTGCGTTTGGCGTGCCGTGGTTGGATCGATCCAACACGCAGGGAGTTCGACAAATGTTTTGTATATCATCCGCACCAAGGCGGTTGCTGCCGGCCTTGGCCACCGCAGCCATCGTCCAGGCATTTGCCTTCGGCGCGGCTGCAGACAGCACACAAGCCACCGGCGCCGCTAGCGAAGGCAATCCCACGCCCGGCAGCTTCGACATCTTGTTTGCCGACGGCGAAGCGAAGCGCGCGCCGCGCGCCGACGGCCACGGGCCAATCGGCGTCATGGGCGATCACCGCCACCACGAAGGCGACCTGATGCTTTCCTACCGCTACATGCGGATGCAGATGGAAGGCAATCTCATCGGCGACAAGAGCGTTTCGCCGGACACCATTGTCACGACCGTACCCAACCGCTTCTTCGGCCGGCCCATGCAGCCGCCGACCTTGCGCGTGGTGCCGACGGAAATGACCATGGACATGAGCATGTTCGGCGCCATGTACGGCCTCACCGACCGTGTCACGCTGACGGCGATGCTGCCGCTCACCGACAAGGAGATGAGTCACATCACCTATAGAGGCCCGATGGGCACGACGCGTCTCGGCACGTTCACCACCGACAGCGAAGGCATCGGCGATTTCGTGTTCGGCGGCCTCGTCGGGCTCTACGACTCCAAGTCGGCGGAGGGCGAACAGCATTTGAACCTCATTCTGAACGTGAGCGCGCCGACGGGCTCGATCACGGAGGACGGCCGGGTCCTCACTCCGATGGGCGGCACGCCTCTGGTGCGCCTGCCCTATGCCATGCAGCTCGGCTCGGGCACGTGGGATTTCCTGCCTGGCGTCACCTACACGGCGCGGCGCCGCAATCTGTCGTTCGGTGCGCAGTATCGGGGCAATTTCCGCCTCGAAGACGAGAACAGCGAAGGCTACGCGCTTGGCGATTTGCATCAGGCAACAGGCTGGGCAGCGTTTGAGTGGGTCCCTTGGGTCAGCAACTCGGTGCGTCTCGCCTACCAAACCCAAGGTGACATCAGCGGGATCGATACGAACATTGTCGCGCCGGTGCAGACGGCCAATCCAGACTTCTACGGCGGGGACCGGCTGGACCTCTTGTTCGGCGTCAATCTGGTCGGCCAGAGCGGCGCTGTTTGCGGGCATCGGCTCGCGGCCGAGTTCGGCTTCCCCGTCCACCAGGACCTGAACGGCCCGCAGATGGAGACGGATTATACGTTCACGCTCGGCTGGCAGAAGGCGCTCGGCGACTGCTGACGGCAGACAAGCAAATGTTGCGGCAGGCCCTGACTCAGAAGTCAGGAGCTCTGCCGCAACAGACCTTTCGGCTGCGCGTCCTTTAGAGGGCGCAAGCCAACGCCTTTGACCAACGCATAGATGACCGGGATTACGATCAGCGTCAGCGCTGTCGACGACACCATGCCGCCGATCATCGGCACGGCGATACGCTGCATCACTTCCGCGCCCGTGCCATGCGCCCACATGATGGGCAAGAGCCCCGCCATGATCGCGGTCACCGTCATGATCTTGGGCCGCACGCGCCCGACCGCACCGGCCATGATGGCCGCGTGCAGGTCGCCGGCACTGAGTGTGTGGCCTTCGCTCTCCCGCTCGCGCCTGCGCTCTTTGAGCGCGTTGTCGAGGTAGATCAGCATGACGACGCCGGTCTCGGCCGCAACGCCAGCCAGCGCGATGAAGCCCGTGACAGCAGCGACTGAGAAGTTGAAGTCCAGCCACCACATGAGCCACAGCCCCCCGACCGCCGCGAATGGCACCGACAGCAGGACGATGAGCGTCTCCGTCAGTCGCCGGAAGTTTAGATAGAGCAGCACGAAGATGATGAGCACTGTCAGCGGCACGACGATCTGAAGCCTCTTCTTGGCGCGCTCCAGATATTCGAACTGACCGCTCCAGGTGACGTAATAGCCGGGCGGAAAGTCGACTTGTGCCGCGACGGCCTTTTGTGCATCGGCGACATAGTTGCCGATGTCGCGATCCCTGAAATCCACAAAGATATAGAGCGCGAGCTGTGCGTTTTCCGTCCGGATCATGGACGGCCCTTGCGCCAGGCTGATCGTCGCCACCTCGCTCAAGGGCACCGTGCCGCCGGCGGGCGTCGGAATAAGCACCTCGCTGGCAATGGCTTGCGGATTGTCACGGTAGTCACGCGGATAGCGGACGGCCACGTTGTAGCGCTCCCTGCCCTCCACAGTGGTCGTGACGGGATCGGCGCCGAGCGCGGTGGCGATCACGCTCTGAACGTCGCCAACCATAAGCCCGTAGCGCGCGAGCTGTGCGCGGTCGGGATCGATATTGAGGTAGTATCCGCCCGTGGCGCGCTCGGCGTAGGCGCTGGTCGTCCCCGGTACGGTCCGGACAGCGGCCTCGATCTCGCGAGCGAGTTTCTCCATCTCACCGAGGTCACGGCCGATGACTTTGATGCCGACTGGCGTGCGGATGCCCGTCGACAACATGTCGATGCGCGCCTTGATGGGCATGGTCCAAGAGTTGGAGACGCCGGGGAACTGCAAAGCCTCATCCATCCCGGCGATCAGACCATCGATGGTCATGCCATCACGCCATTCGGCCTCCGGCTTGAGGTTGATTACCGTCTCGAACATGCTCATCGGCGCCGGATCCGTTGCCGTTGAAGCACGTCCGGCTTTGCCGAGTACCGACTGCACTTCGGGAAAGCTCTTGATGATCTTGTTCTGCGTCTGGAGCAGCTCGCTCGCCTCGGTCACCGAAATGCCGGGCAAGGTCGTCGGCATGTAGAATAGCGTCCCCTCGTTGAGGTTTGGCATGAACTCACTGCCGATCTTCGAGGCGGGCCAGAAACTCGCGGCAAGCACACCAAGCGCAATCAGTATTGTGGCTGTCTTGAACCGGAGCGCGAGCGTAATCACCGGACGATAGATGAAGGTGAGGAACCGGTTCACCGGGTTCTTCTGCTCCGGCATGATGCGGCCGCGGATGAACAGCACCATCAGCGCCGGCACGACGAAGATCGAAAGCAGCGCCGCTGCGCCCATTGCAAAGGTCTTGGTGTAGGCCAACGGCTTGAACAGCCGCCCCTCCTGCGCTTCCAGGGCGAAGATCGGTAGGAAGGAGACGGTGATGATGAGGAGGCTGAAGAACAGAGCCGGCCCGACCTCGACGGCCGCCTCGACGATGACTTCGCTGCGTGACTTCCCAGCAGGCGCATGTTCGAGGCGCTTATGCGCGTTCTCGATCATGACGATGGCCGCATCGACCATGGCGCCGATGGCAATGGCGATACCGCCCAGGCTCATGATGTTGGAGGAAATTCCCAGAGCCCACATGCAGATGTAAGCGATGAGGATGCCGAGCGGCAGGGTGACAATGGCAACCAGCGCGCTTCTCGCATGCATAAGGAAGATGACGCAGACGAGGGCGACGATGAGGCTTTCCTCGAACAGCGTCCGCTTCAAAGTATCGATGGCGCGGTAAATGAGATCCGACCGGTCATAGACGGTCTCAACACTAACACCCTCAGGCAGGCTCGGCGCGATCTCGGCAAGCTGGTCCTTCGTGTTCTGGATGACCGACAGCGCGTTCTCGCCGAAGCGTTGGATTGCAATGCCGGAGACAACCTCGCCTTCCCCGTTCAGCTCGGCCACTCCACGACGCTCGTCCGGGACGAGCTCGACGCGCGCGACGTCCTTCAACAACACGGGCACACCCTGGTCGCTCTTGACGACGATCTCTTCAAGATCGCTGAGGCTCGAAATGTACCCGCGGCCGCGCACCATATATTCGCGCTCGGAAAGTTCCAGCGTGCGCCCGCCCACATCCATGTTGCTCTCACGAATGACGTCCCGGATCTTAGAGAGCGGGATGCCGAGCACCTGCAGACGGCGCGGATCAACGACAACGCTGTATTGTTTGACAAAACCGCCAACGCTCGCGACTTCGGCCACGCCTTGGGCCTTGGAAAGACCAAAGCGCACATACCAATCCTGAAGCGTGCGCAATTCGGCGAGGCTCAGCTGCGCGCCGCGCAGAACGTATTGATAGACCCAGCCGACACCTGTGGCGTCGGGCCCAAGCTCGGGCGTGACATTCGGCGGAAGATCCTTGGCCGCGGCGCTTAAGTACTCCAGCACGCGCGCGCGCGCCCAATAGATGTCGGTGCCGTCGTCGAAAATCACATAGACGAAGGACACACCGAAAAAGGAAAAGCCGCGTACCACGCGCGCCTTGGGCACGGTGAGCATCGCGGTCGTGAGCGGATAGGTCACTTGGTCCTCGACGACCTGCGGCGCCTGACCGGGATACTCCGTATGGACGATGACCTGCACGTCGGAGAGATCGGGGATGGCATCAAGCGGCACTTGCTTGACGGCGTAGATGCCCACCAGGATCAGGAACAGCGTCGCGATGCTGACAAGAACGACGTTCCGAGCCGACCAGCGGATGATGCTCGCGATCATGGCGTCCGATCCTGGTCTTCGAGGCTCTCCAGGGCAGACCTCAAATTGCTCTCCGAATCGATGAGGAACGTGGCCGCGGTGACGACTTCATCACCCTCCTGCACGCCATCCAGCACCTCGACATAGCCTTCGCCTCGACGGCCCAGCTTCACCTCGCGCGGCTCGAAACGCCCTTCCCCTTTGGCGATGAGCACCACTTTACGCGTGCCGCTGTCGATCACCGCGCTTGCAGGCACGGCCGTGACGGGCGCGGCCTTGGCGCCCGGACGAAAGACAACGTCTCCATACATGCCGGGCGTCATTTGCCCGCCAGGGTTCGGCAGCTCGATGCGGACCGAAACCGTCCGCGTCTCCATTTTCCGCATATGCGGGTAGATGAAGGTGACCTTGCCTTCGTGTGGGTCGTTGGGAAAAGCGCGGAGCGTCACCGTGACAGGCGTGCCGACCTTGATATCTGCGATGTCGGCCTCAGCAACTTCGGCGATGACCCAGACGTTCGAATTGTCGGCGATGCGGAACAGCTCATCGCCGGCCTCCACGAACTGGCCCTTGAGCACGTTCTTCTCGATCACATGGCCGGACGCCGGCGCCGGCCAGTCGAGCGTTCGCAGATTTTCCTTGGTCTCGATCACCTCATCGATCCGCTCTTGCGGCACGTTGAGGTTTCGCAGCTTCTGAATGGCGCCTTCGACGTCCCGGCTGCGGCCTTGCGAGCGCAGAGAAACCAGAAGGTCCACTTGGGCCAACTGAATTTGCGGACTATAGAACCGGAACATCGGCTCGCCCACATGGATATGCGCCCCGGTCTTGTCGACGAACAGGTCCTCGATGTAACCGTCGGAGCGAACGGTCACGACCCACAGTGTCGTCTCGTCGTGTTCGACGACACCCGGCGCACGGACCGCACGGGAAATCGACTTCTTGCCGACGGTCTCGGTCTTCACACCGCTACGCTGAACCTTGCCGGGACTCACCGTGACGGTGCCCGGCTCGCTTGCCTCATCGGCGTAGACGGGGATGTAGTCCATGCCCATGGAGTCCTTCTTGGGCACGGGCGAGGTATCGGGCAACCCCATCGGGTTACGGTAGTAGAGAACCTTCCGTTCGCTCTTACCGCTGTCGTTCTCCGCGTGCCCGGCATGACCGGCATGCGCATTCGTTTCCGCAGTCTGCATCGTCATCTGTTCAGGCCGATGCAGAACCCAATAGCTGCCCGCGGCGGCGGCCAAGATGCCAGCGGCCAGGACGGTGAAACGTTTTAGACGCGTCATCGCGTGCGTCTCCGAATCCTCGTTGCAGGGACTTCTGCCAAGAACAGAAGTGCTCGTTCACGCGCGCATGCGCGAGCAGACGCTCACGCGAAACGGCGTTGCATCAATTGAGGATTAGACGCGTGGAGGCGGTGATGGCGGGATGTAGGCCGGTCCGCCGATATCAGTGGCTATGCGGGCCGTCGACGGACGCGGCAGACGCGAAGGCTCAGCCTCCGTGGTTCCGCGCAGAACCGCGGTCAGACCGAGACAAAGGCATTTGCCGCCGCATGCAGCATGGTCGGGGCAGTGGCCGTCCGCTTGATCTTTTGCGTGGTCGGCCTTGGCGTTATCGGCCTGAGCCGCCTCGGCGTGCTCGGCGCAATGCGTTTCGACAGTGTCTTGCGAGGCTTTCGCCGTGGCCATGGCCACAGACGCGCTTGCCCCCACCGCTGGAAGGGTAGACAGCGCAAGGGTCAGACACGCGACAAGGGTGGACCTGAGCCTACTCATGATACCCAGGAGTATGTGACCGGGGCTCCTAGGGTCAAGTGACGTGATCGTGAGGGGGTCGGGAGAGTTAACGGAGAATCCGGGAGGATCTCCCGTTTTCTAGCTTCCCGAAAGCGCGTTGGGGAAGAATAGCTGCTGCCCGTCGATCTTGTAGCTGGCGATCGCCTTCTGGCCTGCTGCGTTCGTCAGCCAGTCTATGAAGGTTTGCCCCTTCTCGGCCCTCACCCTCGGGTGCTTCTCCGGATTGACCAGGATCACGCCATACTGGTTGAAGAACTGCGGGTCGCCCTGGACCAGGATCTCGAAATCACCCTTGTTGGCGAAATTCAGCCACGTCCCGCGGTCGGTGAACGTATAGGCGTGTTTGCCGACAGCGATGTTGAGCGTTGCACCCATGCCCGATCCGGTTTCCAGATACCAGTCGCCGCTTGCATGGACCGGATCGACGTCCGTCTTTTCCCAGAGCCTCAGCTCGGCCTTGTGGGTGCCGGAATCGTCGCCGCGCGAGGCGAACGGCTCTTTTGCCTCGGCAATCTTGTCGAACGCTTTCTCGGCGACCGTCATACCTCGAATGCCGGCAGGGTCGGCGGCCGGGCCGACAATGACGAAGTCGTTGTACATGACGTCTTGCCGCTTCACGCCCCAGCCATCGGCGACGAACCTGTCCTCGTCGGGCTTGGAGTGAACGAGCACCACATCGCCGTCGCCGTTTCGGCCGTTCTTGAGAGCCTGGCCTGTGCCCACGGCAACCACGCGCACCGCGATGTCGGTCTTCTCTGTGAACTTCGGCAGGATGTGATCGAGGAGACCGGAGTTCTGCGTTGACGTGGTCGACTGCACGATAATGAAGTCATCGTCCGCAGACGCAGACGTCATGGGAGCAAACAAGAGCGCGGCGCATATCAAGCCGAGCAGCAAGCGTCGATGCAGGGAGATCAAAGAAGGATCCTCCGGATTGGCAGCCTCAAGTTATTCAGAGCACCAAGCCGCCGCGCAGGAAGGCACGCGCGCTGTCGCTGCGCGGGTCGTCGAAGAAGCTCGATGAGTCTTGATGCTCGATCACGCGACCCCGGTGCAGAAAGACCACGTCATGGGCGAGCCTCTGCGCCTGCCCGACGTCGTGCGTCACGAGCACGACCTTGATACCGCCTCTTTGGGCCTCGAGCAGGAGCCGCTCGATGGCGAGCGTCGATGCCGGATCGAGGCTTGAGGTCGGCTCATCAAGGAACAAGACGTCGGGCTCCAAGCTCAGCGCCCGGGCGAGACAAAGCCTCTGCTGCTCACCGCCCGACAACACCCGCGCCGGTTTCGAGGCATGACCTTCCAGCCCGGCAAGTTTGAGGGCCTCGCCGACGCGAATGGAACGGGCGCCGCGCTCCACGCCGCGCAGCCCCAAGGCATGCGAGATATTCGCCGCCACGGAGCGGCGGAGCAGCACTGGGCGCTGAAAGACCATGGCCTGCCGCCGCGCAATCGATCGATCCGTGCGCCGCCCGGCCCACAAAATCTCCCCTTCTGTCGGCGAGATCAGACCGTGCATCAGCCGCAACAGAATGCTTTTGCCGGCTCCGTTCGGCCCCATGATTGCGGTGATGCGGCGTGTGGCGATGGTCAGATCAACCTGCTCGATCACGCGCTTCCCGCCGGTCGCATAGCCCAAGCCATTGAGCTCAACCGGAAGAGGTGGCGCGGCAAGACGGTCGCTAATGCCGTGCAGCGGTGAGATTGGATCAAGCATAGGCGAGACGGTTGGCAAAACGCTGAACCCAGAGCAGCGATGCATTGACGATCAAGGCGATGGCGAGAAGGACAATGCCAAGCGCCAGTGCGAGCGCGATGTTTCCCTTCGAGGTTTCCAAGGCGATGGCGGTCGTCATTGTCCGCGTCACGTGGTCGATATTGCCGCCAACGATCATGACCGCGCCGACTTCGGCGACCGCACGGCCGAAACCGGCCAGCACTGCCGTGATCAGGCGATAGCGACCGTCCCACAGCAGCGTGGTGATGATAGCACTCGACGAAGCCCCCAGCGAGCGAAGTTGCTCGTCATATTCCTCGAGAAGATCCTCGCAGGCCTGGCGGGTCAGCGCGCCGATGATCGGGGTTACCAGCACGACCTGCGCGATGATCATGGCCGTTGGCGTATAGAGGAGCTGAAGAACGCCCAGCGGCCCCGCGTTCGACAACAGTAGATACACGAAGAGGCCGGCGACCACTGGCGGGAGCCCCATCAATGCACTGAGGATGGCCGACACCGCCCCACGCCCCGGGAAGCGATACACGGCAAGCGCACCCCCGATGGCAAAGCCGAGAATGCTGGCGATGGCCACCGCCGTGAGGCTGACGTTCAGGGACAAGAGGAGGATTTCGACCAGATTGTGGTTGAGCGTCACGATCAGGCCCAATGCCGTTTGAAAAGCGTCGATGAAGTCAGCCATCTGAATTGAACCGCCTAATTGCTGTTCGATCAGTTTCTTCGATCAAGCGTTCAGCTTTCCCGATCGTGTGTCAAAAGTGTAACCCAGCACTCAACCCGGCTTGCCCACACATATCACTGGCTGGTATCACCAAGTTTGGAAGTATTCAAACCCGCAAGGGCAGCTGGGCAAGCTGGGCATCGTCGGAAAAGGAAATAGGAGCGTGGAGCAGCACAGCCCCGTCAATGGTGGGCCGCAGCGGCCCGAGCGAAGCAACGGTTCCCGCAAGCGTGCGCGTGCGTTTCCCAAGGGGAGGCAACTCGACCTCGCGGCTCTTGAGCAGATTCGCGAATTGCTCGGGGATCGGCCACGGCGGCACGATCTGCTGATCGAGTATCTCCATCTGATTCAAGACCGCTATCATTGTATTTCGGCGCCGCATTTGTGCGCGCTGTGCGACGAACTCAAGATGCCGCAAGCCGCCGCCTATGAAGTGGCGACGTTCTACGCTCATTTCGACGTACTGAAGGAAGGCGAGTCCCCGCCACCACCTACGACTATTCGCGTTTGTGACTCTATCACCTGCGCGATCAAAGGCGCCGATGCGCTCTACGACGCTTTGAAGAGCGGCGTCGATCCTTCTCAAGTGCGCGTCGTGAAAGCGCCGTGCATGGGACGCTGCGACACCGCGCCGGTGTGCGAGGTGGGACACTATTTCGTCGACCATGCCAAGGTGGAGAGCGTCGAAGCAGCGGTCGAAAGCGGCAAGCACGACCCGATCATTCCGGCGTACACAGATCTCGCCGCGTATCGTGCCGAAGGCGGCTATGCGATGCTAGAAGAATGCCGCGCTGGTAAGCGCAGCGTCGAAAGCATTCTCGACGAAATGTCCGACGCCGGCTTGCGCGGGCTCGGCGGCGCGGGCTTCCCCGCCGGCAAGAAGTGGCAGATCGTTCGCTCGTTCCCCGCCCCTCGGCTGATGACGATCAACGGAGACGAAGGCGAGCCTGGGACCTTCAAGGACCGCTTCTATCTCGAGCGCAACCCGCATCAGATGTTCGAGGGCGCGTTGATTGCTGCTTGGGCCGTGGAGGCTGAGCGCATCTATCTCTACATGCGCGACGAATATCCTGCCGTGCTGCACATACTGGCCAAGGAGATCGCCGCGCTTGAAGCCGCGGGCATCATCAAAAATGGCGACATCGAGCTTCGCCGCGGTGCCGGCGCCTATATCTGTGGTGAAGAGTCGGCGATGATCGAATCCATCGAAGGCAAGCGCGGCTACCCCCGCAACCGGCCGCCTTACATCGCAGAGGTGGGCCTCTTCGACCGCCCCACCCTCAATCACAATGTCGAAACGCTCTACTGGGTGCCCGAAATCATGAAGAAGGGCGCCGAGTGGTTCGCCGATCATGGAATGAACGGCGGCAAGGGCTTTCGATCTTGGTCGGTTTCGGGCCGCGTTAAGGAGCCGGGCGTTATCGTCGCGCCGGCGGGCGTGACCGTGAACGAACTCATCGAGCGCGCGGGCGGTATGGAGGCTGGGCATACGTTCAAGGCCTATCTCCCGGGCGGCGCATCCGGCGGCATCTTGCCTGCGAGCCTGGGCGATGCGCCTCTCGATTTCGGTACGCTCGATAAATATGGCGCGTTCGTCGGCAGCCATGCCATTGTTATCTTTTCGCAGCAAGACCGCGTCGCTGACATCGCGATCAACCTGCTTCAGTTCTTCAAGAACGAGTCCTGCGGTCAGTGCACCCCGTGCCGCGTGGGATGTGACAAGGCTGTGGCCCTGCTCGAAAGAGACGAATGGGACAAGGAGCTCTTGGACGAGCTTGCGCAGACCATGCGCGATGCCTCGATTTGCGGGCTTGGTCAAGCTGCTCCGAACGCTTTCGCCACAGCGATCGAATTTTTCCCTGAAGACGACGGCACCCCAGCCAGCCATTAGTGGATGACGCCATGACGGACCAATTGACGTTCAAACTCGATGGGAAAGAGGTCACCGCGGAGCCGGATGAAACCATCTGGCAGGTTGCGCAACGCCACGGTGTCGACATTCCGCATCTATGCTGGCTTCCGCAGCCGGGCTATGCTGCCGATGGGAACTGCCGCGCCTGCATGGTCGAGATCGAAGGCGAGCGCACGTTGACCGCCTCGTGCATCCGCAAGCCCACGCAGGACATGGTCGTCAATACGGCGACCGACCGGGCGACCAAAGCCCGCCGCATGGTGATGGAGCTTTTGCTTGCTGACCAGCCGCCGCGTGAGGACTCACCCGACCGCGTGTCTCCGTTCTGGCATTGGGCCGAGGCGCAAGACATCGACACTTCGCGTTTCCCGGCTCATGGCATCATCGAACCAGACCTTTCGCACCCGGCCATGGCGGTCAATCTCGATGCTTGCATCGAATGCGGCCTATGCGTACGCGCGTGCCGCGACGTTCAAGTGAATGACGTCATCGGCATGGCCTTTCGTGGTATCGGCGCCAAGCCGGTGTTCGACTTTGACGATCCCATGGGCAAGTCGACATGCGTGGCGTGCGGCGAGTGCGTACAAGCCTGCCCCACCGGCGCGCTCATGCCGAAATCCATCGTCGATCCGATCACGCAGCATGGCACACGCGAAGTCGACCGCGAGGTGCACTCCGTGTGTCCGTATTGCGGCGTCGGTTGTCAGATTAGCTATCAGATCAAGGACGAGAAGATCGCCTTCGTGCAAGGGCGCAACGGCTATTCAAACGAGAACAGGCTTTGCGTGAAAGGCCGGTTCGGCTTCGACTACATCAGCAACCCGCAAAGGCTGACGAAGCCCCTCATCCGCAAACCCAACATGCCGAAAGGCGTCAATGTCGACCCGTCGAACCCGTATACGCATTTCCGCGAGGCGAGTTGGGAAGAGGCGCTCGAGGCTGCAGCGTCCGGTTTGGCGCGGGTGTCCGATGCCCATGGCGGCGAGGCCATCGCCGGCTTCGGCTCGGCGAAATGCTCGAACGAAGAAGCCTATCTGTTTCAGAAGCTTATCCGCACCCGCTTCCGCACAAACAACGTCGATCACTGTACCCGACTGTGCCACGCATCGTCGGTTGCGGCCTTGATCGAAGGCATCGGCTCTGGCGCGGTTACGGCGACCTTCAACGAGGTTGAGCACGCCGACGTCATCGTCATCATCGGCGCCAACCCAACCGAGAACCACCCCGTGGCCGCGACCTACTTTAAACAGGCGGCACGTCGAGGGGCGAAGTTGATCGTCATCGACCCGCGCGGCCAGGCTCTTCGCAATTACGCATCTCATATGCTGCGCTTCAAGTCGGGAAGCGATGTGGCGCTGCTCAATGCCATCATGCATGTGATCGTCGAGGAGAAGCTCTACGACGTTCAGTATCTGCAAGCCCACACTGATAACTTCGACGCTCTGAAAGAGAAGCTCGCCAGCTACAGCCCTGAATCAGTCACGGAGGCCTGCGGTATCGATCCCGACACAATCCGCGACGTGGCCCGGACCTTCGGCAATGCCAGCAACGCCATGATCTTCTGGGGCATGGGCGTCTCCCAGCATGTGCACGGCACGGACAATTCACGCTGCCTGATTTCGCTGGCGCTTATGTGCGGTCAAGTGGGTCGCCCCGGTACCGGGCTGCATCCCTTGCGCGGACAGAACAATGTGCAAGGGGCGTCGGATGCGGGTCTCATCCCGATGTTCTATCCGGACTATGAGGACGTCGAAGGCGACCTGTTCAACAAAAAGTTCGAAGACCTTTGGAAGACGGAACTTTCCGACAAAGCAGGTCTAACCGTGGTTGAAATCATCAACGCGGCAAACGCCGGCGAGATCAAGGCCATGTTCGTTCAGGGTGAAAACCCCGCCATGTCCGATCCCGACCTCGACCACGCACGAGCCGGCATTGGGAAACTCGAACATCTCGTGGTGCAGGACATCTTCCTAACCGAGACTGCTATGATGGCTGACGTTATCTTGCCTGCCTCGGCCTGGCCCGAAAAGAACGGAACGGTGACCAATACGAACCGCCAGGTACAGATGGGCCGCAAGGCCCTCGATACGCCCGGCGATGCGCGCGAAGACCTCTGGATCCTCGTTGAGTTGGCCAAGCGGCTGGGACTAGATTGGACTTACACCCATGCTTCGGAGGTCTTTGCTGAGATGAAGCTCGCGATGGGCTCGCTCGACAACATCACCTGGGATCGATTGGAGAACGAGTCCTCGGTTCTTTACCCCTGCCCCGCGCCCGATCATCCCGGCGAGGCGGTCGTGTTCGGCGATGGCTTCCCAACAGAGTCTGGACGCGCCCGACTCGTGCCCGCAGACCTGTCACCGCCGGCCGAAGTGCCGGACGATGAGTATCCGCTTATTCTCATTACCGGACGGCAATTGGAACATTGGCACACCGGGGCCATGACCAGGCGCGCAGGCGTTCTGGATTCGCTGGAGCCAAGCCCAACGGCAAGCGCGCATCCCAATACGCTTGCGCGCAATGACGTCGCGCCGGGCGATCTGATACGAGTCACAACCCGTCGCGGATCGATAGAACTCACGGCTCGCGCCGATATGGCCATTCAGGAAGGCACGGTATTCATACCATTTGCCTATGTTGAGGCCGCGGCAAACGTCCTGACGAATCCGCAGCTCGACCCCTACGGCAAGATTCCGGAATTCAAGTTTTGCGCCGTCAAGATCGGTCCAGCGCATGGTGAGCCAAAGAAGGTGCCGGAGCCCAGTCTGGACGTGACGGCTGCGGGTCTCTAAGGGCCGAATTCGGCATACATGTCGGACAGTGGCGCCGTGTGCCCTGCTCGCGTGCGGGAACTCTTCTAAGTGAGAGCGCTCCATGACCCAACCCATCTTTGGCGTGATCGGCTGGAAGAATTCCGGCAAGACAACGCTCATGGCCAACCTCATCGGCGAGTTCACGCGCCGGGGGTTCGAGGTTTCGGTCATTAAGCATGCTCATGTGAACTTCGACATCGACCACCCCGGACGCGATTCCTTCAAGATGCGCGAAGCCGGGGCACGCCAAGTCATGCTGTCATCCCCTCGCCGCTTCGCCTTGATGCGGGAGATGGGCGATTTGCCAGAAATGACTTTGCAGGATCTCATCCCCCACGCGGGGCCTTGCGATCTCATCCTGATCGAAGGCTATAAGAGCGAGGCCTATCCGAAGATCGAGATTCGCCGCGACGGCGCCGTCTCCCGCGAACCTCTTGCCGCGTACTGTCCCGGCGTCGTGGCAATTGCTTCAGACCGGCCGCAAGACGAGACGGACACTTTGCCTGTCTTTCAAAGCGACGACGTCGGGCAAATCGTGGACTTCATCATTGAAACGGTGGGGCTCCAGCGCTCATGACGGCCAAGCTAGTCAATGACTGTTTCGTTCTTGATAGGGACCGCCTGCCCCACCGCGACGCTCTCGAGATCCTGAAATCGCGCGTGACACCCGTTACAAGGACAGAGCAGGTCCCGCTCGCCGAGGTGGCGGGCCGGTTCCTGGCGGAGCCCGTCGTGACGGTGCGTCCAATCCCTGCGCACGACAACGCTGCCGTCGACGGCTATGCCTTTGCGTCTGCCACTTACGATGCGGCTAAAGGTTCAGCTTTCCCGATCGTCGGCGAGGCGGCCGCTGGGCATCCCTTTCAAGGCCCCATCCCAGCGGCCGGCGCGGTACGCATTTTCACGGGCGCGGCCATGCCGGCAGGCCTCGATACGGTTGCGATGCAGGAGGACGTTCAAGTCGAGGAACGAGGTCCAGATTGCTGGGCCTTTATTCCGCCGGGCTTGAAGGCGGGTGCCAATCGGCGGCTTGCAGGCGAAGATGCAGAGACTGGAGAAACGCTCCTTGAGCCGGGCGTGCGTCTAAGACCCCAAGACATTGCAAGCGCAGCTGCCATTGGACTGAACTCCGTTGCTTGCCACTTGCCACTCAAGGTCGCGGTGCTCTCGACGGGAGATGAGATCTTGCGGCCGGGCGAAGCCTTTTCGGCAGGCAAGGTCTACGACGCCAACGCACCTATGTTACAGGGTCTTATCGCGGCCGCGGGCGCAAAGGCGATTGACTTAGGGGTGCTGCCTGACACGCGCGAGCTTGTCGCCGAGGCCCTTTCTGACGCGAGCGGCGCCTTCGACGCCATCGTCATCTCCGGTGGCGCCAGCCAAGGTCAGGAGGACCATGTCGTGGCCTGCATCGATGCCCTCGGTCAGCGGCACCTCTGGCAGATCGCGATCAAGCCCGGTAGGCCGATGAGCTTTGGGCAAATTGGTGACTGCGTCGTTCTTGGCCTCCCCGGCAACCCCGTCGCTGTTTTCGTCTGCTTTCTTATGTATGTGCGGCCCGTGCTGACGCGGCTCGCCGGCGGCGCTTGGCCGGAGCCTCCGCGATATTCCTTGCCGGCTGACTTTACGCAGAAGAAGAAGGCGGGACGCCGCGAGTTCTGGCGCGCTCGGCTGGTTGAAAAGAATGGACGGCTCGTCGTCGCTAAATTTCCCCGAGACGGCTCCGGTCTCATTTCCTCACTACGCGAAGCGGACGGCTTGATCGAGCTCGGCGAAAATGTGGAAGAGGTTCGTAAAGGAGATGAAGTGGACTTCATCCCCTTCTCCGCTTTTGGGTTTGGCGACCGCCTGAACCTGACCAGCGAAGTCTCGTAAGGGACGTCACGCCAGTCCTAGGGTAACTCGATCTCGCCTTCGACCACATGGTTGAGGTCTGCGGTCTCGCTTGTGAGAAGCATCTTCACTTTGAGCTTCCCCTTTCCGGCAAGTTTATGCTCCCGCACAGCATCCTCTATCGCTTGTTGGGACGTGACCCCTACCTCTTTAAGAAACTTGCGCATCGAAATGTTAAATTGGTCCATCTCTGCAGTCCTCCTGAGAGTCTTCATTCTAAATTACCCGATCCGTTTCACCATCTCCATGACCTGGACGGGCTCTCGACTGGGCATCGGTATGGGTATGGGCATGGTGGCTCCCAGGAAGGCGCCCAGCACAGTCCGGCTACTATGGTATAAGCATCTCCGGGCGCATAGCCGAGTGTCGGCCTCCAATAGGATTAGCTGGGTGAGTGACCAAATGACCTTCAGGCTATCACAACTGATAGTTCTATTCCTTCTGCTTTTCGCGTCGCTGGCTCTTGCGCATGAAGGCGCCACCGACGTTGTCAAAGAGCGCATGGACCTGATGGACACACAGAAGGAGGCCATGAAGGTCATCGGCGCGATGGCCAAGGGAAAGGTCCCGTTCGACGCCACGGCTGCGGCGAAGGCCGCGCACGAGATCGAGGTGACCGCCAAGAAGATCCCCGAGCTCTTCCCTGAAGGCACCGGCGGACGTCCCAGCGAGGCCAAACCGGAGGTCTGGACCCAGTGGGACAAGTTCACGAAGGACGCAGAGGCGCTTGGCGTCGCCGCAAACGACCTTGTCGCGGCACTGGAGGCGAGCACACCGGACTGGAAGGCGAAGTTCAAGGGCGTGATCGACGCCTGCAAAACCTGCCATAAGACGTTCCGGGAAGAGGACGACTAGGGAACACAGCTTTTCGCGCGTTGTTGAGGCTGCACGCCGGGGCCACATTCCCTATAGTCCCCGCGGAGAGACACCCGGCACGGTATGATCGACAAGCTCGAATTCATCATCGCTCTGGCGCGCGAGCGGCATTTCGGCCACGCGGCGGAAGACTGTGGCGTCAGCCAGCCGACCTTTTCCGCCGGCATCAAGCAGCTGGAGGACACGCTTGGCGTGCTCCTGGTCGAGCGCGGCTCGCGCTTCCGCGGCTTTACGCCCGAGGGGGAGCGGGTGCTGGACTGGGCGCGGCGCATCGTGAGCGATACCCGCGCCATGCGCCAGGAGGTCGAGGCGCTGAAGCATGGCCTGACCGGTCATATCCGCATCGCCGCGATCCCCACGGCCCTGCCGATCGTGGGCCTGATCACCACGCCCTACCGGGCGCAGCACCCGGATGTGAGCTTCACCATCCTGTCGCGGAACTCGATCGAGGTTCTCGGCATGCTGGAAAACCTCGAGATCGATGCGGGCGTGACCTATCTGGACAATGAGCCTTTGGGCCGCGTCCAGACCGTACCGCTCTATAGCGAGGAGTACCGCCTGCTGGCCTCCTCCGACAGCCCGCTCGGCGACCGGGAGACCGTGACTTGGGCCGAGGTGGGCAAGGTGCCGCTCTGCCTGCTCACGCCCGATATGCAGAATCGCCGGATCATTGAGCAATTGCTCCGCCACGAGGGGGCCGACGTGGCCCCGACACTCGAATCAGATTCGATCGTCGTGTTGTTCGCTCACGTGCGGACCGGCAAGTGGGCCAGCGTCATGCCCGCAAAGCTCGCCGAGGTCTTGGGCCTCACGGAGAAGGTCCGGGCTATTCCCATCGTGGATCCGGAAGTCACCCACTCGATCGGGCTCGTGGTGCCCCAGCGCAACCCACTGACACCTTTGATTAATGCCCTCGTCAGCGAAGCCAAGCAGCTCTTCTAGGTCGCGGTTTCAGGGCACGTAGGCCCCCTATCCTCGCCGCTTGTGGCGCCTGCGTCTTAAGCCTCATCGCGGCAGGTGGTAATACTGTTCCGTGCTTGACCTGACGCCTGAGGAACTGACCGCCATCACGCTGTCCTTACGCGTGGCCGCCGTGGCCACGCTGGTTAGCCTGCCGTTCGGGATCGCCGTGGCCATGCTGATCGGCCGCGGACGCTTCTGGGGACGCCCACTTGTCAATGCGCTTGTACTCTTGCCGCTGGTGTTGCCGCCGGTGGTGACGGGCTATGTGCTGCTGCTTCTGTTCGGACGGCAGGGCCCGATCGGGTCTTGGCTCGACGAGACGTTCGGGATCGTTCTCGCCTTCCGCTGGACGGGCGCCGCGCTGGCTTGCGCCATTATGGGGTTTCCGCTTCTGGTGCGGGCGATCCAACTATCCGTTGAGGCGGTCGATCCGCGGCTCGAACAAGCTGCGAGCACGCTCGGCGCGAACCGCGCCTATGTGTTCCTCACGGTGACGCTGCCTTTGATTGCGCCCGGGATCATCGCCGGCGCCATTCTCGCCTTCGCCCGCTCCATGGGCGAGTTCGGCGCGACGATCACCTTCGTGTCGAACATCCCCGGAGAAACGCAGACGCTGCCGAGCCTGATCTACACGTTTACGCAAGTACCAGGCGGCGACGTTGGCGCATTGCGACTCACGCTGGTCTCGGTGGCGATCTCGCTTGGCGCAATCCTGGCGGCGGAGGCGCTCGCCCAGTTCATCGGGCGGCGCGTCCGCGCCAGATAGACCGCCGCCTTCGGGAAACTCTATTCGCCCGCCTTGCCCGGCATGATGGCGACGCCCCAGGGCAGCCGCCCCACGGGCACCGACTTCTCGGCTTTCAACGTATCGACGTCGATCACCGTAAGGTCATTGGTGAGGCCGTTGGCAACATAGTACTTCTTGTAGTCGGGGCTAAACTCGCCATGCCACGGCCGCTGACCGACCAAGATGTAGTTGAGCACCTCTTTCGTCTTAGTGTCGATCACCGCAACCCGATTGGCGGGACCCAAGGGCACGAAGAGCTTCGAATGGTCCTCGTTGAAGTCCATGCCCACGGGCTGAAGCTGCTCGGGCCGCAGGCCGGCAACTTCGAAGCCGATCTTTTCCACCGGCTTCCAATTGTTGGGATTGTCCCAATCGCTGGTATCGATGACGGAAATCGTGCCGCCGATCTCGGAGGACACCCAAAGCTCCTTGCCGTTTTTGGTGAATTTGGCTTCGCGTGGCCGGCTGTCGACGAGAATATTGCCCACGAGCTTGATCGACTTGTTGTCGATGATATGCGCCATGCTGGTGCTCTCGGACGTGGCAGCTGTGTAGCGGTCGTCAGGGCTCACGATCATGCCTTCCGGCTCCACACCCACCGGCACCTCGCCCAACACGTCGCCGCTCTTGATGTCCATGACCGTGACGAGACTGTCGTCCTCGTTGGCGATGTAAATCACGTCGCCCTTGGAATCGACGGCCATGAGTTCGGGATCCGGTCCCGACTCCAATGTCCGGACGACCTCCAGCGTCTTGGTGTCGATGACGTCGATGATGTCGCCGTCGCCCGCCGCCACGAAGAGTTCCTTGAAGTCCGGGCTCAGCACGATGCCACGGGGGCGCCGGGCCGTCTGGACGGTCTTGATGGTCTCCAAGGTGTCGCTATCGATCACCGTGACCGTGTTGTCCTTCTCGTTGGAGACGAAGATCGTCGCGGCGGAAGCCGGAACGGCGGCGAGAAGAAGCGCGGTCGCGGTAGCGGCTGCAAGACAGGTGCGGATCATAGACATCCCTTTGCCGGAAATCGTTAGAACTTGCACTTCGTCTCGGGCTTATCGAAGCCGAGCGTGTCAGTGAGGTTGGTCTGATGCAGGAAGCCTTCCTGCGGTGAGGTGGAAACAGGTACCCGCGTGCCGCCGCCAAGGACAACCGGCTGACGCATTTGGTGATCCCAATCGCGGAAGCTGAGAGCTTGACCCTTGAAGGCCTCAAGCTTGAAGTCGTCGGACAGCATGTATTTCTTCACCGCCTCGGGGCTGGTCTCGCCGGATTTCATGGCGGAATCGGAGAGCGCGCGGAAGGCGAGCCACGCGGTGTAGTCGCGCTCCACGGGCTTGCGGTTTGCGAGCCGCGGAATGGCGTTCTGGAAATGCATGGCGCCGGACTCAGTGTAGGACTTGTCCCAGGCCGTGGCCTGGAGGCCTTGCGTGCCGACCACTGGGCGCGGCCGGGAGGTCCGGTACATCAAATAGTCGCCGAAGTCGTCGTCGCTGTTGACGACCCAGACCACGTCATGGTCGGGCGCACTCTCGGTCTCCAGCGGAATCTGCTGCTGAACCTGCTGGTGCCCTGAGTCCAGGTTCCGCGCGCCGGGCGGCAGCCGATAGACCTGATCCTCAACGACCTTACCGCCATAACGCGCAGCGGTGCGCTTGATCATGGCGGCGTAATCCTTGTCCTCCGGCGTATCCCGGCGCAGCACGTACCATTTCGGCCACTTCTTCCAAATCAGGTACTGGCCGAGCGCATCGGCACGCATGGCAAAGTCGGGAACGACATGGAAGACGTTGGCGCGGCACTCTTCCTGGCGCAGCCTGGTGGCGCTGGAGCGGATGTTCATGATGACCGCGTCCTTGGCCTCCGGCAGGTCCGCCACGGCCAAGAGATCGTCGGGCTCCAGGTTGGCAATGATGAAGCGGTTGCCGGCGGCCAGCGCCTCCTTAGCCTTGGCGACGACGTCGCCCTCCTTCGGCACGATGCCCTCGTCCATCTCGAAGGCGTAGCCGATGAAGTTCCCGGCCTGGTTTGCCTCCTTCAGCATCAGGCGGGCCCCTTGGATGCCTTTGTCCGTGACGACCTCCTCGGCGTAAGAGAGCGGCAGGGGCTCGTCATATTCCTTGCCAAGGTAGTAGAGGCGCATCGTCTTCTTGTCGCCGGCGGGCGCGGCGCCGCCATCGGCGTCAGCCTTCGCGGGCGCTTCGGCGGCCGGCGGAGCATTCGTCTCGGCCGAGACGGCGCCGATGCCAATCGCCGTGACGGCCAACGATAGGGCCAGGAGCGCTCCAAGCGCTAAGACAGGGGGGAAGCCAAGACCAATCGAACGCAACGCTTATCTGCCTTTCGATGTTTCCAGCGATGTCTCCGGCCCTTGTGGCCGTTCGGACTGTGCGCGCCGGAGCTGCCCTTCTGTCTCAGACATGGCACCGCTTGGCAATGCGCACCGCACAATATTGGCGCCATTGGCGGCCGTTCCGCCGGCACATCCGAGTTTCGATCAGGGAAATATATGGACTTCGCACCGGGCCGACTAGGCCGTGGCAAAAAACATTACCAATGTTTCAGGAACGAAAAAACCGCCGGGCCTGGGCCCGGCGGTCTCAAAAGCTAACCCTAACGCTGCGCCGGCTATTGGCCAGGCGTCTGCGCCGGCTTGTCGACCCTCTTCATGGAGCTGGGGTTCTTCGTGCGCATGAAGGAGATGACTTGCCACAGCTCGTCGGAGGTCTTGATGATCTCACCGAAGGGCGGCATCGGTCCGACGACCACTTCCTTCCTGACGCGCTTGTAGCCTTGCTTCTTGAGTTCGTCAGTGCCAAGTGCGATCAGCCTGAAGACTGTGTCGTCATCGGCGCCATAGACCCAAGCGTCGTTGGTGACCGGAGGACACATGCCGCCGCCCCCGCCGCCGCCATGGCAGCCGTTGCAGCTATAAGACAGATATTTTTTGTGCCCCTTCTCGGCCCATGCATCGACATCGTCGTTGTACGGATTGTGCAGCCCGCCGATCGGCGTCTTCTCGATGAGTTCCAGCGGCGGGGTCTTGTCGTCCTTCGGGCAGCAGTCCTCAGCCTTGGCATTGAAGGCGAACACGCTGATAGCGCCCAGCAGGACAACTCCCATTACTCCAGTGATAATTTTGCGCACGGTGTGTTTCCTTACCCTAGTTGCCGTTTTTGGTAGCCTATCGATTGGTCAATCCCCGCGAATGCCTCGGCTGGGACGAGCATATGACGCCCCGGCACATAGTGCCGCGTGGAGCCGTCGCTGTCATGTCTCGGTGCGGAAAGAACATTAACGCATGCACGGCGAGCCAGGCATAAGCCACCGTCGCCGGTCCTGGACCCCGGCGTGGGGTCTGCCAGCCCATTCGTGCCGTCCTTGAGACGGCCCCTCGCGCTCTCCCTCACGGCCGCGATGGCGTCATCCTCCGTGAACCCAGGCATTTTAGAGCTTTGCCCCCGATTTGGGACAATAGGAGGCGCTCTCTTGGGCGAAAAGCCGATAACCGCCCTGTCATAGTCAAATTGTCGGTCAGCGCAAGGGCGACGGAGGGGGTGTGATGCGTCATTTTGCCTTCCTGCGCGGAGCCCCAGCAGCCAAGGTCATAGGGTCTTCTCGAAATCCATGCCCTCGAAGGTATAGCGGTCCTCTTGCGCCCAAATTCCATCTTCCTGGACCGGGACCTTGTGGATCTTCACATCGTCGACCTTCAGCCTCCCGGTCTTCTCATCGACCCAAAAATCGATGTCGTAATATTCGTTCTCGGTACCCGCTTTCCGAAAGTCGCTACAGGCGAAGTACCTGCCATCCTTCTTGAGGTAGCGGATCGGCTGATGCATCTCGACGAATTCTAGCGGGATCTTCTCGCCGGTCTTCTCGTCGGTCAGCTCGAGCGCGCCCTCCTCGTTCTTGTTCTCGGCGATGTAGTTGTGGATGGCGCTCATCACGTGCCAGGCCCGAACCACCTCCATGTCGCCCGGATGCTCCTGCACCGGCAACCACCACCACGCCACCGGTAGCCGCGTGACCATGTAGTAGCCGTCGCCGTCACGCTTCGGGCCCTTCTGCACCCGGATGTCGATCAAATCGAGGTTGTCGCCGTCGCGTTGCGGCTTGAACCAGAAGTCGATGGCATATTGCTTCTTGGGCTCGTCCTTGTCGTGGAAGATGGCGTTGGCGAACCAGCCATAGCCCTTCATGCCGCGTACAACCTTAACTTTCTCGTAGACCAGGTTGAGATCCTTATTGAGTTTGGGGTCACGGAAGACGAACGCACCGTCCTTGGAACGCTCCTTGATCACCTCTTCGGTTCTCTTGGTCACCGAGGCGTCGTCGAAGTCGGGATAGTCCGCGGCCCTAACAAAGCCGGGGAAAGAGAAGGCCACGGCAATCGCCGCGGCCCCCAAAATCTGTCCTACGCGCTTCATCATCACTGCTTTTCGGTCTCTCTGGACTCACTGCTCTCCGAGGCTTGCGGGGAATCCGAGGTTTGCGTGAGGGAGAGCACACGAATGGCCTGGGACGCTTCCTGGTGGTCGTTCAGATCGGCGACCCCTTCAGCCGTCTTGCCTTGTGCGTTCTTCAGCGACGGATCAGCACCGGCATCCATCAAGAGCCCGATCATCGGGGCGCTGTTGTTCAGCGCGGCGATCATCAACGCCGTCATGCCGTTGTTCGCTTGAGCATCGACGTCGGCGCCGGCCTCGATCAAGGCCTTGGCGATGTCGGTCGGGCGCATGCTGCCAGGCAGGAAGATGGATCCCTCGGCCGGGCCGGTCTGCGCCGCCACGATCATCAGCGGAGTCAACCCATCGCCGCCGGAGGGCTTGTTGACATCGGCCCCTCCATCCATAAGTGCTTTCGCGGCCTCGTATTTCTGCTCCGCAAGCGCCAGCGCGAGAGGCCGGAAACCTTGTTGGCCGGGCTCCTCCAACTCTGCGCCGTGCTTGATTAGCGCCTTGATCGAAGGCACGTGGTCACGCATCAAGGCCGCGGCCAGCGGCGTAAACCCATTGCGGTCGTGGGTGTTGGGATCGGCGCCGAGCTCGATCAGCAAATCGATCGTCTTGTCGTGACGCTGCCGGGCGGCGCTGGTCAACGGCGTCCAACCGTTGAGGTCAGGCTTGTTGATGTCGGCACCGCCTTCGCCAACCAGGAACGTGATGCGCTCCGGGTCGTTGCCAATGAGCGCATTGCTCAACTCTTGCTGCGGATCGGCTCCTTCGGCGAGCCATGCCTTGACCTTTTCCTTGGTGACGATTTGGTCCGGCGATGCAAGATCGCGACGTTCCTCGAACTTCTGTTCGGCCATCTTGATGTAGCTGCCATGCGCCGGCAGATCGCCCTGCACGACGCAGCGACTGCATTGCACCAGAGGCACCCCGTATTCCCGTAAGATCGCTTCGACCTCTTCGGCCTTGTCCTCGAGCGCCCAGTCGAGCAGATACTTCAGAAAGACGTCCGTCTGACGTACGCCAAGGCCGAGTTCGAACTCCATCGGCACCGTGTCGTCATCGAGATTGATCGGCAGGATCGTGACCGGCTCGTCTTTCATGGTCTTCACCCAGCCCGCGAACGGGCCGAAGACCGAGGCGACGTCGAACTCGCCGTCCAGCATGCGTTGAATGACATACCAGGGCTGGTTCTCCGGGACGAGATCGCCGTCATGAGTCTGAAGCTGCAGCTTGACCTTGTCGACGATGCCGCGCTTGGCAAGCGCCAGGCGCACACCGGAGGTCTGGAAGACGCCGATCGAGAGATCCTTGAGCTTCGGATCGTCTAGGTTTTCAAGCTCAAGACCCTTGTCGTTGCGGTACACGAGAACATAGGGCGTCTTGTAGACAGGTTCGGTCGTCAGAAGCCCTTCGTAGCCAGCCGGAATATCGAACATCACGTCGCACAGGCGATCGTCGTGGGTTGAGCGCGTGAACCCCCGCTCGATGAAGGGCTGCCAGTGATACTTGATCGTGGCGCCTGTGGCCTCAGCTAGCAGTTCGGCAAGCTTATTTTGGAACCCTTCTCGCTCAATGCTGGACAGGGGCATGTTGCCGGGATCGGCGCAGATATTAAGGACTTTGAGCTTCTTGCCTTCGTAGGCCGCCTTGGCCGCCGCACGGAGGGCGATGTGTTCGCTGGGGGTCAGCTCCTCATAGGTCTTATTGAGGTCGCGCTGAATGGACTTCTTATCGGCCGCGGGTGCGGCGGCAATGCTGAAACCAAGAATGCCGACCGCTAGGGCCGCAGTCAGGGACAAACGGGGGAATGACACGGGGGCTCGCCTTATTTGCAAGACGGGCCAGAACGCTAGGACCGAGATCCCACCGGACTAACCCGCCGTGGGTACCTAATCTTCTAGCGTTATATAGGAAAAAGGCGCCCGATGCCGCAAGGGCATCGGGCGCCGTTAATCTACACGTTTCTGCTATCTACGATTACTCGTAAATGCGGAAGACGTTCAGCTCACCGCCTTGCGGGATGTGCTGCAGGCCAGCGGCCTTGGTCATGGCAGTGGCGCCAATGGCACCAAACTTATCGCTAAGGTCCAGACCAGCGGTGACCGGAAGACCGATCCAGCCGCCAATACCGGAGTACGTCGCGATGTACTGCTTGCCGCCCACCTTGTAGGTGATCGGGTTGCCGATGATGCCGGAACCAAGCTTGCGGCTCCACAGGACCTTACCGGAATTCCGGTCGACCGCGCGGAAGTCGCCACCAAGCGAGCCGTAGAACATCAGACCACCGTCGGTGACCATCGTACCACCCCAGTTCGGATACGGATCCGGGATCTCCCAAACGGTCTTGCCGCTCAGGACGTCGTACTTCTTGATCTTGCCGGTGGTGCCGGGGACTTCAGGATACATGTACACGTTCGCGAACACATAAACGGTGCCCTGGTTCGTGTGCGTGCGCTCCTGAGGCTCCAGCTCCATGCACCAGTTGTTGGTGGGCATGTAGAAGATGTTCGGCTCCTTCGGATCAACAGCACCAGGCTGCTGGTCCTTACCACCCATCGCAGACGGGCAGGTAGAGACGTTCCGACCAACTTCGAGCGGCGAGTGCTCGCGCACCTTAACCGGACGGCCTGTCTTGAAGTCGACCTTCTCGGCCCAGTCCGTCGTCACGTACTTCGTGGCGCGCAGAAGGGTACCGTCGGTGCGGTCGAGCACATAGGCAAAGCCATTACGGTCAAAGTGAGTGAGAGCCTTAACCTTCTTACCGTCGATGTCCATGTCGGTAAGAATGTTCTCGTTGATGCCGTCATAGTCCCACTGATCAAACGGAGTCATCTGATAAGCGAAGACAGCCTCGCCGTTCTCGATCTTGCGAGCGAAAATGGTCATCGACCACTTGTTGTCCCACTTGCCAGTGCCGCCGCCGCCGAGCTCTTCGCTGACAGCGTTGCACTCATCGTGAGTCTTGTCGGGACAACGATACTGCGGGCTCCACAGACCGGGGTTACCGGTCGAGTAGTAGACCAGCTTCAGCTCGGGATCATAAGTATACCAACCCCAAGCAGCACCGCCGCCAATCTTATAGTCGTCACCGGGGAAGGTCTTGATACCAAGATCATGACCCGCGGTACCGTGCTGCGGATTGGCTTTGTTGGTCTCTTTCGTCAGGCACACGTCCTTATCGGAACCCGTGCTGTGGCACACCCAAGCCTCGGAGCCGTCCGACAGATTGAAGGCGGCAACGCGACCACGAGCTGCGAACTCATCGCCACCAAAGCCCATGAACACCTTGTTGTCGGCGATCAACGGAGCCGGCGTGATGGTCTCGCCCTTCTCGGGATAGGCGTACTTGACGACCCAAGCTTCCTTACCGGTCTGGCCATCGAGGGCAATGATGAAACCGTCGAGAGTGCCATACACGAACTTGCCACCGGCATAGGAGCCGCCACGGTTGACGGTGTCGCAGCAAGCGCGCGGCACAGCCGACTCGTCACGGTCGGTCTTCTTCACATACGACCAAACCTGCTTCGGATTGTCAGGATCGGAAAGGTCCAGAGCCTGAACAACGTTACAGTTGGCCATGGACGGGCAACCAGAAACCATGAACAGCATGGTCTTGCCACCGACGTCCTTGATCACAAGCGGCTGACCTTCGTGACCGCGAAGGGCATTGGTGCCCTGCAGCCACGTCATCTGCAGCTTGTTCACGTTCTTGGTATTGATGTCAGCGAGCGTGCTGTGACGCGTCATGGCAAAGTCACGACCAGGGGCAGGCCACTGGTCGGGATCGGCCATACGTTTCAGCTGCTCTTCGTCGGAGTTCATTGCCGACGCCTGACCAGCAAGACCCATCGTCATTGCGACGACGGTGCCAGTCAGAACACCATACTTCATCTTCATATCGTTCTCCTCTCCCTAGCTACTCAGTTCACCGAAACGAAAGCTGAGCATTCTCAATTTTGCTTGGACCACGTTAACCCCGAGCGAACGCTCCAGAGCGAACCAGGCCCGCGCAAGTTTTCAAGCTGTCACTTTGAGTGTGGAAATTGGAAGCTGCCCGAAAACGGCGAGGCAAATAAATTCGCCTCGCGCCCGCTCCTGGCGGCGGGTACTCCGATGAACACATCACGCGGTGACACCTCACGAGGAATTTCAGCCTAACTTAGAGTGCGACACGGTCGTTCCACTTACGTTTTTGGAAACGTGCATCCCACACATTGCCAAGCTGCCCGCTCATAATTGCCAAATGTAATGGCATTGCAAGTGAAAAAGTGCCCCCGGCAACGAAATGTGCCAAATCTATTCCCTTCTTTTTGCAGTGCAAAAAACAACGGTCGTCCTCGAAGCATCATTGAAGCATCATTAAGGAATTCGACGCCGTTTGTGTGCAGCGCTGATCCGTTGATCTCGCTTGTTAACTCGCCCACCTGAGACGAAAACAAGAACACGCCAGTTTAAGCATGACGTGTGCCAACCGCGCCCGCCAAGCAGGGACAGGGGCCTAATATGGAAGGGCGCCCGATACCGCGAGGGCATCGGGCGCCTGTAGTCTAGAAAAGTCCCGCCCCTACTACTCGTAGATGTGGAAGAGGTTCAGCTCACCACCTTGCGGGATGTGCTGCCGGCCAGCGGCCTTGGTCATGGCAGTGGCACCGATCGCGCCAAGCTTACGGCTAAGGTCCAGACCAGCGGTGACCAGAAGACCGGTCCAGCCTCCGATACCAGAGTACGTCGCGATGTACTGCTTGCCGCCCACCTTGTAGGTGATCGGGTTGCCGATGATGCCGGAACCAAGTTTGCGGCTGCACAGGATCTTACTAGAATTCCGGTCGACCGCGTGGAAGTCGCCGCCCAGCGAGCCGTAGAACATCAGGCCACCGTCGGTGACCATCGTCCCACCCCAGTTCGGATTCGGATCAGGGAGTTCCCAAACGGTCTTACCGCTCAGGACTCGGGCGGGGATGTGAACATGGAAGGCCAAACGTAGCCGACGCATGCCATGCTCGTTGCGAGCTTTCCAATGCCACAACGCGGCGCCCGAGGCCCCGAACCTAGCGCGGGAGCAGGCTTTGCTTTTCTGCCAAACTGGTTGGGAAAGTGGCAGTCCAATCATTGCCAACGCGCTCCCCATCTTTTGCCAGATCGATGGCGCGCGACAGCAGGTGTGCCGCTTGCGCGTGGTGCTAGCTCTGGGCCTTGCCGTCGGCAGATGGGAGATGCTGAATAGCAATGCGCATGAGCTCAGGGAGTGTGCGAACACCGAGCTTTGCCTTCAATTGCGTGCACGTGTTTGCCACGGTCTTATAGCTGACATGCAGATGCTCGGCGATGACGCCGTAGGGTTTGCCTTCGGCCACCAACGCCAATGTCTGCAACTCGCGCACCGTCATGCGGCGCAACGGATTGGTCGTTCCCCGCGCCTCCATGAACGCAACCTCTGACGCGAGGTCGTGACTGAGGTAAGGGCGATTGTCGCGAACTCTTTGGAAAGCCTTCTGCACCTCTTCAGGCGGCGTGTCCTTCAGCACATAGCCTGTGGCGCCAACTTCGAGCGCGCGAGACACGATGACCGGGTCGGAGTGCATGGTGAACACGAGGATCGGCGTCTGCTGATCATGCAGGCGCAAGCGCCGAATGAATGAGAGACCGCCGAGCGCGCCAGTCCGCATAGCCAAGTCGACAATGATCACGTCTGGCTTCTGCGTGCGGTAAATGCGGAATCCATCGGCGAGGCTTTGTGCCTGCTGAATATGCTCCACGCCCACGTCCTCAAGCAGCTGGCGGCAGCCTTGCAGGACAATAGGATGATCGTCGATGACGAGAACACGGCTCATGACAGTTCCCCAACCAATTCTGGCGTTCGTGTTGCGCGCTTCTTGCGTTGTTTCTGCACGGGAATTTCCACCCGTATGGTCGTCCCCTCGGACGCTGCACTTTCGACTTCACAAATGCCCCCGAGCGAGCGCACGCGCTCGGTCATCGTCGTGAGGCCGAAACCTTTTGGCGTCGACGGGGCGATCCCCTTCCCGTCATCGGCAATGGTCAAGTGAAGTTCGACGGGCGCGCGACCGCCTCCATTCACGACGCCCTTCTCCTCACCAAGGTGGACGGCGATATTCTGCGCCTGACCATGCCGGATCGCGTTGGTGATGGCCTCTTGAATGCAGCGATAGACGGTGAGGTCGACAGGCTCACCGTAGGACTTGGCGAGCTTGCCCAGCTGCGTGCGGATCTGGGTATCGGGGTGACGCCCCTGCAGACCCGCAGTGAGCTCGGCGATGAGCTCGGCGAATTTCACGCGGCCAAGCGGGCCGGGCCGCAGCTTCTTAATCAGCGCGCGGTTCATGGCCTTGAGCCGCTCGGCGATCGACAAGATCTCTCCGACCCGCCGGGATATCTCGACGGTGCGTTCCGGGGGCAACCGGTCGGCAATCGTTTGGATCGATGAGGCATTCGCGGCAATGCCGAACAGGCAGGGCCCCGCCTCGTCGTGGAGCTCGTTGGCAATCTCGCGCCGCTCTTCTTCCTGCACGGTGATGAGCTGGCGGTAGAGCCGGCTATTCTCCTCACGCGCGGTATCGAGCGCGCCCGCCAGCGTATTGAAACGATTGGTGATGACAGCGAGCTCTTTCACCTTCGACGGCTTCAGCCGCGTGGCGTAGTGACCATCCTCAAGCTGCAGGATGCCCTTGGACAAGCTGGCGAGCGGATTGAGGACGCGTCCAAGCACGACATAGAGAACGGCCAGGACCACAGCGTTGAGGGCTAACCAGACAATGGCGAGCGATGAAAAGTCCTGCCAGGCTTCGGCGATTTCGTCCCCGGGTTCGCCCAAGATGACAATGGGATTTCCATCCCCGGCCATGACGCGGACGGAGCGCTCGGCGACCTGGGGGCGGACGAGGGCCGCATACCACGCCGGAACGTAGCGCGTGGCGGTCGAGTCGGCATGGGTGCGCGGCGACACAATGGTGAGGTTTCCCGTCTCGTCCATAAACATGATGCGTACGTGGCGTAGATGCTTGAGTTGAAGGGGCAATTCCTGATCGAGCTGATCCAGCTTGTTCTGCGCGGCCAAGTCCTTCAGGGTCGCGCCAACGAACCGCTGCGCCACCTCAAGCGACGCTTCCATCTCCACTTGCGTTGCAGTCCTGGTGTTGAAGATCGACACGGCACCGGCAACCAGGGCGGCAAGGAGATTTATCGCTCCCACCGCAATGAGCAGTTGCGTTCGGACCGGGCGGTCATACCAAAGCTTCTGCAGCACGCTTCGAAAGTCTCCACTACGAGGTGCTCACACCACCGGCGCAAGCACGATGCAAGGGCCGTACCCAATTGGCTTAATGCGGCCCGCCCAGCAGCTCCCGCCTTGGCTTCACTTATTGCAAGCTTTGGCAGCGGGAGTCGCCAAAAAATGCAGTCCATGCTGGAAGTGGCGAAATAGCAATGGCAAGCGTGGAAATATCGTTGCAAGAAGTTCCCGGCTACTATTGGGACGCACCCTTTGATAGCGTCTTGGCGGGAACCGCTATGCTAGCCGAGGACCGACGCAATTCTACCCGAGATTTTGCCGGCTGGTGGTGAAATGCGGATGGCTTTGCGGGAGGCCGACCCTGGCAGCCGCTGCTTCCCACGATGCTGCCGGGCTCATAACGCCTCCTGGCCGCGGGAGGGGGTGCGGCAGGTTGGGCTCGCACCCCCCCCTCCTGGTCCCGAGGGGACGGAATTGGCCCGGGCAGGGACGCAGCCTGGTCTAGCGTGGCGCCAGATGTTCGGTTAGATCGCCGTCCGGCACGTTGGTGAGATCCTTCTGCAGGTCCTGCACCACACAACCGACGACCGGTTTGGCAAGCTTTTGCTTGAGCTCGGTGAGCACGCCCGCCGGCGCCACGAGGATCAACTCGTCGAATGCCCCGCATTCAAGCTCGGCGGCGAGTTCGTCCGCGACCAGCTTGACGAAGTCCTCTTTGGCTCCCTGCTTGAAGTCCTGCCGCGACTCAACCGCGTGACGGCCAGGCCCGACCCTGTCGTGCACGCGGCCGGGACGGTCGGCGCCAATGTCACGCGTTGCGGCGTGTGCCTTCGTCGAATCAAAGCTCACGACGGTACGGAAAGCACCACCATCGTCACGTTCGACGAACCGCGCTTGACCGCCGTCGGCAATGGCGTACCAGATCTTCGCTTGCTTCATGAGCTTACTCGCTCGCTGGATCACGCAGGCTCAGGATGTAGGCGGCCAGATCCTTCAGCTCGCCCTTGCTGATCGGAATCACCGGCATGGGATGCTTGGGGATAATGATCTGGGCCATGATCGCGCCTGCGGTCTGGTCCTGCTTATTGGCAATCTCGCGAAAGCTCGGCACGTCGGCCATGGCTTTCGTCTGATTGGCATCCACGAGATGACAGTTGGCGCAGAGCCGCTGCGCGAGTTTCTGGCCGCGCGCCACATCGGAGGCGCCCGTGATGGAACCAGCGAACGCTCCGCCCGCGCCAAGAAGCGAGAGCGACACAAGCATAAGGATGAGCCGTGACATCATGGAGATCGGACCCCAGAGAGCTCAGGCGCCCATCGCCTCAAGCTTATCCATGTCGACCAAGTGTACGCGGCGCGCCGATTCAAGCCGAACTATTTTTGCCTCCTTGAGCTCGGCGAACATGCGCGAGACGGTTTCCAGCGTCAGTCCGAGATAATCGGCAATGTCGTGACGCGGCATGGCCAGATCGAGCACGTTGTCCGCTCCGGATCGGCGGGCCATTTCCAGGAGAAACGCGGCGAGGCGTTCCAGCGCATTCTTGCGGCCAAGCAGAAGAAGATGGTCTTGGGTCTGGCGTAAGCCGATCATGGTGCGGTTGAGCAGTTCATGCACGAGACCGCCCGACTCAGTGGCATTGAGCAGGCCATGCCATTTGATCGCCACCACCTTGACCGGCACGATCGCTTCGGCGGAAGCATGATGGGTGTCGCCGGCCTCAAAGCCGAACATGTCGCCAGGTAAATGGAAGGCGCTGATCTGACGGCGGCCGTCAGGAAGCAGCTTGGAAACGCGGACGACGCCGGATACGAGCTTGTAGACATAACCCGCGCCCTCGCCTTCGGCGAAGATCTCGGCATTGCGACCGAAATTCATCGGCACGCTGACGGGAAGAAGCGATTCCGGCCCCTCTCCCTCGGAAAATGCGGTTCGCAAGGGCCGTTGGTTGACCCGTGGAGTTTCGACAACGGGGGTCGGCGTTAACATCGGTGATCCTCCCGGAGAATCGATTTGCCCAACGTCATAGGTACGCAACGACGCGCCTGACCGAAATCGTGTCGGCCACCTAAGGGAAACTACGTAAGACGGAAAGTCGGAGAGGACCGGACGCGACGGCCCGCCCCGAGCCATCACGTCACCGATCTTGGCGACAGGTAACGCGGGCAAGGCGGCCAAGCCTTGAGCCAGGTCAAAAGGCTCAAGATCCCAGCGGCTTGAATTCAGCTTCTACCGGATTAGGGCACATGGGCGAGGATCGCCATGCGGATCAGCTCGGACAGGCTGTTCGCCTGCATCTTGGCCATGAGGTTGGCGCGATAGACCTCCACCGTGCGCGGGCTGATGCCGAGGGTGGCGGCAATCATCTTATTGGCCTGCCCGGCCACCAGCCCTTCAAGCACTTGGCGCTCGCGTTCCGATAGGCTCGCCAGCCGGCTGGTAAGCTCAACGTCCACGACGTCGTCGGTCTGCTCAAGCGCCGTGCGAACCGCATCGAGAATGGCCTGCTCGTCGAACGGCTTCTCGATGAAGTCGACCGCGCCCGACTTCATCGCCTCAACCGCAAGCGGCACGTCGCCATGTCCGGTGATGACGATCGCCGGGAGGCACAGCGCGCGCTGCTTGATGTGATGCAAAAGCTCGATGCCCGTCATGTCGGGCATCCGCACGTCCGTGATCAGGCAGCCGCACTGCACCTCGTCGATCCCGTCCAGAAAGGACTTGGCCGAATCGTAGAGCCGGACCGCCACGCCGGCCGAGCTCAGCATGAAGGCCAGAGACTGGCGGACGGCTTCGTCGTCGTCGACGATATGCACCACGGGGTTGTCCACCATCAGTCCCCGCTCTCCGGGTACGCTTGCAACAGCGTGACACGGAACACCGTCCCACCGTCGGTGTTCGGCTCTGCCCAAAGACGCCCGCGATGGGCATCGACGATGCGCTTGGATATCGACAGCCCCACGCCCATGCCGGCCGCCTTCGTGGTCACGAAGGGCTGGAACAATCGGGAGGCAATCTCCTCGGAGATGCCACTTCCGGTGTCGGCGACGGCAACCTCGATCATCGGCCTACCCTGCTCGTCCTTGTCATGCGCCGCAAGGGACGTCGAAACGCAGAGCTCCTTACGCTCGCTGTCCTCCATCGCTTCGATGGCATTGCGCATGAGGTTGAGGAACACCTGCTGGATCTGAACCTTCTCCACCAAAGCGGGGCCGAGATCCGTATCGAAGCGGAAGATGGTCCTTACCCCCTCGTCCTTGGCCCCGACCAGACCGAGGGCACTGGCCTCCTCGATCAGCTTGTTGACGTCCTCCGGCTGCTTCTCGGTTTCGCCATGGGTCACGAACTCGCGGAGCTGGCGAATAATCTGTCCGGCGCGCAGCGTCTGCTTGGTGGTTTCGGCGAGTGCGTCGCGAATCTTCGGCGTGTTCGGATGCTCCATGGGCTCGAGCAAACGGCTACAGCCTTGCAGATAGTTGCTGATGGCCGAGAGCGGCTGATTGATCTCGTGCGCCAGCGTCGAGGCGATCTCGCCCATGGCAGTCAGCCGCGACAGGCGCGCGAGCTCGGTCTGAAGCTCTTGCAGCTGATGCTCGGTCTGCTGGCGCTCCGTCAGGTCGCGGATGAATCCCGTAAAGAAGCGGCCATCGCCTGTCCGCATCTCACCCACCGCCAGTTTCATGGGAAAGGTGGAACCGTCCTTGCGCTCGCCGGTTACGACGCGGTCAGTGCCGATGAAGCGCTTCTCGCCGGTGGCGATGTAGCGCGCAATGTAGCCGTTGTGATCTTGGCGGAAGGGAGCCGGCATCAGGACGCTGACATTGCGGCCCGTGACCTCATCTTTGTCATATCCGAACAAGCGCTCGGCGGCGGCGCTGAAGGACTGAATCGTCCCTCTCTCATCAATCACCACCGCTGCGTCCGGCGCCGCATCCAGAACCGAACGGATATAGGCCTCGCGGGCGCGCAAGTCTGTCGCGTGGCGGCGGCTGCGCATCCTGGTTCTGCGGAGCAGTTCTCCAAACCAAGAAATGCCGATGCCGACCACGGCGAACACGGCAGGCTCCAACAACGCAGGAGCCGGCACTGTTCCGTTCCCGATGAGGAGCGCACCCAAGACAGAGGTGATCGCAGTGACCAGAAGCCCTGGACCGATGCCGCCGAACCCGGCCGCAAACAGCACAGCAGGAATGAAGATGAGGAAGGAGCCCTCACCTTGAACCAGCGGCCGCAACAGCCAAGCGAGCGAGAGCACCACGCCCATGACGCCAAGCGCGGCACCATAGTGGGCGACGGAGACGGCCGGATCGAGCAGCGCCTGACGAAAGCGCTCTAGACCGCCCGTTTTTTCACCGTCGGAGGTCTCCTGGAGAGGCCCATGCATGATCATACTCGCCTCGGGCGACAAGCCCGGCCCAACAGCGTCCCAAGGGGGAACGTTATCGCAATTCTGTCAGCTCTCTATAGTTAGCTGGATCGACGCCGCAATGCAGGGCTAAAGTCCCTTGGCGCGAAGGAGGAAGCCATGGCCACGACAGATGCCGAAATGCCAGACCACAAGGCCCTGAACGAGGACCTTCAGGAGATCGCCGAGCATATCGAGGCGCTCCGCTCCAACCTCAACGCTTTGGCACAGTCCGTTGGCGCCACCGGCAGCCATCAAGCCGAGGCGTTGCAGGCGCAAGCCGGGCAGTCCTTGGGCGCCATGGAAGACGCCGTCCGACGCGAGCCTTTGAAGTCGCTCGGCATCGCGCTCGGTGTCGGCTTCCTCCTCGGCGTCGTGATGGGCCGCTAGCGCCTGATCGCCTTCCGGGCGTCGCTGCCTAATGGCTCATCAGCACCGCGACGTGGGTGTTGCGCAACACGTGAAGCGTCGCCCCGCCGAAGATCCATTCCCGCCAGCGCCAGCGGCCATAAGCCCCCATGACCAAGAGGTCTGCTTTGCCGGTCGCGGCCAGTAGCGCTTCCCCAACCGCGCGGCCTTCGAGACTGGCCCTCTCGATCTCCACCGGATAGCCGGCCCGCGTCAGATAGTCGGCCATGCCGGAGGCGGTGCCATCGCTCTCCTCGCCTTCGTCGAGGCAAAGCAGCCTGACGCGATTGGCGGTGGCCAAGAACGGCGCAGCGGACGCGACGGCACGAACCGCCTCGACCGTATCCTTCCAGGCGATAACGACAGTCTCGCCCAGCGGTCCCGCCGCCTTATCCGGGACAACGAGAATGGGACGGCCCGACTGGAACAGCGCGGCGTCGCGCGCGGCGCTCCAAAGCTCGTCCTCCTCGTCCGCGACGCTGGGTAGCACGGTCACGTCGGCGATCTTGGCCCGCATGGCGACGGCCGGGCCGACGAGCCCTTCGACCGTGACGAGTTCGGCGGCAACCTCCGGATGGGCCCCGAGTTGTTCCTCGAACCAGTCCGTGGCTTTTCTTTCCTCGTAGTCGACCTGTTTCCTGGAAGCGTCGACCATTTCCTCGAAATAAACGGGGCTGAGCTCGGTCGCATAAGGCAGGCGCTGGACCGGCGGTGGGCAGGGATGCAGCACTTCAAGGCCTGCGCCGAAGCGCTCCGCGAGGCGAAATGCTGCCTCAGTGCAGGCTCCTGAGGCGCCACCGGCACCGATAGGGAGGAGAATCCTGACAAGCTTCACGGGAGCGTCCCTTTCCTTAGCTTCGCGGCGTCTTCGGCCCGATCCAATGACATGCCAAACCGCCATGCCTTGAGGCGGGTCAAGACCCGTTCCTGGCTTCTTGACCCATCGCAAAGAAGTGTGTCGCCTTTTCTCCTTATTCTAGCGCACAATGGTCCAAGCAAATCGATAGCCGGCAACAAAAGATAAAGAGGCGATCATGCAAATCCCCCTCGACATCAGCTTCCGCAACATGGACCCCTCGCCCGCCGTGGAAGCGCGCATCCGCGAGAAGGCGGCGAAGCTTGAGCGTTTTCACGAACGCATTATCAGCTGCACCGTCGTGGTCGAAGCGCCGCACCGGCATCATCACAAGGGAAAGATATACAGCGTGCACATCGACATCAGCGTGCCCGGCAAGGACCACCTGATCGTCGATCGCGCCAAGCCGGCCGACCACGCCCATGAAGATGTCTATGTAGCCGTGCGCGATGCCTTCAACGCGGCGGTGCGCCAACTCGAAGATTACACGCGGCGGATGCGCGGCGACGTCAAAGCCCACACGGCCTCACGGGGGGAGCCGTCCGCCGCCGAATGATCGGCGCCGTTCAGGCCTTCCAGAACGCCTTGGCTTTGGCGAAACGCCCATAGGCGCGCTTCGCCTCTTTCAACCACTTCTCCTCCTCGGCGATATCGATCGCCGGTGCACGCAGACGCCAGTCCTCTTGACCAGTGGCAAGCAAAGACTTTCGGGTCGCCATATCGTTAAGCACGCCGAGCGCATCCTGGATGGCCTCAAGCGCCGCTAAGGACACGTTCCGGCGCTCCTCGCTCTTCTTCTTGGGGAAGGTCGCGGCGAAAAACTCCGTGGCGTAGCGCAGTCGCTTGGACCGGATCCGAAGCCTGTGCCGCTTGGCCGGCGACAGGTCTCGCAAGCGACGGCCTTTGGCCTTGATCCCACGGCGCAAGCGCGCCAGCTGCTTCAGAGCGTGGCGGCGGACCGGCTTCTTGGCCAGCTTGCGGTTTTTGCGCGCCCAATCGCCCGTCTCGACCCATGCCGTGATATCGAGCAGTGCAACCCGAAAGCGATCGGAATTTGCGGACTGGGTTGCGCGGGCGTAAGCGGCGGCGTGACGTTCCTTGAAGTCCCTGTAGGTGTCCTCCACCTCACGATCGCCGGGATAGGCGGCACGCATCGGCTCCAACACGTCGGCGGCGAACACATCGAGATCGCGCGCAGGCCCGAGTTCTTGCGTGATCCACCGCAACTTGTCCTTAATGGTCTTGCGCTCGTCGCCGCCGAGCATCTGCCCAAACAGCGCGATCGCGACCCGCAAACGCCTTAGCCCGACGCGCATCTGATGCAGCGCTTCGGCGCGCCCCTCGCGCATGGCGGGCGCATTGGCCACGATCTGCCGCAGACAATTACGCGCGATGGAGCGGAACGCCTCCGCGCTTGTCATGTCGGGCGTGACGACGACACGCCGCGCGTTCTCGACCGTATGGTCTGCGTCGTCCAGCAACTCAAAGCCACGTTCCGCCTTCGTCTTCACGGCAAGGTTCAAGGGAGCGGTTTCGGCGAGCTCGCGGGCGAGAGAGAACAGAGCGGCCTTGGCGCCGGCCTTTAGCTCCAATTCCAATTCGGAAATCGGCGCGGCCTTGACGCCGGCCGTAGCCTCTCCTTGGTCCACGGCCAATTCGATCTCCGCCCCGCGATGCCGGACGTCATAGGTTTTGCGCCGGAACCTGGTGTGGAAGCGCGGCTTGAGATCGGCGCGGACTTCGGGCGTGAGCAGCGGGGCGAGCGCAGTGCCCTCCGCGGCATCGAGGTTGGGCTCATGGGTGGGAACCGGACACTCCCATTCGTTCCGCTCTAAGAACTCGCCTTCGCTCTTGGCGCTCTTGATGGTTTGTACGTAGCCGTCACCCGTGGAACGCACGCGCAAGAAGACGCCCGCATTGCGCAGATCACTGGCGCCGGTGTCGTAGTAGATGGAGACGAGTTCGCGCGTTTTCGGCGGCGGCCCCTCGAAAATCGGATGCGACAGAATGCGCGGCGCAGCGTCGGCGTCGAACTCGAGCTTGAGTTCGATCTCCTTCGCGTTAGAACTTGACTGAGACTCACAAGATGCCACGGCCGCAAACTCCTGATCTGCACGGTTGGCGGTTGGCGTCGTCCGCGCGCGCACTATTCGCCCCGAGAAAGCAGGGCCAGAAGAGAAGCCTACAAAGGATTATCACAATCAACACCCGAATGTCCCGCAACCCCCGACGTCCCGTGCACCAATGATGCGTGCCTTGGGCGCCTGTCGCAAATTTCCAGCGGACAAAAGGTTACTGTGCCTCAGACCGTCTGGAGCGGCCGCCGCGGCACAGGGCGCTTGCGCGCTCTGGTGGGCGAGCTTCTCACGGTCGTCCCGGGAAAAACGTTCTCGTCCGACTCCAGAATCGCGACACGGTCACGCCCCGCTCGCTTGGCGACGTACAGCGCGGCATCCGCACGCCGGAATAGTCCCGAGAGATCCGCGTCCACGTCCGTGTCCGAGGCAACGCCGACGCTCACGGTGGCGCCGACTGCCAAACCGTTGACGAAGGCGCCCGCATTGGAGAAGGCGCGGCGCACGCGCTCGGCGGCGGCAACCGCCCTCTTGGCATCGATGCCGGGGAGGATGGCCGCGAACTCCTCGCCGCCAAGACGCCCGATGATGGCGTTCTCCTTGAGATCCCGCTCCGCGATCATGGCGAAAATCTTGAGGACCTCGTCGCCGAAATTATGGCCATAGGAGTCGTTGGTGTCCTTGAAATGATCCAGATCGAAGATCAGCACCGACACCGGCGTGCCACCCAGAACACGGCGTTCTCCGACGGCATCGGCGACTTCGAAGAGCGCGCGGCGGTTCGGCAGCCCGGTCAGACTGTCGGTGAGCGCATCGCGGCGCTGCTCCTGCTCCTCGCGCTCCTTGGCCATGGACAGCACAATGAACGCCAAGGCGACACGCATCAGCATCGTCACAAGCGCAACCGCCGGAAGCCAGGCAATGGTGAAGGCCTCACCCAGAGTCTGGATCGGGACGACGAGAATGAAGGGGATCCAGGACAGGTAGCTCAGCCCCACAAGCACAAGAAGGCTGACGGCGGGCCAGCAGAGCTGCCTGTCGCCAATCCGGCGCAGCTCCAGCGCGGCGGCAAAATTATACGCTGCAAAGAAGATGCACCCGACAATCAGGCGCGCATCTAGGGATTCGACGAACCCCGAATGGGACAGGACAATGAATCCGACGGGACCGAACATGATCCAAAACGGCGCCCGCTCGTGTTCGGCATACTCGCGGGCCGCATCCCACTTCAACGCGACGGCCAAGATGGCGATCGACGCACCGATGGTGACCAGGTTCACCTCGTTCGCGAGCGCGGCGCCCAGCACGATGGCGGCGCCCGCGACATGGGTCAGCATGGCCAGACCCCAGGCGCCGACGAAGCGCGGGCCCCCCGCCTGCTCCCAACCGGCTCGGCCCCAGGTCAGCAACAGCATGGCAGCGACAATGGCCGTGACCGAAAGGTTCACAACCGACATCGTCATCGTGTCGAGATGCATGCGCCGCCCCTCCCATGGAAATCCACCGGGGCGCGACCCTAAAGATAGGGTCTCACGACACGTTTTATTTTAACGCGAGACTTTCTGGAAAATTTTAGCGAACGGCTTTCGTGTGGGGGCCTCAGTCGCCGCGCTTCACCGCTTCGAAGAGGCCGGCATTGGGGCAGAACGGCTGCGGCTGCTTTTCCTCAGGCTCGTTCTTGAGCTCGCTCCTGGCCTCCGTGAGCCAATCCCGGCAGCCGTCTTTACATATGCAAGCATGGCAATTCGACCGTGCCCGCAAATAGGACTGGCCGCCATCCACGTCGATGACGTCGAGCAGATCGACGCCGACGACCTGCATCATGTCGTCCATGAGTACTTGGTGATGAAAGCCGGCGAGATCTTGCCTTGGGCGCTTCATGGTGTCCCCTCCCCCACAGGGCGCGCAGCTTCGCGCATTACCTTGGCTAACGGACGGGAGGGGTCTCTGCCTTGACCAAGATCAAACCCGCTAAGCGTTGGTGCCAGCCCGCTCCATGCCGGTGCGGATCAGCTCGGCGGCCTCACCGACTTCGGCCCAGCGCATGACCTTGACCCATTTGCCTTTCTCCAAGTCTTTGTAGTGCTCGAAGAAGTGCCCGATCTGCTCGACCAGAATTTCGGGCAGGTCGCGATAGCTCGTCACGCGCTTGTAGAACGGGTGCAGCTCGTCGATGGGCACGGCAATGATCTTCTCGTCGATGCCCGCCTCGTCCTCCATGAGGAGCGCACCAACAGGGCGGGCGCGGATCACCGTGCCGGAAGCGACGGGCGTGGGGGCGATCACGATGCAGTCCACAGGATCGCCGTCCTCCGACAGCGTGTGCGGAATGAAGCCGTAATTGGCCGGATACATCATGGAGGTGTGCAGGAAGCGGTCAACGAAGAGCGCGCCCGACTTCTTGTCGACCTCGTACTTCACCGGCGTCCCGCCTTGCGGAATCTCGATGATGACGTTGACTTCATGTGGCGGATTATCTCCGACCGGGATCTGGGAAAGGTTCATAGCTCCGATAGGGTCTCCATGTTGGCGCCGGCCCGTTCGTCGAGCGCGACCGTCTTGATCAACGCGAAAATGCGGCCGCCCGCGCGGATCGCAAGCTCGTCGACCGCTTTGCGGGTGGCGAGGGCGAAAAGATGCCCATGGCCGTCGAGCGCGATCGAAACGCCGGCGAAGGCGCCACCGTCGGTGTCGACCTCCTCGACGGTTCCTGCCAGCACGTTGCGAATGCTTAAGTTCGGTCCGGCGTCCCGCGCCAGCGTAATGTCCGTCGCCTTGACGGCAACGCGGACCTCTCGCCCTTTGGGCCCGGCGTTGCCCACGAGCCAGATCTTGCCCGCCGGATGCGCGATCTCCGTGAGCCCATAGTCCCCGTCCACGGCGGCCACAGCGCCCCTCACCACGGAGGAACGCGCGAAGGGGCTGATACCGATGCCGCGCAAGGCGGGGCCAAGCGTCTCCTCGACGGGACCTGCGGCGACGACGCGGCCCGCGTCCAACACGACAACACGCGAGGCAAGGCGCGCGACCTCGTCCACCGCGTGCGACACGTAGACGATCGGAATGCCGAACGTGTCGCGCAAGCTCTCGATCAGCGGCAGAATCTCTAGCTTGCGTTCGGTGTCGAGCGAGGCCAGCGGCTCGTCCATGAGAAGAAGCGCGGGCGAGGCCAGCAGCGCGCGCCCGATTGAGACGCGCTGCTTCTCGCCGCCGGACAGGCTCGCGGGACGCCGGCGCAGCAAATGCCCAATGCCCAGCGTCTCCACCACCTTGTCCAACTCCACATGTTCCGGGACCTTGCCGGCGAACTTCCGCCCGTAGAGGAGGTTCTGCTTGATGCTGAGATGGGGAAACAGACGGGCGTCCTGAAACACGAGCCCCATCTGCCTGCGGTGCGGGGGCACGAAGGTGCCGGCCTCAATATCCACCAAGGTGCGGCCGTCGAGCACGATGCGGCCGCGATCGGGCCGGGCAAGACCCGCGATCAGGCTGATGGTCAGAGACTTTCCGGCCCCCGAGCGGCCGAACAGACAGGTGATACCGGCCTCGTTCTCGAAGGCGGCATCGAGATCGAAGTCATCGAGCTTGAGCGCCACATCGACGCTGATCATTGGTTGGCCTCGGCTATCATGGCTCCGCTTAGCCCGAACCCGTCCTTGCGGTCTAGGCGACTTTAGCATGGGCCACGGGCCCATACGGGACTAGGCATGCCGGGGGCGCTTCGGGTAAAACCGGCACCAGATCGACTGTCACTCAAGAGGACATTTTATGCGCCCAACATTCCTTGCGTTCTTGCTGACACTGTCCGCCCTGGCAGCCACCGGCCCCGCCACCGCCGAGCCGGACATGGATACCGTGCGCTGTACGGCTATTCGGGATGCCGCCCAATGCGTGTCCCGCCCCGATTGCTGGTACGACGCAGCTGGCGGCAACGGCTGCTTGAAGGGCCCACGCCCCGACGAAAATCCCTGTCAGGTGCACGGCAGCAAGTCCGTCTGCAATACGAGCACGCTTGGCTGCACCTGGAACGAGGCCGAGAGCAAGTGCGTTAGAAAGGCAAACTAGGCCGCCGCGACAGAAGGAAGCCATGATCGAGCTGCTGAAAGGTTTTCCCGACAATGTGGTGGCCTTGGCTTGCCATGGGCACGTCAGCCGAGAGGACTACGACAAGGTCCTGGTTCCGGCGGTGGACAAGGCGCTCCAGTCGAACGACAAGGTGCGCCTGCTCTATGAAATCGGCGGCGACTTCGAGGGCTACGACGTCGGCGCCGCTTGGGAGGACTTCAAGGTCGGCATGGAGCATTTCTCCCGCTGGGAACGGATTGCGGTCATCACCGACATCGAATGGATCAAACATTCAATGCAGCTCTTCAGCTTTGTCATGCCGGGCACGGCCCGCGTCTACCCGACCACGGAAGCCGCGAAGGCGCGGTTGTGGATCACGCAAGCAGCGTAGGCCGAGGCCGGCCTTCGAGATTTTTGTAACGAAACCGTCGATTTCCGAACCTCGGAAACGTTTCGACACAAATCTCTCGAAGCCGAAACATTCCGAAACGCAGCCGCCGCGCCGGGCACCAAGAGCTTTGCGGCAAGGTCCGACCAGGCCCCACCCCGCTTCACCCGCGCATGCGACGCGAGCTTGGCCTTCAGTGCGGCAATGGCGTTGCCGGCTTGATATTCCTCCCAGAATCCGACGATGGCGTTGGCGAGGAGCAACACCA
>Ga0209013_10000264_pt1 | contig 45214 bp, 35 predicted proteins | sample Cruoilmetagenom2_FD_187291 | JGI IMG/M metagenome (GOLD analysis project Ga0209013, IMG submission 187291) | Oil polluted marine microbial communities from Coal Oil Point, Santa Barbara, California, USA - Sample 2 (SPAdes) (version 2) | ecosystem: Environmental > Aquatic > Marine > Oil seeps ...
GACACAGTTCAACCGTTGCGGGCCTCGTGCAGGCCTTCGGAAGTGGCGCAATGACAAACTCGATCCGCGAAATTCGCGACGCGGACTGCATTTTTATCAGCGGATCGAATACAGCAGAATCACATCCGGTCATCAGCTACGAAGTTGTCCGTGCCGCCAAGCGTGGGGCGAATATTATTATTGTTGACCCGAGACGCATACCGCTGGTAGACCATGCAACTCTTTTCTTACAGGTGAAACCTGGGACGGACATATACGTGTTCCTGGCGATCATGCACACCATCATCCGGGAAAAATGGCTGGATGAGACGTTTATCGCTGATCGCACGGAGGGCTACGAGGATTTCAAGACCGTCGTCGAAGAATACAGCCCCGGGCACGCCTCGCTGATGTCCGGGGTTCCCGTCGAGCAGATCGAAGCCGCGGCGCGTATCTATGCGCTAGGCGAAAGAGCCGCCGCCGAGTCGATTTACGATGACGAACGCGGCCACAGCACGATCCTGTATGCCATGGGAATCACGCAGCGCAGCAACGGCACTGATCTGGTCATGACACTGGCGAACATGGCAATGCTGTGCGGCCATATTGGAAAACCTTCCACGGGCGTGAACCCGTTGCGTGGACAGGCGAACGTCCAGGGTGCTTGCGATGTGGGCTGTCTGGTGAACGTGTTCCCGGGCTACCAGCGCGTGACCGACGCTCCGAAGCGGGAGGCACTCGCCGAGAAATGGGGATTAGATACCCTGCCGGGCAATGTTGGCCTGACCATCGTCGAGGCCATGCATGCCGCCGCTGAAGGTGTAGTGCGCGCTGTTTACGTGATGGGCGAAAACCCGATGATGTCTGATCCCAACACCAACCACGTGGAGCGGGCACTGCGCGGTCTCGACCTGCTGGTCGTACAGGACATCTTCCCCAGCGATACTGCTTTCCTGGCTCACGTCATCCTGCCAGCGGCATCATCACTGGAAAAGGACGGTTCGTTTACGAACACCGAGCGGCGAGTTCAACTGATCACGCCCGTGCTATCTGCACCCGGCGAGGCTCTTCCAGACTGGCAGATCACTGGGGAGATTGCTGCCCGTTATGATAAAGCAAGAGGCATCGAGCGCAGTAAAGATTATTGGTTGTTTCACTCTACGAGGGCGATCTTTGAAGAGATATCCAGTACAACTCCAATTTACCAAGGCATGAACCATACTCGCGTGTTGGGTGACGGCCTTCAGTGGCCTTGTACGGATGAAGAACACCCCGGCACACCGATCCTGCACGTGGGTAAGTTTGCCCGCGGCCTGGGCAAGTTCAACGCTGTTAGTGCCAACGATCCCGCCGAAATGCCTGACGAAGAGTACCCGCTGGTGCTGACCACCGGGCGTGTTTTATACCACTACCACTCTGGAACGATGACCCGGCGCAGCAAACCGCTGGATTGGCGCGAACCGCGCGGCTACGTGGAAATAAACGCCCAGGACGCAGCGGACATAAACCTGCAGGATGACCGGGCGGTTGTGATCAAGAGCCGTCGAGGAGTTGTACGTACGCGGGCGAAGATCAGCAACAGTGTGCCCCCGGGGACTATCTTCCTGGCTTTCCACTGGCGGGAAGCTCCGGCGAACATATTGACCCAGGACTTTGCCCTGGACCCCGTTGCAAAAATCCCCGAGTACAAGGTGTGTGCTGTTCGAATAGAAAATCCGCGCGCCAAGCGAGTCAAACAATAAAATCGAAAAGAATATCTTCGCAAAGCGGCGATGAATCTAACCCAGCCTTCCGAAAACCCAGCCGCTACCAGCGGAGTTTTAAACCCTTAGCGATACTCTTTCCCTGCGAGAGTGACCAGGATTGGCGGTTTTACCCAGCACTACAGTTGAGCGAAGTTACGATTCAATTCTATGGGTTACTTTATGCCCGGTTTAGCCATCTTCAAGAGGCGTACCCATGTGATCGATACCATTCGACAGATTTCCGTATCGCCTCGTATGCCGACGATGGGGGGTAGCCAAGCTCATTGATCGCTTTGCTTGAATCAAAAAATTCGTAGCGACGGGATTGCTGCACCTTATCCGGAGTGGCTGACGGGATGTAATTAGGCTTTAGCCTGGCGATTCCCACGTCCACGTACGACCAGGCCAACGCTACGCTGTGCGGGATGTGCAGGCGTGCTTGTGGCAGCCCTGAAACCTCTGCCAGTATATCGAGCACCTGCTTCAGAGTCAGGTTCTCCCCGCCCAAGATGTAGCGCTCCCCCACCCGACCCCGCTTAACTGCCAGCAGGTGTCCGGTTGCAACGTCATCAACATCCACTATATTCATCCCGGTATCTACATAGCCAAACATGCGTCCATTTAAGAAATCCACCACAACCTGACCAGTAGCGGTGGGTTTATGATCGCCTGCTCCCATCGGCGAGCTCGGGTTAACGATAACTACCGGCAGCCCACGACTGACATAATCGTTGGCGACTTCCTCCGCCAGGTATTTCGAGCGCTTGTAGGGTGTGATCATGTCTTCCAATCTGCTGGGTGTTTCTTCAGAAACCGGTGAATGATCCTCGTTGAATCCCAGCGTCGCGATGGAACTGGTGTAAACGATGCGTTCCGCCCCCTCCTGCACAGCAGCTTCAAGCACATTTCGCGTCCCTTCAACATTGATCTGATGGAAATCGTCCCAGCTGTACCCCCAGAAGCTGTATAAAGCCGCTACGTGGAATACCCATTGGCAGCCAGCGACCCCACGCCGAACACTTTCGAAGTCCCTGATGTCTCCTTCGACCTGTTCTACTGGTAAGCCCTGCAGCTGCTGTTTGTCAGTACCCCGTCGCACCAGCGCCCGCACTTCGTGACCGGACCCTACCAGGCAGCGCACCAGCGCTCCGCCTACAAAGCCAGTGCCTCCGGTTAGAAATATACGCATGCTCTCTCCTTTCACTCCTCCAGCTCATCTAAAAGCGCCATCACAAATTCCACAGCCTTCTGCATGGCTTCGATCGATACGGTGTCGATCGTATCGTCTGGACGGTGCCAGTGCGGCAGCGTCCCGGTGGTTGGGTCTCTTCCGGCGATGCATATTGCGCGATATCCAAGTCGCCGTAAAGTACCGACTTCATCTTCAATTGTGATGTGGGCACCGCGAATATTAAGATCGGAACGTCGTGCAGCAGCGTGTTCGACCAGAGCCAGGAGTTCTGGGTCCGGCTGGTAATGAAAACAGACCCCCTCTTGGGTCAGGTAGACGATTTCCTCACCTCCTACACCCTCCAAATCGATAAATACCGCCTGTTTTAGGGGAGTATCGTACTCTCGTAAGAGCGCATACAGCCCGGTGTGATCGCTCTCTTCTGCGCCGGTAAAAGCCAGCCACACCTCGATGCTCTTACGCGGCTGCTTTGAAAGACGGTCTGCAATTTCCAGAGCGGCGGCTACACTGGCTGCATTATCGTTGGCACCTGGGCTGAACGGGGTTCGCTCATCCATCCATAAGGTTATGATCGAACCGAGCGCATAAGCAGCAGGGAGCAGGGAAGCCCACCATGTCCAGCCCGGACCACCCAACACAGCGCCTATCAGGTAGATCAGCCCCAGGCATCCCAACATCCCGAAGGTTAGCCAGGTGAGCGGCTCAATATGGCGAACCATGGATGACTGCCACATAATACGACAGCGATTGGTATCCAAGTGCGCCAGGATAACAACCCTGTGTCGGATTTTGCTAGACGGCTCGATGCGTGTAATAACATTGCGGCTATCTACCTGAGGCAGTACAGGACGCAGAATACTGTTGGAATACCGGATGACCTGACGCAGCATAACGGGTGTGGAAATCGCTAACCCCGCCGCGATCCAGCGGGTGAACGCCCCTCCCAAAGGGTAGATCATAACTGCCAGCAGCGCAACAAGGTTAATTGCGATCGGAAAAGCATTCTGACTACCTACCGCCCGAAATTCCTGCCGTTCGGTCTGGCACCCCAGGGAGGTCAAAATTTCTTTCACATATTCTGCTGCGGCCGCCTCACCCTGGGTGCCTGTGCCGCGCGGTCCGATCTCCCCAGCCAGGTAACGCACGTGAGAGAACATTTCGCTCACTGAGAAAGCGCCTGCTTGATCAGCTGACCACTCTGACTCCAGACACGCCCGCGGATACTCTCCGCTTCGGTCATCACTTCATCAAATGCGGTGGAGATTTTTTTAACTTCTTCGTCACCGATGATAAGCGGCGGCAGCAGCTTGATAATATTTACATCTGGACCACCTACCTGGGTCAAAATATGGAAATCACGCATCAATGTCATGACCACCAATTGTGCGAAAAGACCTCTCTGGGCAGTTTCAGCAGCCGTCCAGGCAGCTCTCAATCCCAGGGACCGTGGTGAGGTAAATTCGATGGCAATCATCAATCCCTTTCCACGCACATCAGCCACCAAAGCGTGCCGCTCTTTCACATCGTTTAGCGCATTCATCAGTTTATCCCCCATCGTGGCTGCGCGCTCGACGATATGCTCCTCATCCATCACGTGCAGCGTAGCCAATCCTGCTGCCATGGCCATTTCATTTTGCCCAAAGGTTGTCGAGTGTACCTGACAGCGCTCTAACCGGCTGAAAGTCTTGGCGTGTATTTCGCGGCGAGTAATTACCGCACCAACCGGCACAAATCCTCCACTCAATGACTTGGCCAGAGTGACCATGTCCGGTTCCAGCCCCCAGTGTTCACCAGCCAGGAAACGTCCGGTACGTCCCATGCCTACCTGTACCTCGTCGCAGATGAACAGCGTTCCGTACAATCGGCACAAACGCTGAGCCTGGGGCAGATAGTTATCGTTAGGGATATATACGCCTTTCCCCTGGAGCGGCTCGACGATGAAAGCAGCCACATCGCCATTTTGAAGCTCACGCTCCAAAGCATCCAGGTCGTTCATCTCCAGCATATCGAAACCAGGTAAAAGCGTTCCAAACCCCTCCCGGAAGCCTGCACCACCATTCATGGAAAGTGTTCCCATCGTCAGACCGTGAAATGCGTGGTCCAGGTACAGTACGCGTGGGCGTTTGGTAGCAGCCCGGGCGAATTTAATGGCTGTATCTACCGCATCAGCGCCGGAATTACCGAAAAACACCGCATCCAGACCTGGAGACATACGCTTTGCCAGCTCTTCTGCCAGCAAACCGGACAACAGCGGGCAATCCATCTTGACCAGGTTGGGCCGGTCCAGGTCGATCAATTCGTGCAGCGTCTGCTTTACAACCGGATGGCCTCGCCCCAGGTTGAATACGCTATAACCGGAGAGCAGATCCAGGTAGCGATTACCCTCTGCATCCCACAGGTAAGCGCCTTCTCCGCGTGCATAGATCCTATCAAAACCAATGATGCCCTGGACGCGTGCCATCGAAGGGTTGATATACTGCATGTGCAAGGGGTATTGGTCTTCGCTGCGACCGTCGATTAATCGTGCCAGTGAGAATGTCATTATTTTATTCCTTTAAATTGTAGTCGATGACTGCCTTGATAGCCCCACTCTTTTCTTTTTCATGTGTGGCGAGAAAAGCAGACTGATATTGTTCCAGTCGATAGCGGTGGGTGATCAGTTCAGGTAAACTCAGCTCACCTTCTTCCAGCAAACGCAGGTAGATCTCCATTGCATGCAGTCTTAAACCTTGAAAAGTTTCTATACCGAAAGCGTTCGAACCGATAAACTCGATCTCCTTAAAGTAGTGAGGCGTCCATTCAAATCGAGCCGGGATGGCGACGCCGGTGACAACGTATTTAGCATGCGGTCCTGCCACACGCATCCCTACTTCGAAGGTCTCAGCGGAACCGACGGTGTCATAAATCACATCCACACCTCTCAAAAGCATCGGCTTGCCGTGCCATGGTTTGTATACCCGTGTGCCAACCATTTCTGCTATTGTTTCGATGATCTCAACAGGCTGCCTGGTGCGGATGATGTGCAAAGCACCCATTCTGCGCGCCATGTCTTCCTGGTGCTCATAACGTGCGATAACAATCACCTCAGTGCGTGGGTAGAACTTACGCAGGATGGGGATGGTCAGCAATCCCAGAGTACCGCAGCCATACACCAAAGCCAAACCATCCTCGATTGGAGGAGCTTTCAGCACTGCATGCAGGCTGACAGAGAACGGGTCTGCAAAAACGGCTTGATCGAAACTTACCGGGTCAGGGATTGGGAACAGTTGTGACTCATGGGCCCCAAATAAAGGTGCGTAGCCTCCGGTTGCGGCGCTGCAGTTGCCGATATGCATCCCCGGCGGCAGGTTCCCATCCATAAAATGCTTACAGAGGTAGTATTCCCCGCGTTGGCAGGCATCGCATAACGGCTCGATACCACGTGGCGCGCACGATAACCAGGGGTTAAGCACAACACGTTCACCGACCTGGCGCTTCGCAACACCAGGACCGACTTGTTCAATTACTCCGACTGCCTCGTGTCCTAAAACCTGGGGAAATGTAATCATGCTGGTGAGAGGATTATCGAAGGCGCCCTCTAGAAATACCTGTTTCGTATCGCTTCCGCAGACTCCGCACAGTCGCGTACGCACAATCGCCCAGTCATCCGCATGAAATTTCGGTTCAGCAATATCCTCGAAGGAGAGCGGACTGCCGCGGCTTACATAGGCGCGCGGGGTGATCAAACCAAATACCCTGGCGAAAGCCAAACGAACCATACTGTAGCGAAATAGCACTGCTTTCATACGATTACTCTATGGGGATATGTGGCCGTATGGATTTATCAACCTTCTCCAATTAAAACTAGACCTGATTATATCATCGCCCTCCTGCGGGCAATGGAATTGAACCCCGGAGAGAGTGTCTAAATTAGATATGAAACAGAACCCACTGAAGTCTGCTTAGATCAGTGGGTTCTGTTTCATTCCTTGCTTTGGGCAACCCCCAGATGTTAGCCTCATTTTAATCCTTTGGGGCAACATGTATCGCTATCTCATTGTAAGCATACGTATCAGTTGCTAAACCGGATAGCGAGTGTCTTGCTTGTTTTCTGCTCCCCTTTCAGCCTGGCAATCAAATGATTACTGATCGTTGCATAAGTTACTAAACGTCTCTTGCGTTATTTGATCGCTGATTGGGTTTTGCCTTCAATGTAAAGATCAGTAGTTCCATTCAGCACTGCAAATAATTATGTTTCCAACGAGCCATCCCATATTTCTTTTCTTGCCATTCATTATCTATATTGCCTTATTAGCGATTTCACTCAACTTGATCGAGAACAACCCAAATTCAACCTGGAGATATATCGTTGCTCTGCTACCCATGATTCCAGGTGTGGTCATCGCACTGGGAGTTGTGCGCGCTATCATTCAGATGGACGAGTTGGAACAAAACTGGTCCCAGGCAAAATTGGCCCACCATTTAGGAACCTCCAGGCAGACAGTTAATGCTATCGAGAGGGGGAAATATGACCCCAGCCTGCCCCTGTCCTTCAAGATCGCTGCTTTGTTTGGTAAACTTATCGAGGAGGTCTTTGAACCAGACGAAAGCGACGCGCGCTGGAAACCACATACTATGAGCATCCCCATCCTCTCCATCGTCGGTAGATCCGGCTCAGGCAAGACCACTCTTCTGGAAAAGATCATCGTTGAGCTGAAGCGGCGTGGGTATCGTCTGGCGACGGTCAAACACCACGCCCACTCCGGCTTCGAGATCGATCAACCGGGCAAGGACACCTGGCGACATGCCCAGGCTGGCAGCGACTTGGTTATCATCGCCGCACCGGATAAAATAGCCTCTATCCGGAAACTGGAGCAGGAATTGACGCTGGATGAGATCGCGGCAGGTATCGACGGCGTGGACATTATCCTCACCGAGGGCTATAAACGGGCGGGTAAACCGGCATTGGAAGTTGTGCGGGCGGAAGTGAGCACGAAACCGATATGCAATCCAGACCAACTGGTCGCCCTGGTGACAGATACGGAGTTGGACACTGACGTTCCACAATTCCACTTGCAGGATGTAAACCAGATCGTTGATTTTATTATCTCCCAATCAAATATTGGGTAATTTTTTCGCTGGAGGAGATAAACCATGCAAGCCAAATTTCAAGAACTCACAAGACGCATGTCCGAGACCAACAATTTAATCAGAGCCTCCGCAGTATTAAACTGGGACCAGAGTACACAAATGCCTCCCGGTGGATCTCCAGCGCGAGCTCGCCAGTTGGCAACCCTGCGGCAAATTGCCCAGGAGAAACTCAGCCATCCCGAATTCGGAAAACTGCTGGATCAGCTCGAACCTTACGAAGAAAACCTGCTTTATGATTCAAACGAAGCCGGCCTGCTGCGCTTGGCGCGTCGTGAGTACGAGCGGGCGATCAAGATACCAGCAAAATTTATCGGTTGTCAGTTCGAGGGATTGAGAGCATCATCCGCATAGCGGGTATCATACACAGCACGGACTACTGGCGCACAGGGTGCACGCTAGACAAATTGGTCATCGATAATTTGAGCGTGAGTGAATTGAATTGGTTTGTGATGGTACATGAAATCGAGTGTTAGATGTGGCATTACCGGTAGTCCCTATTCTGCGACAAGAAGAAGCTCCCGCTTCGCAGTCTCACATAACACCATTACTGATTGTGCAGCCACATCACCTGGTAGGGGGCAATATTCACTTCCAGTCCTTCTCTTGAAGAAAAATACTTTCTACCCAAATTCATATCAGAATATTGAGGAGATGCCTCCACCAATAACGAACGGAGTTTGATACCTACATTAACACTTTGTCCGGTTACGTTATGCAAGCAGATAACGTGAGTTTGACTATCTGGCGAGACGCGCAAAATACTAAATATTCCAGGATGCAGCGACAGAATTTGACCCATTCCTGCCGGATGGAACGCTGGCGAAGCGGTACGAATTCTAAGCAGCTGCAAATAGCCCCGGAAGACCAAAGAACGAAGCGATTCAGGATCAGCCAGCTCTTTTTCCAGGACATCGACATCTAATTTCTGGCGGTTGATGGCGCGCGCCTGACCGGTCTGGCGGACTCCTTCGCGCCAACCCTGGGATCCGAACAGGCTGTGAAAGTAAATGCCCGGAACTCCCGGGAGAGCCAGCAAGATCGCCTGGGATGCCAGGAAACGTGCAGAGATCAAGGCTGGGTCAGCGAACCGGCTGCCCGGGTCCCCTAAAGCGTCCATGTAGTTAACATTGAGTTCGTAAGGTGTGTATGTGCCGTCTTCGTTCAACTTGACGGACACATCACCGCCCAGAGCCTTGACCCGCTCCACAACAAATTCTATCTCCTGTGCATTCAATAGGTCATAAACCGGCAGCATACCAATGCCGTCATGCCCGGCAAGGAAATTATAGAAGGCCGTCTTACCACCCACTGGCCAAAGCATGTCAGCAGCCCAGCCCGATAACTTGCTCGCGTCCCCACGATTAAAGGCATGCAGGGTTAAAAATGGCAGTGCAAAATTGTAAACCAGTTGAGCTTCATTTTGACCATTCCCGAAATACTTCACGTTATCATCATGCGGGACGTTGGTCTGGGTAAAGATGGCAACCTGTGGCGCAACAAAATCCAGCACCGTGCGGATCAACTGGATGATTGTGTGGGTTTGGGGGAGGTTGATGCAGGTAGTGCCGATTTCTTTCCACAGGTAAGCAGCCCCATCGAAGCGGATTATTCGCGCACCCCTGGATATGTAATCCAGGATGATCTCCAGTACTTCGAAGAACACAGCAGGATTCTGGTAGTTCAAATCTATTTGATCAGAACTGTACGTCGTCCAGACTAATCTATCTCCTATTGAGGTCACAACGCGGGTATAAGGGGGCGTGGGCCTGGGGCGGAATACACCTGACAGATTGGTGCCCGGTTCGACCGTTATGAAGTAATCCTGATATCTCGGTTCCTGCTTCAAAAAGCTTAAAAACCACTCGCTCTGAGAGGAAATGTGGTTGAAGACACCGTCGAATATCAGCTTGTAACGATCCCCGATCAGCCGGATATCGTCCCAACTGCCCAACTGGGGATTGACCTTCCGGTAATCGATCACCGCGTAGCCATCGTCCGAGGAATACGGGTAGAAAGGCAGGATATGAACCGTGTTGATGGCACCGGCCGCATACCGGTTCAGGAATCCGGCCAGCGTGCGCAGGTGACTGGCTCCCTCACTCTGCACCATATCACCGTAAGTGATCAGGATGATATCCCGCTCGTTGAAGCGCGTTCCTCTTTCCGCCGATGACAGCTCCGGGTGCCGGATTTTAAAGTCACTCAATCTACCAGCGAGCCGTCCAGATAAGGATGACGCGAGGGCGTCGCCGTATAGAAACGCGAGGTGTTCGTACAACTGGCTTTCAAGTGTGTTCATGACAATCGAATTTTTTGTAGGACAAGTTGCCTACTTGTCCTGGTTCATACAAGGGGACAAGAAAACTTCTTGTCCAACAATTTATTACCCGATCAGCGGCTCGAGCAGGCTCCTCAACGCCTCAAGTGAGTAGTTCTGGCGAGCCAGCGCAAAATTGTACTCCGTCATCTCGGATCTCACCTGCGGTTTGGTGAGTAATTCTACTGCCTGGTCGGCGGCAGCTTCGATGAGCTGAGGTTGGACTTTCACCAGACCCAAGTCATCCGTACCGGCGACCTCCGACCCGAGTGACAGAACGCGGAATCCGTTCCCCTTAATATCTGCCCGGTAGACAGGATACTCAAAGATCACCAGGGGCAATTTTGCCCGCAAGGCCTCCAGGAATTGATTGCCCCACCCCTCCCACAGGCTGGGGTATGTCACAAAGTCTGCGTAAACATAAGTGTCCCACAAAGAATACAGCTTCTTACCCAGATACTCATTACGGTGCCCATCGATAAGATCTTCGATAAACAAAGCCTCGACCCCCTGGTTATGGATTTTTTGTTTCAAGCGTCGTAGATACTGTCCCGTTACTTCATCTCGCGTGATCCCGGGTAATACAAGCACGATCCTCGAGTCACGATTAAATACTCTACCTGAATACAAGCCTGCCTCTCGCAATCGCTCGCGGCGCGCCGGGTTATTCAGGGCATCAACAAAATCCACTGCCAGCTCAATCCCTTTTTTAGGCACGATACGGGTGGCCTGCAAAACCATTACATCGTTGGACCGCAGACCAATCCTGTGGCGGAAATCGGCGTTGTAGTCATCGCGTGTCCAGGCCTGCCTGTCGAAATCGAAGACATTCGGGACAACCGTAGCATGGATGCCCTTTCGCGCGAGCAAGTCTCGCTGCGCAAGGGAGTTGATCACAACATGCTTGATATTCGGGTCACGCGGCGGCATGTACATATCCGCATAAACGACCGCCGTCGCACAAGTCAAAGCCACGCCATCGATTCTCTCCCAGTAAAAATCATGATGATGGGCGATGGTTGGTATGCCTAATTCCCGCACTACGCGAGCCAGGGCAATGCTGGCCGGAGGGCTGCACGAATTGGACCAGATATTGTTGGGGATAACAATGTCTATTTTTTTATCGATCAATACATTTTTTATTTTTTTATGTAGAACGTCGACCAGTTCATTCAATTCCTTCTCGAACTCTTTCTCGTTTTGGTAATCACGAAGTTCAATGAACGTGTTTTGGCTGAGACGCTCAACATCCGCACGATGGTGATACAACTCTTCGATTAATGTGCCAGGACCGGCTCCCAAATTCCCGGCAATCAGATGGACTCGATGCCCCATTGACTCTAAAACAAGTTTCCATTTCTCGATTTCAAGCGAGACTCCATCCGTCCCACCGACCTGGTAATGCATGATTGCAATATTCTTCATATGGAAGTTCCTTTATGTTAATCTAAATGCTGTTAATACCATTGCACATTTAGAATTCACATATTCAGTTATTATTGAGCATCACGAAGAACACGATGATCACAGAGAATCGAAAAGATTTCCGAATTCTCTGTATGCTCTGTAGAAACTGGTTAAACATCCAGATAAGTGTCAACGCAATGCTCTAAACAAATTACGGAACCTTTCGAATTGCTTTTCTTTATTATATTTCTCTACAACCAGCTTACGCCCCCGCCCCCGCATTCGCTGGTAAGTACGCTGATCAGTCCAAAGTCTCACGATAGCATGCACTAATTCCTCATGGTCGCCAGGAGTGACAGCGTAACCTGTCTGCCCATCGATGACAGCTTCAGACACTCCGCCCAGTTGGGATGCCACTACAGGCACCTGCATAGCCAAAGATTCTAACAAGACATTTGGGAGACCTTCTTTACTCAAGCTCGGTAAGACCGTGATATCCAGGTTGGGGTAAATTAATTCGGGTGTAGGCGTAAAAGGATGGAAAGAAGCACAGCCTTCAAGTCCCAATCGCTGAACCTGGCGTTTTAATTGCGCCTCGTCTGGTCCTTCACCAACCAGCATCAGGTGGATATCCGGTAACGGACCTGCCACCAACAAGGAGAGTGCCTCAAGCAGCACAATTTGCCCTTTGCGTTTTTCAAATGAACCGATACAACCCAGCACAGGCGATACAGCGTCTGGTAATTGGTAATCAAGAGGGACAGTGTTACGATCCACGAGGGTGGGATTAAACCGGGCTGTATCTGTTCCTTGATAGATCAAAGTGGCTTTATGCGAGGGAATATCATAATGATCAATCAAGTATCTTCGAGTAAAATCTGCGATCGCGATAACGGAACCAGCAATGGATTGATCCGGAATATAGAATTCGCGTTTGTACTCCGGTACAACCGTACCTGATTTTGTGACCAGATGCGTGTTCAATCCCCCATCCTTGATACACCTGGCAGCGAAAATTGAGGCATGAAAACCATTTCTGGGAGGATGTACCGTGCAAACAGCCACATCAGCAGATGATAATGCATCTACCCAGGTATTAACCATTTGTGTGTCCTGCTCACCAGCGCACTCCCAATCATAAGTCACCAAACTCGCAGCAGTTTTTGAACACTCCCGGACAACCCGGCTGCTTTTGGGTGCGAGTACAGAGACACGATCTCCGTGCGAGAGGAAATAACACACGGCTTCTGTAACCCAAATCTGTGTACCCCCGAACAAATGCGTGTCTTCGATAAAACATAGTTCCATGTGGGACTTATTCTAAACCGGTAATATCCGTAGCGTCAGTATCTGATAAGGTTTGATGGTACCCTGCAGGTAATTTTGCTCAAAAGGCAGCTCGTGCTGATCCTGCTCGAGCAAGTTCGTGCGCCATGCCTGGTCAATCTTGAAACCTGTAGTTAATGTAAACTCTCCGCGCCAGGCTTGATTTTCATAGAGACGAACAACCAATCCCCGTCCGTCCTCCGCAAATTTGATTGTTTCGACGACAATATTGGTCCTGTCCACGCTGACTAACGAACCCGTCAATAAATGATTGGCATCCCCCGCATCTTTTGCACGCCAGACAAAGAGAGGATCATTGAGAGCATATGCCTCGGTAATCGTTGGTCGAAGTGAGCTGCCTTCGTGAGGCAACAAGCTGTAAACAAATTGCTGTTCTCCCAAATCGGCCTCCGGGTGCGGGTAGGTCGGACCTCGAAGTAGTGAAAGGCGCATTACATTTTCATGTACATCGTACCCGTACTTGCAATCGTTCAGCAGGCTGACTCCGTAGCCTCCCTCGCTTAGATCGACCCACTTATGGGCGGGGACCTCAAACTTAGCCCAGTCCCAGCTGGTGTTCCGGTGCGTTGGACGCTGTACACTACCCCACTGGATATCGTAAGTGGCGTATGGGGATAACACTTCCACTGGGAAGGCAGATTTCAACAGAATGTGCCGTTCCCGCCAATCTACATGCGTATCAAAATCCAGTCGCGCCGAGTTATATGCCAACGATATACGCTGGGTGACCAGGCTGTTCAGCACCCGCCGCTTAATTTCAACGACTATACGCAGCGGACCAGTCTCGACCACCCGGATCGAATCTGCCGCTTCGGCAAGCCACATTTTGTCTTCGTAATAAACATCAATCTCCCAGGCATCGGGAGTCCTGGGTCTGTCTTCAAAAGCCTGCATCTGGTTGGCCAGCGTCCCACTCGGAAGCACTTCGCTATTAGCTTGCTTGTCGTGAATCCGCTTGATGTCTCCTTCCCGATTGAATTCCACCCGCAGGAAATCGTTCTCCAGATGCACGTCGCTGACACTCATGCTCCCGCTGGCAGTTTGATGATTGTCCCGGTCATAAACTTCTTTATCCATTGATAGAGGCGTAACGCTGTAAGCGGGCAATTCGCCGGTATCCAACAGGAAGCCACCTTCAACTGGTTGGTAGCTTACAACGGTTCCATCACTCCGCCTGAGGACAACATTTGGGGGCAGATCACCCACCCAATATGCCAGGTCGCTGCGGTCGAAAGATGTAGGGTTCACCACCAGCAGGTCACCCCCTACAAAACGAGCTATGGTCGACAATGCATCAGACCGAACCTGCTCTCCAATCTGGTAGACTTCATCGTATTGTTCCAACGACTCTTGATACACTTCACCGATGCTGGAGCCCGGTAATATGTCATGAAACTGGTTCAGGCACAGCATCTGCCAGGCGCGCTGCAGCAGGTCGTGGGTGTATTCAAATTCTTTCTCCAGAATACCAGCCATGCTTGCCAGGAATTCGGCGTCGTGCAGCAAAAATTCGCTCTTACGGTTTGCGCGCTTGTTGCGCGCCTGGGTGGTATACGTACCGCGGTGATATTCAAGGTATAACTCACCATTCCAGACTGGCAGGTGATCTCCCATCTCGCTTTCTAACCGCTCAAAGAAATCCCCCACCATGCCTGATCTCACCCTGGGAGTAGCGGGGAAATCCCCCATCAGCCGGATGTTCTCCAACATTTCTCGAGTCGGACCACCTCCCCCATCGCCATGACCATAGACCATAAGCAGAGGCGGTGTGTGCCCAGTCTGCCCCCAATCTTTTTGAAGGAAATTCCTCCAGGTGCTCAGCGCCTCGTAAGGTGTGGCTCTTGCGTTGTACGTACTGACGAAGGCAGCATTGCTTTCTTTTGTGGGACTGAAATGGGCCAGAAGGCGGGTTCCATCAAGCCCCTGCCATAAGAAGGAATCATAAGGTAAACGATTGTATTGGCTCCAACCCATCTTAATCGTAAAGAAATATTTCAAACCCGCTTCACTGGCTAACTGCGGCAGGCTGTATGGGAAACCAAAAACATCCGGCAACCAAAGCACTCGTGTAGAAGCCTTATCACCAAAATACTCACGGAAGAACCTGTTCCCCAGCAGGAATTGACGCGCCAGGGCTTCACCTCCAGAGATATTGCAGTCCGCTTCCACCCACATGCCACCGATGACCTCCCAACGACCTGCTTCAATTTGGTGGATGATGCTCTGAAATAGTGCAGGGTAATCCTGGCGAACATATTCGTAAAGCTGCGCCTGACTCTGAACGAAGCAAAAATCCGGGAACTGCTCCATCAGGCGAAGGATGTTATGAAACGTGCGTCCAACTTTACGACGGGTTTGGGATAGCGGCCAGAGCCAGGCAACGTCTATGTGGGCGTGCCCCGCTGCGGTGATATTTACATCCAGCGCTGGTCCTGCGAGCTCCACACCCTGCTGCAGAACGTGGTGCGCGTGCGGTACACTTTCGTAAAAACCGTCTTCAAACGGCTGGCGCGTATCCAGCAGCTTGAATGATTCATTCAAGGCGTGATACAGGTGGGCACGAGAAGGATCGTCCTCGTTCAGGTTATTGGCGATGCCCAGTGCGACGCGCGCCAGGGAAATAAAATCGCGTGTAGGTTGGTGGATCTGCACCAGGGCCGGTTCACCCATCCACAAGGCGCCGGCTTTTCCGTCGCCCAACGATCCTGTCCAGCCGTGCAGCGATACGTGATGCGTCCGCCCATCGTTCAGGCCAGAAGGCAGGATGATCTCCTGGTGGTGCCGGTCACAAGCAGCGTACAGCGACCCGTCGATATAAACCAGGGCTTCGGGATGGCTGAAATCGCCAGCGATACCAATCGGTAGGAAAAGCGCCAACGCCGGCTCGGCATCCCAAGTTTCCGGTACGTGGAAGTCAAAACGAAGCACAAAATCGAGGCCCGCGCCTCCCCAATAGCTGTCGGTATGGATCTCGATCCAATCGCTGTCATCAACAGCAGGTTCTACGGGCAGTTGAGCCTGGTGGTTATCCAGTTCGAGATAACGGAAATTGGATAAAGGTAATCGGGACCGGTAGACCAGGGCCCCGATCAATTCCAGGTATTTTTTAATTTTCCCCGATGTGAACCGAATTTTATGATAAGAGGTCACGAATCATTCATCATCAACGGGCAGATCGATGCTCATTTCCGTATCAGGGTCGAAAAACCGAAGCGTTTCATGTTTAAAATTTAGGTGAACGGTTTCGCCGGGACCTATCTTCGGTTGAGCAGGCGCTACGATCTTTACAAAGCTTTTATCTAATTCGACGGCGACAACCTGGTGTGAACCCTGCGGCTCAGAAACCAGGCACTCTGAAGAAAAGAGTGCATCCTGCTCATCCACGATAATAATATTTTCAGGTCGAACTCCCAGGATGAGCCGATCCTTATGATAGTTTTGGACATGTGTAAAAATCTCGTCCTCAATGGTAAATCTAAAATGAGGATTTACCAGGTTGACAACGCCATTTTCTCTCCGGATCTCGACATTGAGGAAGTTCGTCGGAGGCGTCCCAATAAAATCGGCTACAAAAATGCTGGCGCTTCTATCATACACATCATCAGGTGAGCCGACCTGGATGACCTCACCATCCTTCATCACCACAATACGATCCGCCATGCTCATAGCCTCGGACTGGTCATGAGTGACGAACACTGTTGTCGCACCCGTCTGGGCATGAATAGCTTTTAGTTCGGTGCGCATTGAGACACGCAGCTTGGCGTCCAGGTTGGAGAGCGGTTCATCCATGAGGAAAATCTTCGGCTCAACGACAATCGCCCTGGCAACGGCCACACGCTGTTGCTGACCACCAGAAAGCTGCGATGGATATCGCTCCAGAAGATTATCGATCTTCACCATCTTGGCGACGTCTTTAACCTTGCTGTCCATTTCATCCTTTGGCATTTTTTTCAGCCTTAATGGATAGGCGATGTTCTCATAGACAGTCATATGCGGCCATACAGCGTAATTCTGGAAGACCATGCTGACGTTCCGCTTTCTGGGAGGCAAATCGGTAATATCGTCCTTATCGATGTATATATTACCCAACGTAACCTCTTCGAGTCCTGCGACCATCCTCATCGCAGTGGTCTTACCACATCCGGATGGTCCTAACAGCACAAGGAATTCACTTTCCTCGACGGTAAGGCTAAAGTCATTTACGGCAACGACTTTCCCAAAGCGCTTTGTGACATTTTCAAAAGTTAAAGTAGCCATAATAACTCTCCTAAACCGTAATTCCGCCCCACATTTGTCTGATATATCTTCGTATCAGGAACGTAAAGAAAACCGCCGGCAGCGCGAAGACGATACCACCTGCAGCAGCCAGGTTCACCTGCCCGACAGATCCGAGCAAGGACTGGTATACGACGACCGAGAAAGTGGGATTAAACTGGGTCAGGATGATCGCCGATACAGTTTCAGTCCAAGCCCCCAGAAAGGCATACATGGCAGCCGCGGCCAGACCCGGAAGAGCCAATGGCAGCGTAATTCGCATAAAAGCCCGTCCTTTACTGGCGCCGAATACCTGTGCAGCTTCCTCTAAAGAGACCGGGATACCTAAGAATATACTGGCAGTAATCCAGATGGTCAAAGCGATCGCGCCTACTGAGTACACTAACGCCAATCCAAAGGGCTTATCATAGAAACCCAGGTTTACCAGGATGATCACCATGGGTATGGCAATCGCCACGCCCGGGAACATACGCACGAAAAGAACGCTGAATTTCAAGGCATTACGCCCTCTGAAAATATATCTGGCAAAAGAGTAACCCGCCATGCCCCCAATCGTCAAGGATATGGCTATGGTCATTAGGGCGATCTGGATGCTCCTGAGAAACGCAGGACCGGCATCACGAGTAATTTTGAAGAACGTATTATAGTTATGGATTAGATTCTTGCGACCAGTAAAATATACTGGCTCCCCTGTCTGCTCGAATTCAGCGATTCTCTCAGCGATTTCTTCCTCTGACATATAAACGCTCAATTGGCTCTTAAAGTATACAGACAGTTTATTTAAATCATCGGTGTCTTGAACTGTCTGGTACTCGCCTTCAAGGCGATCATAAACACTGACCAAATACCCTTTTTCGCCACCCTCGAGCTTAAATTTTGTGACCAGCTCAGGCAATATTGGCAGGGGATATTGATACGCTTCTCTGGTGGAGAGAAAGGATAATGAAACGAGGAAAAAAACAGGGGTCAGGATCACAAATAATATGCCCACGATAAAAATATAAAAAATCGTCATGCGACCGGATTTGCTCAAAAATTTAGTGGTACGCCTGTTCATAGTCTCGCCTCCTCATCATCCGATTTAAATGCTCCAGAGACAAAAAGGTAAACCATCGCAGCAAGCGAAACAATAAAGGAGACGATTATTGTGTAACCGGCAGCCATTTGAGCACTTACATACAGGTTCCCCACCTCCTCATAATAGTAGACAATACGCTCCACCAGCACCGGCATACGCGAGAAGCCGAGCAGCATCACAATAATCAGCCATATTTGGATCGCAGATATTAAACGTAATATTATGGCGGTTGTGATGGTCGGCTTCAATAATGGTATCGTAATTTTCCTGAGGACGTAGACATAGCTTCCTCCAAATACGTAACCGGCTTCTTCGGTTTCTACCGGGATGTTTTGCAAACCTGCGAGCAGAATAATCATTACCGATGGGATCACCTGCCAGGCATCAATTAGAATAACAATCGCCATAATTGCGATCTGACTGGCTGCCAACCAGTAAATCTTTTCGTTTAGCTCGATGATGCCCAAATAATACAAGAGACTGTTAATCCAACCATGCGCAGTGAAACCAGTAATCCACATGGCGCCTACTGCTACAGCGGGGATTGCCATAGGGATCATTGCCAGGAATAAAAAGATGCCTGAGCCCCTCCATTTGCGGTTGATCAGTAAGGCCAATGCGAGGGCAAAAATGAACTCGACGGATACAGAAAAGGCAACAATGATTGCCGTGTTGCGAAGGGCCGGACCAAAGGCTGCGTCGGTTAGCACCATGTAATAATTATTCAGCGTAAACTCCCCTTCCAGGGAAGAAAAGCTCTGGATAACCATGCTAAATACAGGCCGCAGCCAAAATATAATGTAATAAATGATAACTGGTAGGATTAATAAATAAGGAAAGGCTTTATCCAGATACTTCCGCCAGGTCATAGGGCGAGGCTTGGTTAAAGTTGTTTCACTCATCGGTACCACCTTCCCCTGAATAACAGGTCAGGACAGCCAAAATTATGCTTCATGAATTATATGTTGATCCATATTTGACAGAGCCGGGAAAAAAGGATTCTTCCCGGCTCTATTTTGGACTTTGGGGAAACCCAATTTACTACTTTACTTAAGCAAAGCAACCAGTGCTTCAGCCGCTTCATCCAACAGCGCCTGGTCAACGGTCCCATCACCGTTCAGGATCATCTGGACAAACACTTCATCGAAGACCTGCTTGACAGCACCCCAGTCCTGATACAGGTATGCCGGGACACCGGACACAATACCGTTCTCAAGGACGAGGACGGCTTTCGTGATGACCTCATCGATGGCCTCATCACCCAGGTATTCAATGGCCTCCTGCACGGGTGGGATGAAACCACCGGTGCCCTTGGCGATCTTTACCTGGATATCAGGTCGGGTCAGATACTCTAAGAAATCGATGGCCGCTTGTTCATTGGGCGCGCCATTCATGATCGCATATCCGCTCACACCCGCGATACTACCGATACCCTCCGGACCGATCGGGGCCGGAGCCAGGGTGAACTGAGTCGGATTCGAGTCGTAAACCTGCCCAGCGCGGGCGTTGTGGAACACGGTCAGCCAGGACTCTTCGCGCATCATTGGATCAACACAGCTATCGATGTTCAACACGGTGGGTACGAATCCATCAGCCGCACCGATCTTTGCCCAGACTGCCCAAGCTTCCGCCGCGGCTTCTGAATTGATGTCCGGGAAGCCGGCGCCATACGAAAGGGCAGTTCCACCGAACATGTAGATCCAGGATTTGGAAGGGATACCGGTAATACAAACTTTGCCCTCGCCCTCGCCTTCGGCGATGGCAACGGCCCAATCAGCGTACTGGTCCCAGGTAATCGCATCCAGGTCTACACCTTCAGGCAGGTAATCAAGCGCTTTGTTATTGGCCAGCGTCAGGTACACGTCCGCACCAACAGGCAGGAAATACTGCTTGCCGTCACGATTGGTGTCCCCTTCGAATGCTGGAGAGAAATTCCTGTCGGTCCACTCGTCGACATACGGGGTCAGATCCAAGACATAACCCGCGTCGAGCCAATCAGGCATTTTACCGTTATGGGCGCAGACAATGTCGGTGGTGACGTGCCCGGTCGATTGTTGAACTGTTGCACGGTCGAAGAGTTTGTCGTCATCCAGAATACCAAAGTTTACGGTAATGCCGGTTTCATCCTCCCAGGGTTTGATGATCTCGTTAATGAAGAACTCTTGCTCCCGGGGTGGGCTGAACAGGCGTGAGGAGAAGACCAGCGTATCGCCAGCGACGGACACCTCTTTTTCGACCACAACGGTCTCGATGACCGTCTCGCCTGGTACCTCAACCACAACGGTTTCGATGACCGTCTCACCTGGTACTTCAACCTCAACTGTTTCGATAATTGTCTCGGGCGTGGGTGTAGCACAAGCGGTAAGCAATGCTACTCCCAGCAGAGCTACGAACAGCACCAACGAAAATACTTTAACTTTCTTCATCTCAAATCTCCTTCAATGTTTGTAAGATACTTCTGTGAAATTGTTGGTTCTATTGGATCGACTTGGTGTTTTTATTATCGATTTTGCACCTCCTTCTATGCACTAATTCTTACCAAAATTTACCGCACAGGATTGTCGAATGATCAATGAGGGCCTCAAGACAATTTGCTCTTGCTCCAGCTCTTCACCACTCATCCGCTTGATAAGCATTTCACAGATCAACCCCCCAATTTCATGAACTGGTTGGTGAACTGTGGTTAATGGAGGGTGGGAGTGCTCGGCCATTGGAACATCGTCAAACCCTGTTACACACACGTCTTTCCCAACGATCAAACCTAAATCCTGCGCCGCGCGCATGGCTCCAAAGGCCATCAAATCGTTGCAGGATGCAATTGCATCGGGAGGGTCGGTCTGGCTAAGTAGATCCCGCGCATTCTCATACCCGCTGCGTTGTGTGAGGTCTCCCGTTTTTATGTCACCCGCGTGGATGTGCAAGTCGTGAACAGCCAGACCATCCTGGAGGCCTTTCAAGCGGCACAAGGCAAATGAAAATTGCGGGTCAGGAGCGATACATGCAATGCTGCGACAACCCGATTTGAAGAGATGATCAGCGATCAATCGCATGCCATATTCTCCATCCACATCCACGTACGGAAAATCAATCTCGCCCTCAACACACCCGAACACGACGAAAGGGAACTCCTGCGCCAGGAGATATTCGATTCGTACATCCTGGCGGCGGGTGCGGGCGACGATAAATCCGTCAACCTGCCTCCCTTCCAGCATCTTGCGGTAGGCCAACAACTCCTGGTTACCAGGAGGCTGGGTGGATACCAATAAATCGTAGCCAAGTTTACTGGCTTTATCACCAACAGCAGCTAACAGCTCCGAAAAAAAAGGATCCTCAAACCGCGCAGGGGATGTGGGAATGATCAATCCGATCGTGTCTGAACTACGTTTTTGAAGGCGCTGAGCCAGCGTATTCGGAATGTACCCCATCTCCTCAGCGAGGCGGGTAATCTCAGCTTTTGTCTCATCACTTACGTCGTCGTAGTCATTCAACGCGCGCGAGACAGTAGTGACACTTTTTCCCACCCGCTGGGCGATGTCTTTCAACCTGACGCCCATTATCCTCCTTACTTCCAGAACGATTCATTGCTCGTGAATTCTTGAACGATTATACACTTAAACGTTTTGGAAGTCAATTTTAATCGCACATTGTCCAAAATTGATTGCATTCTCTTAACAATTTTGTTCCATTTTTGTCTGCAGGTATTAGATTTTTTCTCCCCCACCGGCTAAACCGACGTCCCCGCTAGAAGTATGATGAGCATCACATCCCCAGACACCCGTATAAAACCCCTATTTACTGCTAAACTTTGATGTAAAAACGTTGAAAACGAATTTCACCCGTTGGACCCCACCAGACCATGCTTCACGGCCAGGATAGCCGCCTGGGTGCGGTCTTCAACCCCCAGCTTTGCCAGGATGGAACTGACATAATTGCGCACAGTGCCCTTTGATAAATACAACCGCTCAGAGATTTCTGCATTCGTGTACCCCTGTGCTAAAAGCTTCAGCACGTCCAGTTCACGCTCGCTCAAATCGTCCGCCACGGTGGTATCGCGCTCTACACTGCTGCTTGAGACCTGGGAGAACAGCACCCCGGCGACATCCGGGTCAACGTGGGTCTGACCCTGCGCCGTCCCTTTGACGGATTTGATCAAATCGGCACGCGGCGTCCCTTTCAGCAGGTATCCAGAAGCACCCGCACGGATAGCGTCAAACACCCACTCGTCATCTCCGAAGGTGGTCAAAACCAGGACATTGATTTCGGGGTATTGTTTCCCAATTTCGCGCGTAGCCTGGATGCCGTTCATTCCAGGCATCTTCAAATCCATCAAAACCACATTTGGATTGGCAGTTGGTATCATGTCCAGAGCCTCTGCGCCATCATAGGCAGTTCCGACCACCTCGATTTCCGGGTCGCTGTTGAGGATCATTTCCAGGCCATCGCACACCACCGCCTGGTCATCGCAGATCAAAACACGGATCATGCTCCATTCTCCAGATTCAGCGTGATCGTGGTCCCCTCTCCTGGCTGGCTTTCGATATTGAATTGTGCCCCGATCAGTTCCGCTCTTTCTCGCATACCCTTTATCCCAAACTTGCTGCTACTCTGATTGACCACCCCATTTAAATCATATCCAATCCCATCGTCCGTAATGGTCATAGCTATCCCATGCGCATTGTGCTTCAGCAGCAGAGTGATCCTGCGTGCGGATGCGTGGTTGGCAATATTCACCAGAGCCTCCTGGGCAACTCTATAATAACATTGCTCAACGGCTGGAGTCAGGTCATCCAGGTTGCCCACCACATCTAGTTCTAACGTTTGTCCACAACGTGAGGCGGTGTCTTCCGCAAGTGCACTTACAGCCAGGGCCAGTCCCATCTCTTCCAGAGGTGAAGCTCGTAAGGCGCTCAGCGCCCGCCGCGTCTCATCTAAACCACTGCGAGTAGTAGTCAGCATCTGATCGAGCATGCCGCTAACTTTATCCGGGATCGGTTCCCAGATCGTCAACAGCGCCTCGATCTGCACCGCCATGGCGCTCAAAGTGTGCGCCAGGGTGTCATGCAGCTCGCGCGAAATTCGGATGCGCTCCCGGCTGGTGGTCAACTGCTCTAAAGTCGAAGCGTGTTGAACCAATCTCTGATTGGCATCAGCTAAAGCACGACGCTGTTCGCGTTGAGCCTTCATCAAAGCTGTGACAACATACCCCAGCACAAGGAAGATTATTGTGCGCGAAAATACCATCCCAACACTTATCAACCGTTGAATTTCCGGTGCTAAAATTGGAAAATCAGGGTTTCCTGGAGAAATGAAACCCAAGATTATTTCAGCAGCAGCAATCCCAATCGAATAGAAAACCACATCGCGAAACCGGTACTGCCACGCCACCAGAATCAAGAGCACAAATAGAAATGGGTACTGTAACCAGTATGTGCTCTGGTTCATTAGAAGGTATTGCTCTAGCAGAATCGCTGCGGATGCAATAATAATTGCGACAGGAAAATAATAACGTCCCAATTTTCGTTCCAATCCCGGTGCGTACAGAAAAACCAACAGCATCAGGATATTCAGCACAGTAATGATAATCGGGATGGTTATATCGAATACAAATTCCTGCCGAAAGCTGGCTCGCAAACCGATCAAAGGGATCATTGCCAGCGACAACAGGCGCAGCCAAGCAAACCAACGAAACACCCTGATAAGACCGGGCTCCAAACGCGTTTCAATCATGCTACTCATGATAGCATATTTCATCTAACCTGGAAATTTACTGGGGTCATAATCCAACATGACTGGGATCATATGTAGATTAAAAACTTGATGACCCGGCTCACTGGGAGGATATTTATATTTATCTTATAAATAGAATGCATTTTCGGCATAAAATAGTGTCACGTTATGTGATGATTATAAGGAGTAGCAAAGCATGAAGAAATGGATCATTATCGCCGTCGTTGCAATCGTTCTCGGTGCAGTGGGCTTCTTCGCATACAACGCCTACAACCGTGCCCAGAATAATCAATCGGTACAAGCCGCACACGAAACGGTGGAACTCGAAACCGGAACGCTTACTTCCACAATTGGAGCCACAGGAACCGTTCGATCTCAACAATCAGCCAACCTGTTATGGGAAACAGTCGGTACAGTAGGCAATATCTATGTACAGGAGGGAGACCAGGTTGCAGAAGGAGAAATACTTGCGGAACTGGCCCAGACGTCTCTGCCTCAAAACGTAATCCTGGCACAGGCTGATTTTGTAAACGCACAGCAGTCACTGGATGATCTGCTGAATTCCCAAACCCAGTCAGCACAGGCGTTGAAGGCTGTTGAAGATGTAGAACAGGCGTTGGATGATGCATTAAACCCTGAGCTGGCGCAGGCGCGTGCTCTGCAGGCAATCGCTGACGCAAAGAAAGCGGTGAATGAGACCCAGCGTAAAGTGAACAACCTCAACACAATAGCTGACCAGACCGACATCGATATCGCCAAAGCGGAACTGGCATTGGCTGAGAAAAACCTGGAACGGGCAGAAGACCTGTATGAACCCTATGAAAATAAACCGGAGACCAATCTGCGCCGGGCACAGTTATTAAGCAACCTCGCCAAAGCCCAGCAGCAGTACGACAACGCAGTTCGCAATTTAAACGCCATGACTGGAACTGCTTCCGACATTGACTCGGCCGTAGCACAGGCGGACCTGGCAACCGCGCAAGCGGAGCTGCTCGAAGCCCAACGAGAATACGAGCGCGTCAAAGACGGCGCCACACCAGGCGACATCGCACTACTGGAAGCACAGCTTGCTGACGCAGAGCGAGAATGGGAACGCCTGAAAGATGGACCGACCGCAGATGATATCGCCGCAGCGCAAGCGCGGGTGGCTGCCACAGAGGCAACCCTGAGCCAGGCCTGGATAGCGGCTCCATTTGCCGGAACGATAACGTATGCCACACCACAGGTAGGCGACCAGGTGTCCCCTGAGATCTACGCCTTCAGAGTGGATGATCTCTCAAATATGTTCATTGACCTGGATGTTTCAGAGATCGATATCAACCAAGTCGAACCGGGCCAGGATGTCATCGTGACCTTCGACGCTATACGCGGAAAAGAATATGCCGGCGAGGTTGTAGAAGTTGGGTTTGTTGGGAGATTGAATCAGGGCGTTGTGTACTACACTGTTACTGTCGAGATACTGGATGCAGATGACGATATCCGTCCCGGGATGACATCGGCTGTTGATATTATCATCAACCGGAGTGATAAAGCCCTCCTGGTCCCCAATCAGGCCATTCGAGTGGAAGATGGCATTCAGGTTGTGTACCTAACCGACGGAGCCGGCAATCTAGTGCCTGTAAAAGTACTGCTTGGTGCTTCATCGGATACATTCAGCGAAGTGCTGGATGGTGACTTAATAGAAGGCGACCTGATCGTGCTCAATCCCCAATTGAACTCTGGCATTGAGGAGCTTAGCTTCTTCAGCGGTGATCCTGAGGATATGCGGGAAATGCGAGATATGAGAAACCGTTTTGAAGAAGACAATCTCGGAGAATAAGCATGAGTGAATGGGTCGTAGACGCAAGAGAACTTACAAAAGTCTACCAGATGGGTGAGGTGCAGGTACACGCCCTGAGAGGTTTATCGCTGAAGATCAAACCCGGAGAAGTGATTTCGATCATGGGTCCGTCTGGATCAGGCAAGTCGACCCTGATGAATATGCTGGGCTGCCTGGACATCCCTACATCCGGCGAGTATCTTCTGGATGGAGAAAGTGTATCGGACATGAACGACAACCAGCTTGCCGACATCCGCAACCGCAAGGTTGGGTTTGTATTCCAGAGCTTCAACCTGCTGCCACGATCGACAGCGCTCACCAATGTTGAACTGCCATTACGCTACAGCAAGAGCAACGGGAAAGATCGCCGTAAGAAAGCCTACGAAGCACTGGAAGCGGTGGGATTGGCTGATCGTGTAAACCACCGGCCCAACGAGCTCTCCGGCGGGCAGCAGCAGCGTGTGGCCCTGGCGCGTGCGATTGTCACCAACCCGTCCATCATCATGGCGGACGAACCGAGCGGCAACCTGGACTCCAAATCCGGCGACGAGATCATGGAGCTGCTGCTCAACCTGAACAAAGAACGCGGCGCAACCCTGATCATCGTCACACATGATCCCGAAATCGCCGAGCATACCGAGCGCGTTGTCCATATCCTCGATGGCGCAGTGGTGGAGGGTGAAAAATGAACATCTTCCAATCAATAGGTGAAGCCATAGAAAGCCTGAACGCGAACAAGATGCGCTCCGCATTAACCATTCTGGGCATCGTAATTGGCGTTGCCGCGGTGATCGCATTGATGGGTATCGGCTCAGGCACGCAAAACGTGATCACGGACGAGATCAACAATATCGGCACCAACCTGATCTATGTAACATCCGGTGGTGACGCAGACCACCCTGAACCGCTTACCCTGGAAGACGCGGCTGCCATCGCGGACCCTTCAAGAGCGCCATCGGTGATCTATGTCGCCCCGACTCTGCAGGGCAACGCCAGTGTCGCTGTAACCGGTGAAAGCACCACCACGCAGATCCTCGGAATCACACCGGAATTTTATGAAGTGCAAAACACTAACGTCGCCGAAGGCATCCAGATCAACCAGGAGCTGGTTGAATCACGGGCGACCGTGGTTTTACTGGGCGTTGATGTTGCCGAGGCGCTTTTTGATACGACTACCGGTCTGGTGGGAGAGAGCGTCCGTATCAACGGGCAGCCCTTTAAAGTGATCGGTGTGCTGGAATCGGAAGGTGGTTCGGCTTTTCAAAACACCGACGACCGGGTGCTGATCCCATTGACCACCGCCCAGGACCGGGTGCTGCGACGCCCAAACCGGGGCCAGGTAGACCTGATTTATGTGCAGTCCAGCAGCTCCGAGTCCGTTCCTCCGGCAATCGATGAGGTATCGCAAATCCTGCGCTCCCGCCACCGCAGCACATTGGGCGTGGACGATTTTGATATCATCAGCACGCAATCGTTCATCGATGCGGCGGAGACAATCACCGGCGTATTCACGATCTTCCTGGGTGGTATCGCCGGCATCTCCCTGCTGGTAGGCGGTATCGGCATCATGAACATTATGCTGGTGACGGTGGTAGAACGCACGAAGGAGATCGGCTTGCGCAAGGCGATGGGCGCCCGTAAGCGCGACATCCTGACGCAGTTCCTGACCGAATCGGCCCTGCTCAGCCTGAGCGGAGGATTAATCGGCATCCTGCTTGGTTACCTGCTCGCCACGGCGATCGGTCAAATCGCCGCCGCCAGCGGCACACCCATCGCGCCAGCCATTGATATCAATTCAATCTTGTTAGCGACCTTGTTCTCCGCTGCCATCGGCCTGTTCTTCGGGCTGTACCCTGCAAATCGAGCCGCGAACCTGGAGCCGGTGGAAGCGCTCAGAGCTGAATAAACAATAATATCCTATCCACCCGTCCCCTTTTCCCTGTTGGAAAAGGGGACGATGTTTTTAACAAGGGAATATAGGGGGTTCAGTTATCCTGGAAATAGCTCTTCCAGGTATACTCAGCCTGATAACCGAGCACCCGTTGAGCTTTTTGACTGCAAATGAGAGATTGGGTTCCCCCGAAACCAGGACGAATTTCCGTGTTCGGGTAAAACGACTCAACGAGCTCCTTGCTGGAGATTTCCATGAACGAATCCGGCGCGCCGATATAGAAGGCATGGTAGCCATCCAGCTCTGCCTCCAGGCTCAGGCGACAGGCTTGCCCAACATCGCGAGCATCTACATACAGCCACAGGTTCGATGCTCCGAATTGGGGATCATCCCTGTATGGAGCAATTTCGCTGAGGAACGTTTGCGGAGTGTGGATCCAGGGCAGGCGCAGGCTGGTTACCGTCATGTCCGTGCGGCGTACGAAAGATCTGGCAATCTCCTCACCCAGGTATTTAGACAGCCCATACGCATCTTGCGGTGCCGCTGGATGCTCTTCGTCGATGGGCACGTACTGCGGTTCGAAGAAGCGCTCATAGAACGGATAGCCGGTCACCGAGATGCTGGAGGTGTAGATCACGCGCTCGATGCCCAAAGTCGCCGCCGCTTCGAATACATTGTACGCTGCCAGTACGTTGGTGCGGAAGACCACCTCGTTGGGGTGATACGTGGGGCGCGGGATGGCAGCCAGGTGCACCACTGCATCGGCTCCCTGTAAAGCGCTCACTGCCTGTCCGAAATCTTCCAGGTCGCAGAGCGTGTAAGGGGTGGATTCATCTTTGGGTGGGTTTTGATCGACTATGCGCAAAGTATAGGCGTGCTCCAGCAGGTGGAGTACGATCGCCTGTCCCGTGTGCCCACTCCCCCCGGTTACTGCAATATTCATATCCAACCACTCCAGGTGTTATCTAACTGCATGGCAATGTGGTAGCCAGCTACTTTTCCATCAGAGCAGGGAACTCATCCAGGTAGCAGCAGAGCGCTTATACCTGGTTTGGGTAATTTTCACTGTGATGGCAGCAGCGTTTCTGCAATGCGGTTGAGGTCCTCGTTAACAAAGTCTTCCGATAATCCATAACTGAGACGAAGATAATGATCGAGCCCAAAGTGATCACCGGGAACCACATACTGATCGTTGCATAAGTTACTAAACGTCTCACGCGTTGTTTGATCGCTGATTGGGTTTAGCCTTCAATGCAAGGATCAGTAAGGGTCCTGCTCGTTGATCAGGCGTTCGACCACGAAAATTATATCATCACGGAGGCTGACAGAAAATATACACCGTGATCTTCCCTCCTGGAGGCAGGAGGATCGTGTAGATTTTCTTGTGTAATTTTTTGTGTGCAGCTGCGCCGCACACAAAAAATTACACACATTTCAGTACACAATCGGCAGGAGGGGATGTTATTATTATTCCATAGACAAGGTCATAGATCCTGGACGCCTGCCCAGGGAAAGAGCCAGTTACATTTCAACAAACCCGGAGCGTGATAGTTTCATCAAAATAAGTAATCGAAATAAGTACAACCGAAGAATTTGCGCTTGTTTATCAAGGAAGAAAAGAAATCATGAAGAAATTAATTCCATTCCCATATACTGCCGCCGCATTGCTGCTGGCAGCCTGTAGCAACCCATGGGTGAGTCCTTCACCGACCGTCAACGTTGACGAAATCGTGCGTGCCACCTTGACTGGGATTGCCGCCGAGTGGACTCCAACGCACACACAGGAACCTCTTAATGAGCCGCCCACAGAAACACCTGCCCAGTTCCCGCCCACAACGGAGCCCACACAGACACCGACTGCTTCCCCAACTCCAGATCCCATCGAAGAAGACCCGGCGACGGTGCTTGGTAACCCTGACTTCTACGACGCCTTCGACAATTCCAATAACTGGGCGAAATACAACAATGAGTGTTTTGCCAATGAAATCGAAAACGGCTTGTTTTATATGACCGCCAAGGGTAAAAATGGGATTACCTGTTGGACATCCAATTCCTCAAAGATCCAGGATCTTTACATACAGACCCAGCTGCAGAACCCCGGCGCATGCCAGCCTGACGACAATTTTGGTATCATCTTCCGCTCTCCCGATAACCAGCGCGGCTACTTATTCGGCCTATCTTGTGATGGTCGCATGGGCTTATCAAACTGGAACGGTGAGAGAGCCAACACCATCGTCCCCTGGAGTACAAACCCGGCTATCAACGTAGGACCAAACGCCGTCAACCGCATTGGTATAGTTGCATACGGTGGGGAATTCCTGCTGTATGCTAACGGCAAATTGGTAGCTCAGTCAGTAAACCCTGATCACCTGGGAGTGGGCAAGATCGGATATTATGTTTACGCTTCCAGCGAAGGGGCATTTACTGTGAAATTTGACGACCTGGCATACTGGCTGCTCAGCGACCGGTTCTACGCACCCAAAACGGACTAACGCCCACAACCGGATAAGTCACACGCATGTAATATAAAGGCAGGCACAACGAAGAAGAAAGTGGACGTACGAAGCGAACCAGACGGGCGGTATCCGTTTTTTGATTTCAGTAAACCGGAGAACGAGTATAAAATCGAAGACGTTCAAAAGATAACCAACGGCACGCTGCTACAAACACCGGAAAAATCTCGGGGGACCTTTCCAGCAATTACCTGAAAGCGGTCAAACCCAGTATAATTTATTCGATCCAACTTTTCTTAAACTAATTTGATATAATTTTCCATACGAATCCCGTTAGAAATATCTCGATTTTTATACAATTGGATGCTGCTCGCTTGGAGTTGTAAACGATGAATAAATATATTAACCTCATTAAGAATAATCTCTCACTAACCATCCTGCTTATTTCACTCCTGGTTGTGTTAATATTGACGTCTTGTGCCCAGGCGACACAAGCACCAGAAATCACCGATGCGGGAACCACGCATGAAACCAGTGAAGGACCAACCATATCGCGGGAAGGAGTATTTAAAGTCGCGATGCAGCCAATCGTGCAGACCGACCCGGCATTTATCTCCTCGGACAGCGAGGTCCTGGTTGCCAATCACGTTTACGATTACCTAGTGGATATTGACCCGCAAAACAATATTATCCCCCGCCTGGCGAAGGAGTGGACGGTCAGCGATGACGGTTTGAGCTATGTTTTCACCCTTCAGGAAGGGGTGACCTTTCATGACGGGAGCCCCTTATCTGCGGAGGACGTGGTGTGGACGTTTAACCGCTTGAGGGACCCCGAGGCAGGTTTACCGACAGGAGATCTCTACAGCAACATCGCCAATGTGGGCGGTTCAGGGGATTTGGAAGTAATCTTTACACTTGAGAATCCTAATCCGTTTTTCCTGTTTGACCTGAGCGATAACCACGCCCTGATACTTAAAGCTGGTACGGAGGATGCCTCTACCACTTTTAACGGCACTGGGCCTTTTAAGGTCTCCAATTATCTGCCTGAAGATCGCATTATTCTGGAAGCTAACGAAAATTACTTCATCGATGGAGAACCAAAACTGGCTGGTATTGAGATCATCTTCTTCAACGACGAGGCAGCAGCCGTAGATGCGCTGCGTGGAGGTCAGGTCGACCTTGCATTACGCATGTCCACCGAACTGTTCGTTAGTCTGCAAGACGAGCCCAATATCGTTACCATAGACATCCCAACCAACGGGTTCGATTTGGTGCGTTTACGCTCGGACCGGTCACCCGGGGATGACCCGCGTGTCATCCAGGCATTCAAGCTGGCTACTGACCGCCAGGCGATCTTGCAGCTGGTTCAGCAGGGATATGGAGCCATAGGGAGAGACAGTCCAATCGGCCCGCTGTACACAACCTATTACAGCGAGGATACTCCGGTTCCCACACGCGATATCGCTGCAGCCAGGCAGCTCCTGTCTGATGCTGGCTACCCGGATGGATTGGAAATGGAGATGCATGTCCCAGACAGCGGCGGTCGACCTAACTTAGCCGTGGTCTTAAAAGAGCAATGGGCTGAGGCCGGGATTGACGTCAACGTAATCGTTGAGCCGGAGAGCGTCTATTATGGAGACGACGGCTGGCTGGAGGTCGATCTGGGCAACACCGGTTGGGGTTCCCGCCCCTATCCCCAGTTCTACCTGGATGTGATGCTCAAATGTGATGCCATCTGGAATGAATCGCACTTCTGTGATGATGAATTCGATCACCTGGTCAGCCTCGCAGGAAGCACGCTGGATGAAGCAGAACGTATAGAAGCCTACCATGAGATGCAGCGCATCTTGATCGAACGCGGTCCTGTCATTATCCCCTATTTTTTTGCTCAGTATGCAGCCATAAGCGACCAGTTTCAAGGGTTCGAACTCAAAGCCTTTGCCGGACGCACCGACTTCCGGCAATTGAGCACGACGCGATAAACCGAAAGAGGCTTTAGTGCCATCTGTTCCCCATACACAGACCAAACAAGAAAACGCTGCTCCCTCCAGGGGGTGGCGTTTCTTTCGCGTAATCCGCAGACTTTACGCCAGACCGGCATCCGCACTGGGAACCAGCATCTTTATCATATTTTTGTTCCTGGCGATCATCGGCCCACTGGTAACTCCCTACACCACGACCGAACAAATCTACAGCGACGCCTTCCAATCCCCGTCTTCGGCGCACTGGTTCGGCACCGATAATCTAGGCCGTGACGTTTTCAGCCGGGTAATTGCAGGCGCGCGTGAAATATTAGTTCTTGCCGGATTGGGAACATTGATTTCAGTTGTAACTGGCACAATCATTGGGCTTCTCAGCGGCTACAGGGGTGGCTGGTTCGATGAACTCATCATGCGTTTCTTCGACAGCTTGCTGGCTTTACCCGCAATGCTGCTCGCCCTTCTCTTGCTCGGCACATTAGGACCCTCCACAAACAGCATCCTGATCGTCATTGTGGTGGTTTATACACCCATCGTAGCCAGAGTTACCCGCAGCGTTGTTTTGGAAGTAAAAAATAAAGCCTACGTAGAGGCCGCCCGCCTGCAAGGGGAATCACTTCCGCACATCGTGTTCGGCGAGATCCTACCTCCAGTACTTCCCACACTGGCCGTAGAGAGTGCGCTTCGCTTTTCCTATGCCATCTTTCTGGTAGCCTCCCTTGGTTTCCTGGGCGTGGGAGTGCAGCCCCCCAATCCGAATTGGGGGTTGATGGTCAAAGAGACGCGCAACTACGTGAGCCAGATGCCCTGGGCGTTATATTTCCCGGTCATCGCCATCTCCTTGACGGTGATCGGCATCAACCTGATGGCGGATGGTTTGAAAGAGCTTTTCGGTGTAGGAACTCAATAAATGCACCCTGGTTCTGAAATCCCAATCCTAAATGTAGAAAACTTAACCGTCGCCTACCAACACGGAGAAACCTGGCAAAACGCCGTTCGAGACGTTTCACTGCGCATATCATCCGGAGAAACACTTGGACTGGTCGGAGAAAGCGGCTCGGGGAAGACCACGCTGCTTTATGGGATCATGCGTTATCTACCGGCAGGGGGAAGATTGCGGGGAGGGACGATCGAACTGGCCGGACAAGACCTATCCGCATTGAGCGATGCTGAGATGCGCCACGTCTGGGGGAAGCAGATCGGCATGGTACCACAGAATCCCCAGACTTCCCTTAATCCCACCATTCAAGTAGGTGAACAGATTGCAGAAACCGTACGACACCACCTATCCTTGGATGGTCCCGCTGCATGGCGGCGTGTGATCGAGTTGCTTGAAATGGTGCACATCAACGACCCGCACCGCGTTTCCAAAAGCTACCCCCACCAGATCAGTGGAGGAATGCAGCAGCGTATATTGATCGCCATGGCTCTAAGCACCGAACCCATTCTGCTGGTGCTGGACGAACCCACGACCAACCTGGATGTGACCACACAGGCAGAGATATTGGATCTGATCGGGGAGCAGATCCAAGTCCACAAGACCGCAGCTATATACGTGACCCATAATCTTGGAGTTGCAGCCAATATATGCGACAGGATAGCCGTGATGTACGCTGGCGAATTGGTCGAAGAAGCACCAACAAGCGGGTTGTTTGAGAAGCCACTGCATCCATACACGCAAGGTTTACTGGACAGCGTACCTCGGTTGGGAGAGACAAAAAGCAGCCTTCGGCTGCGCGCCATTGAAGGGCAAATTCCTCCTATCGATGAGCATCCCCCAGGATGTGTGTTCGCTCCACGCTGCCCAATTGCTATCGAAATTTGCAAACAGCACACACCCCTTTACGTCCCTGATACTGGCAGGCGAACACGATGCCATCGCTGGGAAGAGCTGATGCTTGAAGAAGTGTTTGCCAGGCAGAAGCCTGCTCCAAAGATCCAACAGCAGGATGAATTCGCAGAAGAGGACCAGACGCTAAAGCTGGAAAATATCAGTGTTCATTTCCCGGTCAAGCGTTCGCTTCGGGAAGCCCTTTCACGTTCCCCAACAAAAACCGTCAAAGCGGTTGATGGGGTTAACATGCAAATGAGTAAGCGGGAAACGCTTGGCCTGGTCGGAGAGAGCGGCAGCGGGAAAACCACCCTGGCACGCGCAGTGATGGGCCTGGTAGAAAAAACGGGCGGAAAAATGGAGTTGTTGGGGATATCGCTGCCTTCAAGGCTATCCGAGCGTCATCTGGACACCCTGCGTTCCCTGCAGATGGTGTTCCAGGATTCCGATGGAGCACTTAATCCCTACCTCAGCATCGGTGAGAGCCTGCGTCGCCCCTTGATCTCCCTGGTGGGTATCAACCGGGCGCAAGCTGATGCTGAAGTGGACAAGCTGCTTAATGCCGTACACCTTCGATCCAGTTTCGCTCAACGCCTGCCAGGTCAATTAAGCGGCGGAGAGAAACAACGCGTGGCGATTGCGCGCGCATTTGCCTCAAACCCGGACCTGTTAATCTGTGACGAACCTGTCTCATCGTTGGATGTTTCGGTTCAGGCTTCGATTTTAAATTTGCTCAACGATTTACAACTCGAGAATCACAGCAGCCTTTTATTTATCTCTCACGACCTGGCAGTCGTTGGCTACCTGGCAGACTTCATCTTTGTAATGTATCTCGGCCAGATTATGCAAGAAGCACAGGCAGTGGATCTGTTTGATTCTCCTTACCATCCCTATACGGAAGCACTGCTTTCGGCCATTCCCGTGGCTGATCCGCAGGCATTGCAAGATTTTATCCGCCTTGAAGATGCTCTACCCAACCCAACGGATGAGTTAACCGGCTGCCCGTATCACACGCGCTGCCAGCGCACCTTGGGCAATATTTGCGAACAAGAGACGCCCCCCTGGCAGGAGGATGAAAACGGCAAGCGCATCTACTGCCATATTCCGTTGGAAGAATTACGGGCTGCTCAGAAGCGTGCTTTCGCACAACCTCGATCTGAAAGGGAATAAATCCCGGTGACCCAATACGTTCTCCGCAGGCTAGGTTTCCTGCTACTCACACTGTTATTCACATCCCTGATCATCTTCGCGGTGACACAGTTTTTGCCCGGGGATCCCTGCAGGGTTATCCTGGGTCGTGAGGTGGGAGAAGCTGCCCTGGAAGACTGCCGGGAAGATTTAGGACTTAACGTCCCTGTCCCAATACAATATCTGAACTGGTTAACCAAATTCGTCAGCAGTGATTGGGGTACTTCATTCAGCACAAAAACGGCCATTTACCCGCTGGTTATGAACCGTCTTCGGAATTCACTCTGGCTGGCAGCTATCAGTCTGGTGATCGCAGTGCCTGTCTCAATTCTATTAGGGGTGATCGCCGGGTTGAACGAAAATAAATTGAGCGACACCCTGATCAACGTGACAGGGTTATCGGTGGTTGGCTTACCAGCTTTTGTGACGGGTGTAGTACTGATCCAGATTTTCGCCTTCAACCTTCGCATCTTACCTGCTAATTCCTCTATCCCGCCTGAATCAACCTTTTCAGAAGCCCTGCCAATGCTTATCCTGCCCGCGTTGACCATCACACTTATACTGCTGGCATATTTCACGCGCTTGACGCGCGCAGGAGTGATTGAGGAGCTGAAGAAACCCTATGTTCGCACTGCAGACCTCAAAGGCCTGCCACGGCGAGTAGTGATCGCCAAGCACGTCCTGCGAAATGCGCTGCTTCCCACCATTACAGTCATCGCGATTAGCTTCGGATGGTTAATTAGTGGATTGGTGATCGTGGAAAACGTGTTCAACTATCCTGGTCTTGGGAGATTGATGGTATTCGCCATCGACCGGCGTGACCTGCCCCTCATGCAAGCTGTAACCATGATCACGGTGGTTGGGTTTGCGTTGGCAAATTTGGTTGCGGATCTGATGTACGCAGCCCTGAATCCAAGGATCCGTTTCAAATAACGATGGTTAGGCTGGATAGAGAATAAGCCATACCCAAATTGGATGGAGTCTTAATCATACAGATTTCAGGTACTGGTGAACCATGTTAACAGCAATTGCGCCTTCCCCCACCGCTGAGGCAACCCGGCGAATCGCTCCCTGGCGTACATCACCAGCCACGAATATTCCTGGTACGCTGGTTTCCAGCAAGAAGGGATCTCTTTTTTCACTCCAGTGCTTCGGGCATTTGCCGTCCTTTATCAAATTACTACCTGCGATAATAAAACCAGCCCGATTGCACTTCACAATGTTTTCCACCATCTCTGAATGGGGCACTGCCCCGATAAAAATAAACATTGCAGCTGTCGAGACTTTCTCTTCTTCGTTCGTTACCTTATTCTGAATTCTAATCGCTTCCAACCGCTCTTCTCCATAAGCCTCCAACACGATGGTGTTCACCTGTACGTCAATATTTTCTGTATCATCGATCTGGTCGATCAAGTATTGAGACATACTTTTGGCTAGGGAAGTGCCACGCACGAGCATGCTAACCTGTTTGGCATAGCGCGAGAAGAACATGGCAGCCTGACCGGCAGAGTTGGCGCCGCCAACGACATACACATGCTGATCGCGGTAGAAAGCAGCTTCGGTCAACGCCGCTCCATAATACACGCCGGCTCCAGTTAACTCCTTCACACCGGGCATCTTTAATTCCCGCACAGTCACTCCGCTGGCGATTATCAAGGCATGACAGCTGAGTTCGGTTCCGTCATTGAGGGTCACGATACGGTAAGCCCCCTCCACACGCACCGTCTCGACCTCCACTGCGGTCAGGATTTCGGTTCCTAAACGACGGGCCTGGACTGTGGCTCGCCGCGCCAGATCGGCACCGCTGATGCCTTTCGGAAAACCGAGGTAATTTTCAATTCGGGAGCTGGTACCCGCCTGACCTCCGGTAGCTTCCCGTTCGATCAGTGCTGTTCGCAAGCCTTCGGAGGCTCCATAAACAGCGGCCCCTAAACCCGCCGGGCCAGCGCCTACAATGATCAGATCGTAAAAAGGCTGGGAGGCTTGGGTTTGCAGCCCTACTTTTTCCGCCAGTTCTCTGTACTCCGGTTGGATTGCAATTGCGCCATCGGGGAAAAACACCACAGGTAAGCGGTGATCCCCTTCACTTACACTTTCAACCAGTTCACGCGACTGTTCGTCTGTTTCGATATCCAACCATTGATACGGAATGCGGTTGCGAGCCAAAAAATCCTTTACCTGGTGGGATTGGGGTGACCACAAAGTACCCGCAACTCGTATGCCATCGTATGGAAGAGGCACCTTTGCCTGCCAGTCACTCAGCAAATCATCCAATACAGGGTACAAATTATGTTCAGGAGGATCCCATGGTTTCGTCAAATAATGATCTAATCCGATCTGGTTAATACTCGCTATCGCCGCTTCAGTATCAGCATATGCGGTCAACAAGACTTTACAGGCGTCAGGAAACAACCTCATCGCATCCGCAAGAAATTCTGTGCCGGTCATATCCGGCATACGCTGGTCAACCAGGAACAGTGCCAGCGGTGCATTACGCAGTTTGAGCTGGCTAACGGAGTCGAGCGCTTCTCTTCCAGAACCCGCCTTGACGATACGGTAATCCTTACCAAAATGTTTACGCAAATCGCGTTCAACCGCGTTCAGAACCTGCGGTTCATCGTCAACGGTCATAATTATAGGTCTTGCCATGTACTAGTCCTCCACAAAAATTCTTGCTGAAAATAAAAACTTAACCACGATCCGATTAACTTCTAGTCATTGTTCTGAAAGTTGGTTCCCTTCTGAGAACCCAGACAACGCCGATTACACACCTTTCACCAATCGCATGTGGGTCTTGCGCATACATTCATCCATCACAACTTCAAGACCGGCGTGCTTGGCCGCGTCTGCTGCTGCTGCGTTGACAACTTCTTCCTGCATCCAAACCACCTTAGCGCCAATCTGGATTGCCTGCTCCACGATTTCAGGTACATAATCGCTGCGCCTGAAAATCAATACTGTATCCACTGGATCGGGCACCAAAAGCAAATCGGGGTAGGCTTTCTCGTCCAACACATGTTCGAATTTCGGATTTACAGGAATAATGCGGTAGCCCTTTTTCTTCAAGTAGGCAGGAACAGTGTGGGCAGGGGCACTCTGGCGATTGCTGATCCCGACAACAGCGATTGTTTCAATTGTTTCCAGGATTTCTAGCATGCACTCATCACTGTTTTCTGGCGAGGCCGGCAAAGGGTTATCCCCATTCTGTGCTTCATCAAAATTTACCGGTAAACGCACATAAAAAGTAGTCCGACCTGGTTGGGAGAAGACCTTGATCTCGCCGTGATGCTTCTGAATGATTTTGTAGCTGATGTTGAGTCCCAAGCCTGTACCCTTCCCCAAAGGTTTAGTTGTAAAAAATGGGCTGAAGAGCTTCTGCTGAATTTCCTCGGGCATTCCAGGACCGGAGTCTTCCACCTCAACAATGACCCAATCGTTATCATGCTGCGTGCGTATGATAATCGTGCCTTTACCGTCCATCGCATCGACAGCGTTATCGATCAAATTTGTCCACACCTGATTGAGCTCACTACCGTGACCCTGGATGCGCGGCAGTTCGGCATCATACTCCCTTTGCACCAGGACACCCGTCTTCAATTTACTGCGCATCATGACCAATGTATTATCCAGACCTTCATGGATATCAATCGACTGGACCGGAGCCTGGTCCAGGTATACGTATGATTTCAAAGAGCGCACAATCTCGCCGATGCGGGATGTCCCCTGGTTGATTTCCTCCAACAGGCTGTGGATCGTGAACAGCGAACCCACCCACCTGATTACGATTTCCAGGTGCTTGGCGGGAAATTTACGCTCCAGAACGTCCATCTGTGCCGGCTCATACCCCAGGTTGACCAGCAGGGGTGCGTAATCCCAGCTGTTTCCTATACCATGGGAATCCAGCCACTCTTCAATCTCCTCCTCACGGTCACTACGTCCCAGGCTGGAAAGTTCAACCGGTTGGGCAGCGAGCTTTCTCGCCAGTTCATCCAACACGGCCAGCTCATCCCATTGCGCTTCGGAAAAACCGAGTTTGAAGGCATCTTTCATAACGCGCTGGTGATCTTCAAACGCCACCTGCAGTTGTGCAGAGCCACGCCGGGCAGCGGAAGCCGGATTGTTCAACTCATGGGTAATGCCTGCCGTGAGCGTACCCAATTGAGCCATTTTTTCACTCTGTCTTATAACCAGCTCCGAACTGCGCAGCCTGTTTGTGACAGTGGTAAGCATCACCCGGGCAGCCGAGGGACTGGTATCTAACAGGTGTTCAAGATTTTTATGGCTTATTGCAAACAATTCTAAATCGGTCCGAGCTCGCCCGCTGGCAAAACGTGGAGCCTGATCCAGCAACGACATCTCTCCGATCACATCACCAGCATGTCTCACTGCCAGCGATACCGTACGTCCGCCAGACGACTTGAGTATCTCGATGTCACCGCTTTTGATCACGTAGGCTTTATCCCCGATTTTTCCTTCGATAAACAGCATTTCTCCGGCAGGAAGAAATTCTTCCGTAACTAATTCGCACAATCGCGCCATATCATCTTCAGGAAGATCGGCGAACATGGGTACATTCTTCAAAAAATCATACATATTGTCATACTCAAATGCTCTCGGGGATGCCGAGAGCTGAACAAATTTTGTCCTAAAGTGGGACCGTAATTAGCCAGTTTCTTAGGGATCGATCGCGACTTCGTCTTCGTAACACCACAGCCACCCTTCCCCCGGCTCGTAGGAAACGATTACCGGGTGGTGTGTTCCGTGAAAATGGCGTGTGGCGTGTTTATTCTTGGAGTTATCACAGCAGCCTACGTGTCCGCAGGTCATGCATAAGCGCAGGTTAACCCACGTGTCGCCGATTTTTAGGCAGTTCTCACAGCCATCCGCGGAGGGGACAACGTCATTAATTTCGGCAAAGTGGAAACAACCTTCAGTATCTAATTCACCTTTATCGATCAATTCGTTGATCTTAGCGGCCAGCTTTACATTACCTGATTTATCTTCTCGCATTTTTTATCCTTCACACAATCATATTCCGATCATTATAATACATAAATGATCTTATTTATTTGAATATTATCAATTATTTGTATGTAATTTTAAAATAAAATTTATCGTTATGGGTATGTTTACCCGCATTTCTTATTCAACACTCATCCTATATGATAAATTATGTCCGTTAAATCCTATTTGTCCGCTGAGTTATTCCCAATTATGCGTGCAGGCACCGTATCAGGGAATATGATGGCGTGCATGAACCTGTACTATAATAAGTGATTGGAGGCAAGGTTTATGATTGACCTAATCAAACTTAGAGTCTTCATCTATGCTGCTGAGACCATGAGCTTTTCTGAAGCTGCCAAACGTTTGCATCTCACCCAGCCAACCATCAGCCATCACATAAAAGTGCTTGAACGTGACCTGGGGGTTGTCTTATTCAAACGTTCTGGCTCGAGATTACATTTGACCGAAGCTGGTCGTCTTCTTTTACCTTGGGCTCAAAAATTGATCCGTCAATCTATAGAGATGCAAGATATGATGACCTCCCTTCAGGAGAAGATCGTTGGGCATCTTCGCATCGCTTGCAGTACAACCAGCGGCAAGTACCTGCTTCCCCGGCTCGCAGGACGCTTCCACCAACGTCACCCCTTAGTGAAAATTACAATCCTTTCCTGCACTCCGGAGCATGTTGGTCCTCGTTTACTAGAAGAAGAAGCAAATTTAGGCGTACTCAGCAGGGAAGCGTCGGGAACCGGGTTGGAAATCCAGAAGTTCTTTGACGATTACATCATTTTGATTGCTTCAGTTGACCATCCCTGGGCTTCCCGCCAGTTTGTTGAGCCTGCTGACCTGCTCGAAGTGCCATTCATTCTTCGCGAACCGACCTCGGGGACGCGGCAAGTCATGTTGACCGAGCTGGTCAAGCATGATATTAGCCTGGATGACTTTGATATATTCCTTGAAGTGGGCAACGCGGAAGCAATTGTAGAGACTGTAGCTGCTGGATTTGGTGTCTCCTTTGTGTCCCGTTTAGCAGCTGCCTGTGCTCTTAAAAGGCAAGAGGTGGTTGAGGTCCCGGTGGCAGACATTGATCTCCGGCGCACAATTTATATGGTACGGCGAACAATAGAGATGCCTAACCGCGCTCAGGAAGTATTCTGGGGCTTTATTCACGATCCAGCAAATGACGATCTGCTTCAATTAGCCAAATCGCCTTGAACGAATTATTGTGAATCTTCAACAGGCGTACGGTTGGTTGTACGCAGCATTAATCTGTTGCGAATCTTACAAAGAATAATTGTGGTCGGGATCAGTGCTACTAAGGTATTAGCCCAACGGCCATCCCATCCCTTCTTTACATATGAGCTGGGTGTTATCGATACCTGATTAGTATCCGCTGAAGCCACAAACTTTAATGCAGCATGCTCAGATCCAATGATATTCCCCTGATTGGTTGCCCATCTCTTCATCTCCATAAAGACTTTCCCTTCTTGTTCAAATTCCCCATAAGACAGGTGGCGCCCATCGTTTCTACCAAAATCTAGCCATTTCAGATATCCGGATCCCACAGAGGGATCTGCCATTGTCCAAGCCCCTTCAGCATAAAATTCCACCCAGCCGTGTGATTCACCAGGGTGTTCCCAGATAAGAGTCTGGGATGTCCCGTAAATCACAAGGTCAGGTAAAGCAATCCCGCATATCATTTGGGCTGGTATCCCAGATGCACGACTAAATGCGACCATCAATCTGGCGAACTCACCACACGCACCCGTATGAGTCATAAATGCGGTCAGTGCTGATGAAGACGGGCAGTCTCTACCTCCCTGGGAGTAAATCAGACAATCTGAGGTGAAGTTATAGATTCGATATGCATCATCCAAGGATGTACCGATTGTAATTTGCGAGACCTGCTCCTTGATACGGGGATGGTCAGATTCGATTCCGCGTTGAGGCAAATGCTGAAATTCTTCTACTGGAGCTTCCCAGCTTACCTTACCTTGTGACAGGATGACATCATAACTGATTATAGCTTCCTGATCCTCCCCATCGCGTAGTTCTCCCGTAAGCTTGATCACCTCAACATACCGCTTGTTATCTTTTCCCTGGACACCATCCCAAGATATCTCGATATTTTTTACCTCCTGGTAAGGACCGGATTTAGGAATGAGTATCCCCAAGTTGACGGCAGCATCACCTTCCTGGACTGAAAATAAATATTTTTCTTCAACATGATAATGTAAGTGCGCGGGCAACAGCAGGAAAGAGCCAAAAGTGACAACCACCAGCAATGTTAAACAAACAATTAGACCGAGACTGCCACAAAAATACCGACCCAATAGATTAAACATTGACTCCAAATAACCCATAATAGGACAGAGGCCCCACTATTCGATATGGAGCCTCTGCACCAGCATACCCCTTACTACTCAGCTAGAAAGTATAAGTCTGTGTAGCGCCTTCGATGTCCATCAGGAAGGGAGGCAGTTTCTCAATGACGATGCGCTCGTCGCGTGCGTCTTTGGGGTCAATGCCCTTGTTTTCCAGCGCTAATTCGCAAAGTGTGACCTTCTTGCCGAGATCCATGAGGGTATTGAATAGTTCAACCGGATCGGGAAGCCCCTTAGGGATGCCGAGTTTCTCCAATTCGCCCTTCAGTGCCCATCTGGCCCCCGCCGGACAGAAGAAGAAATACACGTCATAATCGAGGGCGATACCCGACGATGCAAATATTAAAGACGGCATGATGTTAGCGGGGGTGTCGCCGTTGCAGACAACGACCATTTTTTCACTCATAGTATTACTCCTTATAAATAGATTTACCTGAATTCGGTTTAGCGTTTTTCCCAGGTGGCAGCCTAATCGGATTGGCAGTCCTCTGGTAAATAGGGGCTGTCTGGCATAATGATCCAGGCAGCCCCAACCCTTATCCAGATTCGGATTAGATTAGCTTTATTCAGTTGTTAGTTATTCTCCAGATTCAGCCTCTTTCATCGGCCGTACAAACATGATGTAAGACGCCAGCCAGGCACCGAGGATGATTGAAATGCCGGCGAGAAACGAACCCAAAGAAAGCTGCGGTACGCCGCTCAAGATGTGAGTGATATTGCAGCCACCGGATAGCACCGCACCAAAGCCCATCACAAGTCCCCCGCCAAAGGTGATTAGTAGTCTCTTGATTGGAGGGACGCGTAACTTTAATTCTCTAGCAATCAACGCCGCGATGAAGGCGCCAACGACGGTTCCGATGATGAGCCATGAGATCCAACCCAACTGCACTTCCGAGTTGGTTAAGTTTAACAGCTTCTTGGCAATGACGATCCATCCCTTAGTAATACCGAGCGGGTAATTGCGCTCGGTAGCGGCTGATAAAGGCCAGGCTATGATGGCTACCAATCCAATCAAAAATCCTGTGGTCAACCAACCCCAACCCTTATCGGCCTCGTATTTTTTCCAGGCCAGGATGAACCAGAGCACAACGACGACCACAAAAATACCCAGGGCTAAAACAGCATAGTCAATCCCCAATAAATTCGACAGGGTGGGGTTTGCTTCACCGATCATTATCTTTGTGCTCCCCTGGAGGCTCTCTCTGAAACCCTTGAGGAAGCCCCAGGCAGTAATATAGCCACCGATCGTCAGACCAAGCACGGCGGTCATGGCGCCTACCATGCCTTCACCAACCCGGTAAGTGATCCCGCTGGCACAACCGCCGGCGATAACCATACCGATACCAAAGACGAAGCTTCCTAAAATGTTCGCTCCCCACCATAACGGCTTGGGCGCTAACGTGATTACACCGGTCAGCTCCATGATCGCAAAACCGGCCATTGAAACTAAAATAGCGGCGGCGACGGTCTTGAGCAGGGCATAATCTTTAAACAAAACGATGTCTCTGAAAGCAGAATTCATACAAAAACGACCCCGCTGCAAGACAAATCCAAATAATACACCTACGAACAATCCAGTGATTACAAGTTCCATTTTCTTCTCCTTATTCTTGAAAGTGATATTTATGTTTACTTAAGGCCATATGCTTCGATCAGAAAGCGATGGTTTGGGCCTCCAAGACCCTCGTCACTCAACAGCTTGTGTCCCTGCTTCTTTAAGTTGCGCGGGATCCGTTCAACCGAGAGGGGATAATCGAGCAATACCTCCAGGACATCTCCCTTCTGCATCTTTTTAAGCGTGGTCATTGTATTCATGTCTGGATAAGGGCATATTTCACCGCAGACATCCAGCGTTTTTGTGGGGGTAATTTCTTCTGTCATTTTTTGTCTCCTTACATAATTATGAAAATATATTCTTAATGGATAAAACTATCCAGCGCCGGTTAATAACTGAACACCATACTGGCGCCTTCAATCTCGAATAAGAAAGACGAGGCCATCATGACCTCAACGCCCTCCCGAAGATCTTCTTCTTTGATGTCCCAGATTGGCAATCCAAGTTCACACAGAATAATTCTGCCTTCCAATACTAGAATAGCATCATACAAATCTAAGGGATCTGGCTGTCCCTTCAAGCCCTGGTATTTCTCCAACTCGCCCTTCGCCAGAACCTTGGCAGCGCCGGGCTGGAAAAACATCAAAGCCTGATCGCCAGTGGCCACAATCGCTGCCCCCATAACGAGTGCTGCCATAACACTTTGCTCGTCGTCGTGGTTGACGACTACAACCATCTTGCCTACTTCAAATTCATCGTTCATATATCCTTCCTTTCTAGGGTATTAATCTGCTGCAGCCAGCGCGCCAGCAGCTGTTTCTTCCTGGTGTTCCAGGGCTCTCTCTTTTACACTCTGGAAGTAGATCGCAAATGGCCGGTACGCTAAGTGTGACCATTTTCCAAAAGGCACTTC
>Ga0209013_10000265_pt1 | contig 45172 bp, 45 predicted proteins | sample Cruoilmetagenom2_FD_187291 | JGI IMG/M metagenome (GOLD analysis project Ga0209013, IMG submission 187291) | Oil polluted marine microbial communities from Coal Oil Point, Santa Barbara, California, USA - Sample 2 (SPAdes) (version 2) | ecosystem: Environmental > Aquatic > Marine > Oil seeps ...
AGAAGGAAAGCTGGCTCCAGCCGTTTTACAACTGGTTCAACAATACCTTTAGCCGTGTGACCGGTGGCTACATGAAAATTGCCACGCTTTTCTCCCGCAAGTTGATCCTGAGCATCACTGCGCTGGTGGTGATGACCGTGGCGATGAGCGGTTTGTTCGGGCTGGTGCCCGGTGGTTTTGTTCCGGAGGAAGACCAGGGGTATTTCCTGGTGAACGTGCAGTTGCCGGATGCGGCCTCGCTGGAGCGCACCGACAGGGTGACGCGGAAAGTGGAAGATTTGCTCATCAGCACGCCAGGCATCGAATCAGTCACCGCGGTGGGTGGTTACAGCCTGCTAACTTCATCGTTATCACCCAACAATGCGTTCTTATTCGTCTCGCTGAATCACTGGGGCGAACGTGACAGCAACGACCTGCACGTCAATGCGATTATCGGGCAAATCAACCGGCAGCTTGCCCTGGGGATCCCCGAGGCCATCGCCTTTGCCTTCGGACCGCCGGCCATCCCGGGCCTGGGTACAGGCTCAGGGTTCAGCATGATGCTGCAGGACCGGGGCGGCAATACGCCCGAATACCTGGCCCGCCAGGCCCAGGCTTTCATACAGGCGGCGAAGGAAAGGCCGGAGATTGGCAATGTGATTTCGACATTCCGCGCTAACGTCCCGCAGATCTATGCAGACGTCAACAATGACATGGTATTGAAGATGGGCGTTTCCCCGGCCGATGTGAATACCACTCTCGGCTCTTTTCTGGGCGGGGCTTATGTAAACGATTTCAACCGCTTTGGCAGGTTGTTCAAGGTTTATGTGCAGGCCGAGCCGGAATACCGTACCGATGCGTCGGACATCCGGTTTTTCTTCGTCAGGGGACAGCAAGGACAAGTCGTTCCCCTGTCCGCACTAATTACCACGACGCCGACTAACGGTCCGGAATACACCAACCGATTCAACCTTTATCGTTCGGCTGAGCTGACAGGGGCCCCGGCGCCGGGCTTCAGTTCAGTCCAGGCGCTGGACGCGCTGGAAACAGTCGCAAAAGGTGTTTTACCTACCGACATGACTTACGCCTGGAACGCGATGAGCTTCCAGGAACGCGCAGCAGCCGGTTCCGGTGCCCTGGTGTTCGGCCTGGCGCTGTTGTTCGTATTCTTGATCCTGGCAGCGCAATATGAGAGCTGGTCCCTGCCGTTGGGCGTGCTGCTGGGGACTCCAATCGCCATCTTCGGAGCGATGCTGGGCCTGTGGCTGGCCGGACTTTTCCTGCCCGGCTACCAGAACAACGTTTTTGCGCAGATCGGCCTGGTTATGCTGATCGGCATGGCGGCCAAGAACGCCATCCTGATTGTCGAGTTCGCCAAGCTGAAATCGGAAGAAGGCATGTCCGCACTGGATGCTGCCCTGGCTGCTGCGCGGGATCGCTTCCGGCCCATCCTGATGACGGCATTTTCCTTCGTGCTGGGCGTGATGCCCCTGTTGGTCGCAAGTGGCGCCGGGGCCGAAGCGCGCAAAGTGATGGGTATGACTGTATTTTCCGGCATGTTGGTAGCCACCGTGATTGGTGTGTTGATTATTCCCGCTCTGTACGTGCTGGTCAGCGGCCGTGGTGGGGGCGGGCCGGATGCCGAAGGGACGCTTGATGAAAAGGCTCACAAAACCACTGGGGAGGGACAGCAGCCGTGATACGGTCCTTCTCCCGAATTGCGACCTTTTCGATGACGCTGATGCTGTCGGCTTGCGCGATGGGCCCAGATTACGAGAAACCGAAAGTGCCGGTCCCGGATACTTTCCAGGAACCAACCATCCCGGGCGCTTCAATCGCCAATCTCAAGTGGTGGGAGCTATTCCAGGACGAAGAACTCACGCGCCTGATCGAGCTGGCGTTAGTCAATAACAAGGAAGTTGCGATTGCGATGGCCCGGATCGAGGAAGCCCGTGCAGCACTTGGTTTTGTGCGTGCCGACCAGTTCCCGAACCTCGATGGAACAGCCGGAGTGAGCCGGGGCAACGTCATCCCTGGTGCGGGATTGCCCGGGAGCATCAATGAAACCTTCGTGCTGGCCGGTACTCTCAGTTTCGAAGTGGACCTGTGGGGCAAACTGCGCCGTTCCACCGAGGCCGCGCGCGCCGAACTGCTCGCAACAGTAGAGGCGCGCAACGTGGTCACCATCACGCTCATCGCGGACGTGGCCAGTGTCTACCTGTTGTTGCTGGACCTGGATGAACGCGTCAGCATCGCGCAACGAACAATGAAGACCCGGCAGGATTCCCTGGATATCATCCAGGCACGATTCGACAAGGGCACCGTTCCATTGATCGATGTGAACCAGGCACAGATTGAGTTGGCGGATGCGGCCGCTCAATTGGCGTCGCTGGAGCGTGAAGATCAGAGGGCCGAGAACCTGCTCAGTGTGCTTCTGGGTCAGAATCCCGGGCCAATCACGCGCACGCCGGGCAAGAATGAGAAGCTGCTTCCACCGGATATTCCAGCGGGCCTGCCTTCCGAATTGCTGGAGCGCCGGCCGGATGTTCGCCAGGCTTCACAGCAACTGGCCGCGCAGACTGCACGTATCGGAGTGGCCGAGGCCCTGCGTTTTCCTTCGCTGAGCCTGACCGGAACGCTCGGCCTGGCCAGCACGGAACTGGATGATTTTTTCTCCAGCAGCAACAAGGCCTGGGGTTTGAGCGCCAACTTTCTGGGCCCGGTTTTCGACGCCGGCCGGAACAAATCCCGGGTGGAGGCTGAGCGGGCGCGTACAGAGCAATTACTGAAAAATTACGAACTCACTGTGTTGCGCGCTTTCCAGGAAGTCGAGGATTCACTGATCGGCATCAGCACTTATCGCGACGAGGCGCTGGCGCGCAAACGCCAGGTCACCGCAGCACTCAGTGCTTCGAAATTGTCCCTTGCCCGCTACAACGGTGGTGTGACCTCTTACCTGGAGGTGTTGGAATCTGATCGCTCCCTGTTCCGTGCTGAATTGCTGGCCTCGTCTACCACAAGGCAGGAACTGGTTTCCATCATCAGCCTGTACAAAGCGCTGGGCGGTGGTTGGCTGACGGAGGAGGAGGCTGCAGCCGTCGCAGCGCAAGCTGAATCCGTACCAGCGGAACCGTGATCGATAACACAAAGCTTTCCATTTCTTTGCTGGAATTTGTAGCGTTGATGGCGTTGGTGTTTTCCGTGGTGGCGCTGGCCGCAGACGCCATGCTTCCGGCATTGGCGGAAATTGCCCAGGAACTCGGCGCTGCGCATGCCAATGATGCACAACTGATCATTTCCATCTTCTTTCTCGGGATCGTTTTTGGCCAGGCCTTTTTTGGCCCATTCTCTGACAGCAGGGGCCGAAAACCGGCCATCTACATCGGGTTTGTCGTATTTTCCATGGGTTGCCTGGTATCCATATTTTCTACCAGTTTTTCGGGTATGCTGGCTGGACGATTTCTGCAGGGTCTGGGTGCTGCTGGACCCCGGATCATAGTGATCGCGCTGATCCGGGACCAGTTCGAGGGCCGTGAAATGGCCCGCGTGATGTCATTCATCATTTCGATATTCATTCTCGTCCCCATCGTGGCGCCGGCCATGGGGCAGGCACTGTTGATCGTTGCTGATTGGCGTTCCATTTTTTACGCCTTCCTGCTGCTTACCACCATTTCACTCATCTGGTTTTCACTCCGGCAGGAGGAAACGCTGGCGCCTGTGCACCGGATTCCTTTTTCTCCCAGGCGAGTCGCAGGCAGGGTACGGGAGATCGGGGGCACACGCGTAACCATGGGATACACCGTTGTCACAGGCCTGATGTCCGGCAGCTTTTTTGGCTACCTGAATTCTTCACAGCAGATTTTGCAGCTGCAGTACGGGCTGGGCAAAATGTTCCCACTATATTTCGCTGTATTGGCGTTTGCATTTGGTCTGGCGACCCTGCTGAATTCGCGACTGGTAGTGCGCTTTGGCATGCAAGTGCTCGCCGGTACCGCCCTTGTGAGCATAGCCATCATTTCCATTGTCTTTCTTCCAATTTCCTGGAAGTTGGCCGGCCAGCCGCCGCTGTGGATGCTGATGATCTACCTGCTGCTGTCTTTTTTTGCCGTGGGCATGCTGTTTGGCAACCTCAACGCCCTGGCCATGGAACCACTCGGACACGTGGCCGGAACCGGCTCGGCGTTTGTCGGTTCTGTATCCACATTGATTGCCGTGGCGGCCGGTGCCGTGATCGGGCAGAGTTATAACGGTACGATTTTGCCGCTGGTTACCGGCTTCGCAGTATTGAGTCTGCTCTCCCTGATTACGATGCGCTGGGCTGAAGCCGCGCGTTAAAGTCTTGGTCTAATGGCATCAACTCGGCCAACAAGCTGGCATCGATTTTTCAGGAATCCCAGTCTGCATAAATAATAAGTCAGAAATATCCACCAACGACCGCCAAGGTGGCCTACATCACCGGGTCCGAATTAAGTAGATAGTCCATCCATTCCTGGCACCAACTCCTGAAACCGGCCTTGTTGAGGCAAATCAGCCAAAACAATCGAGTCAAAATAGAGGCCTTGTGATGTGACAAAAACTACCGGGGAGCCCGGGCTGCCGCGTCCTTTCATATTTTGTGATGCATATGTGGCACTGGTCATTGTAATGCCAGCGCTTATCAAAATTGCTGTACTGAGGGCTTTTGCTATGTTCATTTTGAATCTCTCCAAATGTTTGCATGATTAATAAAAAACCGTTGCTTCTCCAACATGACGTTGAAGGAGCAGCAAGTATCGCGCCAGAGAATCACGCCACCATCACCGAAGTATCACGAATTCACAACGAAACAAACGGTTAGAAGGCAGACCAAGATAATCAGCGCCAGGTCACGCAATGGCATGTTGTAGTTTTTCATATGCGTTTAAGCTACATTTTCCGGGAATAAATTGAAATCAAAATGACTACAGAGTACCTTAGGATTTCAAACAATTATTTGGAGTGATCGGCATGATCCAGTCAGTTTTCACGAGTCCCGGCACGGTTGCCGTGAACATCAAGCGTATCGCTATATTGCTGTTGCTTGCCGGCATCGTAGCTTTGCCAGGTTGTGGCAGCACCAAAGTTTACACCAACGACAAAACGATGGTTTACAGAGGCGACCTGTACAATCTTTCCAATGTGCAGAGATTGGGCTCCCGGGTGGAGGGAAAACTTCCAAACGGTGACAAGGTCAATATGAAACAGATGGACAAAAAGGAAATAAACAGGCTACTGGATGAGCACGAATCCTTTCTGGTGACTAGCTATGTCGAGATGGATGGCAAGGAGATGGTGTTTCAGAACAGCCGCGTTGATAGCTATTCTGATGTTTCAGCCATGAACAAGAACATTGACAGCGCCATGAGCAAGATCCAGAAATTCATGGCGAACAAGAAATCCACGCAACTCAAGTTGAAGTAGTCCAGAGGGACCCTACAGGCCCCGCATCCACTCCTGACGCAAAGAAACAGCGCCCGGGTGATCCAGCGCTGTTCTCACGGTCTCCAGCAGACGGGGTTTGTCTCTGTTCAGGGTTCCCTTCAGGACCAGGTAATTGGAAGCGTGATCGCTGCGGAAGATAGTGTTTTCGAGTTCCAGCGTGTCCAGCAACCAGTACATTTCCTGGAACAGGCCGTTTTTTTCCAGGGGTTCGAATTCTCCCCGGAAGCCCAGCTGGTAGCGTTCCATTCCCGTGGGAAAGCTGACCACCAGCGTGGACAGGTACTCCGGCTGCGCTTCGTTCATCAGGCGAGCCGAGTTGACGGCATGCTGCTGGCTGTAACGTTTACCGCCCATGCCATTTAGGATCATCACGGAACTCTTTGCACCTGCCGCCTTGATCTTCTTGAGGGCAGCCAGCGAAGATTTGAAGTTTTCACCCTTGTTCACCCGCTCCAGCACGAGGTCATCCCCGGATTCGCAACCAACGTAGAACAAGGTGAGACCCAATTTGTTCAATTCGGCCAGCTCCGCTACTGTCGTGTTTTTCAGGTTACGGGGCAGGCAATAGGATGAGACACGCTGTACGTCAGGCAGGTAATGGTAGATTGCGTCCATAATCAGTTTAAGGCGGCGGAACGAAAGCGTCATGGCATCGCCATCCGCCAGGAAGATACGGCGGACGGGAATGCCGGTTTTCGCCACCGAGGCGAGTTCCTGCTTGATTTCTTCCTGTGGTTTGAGGCGAAATCGTTTTTGCGGCTGGGTGTACATTTCGCAGAAGGTACAGTTGTTCCAGGAACACCCGTTGGTCACCTGTAGAATCAGGCTTCGGGCCTCTGATGGAGGCCGGAACACGGGTTCGATGTAGGGGAGTTGGATCATCATTAAAATATGTGGCCGGCAAGGTGGCTTTTAAACGCCATGTTGGGACGCGCCCGCGCTCTTCTGCTGCGTAGCCGAACCCCCCGCTAATCATGCGGTCACAATAGGAACCGGAGTATCATGGCTGTAAGAACGGTCCTGACAGCTGTCGAAGGAAACAATATGAAAAACTGGCTCATTGCTTTATTGCTGATCGTGTTGGCTGCCGCCGCTTACTACTATGTAATGGTCTATGAATCTTCAGTCGAAGAGACACCTCCTCCTCCAATTCCAACAGCTGCCATCGAACGGCCGGTACCCGAGCCGGAACCAGAGCCGGAACCGGTCCCTGTTGAACCGGCCGAGGAAGTTATCGAGGTCGAGCCTGGGCCTGAAATCGTTGATGAAACCATTGCATTGCCTCCCCTGGCTGAAAGCGATGATTTAGTGTTCGAATCCATCTCCGGTCTCGCCGGCGAAGCTTCGGTGATGCGCTTTTTTGTGAGCGACAATGTGGTTTCCCGCTTTGTTGCATCGGTTGATGCGCTGACCAGCCGCCAGGTGCCCGGCCAGATCATGGTCGTCCGGGATCTGGAGGGTAAGTTCGTGGCAACCGCCAATGAGCAACCTGATATCGTGATCCGTAATTCTGAGGGCGATCCGATCCCCCAGTTCGTACTGAATCCGGCAAACTATAAACGTTATGATCCCCAGGTAGAGATGTTCGAAGCGCTGGATACGCAAGAACTGATAACCCTGTATCGGGACTTCGCCCCCCTGAGCCAGCAGGCCTACGTTGAACTCGGCTATCCTGATGCTGACTTTAAAGCGAGGTTGATCGAGGTGATTGACAGTCTCCTGTCCACTCCTGAAATAAGTGAGCCACCCCGTTTGATCAAACCTGAGGCATTTTACCTGTTTGCCAATCCGGACCTGGAAGCACTCCCGGCCGGACAGAAAACCCTTTTGCGCATGGGCCCGATGAATGCTCAGCGGGTCAAGGCAAAATTGCAGGAAATTCGCGCGGCCCTTGCGCAATGATCGCAGGCCCTGGCAGGAATACATGCAGAAACGTCTTCCGCTGCTAACCGGCTTTGCACTGCTATTTCTGGCGTTGCTTCTGGGCAGCCTGGCAGCGAGGTTCTGGGCTACTGACAGGTCAGCACGGTACACTGGTCCCACTCACCTTGCAGCAGACTCACAACAGGTTTTTCTGTTTGCATCCGAAATTATTTACCACCTGTCCCCGCAGGGAAAGCTCCTGGCGCAGTACCCGGCTGAAGTGACCGGCCTGACAGACGTTCCCATCGATTTGAGAATCACCGGTGATGATCGATTACTGATTGCCGGACAACGACCAGCCCGAATCCGGTCCTGCGACACCAGCAACTGGGATTGCCAGGATGTTGGATTTGGCGGAGTTGTAAGACCGAAGCGCCAGTTCAAAGTTCTAATCGACACACCGCAGCTCAGCCTGTTGTATACCGATGCCCAGGGGGACAACCTGTGGGGCCAGGACGGGCCGGATACCGAAACCGCGCACTTGCTACCCGGTAAAACACTTGCAGGGCCCAACGACCTGGCATTTGATTCCAGAGGGCGCCTGTGGATTGCTGATACCGACCATCGGCGGATTGTCGAATTTCTCCCGGCAGCAGATGGCGGCTTTGAAACCGGTCGCGAACACAGTGCGATGAACGATCTGACCCGGGACAAGCGTCATTACCCAATGATGCTGGCGCTGGGTGGAGATGGTAACTGGTGGGTGACCCAGGCTACGGAGTTTTCAGACCGGTATGCCGATCTCGTGGTATACGACCCGGATCAGGGCGCGGTTAATCAAGTCACATTGCCCGGCAGTGTTTTCGCAACGGATATCGCGGCCACGGGGGGTGATATTCTGGTCACGGATCTCGAACAGTTTACGGTGTATCGCGTAGATACCGGGTCGCATGAGGTCAGCATATTTGGTGATGACCGGTTCAAGGATGCAATGTCGCAGCTCCAGCAGGAACATGAGCGTTACGGGCGGATTAGCCAGCTGGCAATGGTTGCCGTGATTGTTTTTGGTGTGCTGATGGTGCTGGCCGCCATCATCGCTACGCCAAAAAACAAGCGCTGGACCTCGGTGCCGGGGGTGATCGACATGGATGCCGCACCCCAGGCGGTACCGGGCGTCAGGGGGGTTTACTGGCTGAAGCGAAACCCAAAGATTGATCGTTCGCTCAAATGGCTGGAGATTCTGGGATTTGCACTCATCATCGCCACGCTTGCCGGGGGATTGGCGCTCTATGGCTGGGCGCGCATGCAGGCGGGTGAAAATCCAGGTGAAGAATTGCAGGGAAAGCTCAATGTGCTGGGCTATGTATTTCTGTTTTCCGGCCTGCTCGTGGCAGCTTTAATTCCGTTGCTCTGGCAATCAATGAAGGCGATGAAGCACCGGCTCGGTACAGACGGCAATCAGTTGTATATCCGTTTGAATGACGGCCGTGAAATTATGGCTCCACCTGCAGAACTGGCCTTTACCAGGCGGGTGATCTTCTATCAAAAGTACACTTTGCCACTGCAAACAGGAAAGCGGCAAAACCTGTATGAAGACGGTGAAGTAGAAGCCTGGATCTTTCCTTTATTGCGCCAGGCTGAAAAGCTAAGCGAATTTGAGGGCCTGAAACACCAGTGGAGGTATCGTGACGCCTTGTTAAGTTGGTCGCTGGTCAGTGGAGTTGTACTCGGACTGTTGCTGATCCTGATGTCACAACTGAGCGGATAGGAACCCGTGAGCGGGTTCCTATATTCGCGCGTTCAAATTGCAAACGCACTATTAGTGCTATTCCCAGACCCAGCGGGACCACTCTTTTCCCGCGCTGATGATGCTGTGTGGCAAGGACTCCATTAATTGCTTGAAGTCATCACCACGAAGGTGGATAAGGTGCTCGTGGTCGCCTGCCTCGATGTAGACATCAGAAGCGTGCTTGAGCTGGTCATCCCAGATCACCTTCAGCCCGTAGGCGTCGCTCAGGGCCGGAATGGCTCCGGTTTCGCAATCTTTGAACAGTTTGCCCAGTTCAGGTTCGGTGGCAAGTTTCAGGTCGCGATTCAGCTCCTCGCTCACCCAGCCAAGGTTCAGGCGGTTGTTGGAGGGCAAAACGCTGACAATATAACCATCCTCATCTTCCAGAACGACGGCTTTGGCCATCTGGTAGGGCGGCACGTGCGCGGATTTGGCTGAATCCATCGCTGTATCGGTATGTGTGTGTTCAACAGTGTCATAGTCGACACCGCGTTTGTCCAGGTAGGACTTCAGGGTTGTTGCAATTGCCATGGCTCTCTCCTTCGGGGTCCCAGGTGAGACCGTGGCTTGTCGGCATACGTCGCAAGTCAGGTCAATGGCGCCGGGCCCGGTCAAACAGACCCTGCACCTTAATCATAGTCCTAAACCAGTCAATTTGCATGCGATACAGGTCAAGCGGATTCAAGAATTCGGGCAAGATGGCGGAGACGGACCACCAGCCCCGGCACTGGTTGTGGCTGGAGTTCATAGGTAGTCTATGCACTTATGAATCCCTGGCTTTTTCTCGGTCTTGTCATCGTCGTCATCGTGCTTGCGTTGTGGATTCCCCGTTTCAGGCTGAAACGCGCCATCGAAGCACCTTTTCCCGGGCGGTGGGTGGAGCTACTCGAGCGCAATATCCAGGTGTATCGCGACCTTCCTATGCCCTTGCGTCTGCAGCTAAGACGTCTGATCAAGCAATTCCTCCATAAAAAACACTTTTCCGGGTCCGCGGGACTGGAAATCACCGATGAGATGCGGGTGACGATAGCCGCCCAGGCTTGCATGTTGCATCTGAACCGGCGCGGTGACCTGTACCCGAAGTTGAAATACATCCTTGTTTATCCCAGCGCCTTTGTCGTTTCGCGGCCCGAAGCAGACGCGAGCGGTGTGGTTAGCAAGCGCAATCGCGGTCTGCTGGGTGAGTCATGGCAGAACGGTAAAGTAATCCTGGCCTGGGACAATGTTTTGCACGGCGCCCGGAACTTCGTCGACGGCAGCAATGTGGTGTTGCATGAATTCGCACATCAACTGGATAGTGAATCTGGCACCGCCGATGGCGCCCCGTTGTTGGCGGGAACGTCCTGCTACCGTAGCTGGGCGGCTGCACTTTCGGGGGAGTTTGAAGAACTTCAAAAAGATACTCACTTTGGCCGCCGTTCACTAATGGACCACTATGGCGCGACCAACCCCGCTGAATTCTTTGCCGTTGCCACGGAAACGTTTTTTGAAAAACCCCGGAAAATGGCAAAACACCACACCGAGTTGTTCGCGGTATTAAAAAATTACTACCGGATCGATCCCAGGGACTGGAAGTACGCGAAAGAAGAAGATGTCCATACCTGCTAACACGCATATTGATCATTCATACCATGGCTGAACGCGCAAGTAGCGAGCGCCCTCGCGGAAAATCCCTGAAACCACTGCAGACCCTGATTCCGTTTGTCCGCCCGTACCGTGGAACGCTGGTGGCGGCCCTGACCGCGTTGCTGATTGCTTCAGGGGCAATGCTGGCGCTGCCCATCGCTCTGCGTTACCTGATTGACAATGGCTTCATTGCTCAGGATCTCGGTACGGTAAACCGGTATTTTGGCTGGTTCCTGGCCGCGGCCCTGGTTTTCAGTGTTTTCGCCGCGCTGCGTTACTACCTGGTGACCTGGCTGGGCGAGCGCGTGGTGGCCGACCTCCGCAACGCCGTCTATCAGCGCGTTATCAGAATGGATCCGGCGTTTTTCGAAGTAACGAAGACCGGCGAAGTTCTTTCCCGTCTGACTACCGACACCACGCTTGTCCAGAGTATTTCAGGAGTGGGTTTGTCCATCGCATTGCGTTCTACGCTGAACCTGACCGGCGGCCTGCTGCTGTTGGTTCTGACCAGTCCTCAATTGGCCGCGTATACCCTGGTGGGAATACCAATTGTTATTTTGCCGGTGATCCTGGTCGGGCGCCGCATAAGAAACCTGTCGCGCCAGTCACAGGACCGGATTGCCGACACAAGTGGGCTAGCCGGCGAAACCCTGAACGCCATGCAGACGGTACAGGCATTTACGCTGGAGAAGCTGCAGGCCCGGCGATATGAGGAAGCGGTGAATGCCAGCTTCATCACGGCGGTCCGCCGGATAAAAATGAACGCATTGTTGACGGTCATTGCTACCTCCCTGGTGTTCGCTTCGATTACCTTCATCCTGTGGATTGGATCGCGCGCCGTGCTGGCTGGCACGATGACCGGCGGGCAACTGGGCCAGTTCCTGATGTACGCCATGATGGTAGGCTCCTCTGCGGCGGCATTGAGCAGTTTGTGGGGTGAAATTCAGCGCGCTGCCGGTGCGATGGAGCGCCTGTCCGAATTACTGCATGCAGAATCGGCCATCCAGGCTCCTGTTGATCCGGAACATCTGCCTGCCAAAGCACGTGGCCGGATTCGCTTCGAGCAGCTTGAATTCCGTTACCCTTCACGGCCTGATTCCCTGGCGCTGGATGATTTCAACCTGGAGATCCAGCCCGGTGAAACCGTGGCAATCGTCGGTCCTTCGGGCGCCGGCAAAAGTACTAGTTTTCAATTATTGCTTCGATTTTACGAGGCAGCATCTGGACAAATCCTGATCGATGACACCGATATTTCCCGGATCGACCCACTGGAGCTGAGAAAACAGATCGGTCTGGTGCCCCAGGAGACCGTGTTGTTTGGTGAGAGCGCTCTTGAGAACATCCGGTATGGCCGCCCCGATGCAAGTAAAGAGGAAATAAAACAAGCCGCGGTACTGGCCGCAGCCGATGATTTTATCAGGGCCTTGCCGGATGGCTACAACACCTTCCTGGGCGAGCGCGGCGCCCGTCTTTCAGGGGGCCAAAGGCAACGCATCGCCATTGCGCGGGCGATCCTGAAGGATCCGCCCATCCTTTTGCTCGACGAGGCCACCAGCTCGCTTGATGCAGAGAGCGAGCGCCTGGTACAGACAGCACTGGAAGGCTTGATGAAAGACCGTACTACGCTGGTTATCGCGCATCGCCTGGCGACGGTTAAAAAAGTGGATCGCATCGTGGTCATGAACCACGGCCGTATCGAGGCTGTTGGAAGTCACGATGAATTGATCCGCAGCAATGATTTGTACGCCCGGTTGGCCGAGTTGCAGTTTGGAGGTATTTAGGAGCACATTCTTATATGTGAGCGGAAAGCTTTAACCAGGCGTGGACGGCGGCGCCCTTGATGCCGAGAGCCTGGTCCGTGTTCAGGTAAATGGGAATGGATTCCAGTAGGTGGCGGTAGTGATCGGCGTTGTTGAATTCCTGGCTGAATGCCTGACTGCGTAGCAGGTGGGGATTTCTTGCAGCGACGCCTCCCGTGATAATCAGCTTCTCTACCGGGTGCATCGCCAGGCAGTAATTCCTACAGGCGCGGGCGTAGAAACGTGAGAACATATCGCGGGTTTGAATGTTGCCGGAGGCGGCGCTCAGGGCTTCAGCCGGGCTTGCCGGTTCACCGCTCAGGAATTCGTGCAGCAGGGCGGCCCCGGAGCCACTGACAACGTCATCGTTGCTGATCCATTTTTTACCTGTCCTGGCCAGGAAAAAACGTTCGATTTCTTTTTCTTCCTGGCCATGGAAAGCGAAAGTGACGTGGCCGCTTTCCGAACCAATGACTACCCGCTGTCCGGCAAAGGATTTAAGGGCTGCGTGTCCCAGGCCGGTGCCGGCGCCGATGATGGCAATGGAGCCGGGGCCGAACCCCGGACCCGGGCGCACCGGTGCCAGTTGATCCAGTAAATTTTCATCCAGGCAGGCGTAAGCCTGGGCGATAAAGTCGTTCAACAGAAAAATGTTAGGGATATTATCGGCGGAAGCCAGGTCAATGTCCCAGGGAATGTTCGGCAGGGTTGCCTTGCCCCGGTCAACTGCTCCAGCCACTCCCAGTGTGACCGCATTGTATTGCCCAGGGTCAGCAATTTCAGAAGGCGCGTTCTGCTGGAAGTGATCCAGCAAATCGTGCAGTGAGCCAATGGAATCCAGCCAGGTCGGGAAAACAAAAGGCTCTCCCATCGAAACGCTGGACGGACCATCGATCTCCACGCAGGCGAAACGCGAATTCGTTCCACCGATGTCCGCTGCCAAAATTCTCATGCGGCCATTATGCCCTGAATCTTTCCTCTTGCATTATTCTGAGGCTCGCTCAACGGCTTATGGCCGCCAGTCGGAGAAGTGCAAGCAGCATCAGGCCGGCCAACCAGTTGTGAGCCACTGCCAGGCTGATGGGCAGGCTGGTCAGGATTGCGGCAATACCCACCGAAAATTCCAGCGTGACCAGGGCCAGTATGATGATGGCCGTCGTCCTGTAGTGTGCTCCGGCGCGCAGGGCAATCAATGCAGCAAGCAGAATCACGGCCAGTGTGATGACGGCACCGATGCGATGGGTTTTGTGGATAGCAAGGCGCTCCTCCCCGCCGATTGCCTGGCCCATTGGAGTGACTTCATGCTGGCGTGAAAGATCAAAAGCGGTAAGCAACGCACTTCCCGGCAACCAGCTGCCGTGACAATCGGGGAGCGTCTGGCAGGAGGTGGCGGCGAAGTTGGCGCTGGTTAGCCCGCCAAGTACGATCTGCATGGAGAGCACTATGATGGCGAGTATGCCCACGTTCTTCACTGCACCCGACCCATCATGCGCTATTACTGGCGCGCCGTACTGTACTTTGGAACTGTGGCTGAACACCATCCATCCCAGCAAGCCCAGCATGCTAAAGCCACCAGCCAGGTTCCCCATCACGACAGCCGGGTTATGCAGGCTGCCTGAACGGATACCCAGCACGGCGAGAAATACCGTCAGGCCAAGCAGGACCAACGATATGATGCGCTGCTTCTTCCGGCGCAATGCAATAAATGCCAGGAATACCATCAGCAAGCCCAGAACGCTGGCCACCAGGCGGTGCAAGGGCGTTGCCCAGGCCAGGGGTTTATTGGCTTGCTCGACCATCCGCTTATAGGCATTTTCAGATGTGGCAGGCTGGCTGACCGAGGGCGTTTCCCCGATATGTCCGTAACATTCCGGCCAGTCGGCACAACCGATGCCCGAGTGCGCCAGCCTCAGGTAGGCACTCAGTGATACCAGCAAAATGACCAGCAGCAGGGAAATTTTGGCCAGGCCGTTCATAAATGGATTAGGGCACTAGTCCTTAACTCTATTGAGTTGGATAGGTTTACCCCGGACCAGGCGCACATACCGGGGAGAGTATTTCCATTCCACGCGGTCCAGGCCATTGCCGAAATTCCACAACCAGGCTGAGTTCCAATGGAACTGGTAGTCATTGCCGGACCAGTACTCTCCTGCCTGGGTATGGGGAAAATATTTCGTGTTGATGCTCGGTGGCGTGCTGGTCTTGCGTGGATCGCTGATGGAGCCAAGTTCGTCACGTGTGGGCATTCGCCAGTCATTGAAACCGCAGTAGCCAACGGTATTGACCGCCTTCACCAGTGCGGTCGTGTCACAGGCGCTGCCGGAGCACTCACCGCCATCGGGTTTGCCGCGAAAGTCCAGTTCATCACCCACCTTTTCATCCGGATTGAACCAGGAATAGGTATTGCGCCAATCGTGGAGCCCTGGCGTGTCAGTCTTGGCTTCCCACACCAGTCCGATGAATTGATCCAGCACGCAGGGTCCTGCCTGGCCCGCTTCCAGTTGTTCGCCGTTGGCGTCCAGGGCGATGTACTTGGTGTCGTGAATTTCCGGCCCGGGGCCGGACTGGGAATTACAGCCGCCCAGCAACATCAGCAGGCCGATAGTGGCCGTCTGCAGAGGCAGAATAATTGATGGCATTTTTTTCATGAATTGACTTCTCTTCCACATCATTGCAATACTAATTAAGAGGTATCGGCAAAGACAACCTTTTTAAAGGAGAGATTGCAGACCCTGGGTAAAAAAAACAGGGCTGGATCATCACTTAATTCAGGTATTTGACCTGCATCATTTTGTCGCAGATGAAAATTTGCTAGGCTTATAATGCCGAGCTGTATTCCAGACGTTTGTTAATCTCAATGGACCTTCAATTATGAACCAAGAAGTTACCGACACGGAAGAAAATGAGCGCGTTCCCACCATGCAGCGCATTATCGATAATCCGTTCTTGCTGTTATTCATCGGTGTGGTCGTTCCCACCGTTTTTTATGTTGTCTGGGGAATCATGGAGATTATCACGATTCCCCTGGCCCCTTAACTAAAATAACCCGCGGGAAAATACCCCCAGGAAAACAACACACAGGTGATAATGTGAGTGCCATACAACCGCCTTCTGAGACTATCTGGTGGAAACAGCCACTGGATCGGGTCGAAGGGACATGGATCGCGCTAGCGCTGGTCTGGTCCCTGATTATGTTCTTCATGATGCCCATCTGGCATGTTTACGGTAAGCAAAATCTTTCCAACGAAGCTTACCGGACGACGCCCGAGGCATTCATGGCCAAAACACAGGCAATGGTCGACCAGTTCACGGTCAGAACCGAGACCAACCAGAATATGCCTGTCGTTCATCCACCACCGGGCAGTGATGTCTACCTGATTGGCAGATTATGGCAATGGTGGCCGTTGCTCGAACTGGAGAAAGGGCAGACTTACCGTTTGCATGTTTCATCCATGGACTGGCAGCACGGCTTTTCCCTGCAGCCGGTCAATATCAACGCACAGATCTTGCCTGGCTATGAAATGGTATTGACGGTCACACCCGACACGGACGGTGACCAGACCATTATCTGTAATGAGTATTGCGGAATCGGCCATCACAACATGGTCGGTAAAATATATATCACGGAGGGCGGATCATGAAAACCCAGGAATTCAGGACCTGCCCGGAATCGGGATTACAGTTTCATAAGCCAGCAGAATTATTAATGCGTCTTAACGCCGTTGTGGCTGTTGTATGCTTGCTTGTCGGCGGCATCACGGCCCTGCTGGTCACGCTTACACGCTGGCCTGCTGTTCACCTGCTTCCGGCGGACAAGTTCTACATGCTTCTGACCACGCATGGTATCAACATGCTGATCTTCTGGATCATCTTCTTCGAAATCGCCGTACTGTATTTCTGTTCATCGACATTGTTACGTTGCCGCCTGGCGACTCCGAAGATGGGCTGGCTGGGCTTCATCCTGATGGTGGCTGGTGCGGTCATCAACAATGTCTCGGTGTTCAGTGGCAGGTCTTCGGTGATGATGACGTCCTACGTGCCCATGCCGGCAGAACCCATGTTCTACCTGGGGCTGATCCTGTTCGCGGTGGGCGCATTGATCGGATGTTTCATCTTCCTGGGTACACTGGTTATCGCCAAGGAAGAGAAAACCTATGAGGGCTCCATCCCGCTGGTCACTTTCGGCGCGCTTACGGCTTGCATCATCGCCATCTTCACCATTGCCATGGGTGCGGTTATCCTGATTCCAACTTTCCTGTGGTCGGTTGGCCTGATTTCCAATATTGATGCACCGATGTATCGTCTGATCTGGTGGGCCTTCGGGCACTCTTCCCAACAGATCAACGTGGCGGCCCATGTGGCGGTCTGGTACGCGATAGCGGCTATTGTCTTTGGGGCAAGACCGCTGTCTGAAAAAGTCAGCCGAACTGCATTCGTGCTGTATATCGCCTTCCTGCAACTGGCATCGGCCCACCACATCCTGGTGGACCCAGGACTCAGTTCGACCTGGAAGATATTCAATACATCGTACGCCATGTATCTCGCGGTGCTGGCCAGTATGATTCACGGCCTCACGGTGCCGGGATCAATCGAGGTGGCACAGCGGGCCAAGGGCCTGACCAAGGGCCTGTACGAATGGCTGCGCAAGGCGCCCTGGGGTAACCCGGTATTCTCCGGCATGTTCCTGTCACTTATCGGATTCGGTTTCCTCGGTGGAATCTCCGGCGTGGTGATGGGTACGGAGCAGATCAATATCATCATCCACAACACCATCTATGTACCTGGGCATTTTCATGCCACGGTAGTGATCGGCACCACCCTGGCGTTCATGTCAATGACTTACTTTTTGATCCCGGTGCTTTTCCGACGCCAGGTGTTTCTGCCGGGTCTGGCCAAATTGCAGCCGTACATTTTTGGTATTGGCATGATGGTGTTCGCATTGATGATGATGGGTGCGGGAACGCTCGGAGTTCAACGCCGCCACTGGGATATGGCATTTACGGACGCAGCCATTGGCTTTGACTATCCTGCCAGTGCCTATGCATTGATGGGCCTTGTAGGCATCAGCGGTGTCACGGCCATCGTGGGCGGGGCGATTTTTGTCCTGATCACGGTTGTCTCGGTGTTCTTCGGCAAACGAGTCGGTTCCGAATCCAGCTATGGAACGGAAACCACACGTCTGATGAAAGCGCCACCGATTGTTCATGCGGAAGGTGGGCACGTTGCCGCGGGTAAATGGGGCTTTGCCGCTCCGGGTACATTTGCCCTGGCGATACTCTTCCTGGCCATATTCGTTGCCTATTATGCGGTCAACTGGAAGTATCTCGCTTCGGTTTGGCCTATGTCCTAAGGACATTTTGTATCAAAAACGCCGGGCATACTCGCCCGGCGTTTTTTTTGCAGTACATATTGTTAATATGTACCTATTCCGAACCTGTCCGGACCCGACCAGATTGATGATCAGAAATTTACTTGCAACCATCCTGGGCTTTACCTTATCCGTGTCCGTTTATGCGCAGGCTGACAGCAATCAAACAGCGACGGCCTATAATGCGGACAAAACGGTTCTGATCTCGCAGGCGGCTGTGGGAAACACCTTGCAGGACTTCGAGTTTACCGATAGTCATGGCAGTCCTGTCAGCCTGTCCCAGTATCAGGGAAAACCGTTGCTGGTCAGCCTCATTTTTACATCCTGTCACCATGTCTGCCCTGCCATTACAAAACACCTGGCAAGCGCAGTCGATGCGGCACGGGAGGCGCTCGGTGAAGACAGCTTCCGCGTGATCACGGTGGGTTTCGATACCCCGGTCGATACCCCGGACGCGATGAGGGTGTTTGCCAACCAGCAGGAAATCGACGATCCCGATTGGGATTTTCTCAGTGCTTCGGCGGAAACCATGGCCGGCCTGGTGGAGAACATTGGCTTTGTTTATTTTCCGTCTCCCCGCGGCTTTGATCACGTCAACCAGGTAACGGTGGTGGACCGGGACGGCGTGGTTTACCGGCAGGTATACGGCGCCGCTTTCGATTTGCCCTGGCTGGTGGAGCCATTGAAAGAACTGGTATTCAACCGGCCCCAACCCGGCAGTCATTTCACCTCGGATCTGTTGGGCCGGATCAAGTTGTTCTGCACCGTGTATGACCCCAATACCGGTCGTTATAAATTCGATTATTCCTTGTTTGTCGGTATGGGTGTCGGTGTATTGAGTGTGTTCGCAGTCATCGCCTACCTGTTGCTGGAGTTCCTTCGCGTGCGGCGCAGGAAAAAGGGATCTGATCTTGGTTAGCCCGCATATTGCACCAAGGCGGACGATCCTGTGACATTTCTCGGGGCGCTGCAGAAAAGCGGAAGGGTGATTTTCGAACTCCTGCGCAGGTTTCTGGATCGCGGTTTCGGTTCTGATCTGAACCCGCTGAATCACCTGGGCGCCCTGACGATCTATTTTTTCTGGATCGTGACGATTAGCGGTATCTGGCTGTTTCTCTTTTTCAAAACCAGCGTTAGCGGCGCCTATGAATCGGTTGAGTACTTGACCCACGAGCAGTGGTACCTGGGTGGCGTGATGCGCAGTCTCCACCGTTATGCCTCGGATGCCGCGGTCATCACGCTGGCGCTGCATATGATCAGGGAGTTCGTGTATGACCGCTATCGTGGCAACCGCTGGTTCAGCTGGGTTACCGGTATTCCTCTGCTGTGGATGGTGATTCCACTGGGTATTACCGGCTATTGGCTGGTCTGGGATCAGCTGGCCTGGTACGTTGCCCTGACTTCTGCTGAACTGCTGGACTGGCTACCGATCTTCAGTGACTCAATGGCGCGCAATTTTCTAAGCGCCGACGTGCTTAGTGACCGCTTTTTTACCTTGATGGCTTTTGTGCACCTGATCGGCCTGCCCCTGTTCCTTGTGTTTGGCATTTGGCTGCATGTATTGCGAATCAACGGGCCGCGAATCAACCCGCCACGGACCCTGATGGCAGGCAGCCTGGCAGCGATGATCGTTTTGTCTTTCTCCTTGCCGGCGTTGAGCCAGGGAGAAGTCGATATGACGCAGGTACCGCAAAGCCTTGGCCTGGACTGGTATTACCTGCTGGTGTATCCGCTGATGAAGACCTGGTCACCAGCCTGGGTGTGGGGGCTTTTGTCTGGAATCAGCCTGTTGCTGTTCGTGGCGCCCTGGTTGCCGCCACAGCGGACCAAATCGGTTGCGGCCGTTGACCTTGACAATTGTAACGGTTGTGCACGCTGCGCCGATGATTGCCCCTTTGGCGCCATCACCATGATGGAGCGCAGTGATGGCAAGGCTTACGAAAAGGAGGCTGTGGTCGATCCGTCACTCTGCATGAGCTGTGCTATGTGCGTTGGCTCATGCCCCACAGCAACTCCGTTCCGGCGGCATAGCGCCCTGTCACCGGGGATCGATATGCCGGATCTTTCAGCAGCCACTCTGCGTGAAAAAATTCTGGAAGTCTCAAAGGGGCTGGCGGGGAATCGCCGAATCCTGGTGTTTGGCTGCGAGGGCCATAACAAAGCGGCAAAATTGAAATCCAGGCTCAATGGCCGTGAGACCGCTACAGTAGACATTGTCTGCATGGCGCAGCTGCCTCCTTCTTTTATTGATTTCGTTCTCAGCCGTGACCTCGCGGATGGCGTTGTGCTGACGGGCTGTCCCGGGGGGGAATGCCTGTACCGCTTTGGCGAGCAGTGGACCGGTTTGCGCATTGAACGCCAGCGCGACCCCCGTCTACGTAAACGCGTGGATGCTGACCGAATCGCCCTGGCCTGGCAGGAGCCGTGGTCCGGCTTATCCGATATTGCCGCTGTCGTTGCAGCGTTGCGGAACTCCCAGGCAGTTGATCATATCGCCGGGCAAGAAGTTGATGAAAAAATTTCCTTGCCTTCCGGGCGAGGAAATTCATGGAAGCTGCCACTGACTGTCACAGCCTATGCGTTGTTTATGGTCTTTGTGGGGTGGCTCTCCATCTGGCCGCGATACCAGTTGATCGAACAAAACCAGGCCATGGTTTCCCTGTCTTTTTCCCACGCCGGTCATCGCATCCGCGCGTGCCTGAAGCTCACCCAGGAAGAACTGAACAAGCTTCCGCCAAATATGCGAAAAGCTGATGATTGTCCACGTGAAAGACTACCCGTTCGCATTGCATTCAGCTCAGACGGAACGACTCTGTATGAAGCCAGCAGGCCACCCACCGGGTTGTGGAGTGACGGTGAGTCTAACGTTTATCATCGCATGGTGATTCCTGCGGGGCCGCAGAAACTGTTTATTGGCATGGTTGACTCAGACCGTGAGGCAGGCTTTGATTACTCGCTGGAACAGGAACTCGACTTCCTGCCTGGCCAACACGTGGTTGTCGAGTTTGACGGCATTGCGCAGTCTTTTATCTTTAAAGAGAAATAATCATGACCCTGATTAAATGGAAACCCTCTTTTTCTCTTGGCATTCCCTCGGTGGATCACGAACACCGCGAATTGATCGGGGCGATCAATACGGTTTATGACAGCATGGTCGATAATGCCGACCCGGAGATCATTGAGTCATGTCTTGAAGATATCTATGCGGACGTTTCTTCGCATTTTGCACTCGAAGAGCGCCATATGCGCGATGCAGGCTATGGGGAATACGAAGCGCACAAGGAACAGCACGAAGATTTGCTTGACCAGATCCGGAGCATGATGGACCTGTTCGAAGAAGACCCGGAATCAGGGCGCGTTATTCTGCAGCAGGAGCTTTCGGACTGGTTCAGCATTCACTTCGCAACCTTCGACGCCCGCCTCCACCACAAACTCGGCGATCATCACTAGGTTCTTATTAGGGCAGAAATTTATCCGCTGAGGACGCAGAGTTTATGGGGCCCCCAGCAGGGATTTTAGAAGGCGGAAGCTGATCAGGGCGAGGCTGAGGAAGATGATGAAGAAGATAATCTGGCGTTGTTTCAGGGTGCCGCCGCGGCGTTTTTCGATCAGGCGGACCATCCAGTCAGCGACAAGGTAAATGACAATGGCGTTGAGGGTGAAGAGGACGAGATCTGTCATAGTGATATAGTTTCCGGTCAGATGAACGGCTGGTTTTTGCCGCGGATAGACTTGTAACAAACGATCAGGAAGAGAAGGCCTCCGATTACCGAGATCAGTCCGCCCAGGCCCATCAGCCCCATGCCGGCGACCTCACCCAAGCGGTCCACACCCTGGGCGAGGCCGGCAGTTTTACGTTGAACACCGTAACCGCCCGACCAGGCCAGACCGATGATGTGCAGCAACTGGCCGCCTCCGTACAGGTAGGGTTGCCAGGTTGCCATGCGCGCGGGGATTGCGCCGAAACCAAGCCGGGGCAGTAAATAGTAAGTGAGACCCATGAAAGCAATCGTCACGCCGACCGTGGAACCGTGATAGTGGGCGGGTATTACGATATCCAGACCGGAGATCATGAATCCGAGCGCGCCACCTACGGCGAACAGGCCTATTGAAGACAGCAGTGCGGAACGCAGGTATCTTCCTTCCTTTGCAAATTCTTCTCCCGGTTTTCCGGCTTTAAGCAGGCTCACCAACACGGCCAGGCCCAGCGGCAGACAGGACAGACCGCCGTATTTCATCAACTCGGTAAATGCCAGCCTGTGTCCCGGGGAAATGATGTCGTGCGCGATGTACAAAAAAGGCACGGTAATGATCGGCAGAGCCAGGATTATGAGGAAGGTCAGGGTCAATCTTGGTGTCAGTTCGAATCGGCAACCACTGGCATGAGCCAGGATCACCCAGGCGACCATCATCAGTAGCGTGTGGGTGAACTGGAGTACATGGCCGCCGCCCCAGAACAGGAATTCGAAATAAGCCTGGCCATCAATTCCCCCCGGGATGCCGGCCCAGGAGGCTACAAACGCGGCGATTGCCACTGCCGTTGTCAGCGCTGCCAGGGTAATTCCAAATTGCAAAGCGGCCGTGCCATCCAGTCCTTCCCTGATCCCGTTTCGCGTAATTGCAGATCGCAGGAGATGCGATGCAATTCCTACGGTAAACAAGCCCAGTCCGGTGTAAAAAACGGGGTGACGTAATAGCGGAACATAATTATTCATTAAGGGATCAGCGGCGCCGACAAAGGGGGAAATGATAATGATCGCCGTTCCCGCTGCGGCGAGCAGAAAAGAAAACCGGTCCCAGCCAGGCAGGTCCCGGCTGGAACTCAGGCTCCACATGACACCGGCCATCGACAGCAACCAGATCAACACCGAGAGGTCGACATGCACGACCAGCGCGATACGGAAAAAATCAATCAGGGGGGTCATCTCCTGGATCGCCGGTGTCCTGGCTAATACCAGCAGGATCGAGAAAATGCCGGCACCCACCAGGGATGCCAGGCCCAGCATCAGCCACGCCGTGGTGATTTTTCTGACATTCTCACTGCCGATGTGCAGTTGGTAATCTGCAGCGTGCATGGTGTTTGTTTTGTTCCTGATTTTACTGAAAGGGAGCCAGGAAGCTGGCATCAATGCTGAAAGGGCTTAATAGTATCCTCATCCATCCCGCTGAGGTGCATATCGGCTGTCTGCTGAGAGACGGTAGGTTTCTCGATGCAGTCCAGTGATTCGGAATCCAGCGACTCGCAGTCAATATTGGATGCTTGTTCCGGCTCAGATACATTCCTGACGGCTGTTGCCGCTACCAGGATGTTGTCTGCGCCCGCCTCCAGCCCGGCTTGACTTTCACCAGCCTGATTCTCGTAGTAAAACCCGACCGCAGCCATAAGGCCGACCAACATGAGAATAAAAAGGCTTCTTAGCATGGTTCTGGTTCCTGAGTACTGCTTTAATATACGGCTTAATTGGGCTGAGTTTCAAGCATGGCTGGAAGCCTGTCCAAATCACCGTCGATTGATTCTGGATACTCGAGACCCAGAATTTTCATCATCAGGGGGTAAACGTCTGTCACCTGGATGATTCCGATCCTCGTTCCAGCCGCAATTCCAGGCCCTGAAGCCATGAATACCCCCCTCATCTCCAACATATCGGGAGGCCAGCCATGATCGCCCGGAGTGATCTTATGATGTTGGGCCGATGAGGAGATAACCGCACAGCCGGGATCTGCCTGCACGATTATATCGGGGAGACGGGGACTGTCGCCAACTGCCCAGGATTCCGGTGCATCCCCGGGCAACAGGGCGCGGCCGCAATTCCATGCGCGGTTGATCGTGTCGCGAATTTCCATGACCCTTGTGTCATCTCGTTGATCGAGATGAATGAAAACCCAGGGCCCGCCTTCTACCATTCTCGCGCCATCCAGAACCACGTGCTGGTCGAGAATAAAGACCGGTTTTTGCTGTTGATAGAGAGCCTGCCCGTGATCGGATACCAACACAATGTAGACATCCTCCGCTATAGGCAAGGTTTCAATGCCGTCCAATAACTGCCCGATCTGGTCATCTACACGCCTGATAGCCTCGATGCTCTCTGGTGATCCCGGGCCATACCAGTGCGCGTAATCGTCCACATCTTCGAAATAGAGCGTGATCAGGTGAGGGCGGGCAGCGGCTGGTTCTGCCAACCACTCGAGAACTTGTGTGACGCGTTGTTCACCACTGATGTCCCTGTCAAATTTCCGCCAGTGAGTGGGCCGCACATCCCGCACATCCGCTTCCGTTCCCACGAAGAAATAGGCGGCGGTCACCATGCCCTGTTTTTCAGCGCTTACCCAAATGGGTTCCGCCAGGTACCAGCTTCCATCCTGGACGGATGAGCGCGTTTTGTAGTTGTACCAGTTTCCTGTTTTCTCATCCGGAAATTCATTGGCGACCAGTCCATGATGGGCCGGTAACATGCCGGTGGCGATAGAGTAGTGGTTGGGAAAAGTCAGGGTCGGAAAGGCGGGCTGCATGGCTTCGGCTTTCATTCCACGCCCTGCGATACGGTCAATGGCAGGCGTCGGATAAAGATCCGGATAGTCCCAGCGAAATCCATCGATGGAAATCAGCACCAGGTACGGCTTGTGCAGCTGGTTCGCTGCATTTCTGCCGCCGGAGCCCAGGCTGGTTGGTGTTGAACAGCCACAGAGAAACAGTATCAGGAAAATAAACAGTGAAAAATGTCGAATTTTGACTGTCAGGCCACGCATTCTTTTTATTTTGTAATCCTGCCTGTTATGGGCACCTGGCACACATCGAGCACCTTGGGCGGCTTGTTGTGGAAAAACTTCTGTTTGCGGTTGAGTCTGCCTTTGAGCAACTTTTTGAACGCCTTGTTGCTGGTGTCCATTACGTAGACTTTCAGCCTGTCTTTTTCCGGGATTTCTGACAGCATCTGCAACTTGCTGATCCGTGAACTTTTTGCTTCATCCTGGATTATGCCATTATCCTGCGCCGGACCCCGCTTGATTTGTTGCACAACATCCATGCCATAAACAACACGGCCGAAGATATTCATATTGCGGTCCAGGTAGCGGGGCGCCTGGCCGATCACAATGTAGAAGTCGGTCCGGCTGGAATCAGGGTCATCATTGCGGGCCATGGCCACGATACCAGGACAGTGGGTCAGCCAGACCTTATTTCTTGACGGATCCCGCGCAACCGCGAACCCGTCAATAAAGCCGGTTTCAGGCGCAAAAATATCCGGCGACTGGACATGCATATAACTGAATTCTTCATTCCAGTCGATCTCGAATTCTGCATCGACCAGGGGGACATTACTGAGTTCTCCCAGGTCGCTGCCATCACCGCCCTGCGCCACGAAGCCGTCGATCACGCGGTAAAAACTGAGGCCATCGTAAAAACGATCCCCGGCCAGCTGTTTGAATTGTTTTACCGTTTCAGGGGCAAAAGCCGGGTTCAGTTCGATGATGACCAGGCCTGCAGGCATTTCCACGAAGACGGTGTTTTCCGGATTGAGTTCGCGCCAGCTTGGCTCCCCGGCTGCCCGGAGTCCGGTGGAGATCAATGCACAAAGCACCGCCAGCGACCAAAACATATGCCGGGATACCGATGCAATATGCGGATTAGGGGACATGAGGGTCAGGGACATAAGGGTCAGAGGTTCAGGGCATCTGGATATTGCCACCACCCATGCCACCACCCATGGGGCCTGTACCTGCCCCGGGGACAACAATGGAAGAAGCTTGTTGACGCTGCATATCCTTGAGTTCTTCCATGGTTCTCTCGAACGCTGCTTTCGCGGCGTCACCAAAGTTGGCGGCGGCCTCCGCCAACGATTCTCCATCGATCTCGAAAGAAAGCGGCAAGGGTCCGGCCGTGGTCAGTACCTGGGTAGAGCCGACGAACTGTGTAGATCGAGTCGCATCCGGATCACCGCTTGCTGTTACCGGAGTAAGCCGGCGCAATGTGCCGACCGCGTTGTCAGTGAATACTTCTTCCACATACAGGTTGGCTGCATCCATTCGGATTTCGTTTGAGGTTTCGGGATTATTCATGCCTGGTTCCTTGTTCAGAGGCTCCTTAAATGGGGCCACCTGTTATTCAACGCAATGTATAGTATCAATAGTGGGGAACAAACAGTAAAACAAGGTACGGGCACAGATCATGATGATAATGAATTTGGTACAGCTAGCCCATGCCAATGCGCAGCATGGTCGGGGGGATCGTGAATAGCGCCTGCCGATGGCTGCTGAGCGGCATTTTTGTGTTTTTGGCAGCCTGTTCGAGCCTGCCAACTGAATTTGAACAGGTCCCGGGCCAGGTCTGGCCCCATCCGGAACAAACCAAGCTGGGAGCATTCATCGCAGAAACAGCGCCGGAAGACAAATCACTTTCCGGTGTTGAATTACTGGCCGATCCCTCCGAGGCTTTCAGCACACGTTTTGCTATCGCCGCATTTGCGGAAAAAACTCTCGATATGCAGTATTACCTGTGGAAGGGCGACCTCAGCGGGCAGTTGTTGCTGTGGCGCGTACTGGAGGCCGCTGACCGGGGCGTGAAAGTACGTTTCCTGATTGATGACATTTTCCATGCCGGCAGGGATGAGGTTTATGCAATCCTCGACACGCATCCCAATTTCCAACTGCGTGTTTTCAACCCAATGGCTAATCGCGGTGCTGCCCGTAACCTCAATTTCCTGGTCAACAAGACCAGGCTGAACCGCCGCATGCACAACAAGATTTTCATAGCCGATGGAGCAGTTGCGGTGCTTGGCGGGCGAAATATTGGTGACGACTATTTTGGCATGGACCCTGACGCCAACTTTCTGGATCTCGATGTGCTGACGGTAGGCCGGGGTGCGATCGAGGCCGGTGCAGCTTTTGATGAATACTGGAACAGCAAAAACGCGATCCCCATAGATGTGCTGAACGACAGGGAATACACGGCCAAAGACCTGGAATCCTTGAGGGAGAAGATCAATGAGGCGCTGTTGCAAAAGGACGCTGTTCCCTATGCCCTGGCGTTTACTGAGCGGGAAACCCTTGAGAATTTGCTTAAATGGAGGGACGGCCTGATCTGGGCGGACGCCACCGTGGTGGTTGATCCTTTGGAGCGTTTTGATGGCCAGGGAGAATCCGCCATCGTCCGGTTTGGGGCAGATACGATCGAGCATATAGATGATGAAATGATCATACAGTCCGCTTACCTGATTCCCAGCAAGCAAGGCCTGGAAAACATGGCGGAGATAGTCGAGCGGGGTGTCCGGGTTCGCATGCTGACCAATTCCCTGATGTCGAATAATCACATTTCGGCTCACTCCGGCTACATGAAGTATCGAAAGGCCATCCTGGAAACCGGGGCTGAACTTTATGAATTGCGGGTGGATGCTTCACTGCGTGAGTACTTCAGGGCACACAAAAACGAAGAGGTGGCGGCTGGTATTCACACCAAGTCATTTGTGCTTGACGGCAAACAGGCACTGATCGGTTCGTTCAACTTCGACCCCCGGTCAAGAGATCTGAATTCCGAGATTGGCCTGGTGGTAAATAGTGAGGAATTCTCAGGGCAGGTCATCGAACAAATGGATCAGGAATTTGAGCCTGCCAACAGTTATCGGCTTTTCCTAAATGAAAATGGAAAACTCCGCTGGGAAGTGCAAACCGGGGATGGCATTGAAATCCAGACTCACGACCCCGGTGCATCCATCTGGAGGCGTATGGCTGCCCGCATTATGTCCTGGCTTCCCATTGAGAAAGAGTTGTAATCGGGATTGTGGGTTAAAATGGTGGTGAGGCATGAAGCATTTGGGCAGGAGGCGAACACATGAATGAAGCGCACAAGGGCCGCGTCCTGGGCGTTGGTGGAATTTTCTTCCGGTCGAAAGACCCGGCCCGCTTGGGCGCATGGTATGCAGAATACCTGGGCCTGCAGATCGAAGCCTGGGGTACAACCCAGGGCACCAGTTTCGTACCTGCCGAAATGCCAGCAAATTCGTTTACTGTTTGGAGCGCTTTTGCGGCAGACACCGAATATTTTAGCCAATCCGGTCAGGGGTATATGATCAACCTGGTTGTGGATGATCTCAATGCAGCCCTCGACAATGTGAAAGGGGGCGGGGCCGAAGTACTGGATGAGCGCGAGGAGCACGACTTTGGCAAGTTTGGCTGGTTTGTAGACCCGGACGGTAACCGGGTTGAGCTGTGGGAGCCTCCGGAAAAAACATGACCGCCAATGATTTGGCCAAAGATGATGATTTCGCCAGCCGCCTTGACGAACTGGAAAGCCGCCTGGCATTCCAGGATGACCTGATCGAATCCCTCAACCAGGTGATAACCCGCCAGGACCGTGAGATCACAACCATGGCAAGCCAACTCAAGGACCTTTTCGCCAGGATGTCTGAACAGGCTGAGACTGCCACCCCCGGCACAGCTGCCGAACACGAGATTCCCCCGCACTATTAGTGTAGATGTCGCTCGCGGCCGACCGGTTCAATAGCAACTTGCGCCTGACTGGACAAGCACATTTCGCGCCCAAGGACACTCTTACAAGACCCAGGGACGCTCCCGCATCAATACGGCAGTTCCAGGGCGGGTTCCTGCATGGCGGAAAGTTGTTCCCGCAGGCCGAGCACCAGGTCTTCCCAGTAGCGGGGGCTGTCGAACCACGGGAAGGCTACAGGAAAAGCAGGATCTTCCCAACGCCGGGCCAGCCAGGCGGCGTGGTGCAGCATTCTCAGGGTGCGAAGGGCTTCGATCAGTTGCAGTTCACGCGTGTCGAAAGGACAGAACTGGCGGTAACCCTCGATGACATCGGACAATTGCTGTCCCATTTCATGGGCGTCGCCGGAAAGCAGCATCCACAGATCCTGGATAGCGGGCGCTGACTGGCAATCGTCCATGTCGACAAAGAAAGGCCCATCCCGCCACAGCAGGTTGCCGGGATGGCAGTCTCCATGGAGGCGGATGCTGTGAACGTTGCCGGCGCGCTCGTAGGCGTTCCTGATCGATATCATCAGGTCGGAAGCCAGGCTTTCAAATGCTGTTTCCATGTGGGGAGGCAGCCACTGGCCGCCCAGGATGGTCGTGATCGAATCATCACCAAAACGTTCCGGGGTAAGCGCGGGGCGGTATGAAAACGCCCTGGATCGACCGATCGCGTGGATGCGGCCAATGAAACGGCCCAGCCAAAGCAGCGTGTCCCGGTCCTCCAGTTCAGGGGCGTGTCCCCCCTGCCTGCGGAACAGCGCGAAGCGGAATTCTTTATGGCGGTGCAGGGATTCGCGATTGATGACATCTGGGGCAATCAGGGGGATTTCCGCTTCCGCAAGCTCCAGTGAGAAGTCGTGTTCTTCCTGGATTTGTTCATCCGTCCACCGCCCCGGGCGATAAAACTTGGCGATGACCGGCGTTTCCTCTTCGATACCCACCTGGTAGACCCGGTTTTCGTAGCTGTTGAGTGCCAGAAGGCGTCCGTCAGTGATCAGACCAGTGGATTCCACGGCCTGGAGTATCGTGTCCGGGTCGAGGCTGTAATAGGGTGTTGAGGTGTCGCTGACATTTTCCATCACCGCATCATACCGAACGAAGACAAAAATATTGCCGGTTTTGTATAAAACGTTGGAGCATCGCTCACCGGAATCACGTAGAATGACTCATCCACGCAGGACAGTTTTTTTCCATGGCCAACGGCACCAAGAATCTCGCCCTCTATTGTGATTTTGAAAATGTAGCGCTGGGCGTCCGGGACTCCAATTATGCGCGTTTTGAAATTGAGGCAATCCTCGAACGCCTGCTGGTAAAGGGCAATATCGTCGTCAAGAAAGCATATTGTGACTGGGAGCGTTACAAGGATTTCAAGCGGAGCATGCACGAGGCTTCATTCGAGCTGATTGAAATACCCCATGTGCGCCAGTCAGGCAAGAATTCCGCTGATATCCGGATGGTTGTCGATGCCCTGGACCTTTGTTATACCAAGGCTCATGTGGATACCTTCGTCATAATTTCCGGAGATTCCGATTTTTCACCACTGGTATCGAAGCTGCGGGAGAACAACAAGGTTGTCATCGGTGTCGGGGTCAAGAACTCCACGTCCGATCTGCTGATCGCGAACTGTGACGAATTCATTTTTTACGATGACCTGGTCCGGACTGCCGAACGCCGCAAGCCACGCAAGAAAAAAACCAATGGGCGTAAGGAAAGTGACGATCGAGCGCAGAAAGACCGCCAGGAAGCACGTGCACAAAAAGCATTCGAGCAAGTGCTGGAAACCATTGATGACTTGATCAGCGAGCGGGGTGACGAGGACAAGCTCTGGGGATCAATGGTCAAGCAGGCGCTGAAAAGGCGTAAGCCGGGCTTCAACGAGAGTTATCACGGTTTCCGTTCATTCGGGAAATTGCTGGAAGAAATGGAAGAGCGTAGCTTGCTGACGCTGGAGCATGATCAGAAGTCCGGGGGTTATATAATTAACAGCGTGAATTGATTTTCAAGTTCGCTGAATGGACGAGCCCCGGGTTCGCCTTTAGGCTCGAGTCCGTGTATGATGCGCATGCTGCAATACGCGTTACGAGATATCAGCTTGTTTAGGTTCGACTAGTTTTCCTTCCAGCTTTTAAAATTCCGTTCCCGTTATAAACAGCAGGTCACCTGTCCGGGTCGATGATCCGGGGTGTAATTTTTGTTCTATATAGTGAGTTAAAGAAATGTCAGATACAGTTACAGGCACGGTTAAGTGGTTCAACGATGAAAAAGGTTTTGGTTTTATTGCCCGTGAGGGTGAGCGCGATGTGTTCGTGCACTTTCGTGCAATCGCCATGGAAGGACGCAAGTCTCTCAATGAAGGCCAACTGGTTGAATTCACGATTGGTGAAGGCCAGAAAGGCCCGCAGGCGGAAAACGTAGTACCGGTGTAAATCGTAACAATACGTAATTGAAAACCCGTGGGGAAACCCGGTCTGCCCTGGCAGGCCGGGTTTTTTTGTCTGTGGTTGAAAAAAACCCGGCCTGAGCCGGGTTTTCCTTTGAATGGGTTGGGAAAGTCGGAACCCCGATTGGGCAAAGAGGGGCGGGATTCCGATGTTTCCCTGCTAACTGCTACCAGTCAGTTAGTTAGTACAGTTCTATACATGCAAAAAACGGGCCAAAATAGAAAAATTCAAAAAATATTAATTAAAAGAAAGAGATAGATTGTTTAACGGAAAAGTGATTAGTTGCGTTGACCCAAAGACTGTCCAAAAACGTCAGTAAAGATGACAATTATTGTCACATCAAACATTTTTTGCGCAGGGCGCCCCTACAACGGTTCCAGCCAGTTGCGGCGGTCCATGGTCTGCCCGTTGAACAGGCCGAAAAATGCATCCTGTATTTGGCGCGTCAAGGCGCCGCAGCCACCATTGCCGATGGACATATGGTCTACCTGGCGCACCGGTGTGACTTCGGCCGCCGTGCCGGTCATGAATACTTCATCCGCTGCGTACAGTTGCTCGCGTGCAATCGATTGTTCCAGGGTGTCGATGCCCAAATCCGCCGCCAGTTGGATGACGGTATTGCGTGTGATGCCGCTGAGGATGGACGAGGACGCCGGTGGCGTAAGCAGCCGCCCCTGCTGGATGATGAACATGTTTTCACCGGCGCCTTCACTCAACAGACCGTCGCTACCCAGACCAATGCCTTCATCAAAACCGCGATCCCGCGCCTCGAGGCCGATCAGCTGGCTGGACAGGTAATTACCACCGGCTTTTACTCCGGACGGCATGGTGTTTGGCGCCAGCCGGGTCCACGAAGTGATGCACGCCTTGATGCCATTCTTCAGACCCTCCTCGCCCAGGTAAGCGCCCCAGGGAGTGACAATAACTGAGACATCCACCACATTCATATCCTTTGGAATAACGCCCAGGCCGCAGTCACCGCGGGAAACCAGGGGGCGGATATAAGCACCCTTCAGTCCACTTGCGCGAACGGTGTCCCGGCAGGCCTGGTGTAACTCTTTTACGGACCAAGGCATGGGAATGCGGTATACGTCCGCCGAGTACTGGAGCCGCTTGAGGTGATCCGTCAAACGGAAGACTTTTGTGCCCTCCGGTGTGTCATAGGCCCTGATGCCTTCGAATACCGAAGAACCGTAATGCAAGGCATGACTTTGAACATGAACCATGCAATCCGCGTGTTCCCGCAATGCGCCGTTAAACCAGATTTTGTTGTTATCTTTCATGAACCGACTCCTGCTATTTTCATGGTCTGTCTGTATCCACTCCCGTACCCGGATATTATCCTCCAAACACTACTCTATAGGCCATGACGAATGTCAGCTACGTTGGCTCAGCCGTGTGCTCTCTCGGGTACAATAAGCTGGGCACCTACACTCGGGAACCGTTTCGATGGAATGGAAATTATTTTTGACCGTGTTCGCCAATACGATGTTATCCCACGTAATCAGTGTCAGGGTGATGTCCATCGTCGCCGGATCGGGATTTATGCTGATCGGCGCGTGGACGCTGTACCATGGTTTAAATCAAGTCCAGTAGGCAGGTAACAGTTTGAACCGCGAAGACTCCCACCGTCATCACCACACCCCGCCCGATTACAATCGGGCGTTCGCGGTGGGAGTCGCGCTGAATGTCATTTTTGTCGTTATCGAGGCCTTTTATGGCGTGGTGTCCGGCTCGCTGGCTCTGCTGACGGATGCCGGCCATAACCTGAGCGATGTCTTTGGCCTGCTGCTGGCCTGGGGCGCCGCGATCCTCGCAAAAAAACGGCCGTCTTCCAGGCGGACCTACGGTTTTTCCCGTGCAACGATCATTGCCTCCCTGTTCAGTGGCCTTTTGTTGATGGGCGCAGTTGGTGCAATCGGCTGGGAAGCGGCCAATCGCCTGATGGATCCACCCGAACCGGCCGGAAAGACGATCATGATCGTTGCTGCGATCGGTGTATTGGTCAACACAGTTACTGCACTGTTCTTTTTGTCCGGGAAGGACAACGACCTGAATATCAGGGGCGCATTTCTCCACATGGCGGCCGATGCTGTCGTGTCACTGGGTGTTGTTGTATCCGGGGCCCTGATCCTGTTTTACGGCCTCAACTGGATTGACCCGGTGATCAGCCTGGTCATTGCAGCCGTTATTTTTCTGTCTACCTGGGGCCTGTTGCGGGATTCACTGAACCTGGCAGTGGATGCCGTGCCCAGTAATGTGGACCCGGACGCTGTCAGAGATTACCTGTCCGGGCTGCCGGGCGTCACGCACTTGCACGACTTGCACATCTGGCCGATGAGCACCACCGATACGGCGCTGACTGCTCACCTGGTGATGAGCACTATGCCGGACAGTGACCGCTTCCTCAACGACATCGCAAACCTGCTTGCAGACAGGTTTTCGATTCACCACGCAACCATTCAACTCGAGAGGCATGACAGTGAGATCATTTGTTATCAATCCACGCATTGTGCTGAATGAGTTGAACAGTGTGTAAAATGGCAGTGCTATGTTGATGAAAACCAGTAACAGGGAGTTTGACCAAACTTTCGCCAGGCATGTGCTTGAAGGGCTGAGCAGATCCGAGAAATCCATACCCTCGCGTTATTTTTACGATGCCAGGGGCGACCGCCTGTTCCAGTCCATAATGACCAGTCCGGAATACTATCTTACCGATTGCGAATTGGAGATTTTCGAAACCCGGGGTGATGAACTTGCCCGGTCACTGATGACCGACCGGTCATGCGAGTTGATTGAGCTGGGTTCGGGTGATGGCCTGAAGACCAGCCTGTTGCTGGACGCTGTGCATGAGCACCACCAGGACTGGGTGTACCGGCCGGTGGATATTTCAGATCACAGCCTTGAATTGCTCGAACAGCGGCTGGTTCCGGGCCGGCCCTGGCTGGATTTCCAGGCGATACATGCCAACTTCATGGATCTGCTGAGGGAGTTTGAGCCGGGCGGTATTCGCCGGGTGTTCATGTTCCTGGGCTCCAACCTGGGGAATTTTACAAGCCGGCAGGCGATTACTTTCCTGCGATTGATTCGCGCTGCAATGGCGCCGGGCGACGCCTTCCTGGTGGGCCTGGATCTCAAGAAAGACCCCGATGTTATCCGGGCCGCCTACAATGACGCAGCCGGTTACACGCGGGACTTCAATCTTAACCTGCTGGCCCGCATTAATCGCGAACTGGGTGGCGATTTTAAGCTGGATTCGTTCGAGCACGTGCCGGCTTATGATTTGATCAGTGGTACTGCGCGGAGCGGTCTGAGGAGCAGAATCGAGCAAAATGTCAGGATGGCCGCTCTCGACCGTGTTTTTCATTTTTGCAAGGGTGAAACCATCCAAACGGAAATATCACAGAAATACGATGATGTCTTGATCGGTGAACTGGCTTCAGAATCGGGATTCGTCGTGGACAAGGCTGTTGTCGATTCCCGGAACTATTTCACGGACCAAATCTGGGTGTGCGCTTAGCCCGCGTGTTTTGCATTCAAAGACTGTCTTTACCGTTAGTAACCGTAACTCACTTGCAATATCTTTCCGGTTTTGGGATGTAGTACACTGAATAATTGTATTTCAAGTTCACTTTTTACCCGGAGTAACCACCAGATGAACCTCAAGAAATTGCTGATTTTGCTTTTCTCACTACTCATTGCTGTTTATTCGCTGAATGCCCTCGCCAAAAAACAGGAATATCCTGAAGTCACCGAGGATGGCCTGCACCTCGTGCATGACTCAGAGATGGCCATCGTCTACGCTGAACCGGGCGCCGATCTTGCGCCTTACTCCCGCGTAATCCTCCTGGAGCCGACTGTCGCGTTCAAGAAAAACTGGGAACGTGACCAGCGGTCCCGCTCCGCCAGCAAGTTGAGTACCTCATCGAGAGTAAACACCAAAAAAATCAAGCAAGACCTGGCAGAGGAATTTTCAGCAGTTTTTACGGAGGCATTGAGCAGCGGTGGCTACGAAGTGGTCACCGAAGCAGCGGATGATGTCTTGTTGGTTCGCCCGGCCATCGTCGACCTGGACGTTAACGCGCCGCAAACGCATGGATCCGGCAGGTCGAACACCTACACACGTTCTGCCGGGGAAATGACCCTGTATATCGAACTATTCGACTCGGTTACAGGTGACCTCATCGCCAAAGCGCTGGACCGCAAGGTCGACAACCCGAACGACGTTGGTTTCTATACATGGGCAAACTCCCAGTCCAACAAGGCAGCTTCCGTGAGGATTCTCAGGGGTTGGGCAGATATACTTCTTGGTGCGCTCAACGAAGCCAGGAGTAACCCACTTGCTGTGGAGCCGGAATCCGACTGACCTGGGCTGGTTACAAATATTGGGTAAGCAGGTAGGTGGCGAAACTGGCCAGCCAGTGGCTGCCTTCGTAATGCTCTGCGGATACATTGGCGATTCCGGCTTGTGTATGAACCTCGCTGGCGGCCAGCAGTGACGTTTTCCTTGGATCAGCCCGGGGTAGAGCCGCCGCGATATTTTCCAGGTTCCAGGCGCGTGACAGGTTGACGCCATCGAGGTGCACCAGCTTGCCATCGGTCGGGTCTTTGACAATTCCCGTCGCCAGCCAGTCGCCGCGACCGTCGTCCGGGATTCCGGGAAGAAAGCCATCCATCCATCCGGCGAATTGATCGCGATCCATGATTCGCCGCATCAGGTCTGCCTCCATCAGGCAGGGCGAGAGGAAATCTTCGCCGGATGGTTCGTAATTGAGCGGGCAATTCCTGTCTTGAAGGTGAAATGCGAGCGAGCGCTCTGTGATCATTTCAGCCATCTGCCTGTCGCCGGCAATTCTCGCCCAGTCCAGGATCAGCCCGAAGGCGAACATGCTCTGGTTGTGCGTTCCCAGCCGGATGGGATATGCGAGATTGGGCAGCCAGGACTTGATCCGGGCCACAATCACCGCCTCCAGCGGCAGCAGAGTTTCGAGCCAGGCATCGGCCAACGGGTCTTGCCATTCACGTAGTTCCGCAGTGAGTTGTAAAAACCAGGCGATCCCATAAGGGCGCTCGTAGGATTTGCGGTTCTCCGCCTGGAAATATTCAACTTCCACCGCAACCCCTGAGGGAGTGAAGCTTTGCCCCAGCGCCTTAATGATTTGTTCACGCAAATCAGGGGCAAATTGGGCGTCCGGCGCTGTTCTCAGTAAGCGGACCAGCATCCAGTGCCCGTGCACAGAGGAGTGCCAGTCAAAACAACCGTAGAAAACCGGGTGCAGGGACGATGGTGTGCGGGCGTCTTCAGCGCTGTTTAGCACATGGCCGATCTTGTTGGGGTACTCACGGTGTACACAATCAAGCGCCAGGCGCGCGAAGCGTGAGACCAATTCGCCATTCGCCTCTTTTTCCGCATCACCCTTCTGCGCCAATACAGATTCCGCCATACCAATACACACGGCCACTGCCACCATGAAGTGCATGATTCTCATAGCTACTGATCTCCTGTTCGCTAAACTTCCAAAATTGCGGCTTGTACTTCATCAGCCTGCTCAATGTCAGAGGTGGTTAATAGAACTATTGAGATGTTTCAATCTCCTTTCGAATTATCTCAATTTCATCCAGGACCTTGTGTGGAAGCGCGGGGTCCTTGAACGCGCTCAAAAACCAGTCTTCCCAGTTATAGTCCTCAGGTGTCATGGTATCCGCCAGTTTCATACTTAATTCAGCTTTGGCCATTTCATCCATTTTCGAATAAGTAACGCCAAGAAATTGCATCGTGCCGGGTCCATGCGGCCCTCCGCGCTCCTGGTTTCGCTTCATTGCATCCAGCGCCTCAGGATAGTTTCCTGCGAGGAAGTGAAGCAAACCAAGAATGTTCAGGTAAGGTGTACGGGCGGACAATGGATCCAGCCGTAATGCACGCTTTGCATAATCAATACCACCATCAAGATCGCTATTCGCGGCTGTAATAAAACCATGATAGACCGTTATGTAGGGGTCATTGGGCTGAATTTTGATCGCTTGTGCAGACATTTCGAGCGCCAGTTCAAATTTTCGCTCTGACAGGTAGATGAATGCCAGGGCACTGAATGTAAGCCCAAACGATGGATCGATATCGCGAGCCCTCTCGGCCAGCTCCACAGCTGCCTGACGATCGGCATGGGGCGCCTTGCTATGCCTGAAAAACACCATGAAAGCTCTCGTATAGGCGCCTCCTGCAAATCCGCCCGCAAAATCAGGATCCATCTCGATCACCTGATTGAAAACCTGTTGTGCGAGCTTCAACCGGGCAGGATCGCTGGGCGGATTGGCCAAGTTCATTGCCTGCTTGTAAAGGTACCAGGCCTCCTTGTTCTGTGTGTAACGCCATCCAAATGCATTAACATCTTCCTCCTTGAGGTTGATGGACAAGCTTGTGGCCACTTTCCGGGCCAATTCCTTCTGCAGCGCCAGTTCGTCCCCAACCCGGCGGTCAAAGCGCTCCGCCCACAATTGCCGCCCGCTACCGGTTTCATGCAGCCGAGCCGTAATCCGCAGGTTCGGCGGCATTCCCCTGACACTACCCTGGAGAACGTATCCCGCACCCAGTTGTATACCAACCTCCCTTGGTGTCACCTCATGGCCCCTGTACGGCAATACCGATGAGATTGAAATGACGTCCAGTGCGGACAGGCTTCCAAGGTCAATGGCGATATCTTCAGTGAGACCGGCCGCAAAAGAGTTGTCCGGATCTTCTCCGGTCAGGTTTTCAAATGGCATTACAGCAATGGTTGGACGAATACTGGGCAATACACCAGATTCTGCAGTTGAGTCTGGCCACTGCTTCCAGACCGAGAAAACAAACAGGGCCAAAAGAGCCACCAGCAGGGCCCAGACCCCGGGCTGCTGAAGTAATTGTCTTCCTGCTCCAGGTGCTCGCGGTGGTCCGTGCCTTGTTGATTCCCTGGCGGTAGTAGAAAAAGATGCAGAATAATGGCCTTTGGGTATGCTGATCCGAACCGGATCTTTCTTCCCCTCGGACTCGTAATAGTCTTTGAGCCTGCGGCGAAGCCGCCCTGCTTCCACCCGCACCACGGTCGTGGTTTGGGCATCCGATGGATCTTCCTTACCGAATACTTCGCAGGCAATCACGAATCCCTTCAGCCGGTCGCCACGGCCGGCAATGGTTTCCGTCACCACGTACTCCAGGAACTTTTTCAGGCGGAAAACTTCCGCGAAGGTATTGCTGGCCAGCACCCTGGCCAGGGCATCCAGCAATTGATCGCTGTTGCGCGTTCCAGGTTGAAGTTTGGAAGAGGTTTCGGTCATACAGGCAGAGTCAGTCCGGCAATTTCAAAGTGAATGATGATGATAGCAGCTTCCGGGGCCTTCTCTTGTTGAAGCCACCGTTAGTAACGGTGAGTGACTTACCAAAATGACCGGATTCTGGCTAAGTAGGAAATGTTTACATTGGGCTCTTTGATGATCAGCGTTATTTCACCAAATTCATTAGACGACCGGTTTCCACATTTACAGAAGGAAATCCGGCGCCTGGCACAAAGGAATGAAGGCTTCAGGCAGTTGAGTGACGATTATGAATTGTTGCTTCGATCGTTGGAAGCGACGAAATCTGATACTGAAGGGGACAGGGCGGAATTGATCAGGCTCAAAACCTCACTGGAGGCAGAGGCGCTGGAGATATTGTCACAGACCAGCAAAAAACTGTGAATCATCGAGTTAATGTTTGATTTTGTTACAGATTTACAGGCGGCAGATGTCAGCGATTGGCCCCGATAGATTCTAAGCACCGAGGGTACGATCATGATATATCAGCCCGAACCGGAATTGTGAAACCCTTTATCGAGTCATTTGGAGAAAATAATGAGTCAAGATCAAGATACCAGCAAGGTAAGCGATGGCGCGGAGCCGCAGCCGGATTCGCCAAGGTCTGCAGCTGATGCACCAGTATCCTCTGACAATATTCTTGACGACCGAGGCCGTCGCACCTTCCTAAAGCGTGCTGCTCTCGGCGGTGGCGGTGCGTTGCTGGGTGGCGTGGGCGCCTACGGTTTCGTCAAGAGCGAACTAAAAGGTTCACCTGTAAGCGACTATCCCCGGATTGATGAAGCTGTTTTCAAGCCCAAGGATCAGCGGGATACCGTCCTGACTTTCATTCACAGCAAGGCGCTGAACGAGAAGCACCCGGAACGAAACATCCAGTACAACCAATTGCAGCACAAGGACTTCAATTTCGTTACAGGGTTTGCTGAGATGTATTCCCTGCCCTGGGACAACTCCAAGCCGGGGTACACGCAATTGGACCGGGCACTGCAAATGGCTGGATGGGAACCGCTGGTGGTGGCTGGTAGCCGGTATGTGGCTAATCTGCAACCCAATACACCTCTCCACGCCTGGGATCAGTCGGCCGTGGTAGAGGAGCGGTACCAGTTCGAAAGTGAGAAAAATGCGACTGATGCCTTCAAGAGTGCAGCGCGTTTATTCGGAGCAGTGAAATGTGGTATCGCGAAACGCGATAAACGTTGGGATTACGACCCACTGTACGACATTGAAAACAACCGCGAATTGAGCTGGGAGAATGATTTTCCGTTTGTTCCCAAGACGGTGATCGTCATGCTGGTACCCATGGATTATGACGCGATGGCGACAGCCCCGGCATGGACCGCAGACGGCACGGCAGCAGATGGATACACGAAAAGTTCGGTGTTGGCGAACCAGATGGCCAAGTTTATCCAGGGTCTTGGCTACCATGCCGTCGGTTCGGGCAATGACCTTGGCAGCAGCGTACCCTACGGGATCATGGCCGGGCTTGGCGAGGGGGGACGTAATGGAGCGCTGTTGTCGCCCGGTATCGGTCCACGGCACAGAATCTGCAAGGTCTACACGGATATTGATTTTGTTGAATACGATCAGCCGCATAGCTGGGGTATCACCGACTTCTGCAAGAGCTGCGGCAAATGTGCAGAAGCTTGTCCCCCTGGCGCGATCCCCATGATGGAATCCGAGAACGGCGGCTATGGTTTTGAGCCGAACTACGAGTTTTCCGACGAACCCGGCTACACATGGAACAACCACCATGGCATCCAGAAATTCTATAGCGATGCCAAAAAGTGCTACAACTTCTGGGTGGAAAACGGCAGTGCCTGCGGCGCCTGCATCGCCAGCTGTACTTTTAATGAGCCGGATATGTGGCACCACGTTTTTATCATGGGTATCACGCCCAAAACGCCCGGGCCATTACACGCCTTGATGGCCGAGCTTCATCCCAAGTTTGGTTACGGCCACACCGGAGATTCCAGGAAAGCTGAAAAATTCTGGACGACCGGTGAGGGCATGCGAACCAATACCGAGATGAAGAACAACATCGGAACATCGAACAAGAGTTAAGGAGCTACTGTTATGGAACTTATGCAATGGTTTTTCATGGGTGTCCTGTTCACCGTTGGCGTTTTTGGCATGGCCTACCTTTCTCTTTTGGTCAAGCTCAAATGGTACACATGGGCCAGCCTGGTCACGGGCATCGCGTTGATACTGTTTGGTATCGGCTGGGCAGGCGCCTCGTTCCTTGAGGGCGTTCCCCAATCCGGGGCCATGGCTCTCATGTTTTTCTGCGGCGGCGGACTCATTCTGATGTTACTCACCTGGCGTTACCTGGTGGTGCCTGAGTTTGAGCAGGCAGGCGGGTAAGTCAGCTTGCTGAACAGGGACAAAACCGGGTGACAGATACGATCATCATCGACCCGCCTTCCGGCGAACTGCCGGCACAGGATTCAAAGGGCCTTCCCTGGCGCGGGATCATTGAAGGTTTCGCTTGGGCTTCGCTTGTCGCGGCTTTTGTCATCGGGCAAATAGCAGCCAAACCTGACTACGAGGGCCTGCTGCAGCAGGCGTTGCCTGATGAAGATCTGGTCCGCTCAGATGCCAACACTAGTTTGCCGCTTGTCTACCAGGTCGAAGGCAGTGAAGATGTTGTCATAATGGCCGAAGGTGAAGGCTATGGCGGGCCTTTGGTCGTAGGTGTCAGAGCACGGCGCACGGAGGAAAGCGGCCGCCTGGCTAAAGTGCTGCTGCTGTCGAATAAAGAAACGCCTGCCTTCATGGAACGTCTGCAGCGTGGCCATTTTTTCCGGCAGTTCGGTGGCAAGGATGTTTCAGATAACTTCATCGTGAACGGTGATATCGATGCAGTCAGCGGCGCCACTGTTTCAGCAAGGGGATTCACATCAGCGGTTCGGGACGCGGTCCACCTTGGCGCGGTCAATCATCTTGATTTAAAGCCGACCTGGCAGCAGCCGGGATGGTTTTTTGGAATCAATGAAGCCGTGTTGCTGCTGTTGTTCCTGCTTGCATTCTATGCGGGCTACCGGAAAGACAAGTTTGCGAAAACCGCAAAACTGATCGTGATGATCGGAACCCTGGTATTCGTCGGTTTCTACGTAAACGCTTCTCTCAGTCTCTCCAATATCGCCGGAATACTGATGGGTTATATTCCCACCCCGGCCGAGCACCCGTTGTGGTGGATCATGATGACCGGCGTATTCGGCAGCATCCTGTTCCTGGGCCGGAATATCTACTGCCAGCAAATTTGTCCCTTCATGGTCGTGCAGGACCTGGCGCAGAAAATCAGTGGAGTGAAACTCAAGATCGACAGCCGTTTTCAGAAACGGGCCAGGACTCTGATCTTTTCCCTGAGCTGGGTCGCCCTGATGCTGATTTTCCTTTCTGCGCATCCGGCGCTGGGATCATACGAGCCCTTTGCCATGATGTTTTCACTCGAGGGCCTGGGCATCCAGTGGTATATCCTGCCGGCGTCATTACTGGGTGCGTTTTTCGTGCCGCGCTTCTGGTGCCGCCTTTTCTGCCCTGTTGGGCTGTACCTGAACGAAATGGTGCGCTTACGCCGGCGGGTTAAAGCCTGGTTCGTTAAAAGCAAAACCCAAAAAGGATAGGGAGATGGCGAGAAAGAAAAAAGACAAACCCTGGCATTTGAAATTTACCTGGGCGCTTTCCATTCTGATGCTGTTGTTGGTTTTTGGATTCTTTTACCAGTCTTTTGAGGAAATGCTGAAGATCGCACCGGTGCAGGTCGCCGTGGAACGGATCATGGAATCAGAATGATGGAATTTATAAACCCGGAAAATTGCAGGGAACTATAATGGTGACCGAGGAGTTTACCCTGTGCTCCTGTCTTGCCAAACAGAAGGAGGTTTAAATGCTTGAATACGCAGCGCTGGCATTACTGATCGTCATGGTGACATTTATCATCTACCTGGTCATTTACATTCATGACATTCCCTATGAGATCGCAAAGAAGCGAGATCACCCCCACCAGGATGCAATCCACATTGCAGGCTGGGTGAGTTTGTTCCTCTTGCACACGATCTGGCCCTTGTTGTGGATCTGGGCTTATCTCTATAAACCCGGTGAGAATTTTTTACAAATGGAAGTCACTGGCGCCGGCTCTGAGGAACAAGGCAAGAGGATAGAGCAGCTTGAAGGGCAAGTTAAGGCTCTTTCAACGACGCTTGGTGAACTGATGGCAACCTTGGCGCCAGGGCAGACCACGGAGAATCAAAATGGTTGAAGTACTGATTATCGTTTACTCCATGATCATGTGGATCGTATTCAAGGTATTTAAAGTGCCGGTAAACAAGTGGACCGGAACCACGGCGGTCCTGGGCGGCGTGGTCAGTATTGGATTCTTGCTGCTTATGATGGGCATGTATCACCCTTTTACCAAAGAGGCTCGTATCTATTCACTGACCACACCAGTACTGCCTACGGTCAAGGGCCGTGTCGTCGAAGTTAACGTCAAGACCGGTGACCGGGTCGAGGAAGGAGATGTGCTGTTCCGTATTGATCCGGAGCCTTTCCAGTACGCAGTTGATCAGTTGGACGCGGATTTGTTATTGGCCGTCAGCAACCTGGCGGATGCGACAGAATTATTCGAAAAGAAGTTCGCGTCGGCGAAAGATGTTGAGCGGGCACAGGCATCTGTAGACAGCCTGACTGCGCAGCTTGCCAATGCCCGTTATGAGCTGTCAGAGACTGATGTACGTGCTGAAAGTGATGGTTATCTGGCGCAGGTGCGTTTGCGGCCGGGCGCCCTTGCTGTGCCCATGCCATTTAGTCCACTGATGACTTTTGTGCACGACAAGGACCGCTTCCTGCTGGGCGGGTTCCAGCAAAACCCCTTGCAGAACATTCAACCCGATTTTGAGGCGGAGGTGATCTTTACTGCACTTCCTGGCAAGGTCTTTGCCGCTACCGTTGGCGGCACCTCTGAGATCATGGCACAGGGCCAGTTGCTGCCTGATGGTAAATTGATAAAGCTAGTTGGAGTAACCCCTGCGGGACGTGTACTGGTGAGGATTGATATCACGGATGATCTCTCAGGCTACGTGTTACCCACTGGCGCCAAGGCCTACGTTGCCGTATATTCCGACACCTGGAAACCAGTGGCGATTATCCGCAAAGTCATACTGCGGGTGATGAGTTGGGAAAATTACCTTTTTTCCTTCATGGCTTGATTCAGGCGGCTTGAAAATGTGAGAGTTTCCCCTGAACCGAACTGTAAGAGGTCCCTTGGGGCCGAAATCTGATTAGCTCGGAATCGATCTCATTGGGAAGTGGAATTGAGCGCAAGTCCGAAGATTAATCTCAAGGTAGTTCTGCAGATTGGCTACCAGCATGATTTCAATGACAGGTTCGATGAACGGTCTATGGGGTCCAATTCGGTTCGATGGATTCTGGTGGCGTCAAAACCTGTAACTGATAAAGTGAGACCGTTTCTTCTGGCCGGTGTGTTGACGACCTGGAACGATGCTTACAATTTCGGAGTTGACAAAATACGGCTGGGTGCAGGTGTAGTCTTTAAAATGACAGAGCAGAGCCGGTTGCGATGCCAGTACATATGGGAAGCGGCTCGTTTTGTGTCTCCAAAGGTGCACACAAACATTATCTGGTTGCGGTATGAAACGAGTTTGGGCAAATAATTTCCGGACTTTTTGGCCTCAATATGACTGTCACCAGATCAGGATAGTAGGCCGGCGACTGGCAATTCGAGTTTTGCTACGGTGCAAATCCATCACATGGGCCGTGAAAATCCAGGCAAAATGACTGCTATGGCTTCAGGCAGTCATTCACCCATCACCAATTTCGGTTGTTCCGTGGTCAATGATGTTACGAGTGCCCTGCGGGCGTCTTGATCAACGCCCAATTCGGTCAGAAAGGCATCCATGGAGCCGTACTTTTCAGCCACACTCACGTAAAAAGCCTCCAGCATCTCCGGTTGTACGCCTACAATCGGAAACCAGGCACTGGCCGACGGGCCTTTGTTGCGTCCCCCTACGCTGCGGGAACTTTTGCGCTTTTTGGAAAGAAAAATTGCTTTTTCCTCTGAACGGCCCATTTCGTTTGTCAGCAGAAATTCTTCCATGATGGTTTTCCGGTCCACTCCCAGGGCTTCCAGGATTAGCGTAACTGCGACACCTGCACGGTCTTTGCCTGCGTTGCAGTGGATCAGAATAGGCCAGTTGGATTGATCGAGCACCAGGTCCATCAGTTTTTGGTAGCTGGGTGGTCCCACTTCTGCGATCATGCGATAGCCTTCGACCATGTGCTCCAAGGCCTGCTCTTCTGTGAACCTGTTGCTTTTCATCATCTTACGTTGTGCGTTGAACCAATCGTTTTGAGCATCACCGACCGGAAAATGAAAAAACCGGGGCGGATTATCACCCAGCCAGACCGTAGGCGACTGTTCGTGTTCCTTTTCGGTGCGTAAGTCGATGACCGTTTTCACGCCTATCTCTTCGAGTCTCTGAAAATCGCTGGCTGTGAGCCGTGACAGGTTTTCGGAGCGAATGATCTGTCGCCAGCGGAGGGTGCGCAGATCGCTGGTCAGGTAGCCGCCAATATCACGAGTGTTAGAGGTGCCTTTCAAATGAATCTCCCTGTCGTATGCGAGTTCGTCTGAGAACGCCGGATTGACCAGCATCCAAACACCTATGGCGATGACAGCCATATATACCTTTTTGTTCAAACGCGCAGACGATTTCCGCATGGATACTTCTCCTCAGATGATGGTGAAAATTCAGATTGAATCATAGGGGGATGGGTTCAAGCCCGCTTGTCTTAAAGGGACAATGATTTGACATACCCGAAATGAAATAGCCCTTTCCCTCCACAATCCCGACACGTCTCGATATCGATCGCAAAGACCCGCTTGAGACGTTGCATCCACGACATCAGGTTCGATGATCGAGGGCTGCTTCACGCCCTGAGTTATTCCGTCAAGTACTTTCAGTCATCGAACCCAAGTGTTCGAGCAGAGGAGAGCCGCGCCGCCGCAACGCTTCCAGGTAGG